>Ga0247784_1000521_pt1 | contig 10375 bp, 10 predicted proteins | sample UWRJL169409R5_FD_179909 | JGI IMG/M metagenome (GOLD analysis project Ga0247784, IMG submission 179909) | Plant litter microbial communities from Arlington Agricultural Research Station in Wisconsin, United States - UWRJ-L169-409R-5 | ecosystem: Environmental > Terrestrial > Plant litter >...
CGCATGATAGCGCGTTACCTGATCCGGCCCCGATCCCCAAATAATGTCCGAGGCTGGCGGCGGGCCGTTCGGCACATGAGTCCATCGGTCATTGAGCACATTCACGTCTGCTCGGGACGGGTGCGCCTGCGGTAATTCTATTGCGGGATCGAACGGGTGCGTAAGGGCAAGGGGTCGACACAGCTAGGTATCGCGACCTTGTTTGCAGAGCCGCTGCGCAGAACCAAATTTTCGCCTTCACTGCCTAATGCGGTATTCCAAGTATCGCTGGCGGCCTTGTAGCCGTTGCCTGCTGCACGCGCGATGCCGTCCCCGGCGCCTTTGACGAACCCACCGACGCTGTCGAGACAGTCCCATCGCGATCGCTCCCACGTGACGACGCTCTCGTTGTAAGGAAAGACGAAACTTGCTCGATGATTTTTCTCACAGTCCGCTGATAATGTTGGCGACTCTGCCAGCCGACCGAGGTGCGCGGTAGTCAACTCTAAAGCAAACGGCAATTTTGCTTCCGATATTCGGCACGAGACATTTTTTCCCAATAATCCTCGCGTGACATGCGCATTGGGATGCATTCGGATTGTCTCGAAGCTGGAAAAAATTGAAGCGTAGGGCCGGCCCCGCCAATATCAAACGCGCCAATATAGTTCCAGCCGACACTTGATGCGTAAGAAGACAAGCTCTTCAGCTCGAGCCTGCGTGGATCAATAATGTAGTCGGCTTCCATCGGCCCGAGAACGACAATCTTGTGGTCGGGTGTTTGATAGATGCTTGTTCGTGCGTTATGAAACCAATCAAAGCCCTCTATTACACTTCGAACCGACGCCTTCTGCGTTGAGACCGTCAAATACCTGCCGCTCTCCTGCGTTTCATCCCAGACCATATAGAAGTCGAGTTTGATGGTCGTACCGAGTTCGGGAATAGAGACACTTGCCGAATAGACCGGCGGACTAAGGATGGTCGAGAGGTGGAGATAGGCGATCACGAAAAGAGGAAGAGCCAGCAAGCCAAATGGAATAGCCAACAACGCCAGGAATTTGCCTGAGTCGAAGAAATCGCGCTTGTAGACATTCTTGGCCATCAAATGCGTACAACCTTGCCAGCCGACGCTTTCGCCAGTCCACTATTCGCTTGCGATGTCGGGAAATCAGTCCATATAAAATCGAACGAGGGTGTGACGCGGCCTTGCCTCGTCGAAAGCCTGCAATTTGCAAGAATGGCATTTTCACCACTTCCACCCAACATGGCGGCGGATGCATGGGAGCATTCTGCTTCACGGCAAGCGATCCACGCACGTTCTGACGGCACCAACCGCCTTAAGAGCTCTTTGCGGTCCTCGATGTCATGCTCAGGATCTTCGGCCTTTTTGAGTTTCGCGACGATCTTGCCATATAGCGCGTTAAGCAGAGTATCGACCGCGCGATCGGCCTCGATCGCGCAAAGCATCTCGTTGATATTGCCGGGTTGAGTGTCCTTGCAATGATCTAGATGGGCTTGAATGCGGGCAAGAGCCGGTTGCGGCGGGTTCAATAGATCATCGGCTTGTGCTGCAGGCGGTGTAAAACTGAGCAGAAACGCAATAATCAAAAGGCGCATTTTTGCTTCGGAGCTAACCGCTGTGCTCACGGCAACCAGCGATGCAGCAGTCACGACCTCCCAGAAATTAATTGCGTACCCAAGCTGAGCATCGAGACTTTCGTTTGGTTTGGCAGCTTCTGCATCAACCGCCGCTCCGATGATCCCAAGCGACGCCGCAAATAACCCGCCAACGGTCAAAAGAAAGCCAAACAACCATTTGTAGTTTGGCATTAACGCCATGAATAAGGGTGATAGCAGCCCAATAACTAATGCAGCATTCGCAGCAACATTCGCAGACGGCATTCTGACTACCTCGTAACCCCGTATCCACGGCGATAGCTTAGATGGACGCGCAGCGATCTATGCAATTGCCTTTTCCGGCAAAAATAGGCCAGCCGTCCATTGGCGGAGTACGGCTTTGTCCTCCTTTGTGCGAATTTGTGCGGGGCGCAGCCGATCACGCGTTGTCTAAGGTTCGGCGTGTCGAGGAAGTCCGCTTGGGCGCACCGATCGCGACGTCCGCGGAAAAGTGCGCGCCTTGACCGTTTGCCGCGGTGTCCTCGCCAGCGAAGCTTGATCCGATTTTCGAGAAGATTTCCGCAACCGGCGCGCCAGCGCGGGAGCGATCAGCAAGCCGAGGAACACAGAGGGCCATCCAGATCGCAAGGATCTTGACGATGGCAACGATCAACACGATAGCCCGCTCCGCGCTAAATTTTGGATCGCCGACAAGTTGCATTCAGCCGCCGGTGCGATGCACAGCTACGCAGCACGTTGCTATCCGTTTCGGCCGCTTTTCGGCACTGCAGCTCGATCGAAACATTTTCGCCGAACACGCTTGCCCCAGCGTTGCGCCTCCCAACCCTTGTTGCGTCATGCGGCGGCTCGACAAAAAGCGGCCCGGTCTTCCGACCGGGCCGCTGCTCTCGGAGCACTCGGTGCAATGCCTCACATGATCCGGCCGTAGTCCGGATCGACGGCGCCGCGCACCGCCGCGTCGATCCGGCTGCGCTCGATGCCGATATCGCGGAGCGCCCGATCGTCGAGTTCGTGCAATGTCTGGATGGCTTGGCGGCGCGCGAGATGGTTGACGATTCCGTTTACCGATTTGCCGAGCAGGCGGAAAAAACCGCCCATCGCGGTGAAAATCACAGGTTGGCCTGCGGTTCTGGATATCGTCGTCATCACACTTCTCCTTGCTTTCTGGCGGCCAAGCCTCTCCCGCCGGGCGCAAACGCTTGCGAGAGCTTTTGCACCTCAATGAACCGATTGGTTGCACCCCTCTCAGTACAATCTCTGGCTTGATGGCCCTTAAATGATCCGATACATTGTTCGGTGCAAGGAAAACATTGTTCTCGGTGCAATAATGTCAAAATTCGAGTACCTGAAGCTGGCCGATACCGTCGCCGCCGAGATCGCCAATGGCGCGCTCAAGCCCGGCGACCGCCTGCCGCCGCAGCGCAGCTTTGCCTATGAGCGGAAGATCGCGGTCTCCACCGCAAGCCGCGTCTACACCGAACTGTTGCGCCGCGGTCTCGTGGTCGGCGAAGTCGGACGCGGCACGTTCGTTTCCGGCGAGACACGCCGCGGCATCGCCATGCCGACCGAGCCGCGCGGTGCGCGCATCGATCTGGAAGTGAACTATCCGATCCTGCCGACGCAATCCGTGATGATCGCAAGAAGCCTTGCCGGGCTGGAGCGCCCCGAGATGCTCGATCTCGCGTTGCGGCACTCGACCACGACCGGCACCCAGGCGGCACGGACCATTTCCGCCGAGTTTCTCGCCCGAGAGGACTGGTCTCCGGCCCCCGATCAGCTGGTGTTCACCGCGAACGGCCGGCAATGCATCGCGGCGGCGCTGGCGGCGACGGTGCCGAGCGGCGGCCGCTGCGGCGTCGAGGCGCTGACCTATCCCTTCATCAAGGACATCGCCGCAAGACTTGGCGTCACGCTGGTGGCGCTCGCAATGGACGAGAACGGCGTTCGACCGGATGCGGTGCAAAAGGCGCACCGCGAGGCGCATTTGTCGGCGCTGTATGTTCAGCCGACGATACAAAATCCGCTCGGCATGACCATGCCGCAGGCGCGCCGCGCCGACCTGCTGCGCGTCGTGGAAAAGCTCGGCCTCCCTATCATCGAGGATACGGTCTACGGCTTTCTCGACGAGGAGACGCCGATGGCCGCGCTCGCACCGGATAGCTGCATCACCCTCGACAGCCTGTCGAAGAAAGTGGCGCCCGGCCTGGCGCTCGGCTTCATCGTTTCGCCGCCGCGCCTGCGCGAGCGCATCATGGCCGCGGTACGGTCGGGCGGATGGACGGCTTCCGGATTTGCCTTTGCCGCCGGACAACGGCTGATGGCCGACGGCACGGTGGCCGAACTGTCACGTCTGAAGCGGATCGACGCGGCGCGCCGCCAGCAGATGGCGGCGAAATACCTCGCCGGCTTCGAAGTCCAGGCCAACGTCAAATCCTACCATCTCTGGCTCACCTTGCCGCAGCATTGGCGCTCGCAGACATTCGTCGCGGCGGCGGCCCGCCGCGACATCGCGCTGACCCCTTCGACCACCTTTGCCGTGAGCCCCGGGCACGCCCCCAACGCCGTCCGCCTGGCGCTTGGCGCGCCAACGACCGAACAACTCGATCTGGCGCTGCGCACGCTGTCGGGAATGCTGACAGCGAAGGAAGACGTCGATACCACCGAATAGATCTACCGGTCGCGCGTTTCACGCACCGGCCACTCCGCGATAAAGCCCCTCGCCTTGTAGGGCTCGATCTTGTCCCACTCATGGAGCATGCGGCGCGAGAATTCGGCGTCGGTGTGCCAGAGCGCGCGCGGTGTCTTGAAACTGTCGACCGTGACCAGCATCTTCTCCACCTCCGGCCAGTGCCGGTGCAGCGTCATCGGGTAGCGGCGCGCCGTCCAGGTATTGCCGAGACAGATCACGCTGCGGATATTGGCAAGCCCCAATGCGCGGTCGATGATCGGCAGCGAGAACATCACGTTTTCGCCGGTGTTCATCGCGCGGTCCTCGCTCAGGATGAGGTTGGCGGGAACGCCACGCGCGACCATTTTGCCGGCGATGATCTCGCATTCCGAAAGCTCGGATCCTGGCGTCACGCCGCCGCTCACGATCGCCCGCCGAAAAAACCCTTCGCGCCACAGCCGGCAGGCCTCGTCGACCCGCAAGTCGACGTCGCCGCGCGTACCGAACATGAACAGCAGGTCGGCCGGCCTCAACGGCGTCTCGATCAGATGCCGCGCGTTGATGGCTTCAATTTCGGCCTCGGTCGGCAATCGCGCTGGCAGGGGTGTCACGGCAACTCGCGATTTCATCAGGAATGCCGGATAGAGTGCCGCGCCTTGCCGCGCTTCGCGAAATCACGTTTCGTGTCGCTTGATTGCGAACCGGGCTACGGCAGCAGTGTCGCGGGAAGCGCATCGAACGAATATCGGCACGGCCGATTACGCTTGATGAAGCCGCCAATGGTCCAGGCGAACCAGATCGCCATGCCGACCAGAAACAAGGCACCGGTGAACTCGGACGTCGCGAGCGCCCGCGCGAAAAGGCCGATCATGGCGATGGCCAGCAACGCCAGCATCGTAAGCGCGATGGCGTAGGTCACCGTCCCGATGCCGCCGATCAGCAAAGCCTTGCTGCCTGCCGCCTGCATCCTTCGATGCAGCGCGACGATGAAGGCGCGGTAGTCCCGGTCCTGCGGCGTCATCAGCGAAACGGTCTGCCAGGTCGTCGAAAGAATGGCGATCCGTTCACCGCCGGCTCGTTCAAGATCGGCGCGAAAGCGACGGGACTGCATCGACACCGGTCGATATGACAGGCGGATCGAAGCGATGTCGGCATAGGGCCAAACGCCGGACCGGCGCCCCATCTGCCACGACAATCCGGCATCCGTCAGTTCGAACTGGTACGCCGACGAGATCAACGACGTCTTGAAGACATACCTGATCGTGCCAGCGCCCTCGCCTTCCGTCGCCTGGTTCGGCAGTGATGTCGGCAATCCAAAATATCCCGTGTCGTTTGAAAGCCGCCTGCTTGCGCGGCGCGCCGGCTTTACCTTACAAGCGGGCCATGGCCGAGACGACTTATTTCCCGCGCCGCCTGATCCTGGCCGGCGCGATTGTTTCCGGAGTGCTGCTGGCGCTGGCCGTCCACATGCTGGGCGCGCGTTATGGGCTCGATCTCGGCGGCCTGTGGCGGTCCGATACCAACGAATTCATGCCCGCGGGCTCCGCGATCGCCTGGTGGCTGATCGCGACCGTCGGTTTTTCCGGCGGCTATTTCACCGCCAACCTGATGGACAGCGCCGTCTCGGGCCAAATTCCGCAGCGGATGCGGCAGTTCCTGATCGCGGTCGGCGTGCTGATCCTTGCCGGCGCGGGACAGGCGGCCTCGGCGCCAAGCCCGGTGCCCACCATATCAGGCGTGCTGGCCGGCCTCGCCGCCTTGTGCCTTGGTGCGGCCATGGCGTTCTGCGGCGCGCATTTCGCGCTGCGCAAGGCTTGACCAACCGACTTCAGTAAATCAGGCGACGACCTGCGCCCGCTCACTCTCGACACGTCGCTTCGACCTCGCGGCGAATGAAGCTAAAAAAGCCGCGCGGGACACGCCCGCGCGGCTTTTTGTCTCATTCACCAGAGATCAGCTGGCGGCCCGCAGGTTGACCTTGCCTTCCGCCAGCGCGGTCAGCTTGGCGTCGGTCTTCTTTTCCTCGTCGAGCGTCTGCTGCAGGATGCTGGCGCAATCGGCGCGTCCGAGCTGCTTTGCCCAGGCAACCAGACTGCCGTAACGGGTGATCTCATAATGCTCGACGGCCTGCGCGGCGTTGATCAGGGCGGCGTCCAGCACGGACTTGTCGGCGACCTCGCCGGCGACCTCTTCGGCCTCTTCAATGATGCCGTCGATCGCCGGGCAATTGACGGCCTTCACCTCGGCGCCGTGCATGCGGAATACTTCCTCGAGGCGCTGCACATGGGTCTTGGTTTCATCGAGATGGGTTAAAAAGCCCTGCTTGAGCTGCGTGTCAGTGGCTTTTTCGGCCATTTTTGGCAGCGCTTTAACGAGCTGCTTCTCGGCATAGTAGATATCCTGCAGTTGATGTACGAACAGGTCGTCCATGGTCTTGATGTCTTTGGTGAAGAGTCCCATTGGGAGCGTCCTTTAGTTTAGGAACACGCAGGCGCGGCCCTTTTGCGGGCGGTACGCTTCATGTTCGAGGCTGATAGGGAGCTAACCGTCTCGCGAAAAGGATGTTCCTAAGGCCTCGCAAACGCCTTGATGGAACGGACGGAACGGCAAAAAGAGCACCCGGAACGGACCCCGTTACGACTCAAAATCGTTAATCAGGCGACATATGTAGGGCGTATGACAAGGGCGGTGAACGAAGCCAAAAGGCATGCTTGTCAAGGGCTGCACAACGGCCCGGATTTAGCTTATGGGTTTGGCGCACGGTGCCTCTGACCGTCGACTGTCGCTCGTTGCGACAGGTCCCATCGTTACGTGTTGCCGCCCCGCCGGGAGGATGAATGCATCGGCTGCTGACCGCGCTTGGGCGCGGCTTCAAGGACAAAATCGGCTGGAAACGGCTGGGGATCGCTGCGAGTCTCCTGATTATAATCTTGGCGGTTACCCATCTGTTTCGCACCCTGACAGGGGTCGACACCGCCATTGTCCTGACCGCCCTGACGGAAATCGCCCCGCATCGGATCGCGCTGGCCGCGCTGTGCGTGGTGGGCGCGTTTTGCACGCTGACATTCTACGATTTCTTCGCGTTGCGGACCATTGGCAAGACGCACGTCCCCTACCGCATCGCCGCGCTGTCAAGTTTCACCAGCTACACCATCGGCCACAACATCGGCGCCACCGTGTTTACCGGGGGCGCGATCCGGTTCCGGATCTATTCCGACTACGGCCTGACCGCGATCGATGTCGCAAAAATCTGCTTTCTCTCGGGCCTCACCTTCTGGCTCGGCAATCTGTTCGTGCTCGGCATGGGCATGGCCTGGCACCCCGAGGCGGCGTCGGCGATGGACCTGTTGCCGCCGGCGATGAACCGCTTGATCGCGATCGGTTGCCTGGCCGGCATCGCCGCCTACTTTATCTGGCTGCTGATGGGCGAAGGCCGCCGTGAGCTCGGGCAGAACGGCTGGAAGGTCGTGTTACCGTCGGCCCGGCTGACGCTGCTGCAAGTTCTCATCGGCGTGGTCGATCTCGGATTCTGCGCGCTTGCCATGTATCTGTTGATGCCGACCGAGCCGTATATCGACTTCGTTTCGCTGGCGGTGGTGTTCATCCTGGCTACCTTGCTCGGCTTTGCCAGTCACGCCCCCGGCAGCATCGGCGTGTTCGACGCCGCGATGCTGGTGGCGCTGCCGCAATTCGGCAAGGAACAGCTGCTGGCGACGCTGGTGGTGTTCCGGATCCTGTACTTCCTGATTCCGTTCGGCATCTCGATCGGGATCATGGGCACGCGCGAACTCTGGCTTAGCGTTGTGCAACCCTGGTTGGAACGGCGCCGGCTCGGCGACGCCTGCACGGCCAAGGCCCGGGTGCGCCCACCGATCAAGGGCCGGCAATCCCGAGGCCAGTAACGGCGTCGTTATCCGCGCCGCCTGGTCTTTTGACGCAGAGCTGCCTCATTCTCTTATTTCCGCCTTACCGCTAACGTCAAACGACGCCATGGCTGCAATCCTCTTACGTTCAATGCTGTCGGTCGCGCTGGTTGCCGGCACGCTGGCCGGCATATTCACATCGGCTGCACAGGCCCAGGCCGCCGGCGGCTATGGGCCGCTGCAGATTTCCTGGGAAGTCCGCAACCGCTTCCGTCTGTTCCGCGAAGAGCGGGACTTCATGCTGCACGCCGAAAGCGGCCGCGGCCGCAGCGTGCTGACCGCCGAACAGGCGCTGGCGATCCAGAGCGACGGCCGCGGCTGGGCGCGCAACACCGTAAACCGGCTCTGCATCGATCTCGCCGGCCGCGTCAGCGAGCCCTGCACCCGAGACAACGTCAAGGAAAGCTATCTCACCCCGATCGATCATCCGGTCTTGATCCGGCTGACCGGCCCGGTGCCGGTCGGCGCCACCTGCGCCTGGACGGTCGACGATGGCGACGGGCCGCAAACCTCCACCTTCGATTGCGCCGAACCGGTCAATCTCCGGGTCCGTTACGGCCGCACCACGGTGGTCACCGCCGACGTGTCCAGTTCGGACGGCAGTCAGCGCGTTTCCACCGAGATCGCGGTACGCGACATCTTCATCGCCGGCCTTGGCGACAGTGTCGCGTCCGGCGAGGGAAATCCGGACCGGCCGGTAGCGCTGGCCGATGAAGGGTTTTGCTTCCGCTCCTATCTCGGAACGGCCGCCGCGCAATATTACCGTCCAAGCCGGGCAGGCTATAAAGGCGGACGCGCCTGCGAGGCGCCGGACTTGCTGTCGGTCTGGCAGCGCCAGAGCGCGCTCTGGTTCAATCCCGCCTGCCACCGCTCGCTCTACAGCTATCAGACCCGGACCGCGCTGGCGCTCGCCGTTCGCTATCCGCACATCGCGGTGACCTATCTGCCGCTGGCCTGCACCGGCGCCACCATTGCCGACGGCCTGTTCGGCTCGCAGCGCGCCCGCGACTGCCTGCCGTCGAAATCGGGCAGCGGGGCCTGCCAGGGCACCGTCAACGGACAACTGGCCGAGTTGCGCGACGCCCTCGCCGCCGCGAAGCGCCGCCAGCCGGATCGCAAGCTGGATTTGGTGCTGCTGTCGGTCGGCGCCAACGACATTTATTTCTCCGGGCTCGTCGCCGACGTGATCGTCGACAATACGACTGAACGCGCGCTGTTCCGGCGCAGCGCCGTGATGGCAACGGTGGACGACGCACGCAGCGCATTGACGCGCGACCTGCCGCAGGGATTTGCAAAACTGCGCGAAGCGCTGAAGCCGCTGGTCGGCGACCTGTCGCGGGTGGTCTACACCTCCTACGCCAATCCGACGGTCGCGAATGGCGGCGCGCCCTGCCCCGGCGGTCGCGCCGGTTTTGACATTCACCCCTCTTTCAACGCGCAACCGCAGCGGCTGGCCGCGGTATCGAACTTCGTCGAAAGCGAATTCCTGCCGCAGTTGAGAGCGCTGGCGCTGTGCGAGGGCGGCATCCTGTGCCGTAATCCGCGCGCCGACCGCATGACCTTCGTCGACAGCCATCAGGCCAACTTTGCCAATCACGGCTTCTGCGCGCGCGCCGATAGCGATCCCGAATTCGACCGGCAGTGCTTCTCGGTCAACGGTGACAGTTTTGATTCCGATATCGTCACGGCTGCAAGCCAGCCGATGGTGTGCGGCCGCAGCGCCGGCGAGTACCGCGCCTATCTGCCGCGCGCGCGCTGGATCCGCGATGCCAATGACAGCTACTTTTCGGCGATGACCTACCCGCAGGGCTTGCCGACATCGCAGCAGCCGGCCGACATCCATGATGCCACCTGGGGCGTGTTGTCGGCGGTCTATGGCGGCGCGGTGCATCCGACCGCCGAGGGCCATGCGGCGATGGCCGACGCCGCGGTGCCGGCCGCCGCCAGCGTGCTGCAGCTCGATGCCGGGGTGCCCGAAGTCACGTCGCAGCCGATGGCGCCGATTCCGGTGGCGCCGGACGTCCCGCGACCGCCGGGTAGGACGGGCTTGAACTAGCGCACGGGAACCGGTGCCGCGGGCGCAGGAACGGCGGCCTTCTTCGGTGCTGTCGCCGGCGCCTTTGCCGGACCGGTCGGCAACTTCATCACCGCGGCCTGCGCCGGCAGATAC
>Ga0247784_1000522_pt1 | contig 10370 bp, 5 predicted proteins | sample UWRJL169409R5_FD_179909 | JGI IMG/M metagenome (GOLD analysis project Ga0247784, IMG submission 179909) | Plant litter microbial communities from Arlington Agricultural Research Station in Wisconsin, United States - UWRJ-L169-409R-5 | ecosystem: Environmental > Terrestrial > Plant litter >...
CACCAGCACCGTCTCGCGCGCGGCGCGCGGGTTGACCAGGCAGGTCGCGAGCTGCGCCTTGAACGCATGGTCGAGGCAGGCCTGGTTGCAGGCGATGCAGGTGTTGATGGCCTGCGGCCGCCCGGCCGCGGCCTTGTTGACGAACTCCGGATCGGCGAGCAGCGGCCGCGCCAGGCTCACCAGGTCGGCGCAGCCGTCGGCCAGCAGCTGCTCGGCGAGCTCGGGCGTGTTGATGCGGTTGCTGGTGACCAGCGGAATCGTCAGCCCGGCGGCGCGCAGCTCGCGGCGCATCGTCTGCGTGACCGATGCGAACGCGCCGCGCGGCACGCTGGTGGCGATCGTCGGCACGCGCGCCTCGTGCCAGCCGATGCCGGTGTTCAGGATCGTCGCGCCGGCCTGCGTGACCGCCTTCGCGAGCGCGACCACCTCGGGCCAGCTGCTGCCGTCGGGGATCAGGTCGATCATCGACAGCCGGTAGATCAGGATGAAATCGGGCCCGACCGCCTCGCGCACGCGGCGCACGATCTCGACCGGCAGCCGCATCCGGTTCTCGTACGTGCCGCCCCAGTCGTCGGTGCGGTGGTTGGTGTGCGTCACCAGGAACTGGTTGATCAGGTAGCCCTCGCTGCCCATGATCTCGACGCCGTCGTAGCCGGCCTCGCGTGCCAGCAGCGCGCAGCGCACGAAGGCGCGGACCTGCCGCTCGATGCCGCGCACCGACAGCTCGCGCGGCGTGAACGGCGAGATCGGCGACTGGATGCGCGACGGTGCGACGCAGAACGGGTGGTAGCCGTAGCGCCCGGTGTGCAGGATCTGCAGCGCGATGCGGCCGCCTTCGGCATGCACCGCGCCGGTCACCTCGCGGTGGCGGCGCGCCGCGCCGCTGCTGGCCAGCATGCCGGCGAACGGCTTGGTCCAGCCGGCGATGTTGGGCGCGAAGCCGCCGGTCACCATCAGCCCGACGCCACCGCGCGCCCGCTCGGCGAAGAACGCGGCCATCGCCGGGAAGTGCCTGCGCCCGTCTTCGAGGCCGGTGTGCATGCTGCCCATCAGCACGCGGTTGGGCAGCGTCACGAAGCCGAGGTCGAGCGGGTCGAGAAGGTGCGGATAGGGGGGCGGAGTGGGGGTCATCGAGTGGGCACGAAGCTGTCGGCCCATGCTATCTTTCCGCGCTCTGGGCCGGGTCAGGGCTTGGCCGCATAGACGCGCCGGGCTTCATCGGGTCCGAGGGAGGCACACGATGTCCCGTTCGCCGGCTGGGAGTGCGATGCGCGACGCCCGCGGCGTGGCAGCGGCCATCGGTTTGGCGATGCTGCTCTGCGCGGGCACCGCCCAGGCGGCCGAAGCCGATCCGGCGGCCGCCGACTGGCATTACCGCGTCGTCCCCGGCGACACCCTCTACAGCCTCGCCAACAGCTACCTCGCGCCCGGCGCCGGCTGGCAGCGGCTGCAGCGCCTGAACCAGGTCGCCGACCCGAAACGGCTCGAACCCGGCCGCCAGCTGCGCATGCCGGTGGCCTGGCTGCGCGCCGAGGCGGCGGTCGCGAGCGTCGCCTTCCTGTCGGGCGGCGCGCAGCGCGAACGCGCCGGCGAGCGCATCGCGCTGGTGGTCGGCGACACGCTGCAGCCCGGCGACCTGCTGCGCACCGAGCCCGACGCGAGCCTGACGCTGCGCCTCGCCGACTCGACGCGCGTGCTGCTCTCCGGCGGCTCGCAGCTGCGCATGGATTCGCTGCTGGTGTTCGGCCACAGCGGGGTCACGCGCTCGCAGCTGACGCTCGACCAGGGCGAGGCGGAATCGCGCGTCAACCCGCAGCACACCCGCGGCTCGGCCTACGACATCCGCACGCCGGTGCTGACGCTGGGCGTGCGCGGCACCGAATTCCGCGTGCGCGTGGCCGCCGGCAGCACGGCGGCCGAAGTCACCGAGGGACGCGTCGCGGCCAGCAGCGGCCGCAAGCCGGTCGCGACCATCGGCGACGGCTTCGGCATGGTGGCCGGCGCGGCAGGCGCCACGCCGGTGAAGCCCCTGCCGCCGGCGCCCGGCCTGTCGACGCTGCCGACCCGCTACGAGCGCGTGCCGCTGCGCTTCTCGTGGCCGGCCCTGGCCGGTGCGGCCGGCTACCGCGCCCAGGTGTTCGCCGACGAGAGCTTGAACCAGCGGCTGCTCGACGGCAGCTTCACCGAGCCCGCCGCGCAGTGGGCCGACCTGCCCGACGGCCGCTACCTGCTGCAGGTGCGCGCGCGCGACGCGCAGGGGCTGGAGGGCCGCAGTGCGCAGCTCGCGTTCACGCTGAAGGCGCGGCCGGAGCCGCCCTTCACCACCGAACCGCGCGACGAAGGCCATGCCTATGGCGAGCGCGTCGAATTCAGCTGGACGAAGGCGGCCGCCGCGCAGCGCTACCACCTGCAGGTGGCCGACGACGCGCGCTTCGAGACCGTGCGCATCGACCGCGCCGACGTCAGCGGCGAACAACTCGGCCTCGCGTTGCCGCCCGGCCGCTACCACTGGCGCATCGCGAGCATCGCCACCGGCGACGACCACGGCCCGTTCAGCGACGCCAGCAGCTTCGAGCTGCGCGAGACGCCGCCGCCGGCCACGCTGGCGCCGCCGAAGGCCGAGGGCGGGCAGCTGGTGTTCCGCTGGCGCGCCCGCAGCAGCGACGACGCCTACGACGTGCAGGTCGCGACCGACGCCGACTTCACGCAGCTGGTGCTGGAGCGGCGCGAGAACCTGCCCGAGCTGGCGCTGCCGCGCCCTGCCCCGGGCCGCTACTTCCTGCGCGTGCGCACGCAGCAGGCCGACGGCTTCACCGGCCCGTGGGGCGCGACCCAGCAGTTCGACGTGCCGCGCAGCCTGTGGTGGTGGGTGCTGCCGGGCGCCGCGGTGCTGCTGTTGCTGTGAGGGCCGTGCGGTGAGGGCCACGCCATGAGAGGGCCCGCGCCGGCCGGCCGACGCGCGGTGCTCCTCGCGCTGCTGGCGAGCGTGCTGCTCGCCGGGCTGATGGCCGCCTCCGGCACGCTGGCGCCGGCGCAGACCGCCTGGCACGACCAGCAGGCGCGCGTGCTCGCCTCGCGCGATGGCGCGCCCGGCGTGCTGGTGGTCGACATCGACGAGGCATCGGTCGAGGCGCTGCGCCCGCAGTTCGGCGGCTGGCCACCCGACCGCACCCTGCTCGCGCTGGTCGCCGAGTACCTGCTGGACATCGGCGCGCGCAGCGTCGCGATCGACCTGGTGCTGGCCGACCCGCGCGACGGCGATGCGGCGCTCGCCGCCACGCTCGCGCGCCACCCCGGCCGCATCGTGCTGGCGGTCAGCGTGGTCCCGCCGCCGCCCGGCGACGGCGAGTCGCTGTCGCCGCGGCCCGGCCCGGGCGGTTGCGGCGCGCAGGCCTGGCCGGGGCTGCTGATGCCGTCGGCCGCGCTGATGGCGGCTTCGCCGGTGCTCGGCATGGTGTCGACGCCGACCGACGACGACGGCCAGTTGCGCGCGCTGTCGCTGTGGCATGCGTCCACCGGGCAGGGCGTGCCGGCGCTGGCGCTGGCCTCGCTGCTGGCGGCCGACGGCGTCGCGCCGGGCAGCCTCGGGTGCACCGCGGGGCAGGCGCGCGCCGGCGATCGCCGCTGGCCGGTCGACGAGGCCGGCCGCGTGCGGCCGCGCTGGCCGGCGCGCGGCGACACCGTCGCGCTGCGCTCCTACCTGTCGGTGGTGCAGGCCGCGCGCGGCGTGCTGCGCGACGACGAGCTGCGCCGCCAGGTGCAGGGCCGCAGCATCGTGATCGGCGCGAGCGCGGTGCTGAGCGACCGGGTGCAGACGCCGCTCGGTCCGCGCTGGGCGCCGGCGGCGCTCGCGCAGATGCACTCGGCGCTGGCGACCGGCGCGTTGTTCGCGCCGCCGCGCCTGGCGCTCGATGCGCTGTGGTGGCTGCTCGCGCTGCTGCCCGCTGGCATCGCGCTGCGGCGCGGCACGCTGCGCTCGCACGCCGACCTGGCCTGGTGCGCCGCCACCGTGCTCGCGCTCGTGCTGCTCGATGCAGCCGGCGTGCTGTGGCGCGCGCAGCTGTCGAACGTGCTGCAGGTGCTGGTGCTGCCCGTCTGCCTGGCCGCGCTGTCGCACGGCCACGGCCGCCGCGTGCAGCGCGCCGAGCGGCTGCAGCTGGAGCGCGAGCGCGCGGGCGCCGAGGCCGCCAGCCGCATGAAGAGCGAGTTCCTCGCGCACATGAGCCACGAGATCCGCACGCCGATGAACGCCTTGCTCGGCTCGGCCGAGCTGCTCGCGCAGACGAAGCTCGACGAGCGCCAGGGCCGCCACGTCGCGCTGTTCCAGTCGGCCGGCGCGAGCCTGATGGAGATCCTGAACGACCTGCTCGACCTGTCGAAGATCGAGGCCGGCCTGCTGGAGCTGCACCGGCAACCGTTCTCGCTGGTCGAGCTGGTCGCGAGCCAGACGGTGCTGTTCGAGGCGCGCGCGTCGCAGAAGGGGCTGCGGCTGCTGACGCAGTTCGACCCGGACCTGCCGGCGGTGGTCGACGGCGACGCGCCGCGCCTGGCGCAGGTGCTGCGCAACCTGCTGGGCAACGCGGTGAAGTTCACGCACCGCGGCAGCGTGACGCTGGCGGTGCACCGCGTGGCCGACGCGCCCGGAGTGCTGCGCTTCGAGGTGCGCGACAGCGGCATCGGCATCCCGGCCGATCGGCAGCGCACGATCTTCGAGGCCTTCACGCAGGCCGACAGCGGCGTCGCGCGGGCCTATGGCGGCACCGGGCTGGGCCTGACGATCAGCAGCCGGCTGGTGGCGCTGATGGGCGGACGCATCGGCGTCGAGAGCCGCGAGGGCGAGGGCTCGTGTTTCCATGTCGAGTTGACGCTGCCGGCCAGCACCGATCCGCCGGTCGCGGTGTGGGCGCCGAGCACGCCCGAGCCCGACGGCGCGATGCAGACCTCGCTGCGCATCCTGCTGGCCGACGACAACCCGCAGAACGTGCTGCTGGTGCAGGCCTACCTCGAAGGCGAAGGCCACCGGCTGGACGTGGTGCACGACGGCGCGGCGGCCGTCGAGCGCTTCGCATCGCGGCCCTACGACCTGGTGCTGATGGACGTGCAGATGCCCGGCATGGACGGCTACCAGGCCACGGCCGCGCTGCGCGCGCTGGAACGCCGGCGCGGCAGCGCCCCGGTGCCGGTGGTGGCGCTGACCGCGAACGCGCTGCCCGACGACGAGCGGCGCAGCCTGCAGGCCGGCTGCCAGGCGCACCTGACCAAGCCGTTCTCGCGCGCGCAACTGCGCCGCGTGATCGCCCGGCTGACCGGCGCGGACGAGCAGGCGGGTGCCGGCGAACGCCCCGAGATCGCCGCCTTTGCCGATGCGCCGCCGCCGTTGCCGGCGCTGGCCGCGCTGCCCGGTTTCGACCTCGCGACGGCGCTGGCGCGCATGGAAGGCCAGGTCAGCCTCTACCTGCGCGTGCTGCACGCCGCGCGCGACGCGATCGGCGCCTGGAGCGGCCGATTCGCGGCGGCGCAGGCGGCCGGCGATGCGGCGCAGGCGCTGCGGCTGGCGCACGACCTGAAGTCGACCGGCGCAACGCTCGGCGCCACCGGCCTCGCGACCGCGGCGGAGCGGCTCGAGGCCGCGCTGCGCCGTGGCGCAGCGGCGGACGCCTCGATGCTGGCCGACATCGAAGCCCAGTTGCAGCCGCTGCAATCGGTGCTGCGCGACATGTGACGACATGGCCTGACGACAGTACTTTACGAAGGCTCCCACAGCGAGCCGCCATGCGGGCTGGCGCGTGCCGGGGTGGCGATGGACGCGGTTCCTGACACCGATCCGTCATGTGCGCTGCCTAGAGTCCGCCGCGCTCACCCACCCTTCCGGACCCAGCCATGCGAAGCATCATCACCGCACCAGCTTTCTCGACGTCCCGCACCGCCTCCCTGACCCTGCTCGCCGCCGCCGTGCTCGCGGCCTGCGGCGGCAGTGACAGCTCGTCGCCGGCACCGGCGCCTGCCCCCACCCCGACCGTCAGCGGCGTCGTCACCGCGACCCGGTTCGTCGCCGGCAGCGCGACCGACCCGACCATCCAGGCCTCGTACTACCAGGGCGCCAAGGTCTGCGTCGACGCCAATGCCAACGGCGCCTGCGACGCCGGCGAGAACCCGGTCGTCACCGACGCGCATGGCAAGTTCACGATCGCGATAGCCGCCCAGGCCGCACTGATCGCCGACATCGGCACCGACGCCACCAACACCGCCAGCGGCACCAAGGTCACGAGCCGCGACGTGCTGCGGGCCTCGCTCGACCAGGTCGTCGAGCAAGCCGGAGGCAGCATCGTGATCAGCCCGCTGTCGTCCGAAGTGCTGCGCACGATGGAAGCCAACGGCAGCACCTACGCCGCCGAGAAGCAGAACCTCGCCAGCCGCATCGGCGTCAGCGCCGCCAACCTGCTGGCCGACGTCAACGGCGTGGCCGGTGCCGAACAGGCCGCGATGCTGGCCGAATCCAAGGTGCTGGACAACCGCTTCACCTTCGCGATCACCAAGCTCGACCGCGGCGACCTGTACCCCGACGCGCTGGCCGTGCCCGGCGGCGACCCGCGCCTGAAGGGTGCCGCCAACGTGACCCAGGCCACCGCCCCGGCCGGCGACGACACCCGCGCGAAGATCACCTTCGCGCAGGCCGAGCAGGCGGCGTTCAACCTCGAGGGCGTTCCGCGCTACGACAACGTGTTCGTCGTGATGCTCGAGAACAAGGCCACGTCGTCGATCGCCGGCTCGCCGTTCGCACCCAGGATCAACGCGCTGCTGAAGGCCGGCAACCAGCTGACCTCGTACTACGCGACCGGCAACCCGAGCGAACCGAACTACACCGCGCTCGGCGGTGCCGACGACTTCGGCATCACCGACGACAGCCAGTGGAACTGCGACGCCACCGGCGACAACGCCGTCAAGGACCTGCCGCTGCCGGACAAGACCCAGCCGGGCCTCGCCAGCTCGCCGTTCGCCGCCACCTGCACACAGGCTGTCGGCGTCAACCACAACGTCACGGCGCCGAACCTGTTCAACGCGCTGAGCGCGGCCGGCCTGACCTGGCGCACCTACAACGAGTCGATCAACCCGGGCCAGGACTACCGCACCGACAGCGTGGCCGATGCCGCGGTGATCGCGGCCGACCACGTCTATGCGCCCGGCACGCTCGGCGGCAACACCGCGCAGGTCGGCACCACCGGCCTGGCGCTGCCGCTGCCGGCCGGCCTGTACAAGACCAAGCACCACCCGGGCATGGCCTACCAGAACGTGCGCAGCGCGGCCGAATGGAAGTACAGCAACCGCACGATGGGCGGCGGCCAGTGGGATGCGGTGCTGAAGAACGGCACGGCCTACGCGGTGCCGGCGAACTACGACGCCGACCAGCTCGGCACCGACCTCGCGAGCGGCAACATCGGCACGCTGAACTTCCTGGTGCCCGACCAGTGCGACGACATGCACGGCATCACGGTCAAGGGCAGCGTGGCCGGCGGCGCCACCGGCGTCACCGCGAGCGACTGCAGCAGCGTGGCCAACAACGTGCCGAACGCCACCGGCGGCGCGATCATCACGCGCGGCGACAACTACGTCGACGCGCTGGTCAAGCGCATCCAGGACTCGCCGGTCTGGAAGAACCCGAACAAGCGGGTGGCCATCGTGCTGATGTTCGACGAAGGCAACGCGACCAGCGGCTTCAACTCCTGCTGCGGCTGGAGCGTGTCGAACGGCAGCGTCGCCAAGCCGCTGAAGCAGAACGCCGACGGCAGCTTCTCGCCGGATGCGTCGATCAACAACTACGCGCGCGGCAACCACGGGCACGGCCAGAGCATCTTCGGCATCCTGAGCAACCAGGCGTCGGCACCGAAGGGCGTCAGCGACAACGACGCGTACAGCCATTTCTCGCTGGTGCGCACCTTCCAGGACATGTTCCAGCTGGCCGACCCGGCGGTCGATGCGACGTACATGAACCGCTCGAAGTACACCGAGCGCTTCATCGCGGCCAACATCCTGAACCTGCCCGAGTTCACCGGCAGCGCCGACACCCACTTCGACGCGGTGCGCCCGATCAACCACGCCTTCGTCGCACCGGCCGGCTACACGGCCAAGCAGTCGGCCGACGTGACGACCGCGGCGCAGATCGGCCCGGACGCCGTGCAGACCAACGTCTGGTCCCTGAAGTAAGCCGTACCGCCGCCGGCGGCGGGGCGTCCCGTGGCCGGCGGCAACGTCATCATGCAAATCAATTCGTTCCACCCGGCCGCGGCGTTGATCGCGGCCTTCGCGCTGGCGGCCTGCGGTGACGGCGGTGCGCCGAAGTCCGGGCCGGCCGTGGCCTCGACCGCCACCCTCAGCCTGGCCGCCCAGGTCGGCGAGAAGATGTTCGTCGACACCCGCCTGTCCGCTTCCGGCCAGCTCGCCTGCGCCAGCTGCCACGACCCGAAGCATGCCCACGCACCCGCCAACGACCTGGCCGTGCAGGCCGGTGGCGCCGACCTGAAGGCCGCCGGCACGCGCGCCGTGCCTTCGCTGCGCTACAAGGACGTGACGCCGCCCTACGCCGACCTGCTCGACAACCCCGACGGCATCAGCGTGCCCGGCCCGGGCGGCGGCTTCGCGTGGGACGGCCGCGCGGCGACGCTGGCCGAGCAGGCCCGGATCCCGCTGCTGGCCGCCAACGAGATGGCCAACGCCGATGCGGCCGCGGTGGTCGCGACGCTGAAGGCCGGCGCCTACGCGGACCTGTTTCGCCAGGCCTTCGGCGCCGACGTGTTCGCCGACACCGACGCCGCGTTCGCGAAGGCGGGCCTCGCGCTGCAGGCCTACCAGCTGGAAGACCGCAGCTTCCACCCGTACTCCAGCAAGTACGACCTGTACGCCGGCAACAAGATCGGCGGCACGCTGACGCCTGCCGAGGTGCGCGGCTTCAAGGTGTTCGCCGACCCGCAGGCGGGCAACTGCGCCTCGTGCCACTACCAGGGCGCGGGCCTGAACGGCAGCTCGGCGCTGTTCACCGATTTCTCGTACGAGGCGATCGGCGTGCCGCGCAACCCGGCCATCGCGGCCAATGCCGACCCGGCCTACGCCGACACCGGCCTGTGCGGCCCGCTGCGCAGCGACCACCCGCCCGCCGCCGGCAACACCTTCTGCGGCATGGTGAAGGCCCCGACGCTGCGCAACGTGGCCACGCGCAAGAGCTTCTTCCACAACGGCGTGATGCATTCGCTGGAGCAGGTGATCCGCTTCTACAACACGCGCGACACGCTGCCGGAGATCTGGTACCCGACCGTCGGCGGCACCCCCCAGGCCACGCCGGATGCCGGCTTCCCGACCTACGGCCTCGTGAAGACGCAATACGTCGGCGGCAAGGTGCAGAAGTACGACGACCTGCCGCCGCAGTTCGTCGCCAACATCGACACCCAGATGCCGCTGGACGGCCGCCAAGCCCACAGCGCGCCGCCGATGAGCGAGCAGAACATGGCCGACCTGGTCTGCTTCCTGAACACGCTGACCGACGGCTACCAGCCACAGGCGGCGGCCCCTTCCACCGGTCCCTGCACGCAATGAGCTCCTTGCCTCTGAACCCCCTGTCCTTGCGACTGCTCGCGCTGATGGGCGCCGTGCTCGCCATCGCCGGCTGCCACCCGGCGCCCGACCAGGCCACCTTCACCGCGGCGGTGAACACCTACCTCGCGAAGCGCGGCGACCTGTGCCTGGGCAAGTCCGCCTGGCCGATCGACGTGACCCAGCACGAGATCGACGCCGGCGGCCGCAACGCGCTGCAGATGCCGGTGCTGGAACGGCTGGGGCTGGCCCGCTCCAGCGTCGCCGACGTGGTGGTCGACGACGAGGGCACGCAGCACGCGATGAAGGTGCGCCGCTTCGAGCTCACCGACGCCGGCAGGCGCTACCTGGTGCAGCGCGATGCGAAGACCCGCGACTTCTGTGCCGCGCACCTGACGCTGGACCGCGTCGTCGGCTGGACGCTCGACCGCGGCGAGCGCGGCCCGGACACGCATGCGCGCGTGACCTACACCTACCAGGTCGAGGCGGCACCGTGGACGCGCGACGGCGAGGTCCAGAAGGTGTTCCCGGTGGTGGCCGGCGTGGTGCGCGGGGCCGGCACGGCGCAGCTCGAGGAGAACTTCGTGCGCACCGACGAGGGTTGGGTCGCGGTGGACCTGTTGGGCACATGACGGCCCGGCTGCGCTTTGCGCCGGCGCTCGGCGAATGGGTCGCGCAGCACCTGGCGCAGGGGCAAGCGCCCGCCGCACTGGTCGACGCGATGGCCGAGCGGCAGGTGGCACCGGCGGCGGCGCAGGCCATCGTCGACGCCTTCGTGCGGGCGCGCG
>Ga0247784_1000524_pt1 | contig 10352 bp, 8 predicted proteins | sample UWRJL169409R5_FD_179909 | JGI IMG/M metagenome (GOLD analysis project Ga0247784, IMG submission 179909) | Plant litter microbial communities from Arlington Agricultural Research Station in Wisconsin, United States - UWRJ-L169-409R-5 | ecosystem: Environmental > Terrestrial > Plant litter >...
ATGAGGGACGGGTAACCGTAACAACGCTTGGGGTCTTGAGGGAGGCAAATGCTCGGATATTGGACGACAAAACGGTGCTGCTCCCTCCCCGGGCTGGAGGATTGATGTTCGATGGGAACGGTAATTCGACCGGGCTTCTCGATGGCGCGGCGAAATATGTGGTGGAAGACAATGATGCTTACGACGTCGCCGACGAATGGCGGGACGAGAGCGGCGGACTCAGGAAGCGTCAGTGGGAGGACCAAGTCAGGCCTCCGCGCATGAAGCTCGAGCGAGCCATCGTCGTTGAAAATAGCGAGGACGAAGAGGTAGAGCCGAGAACGTGGTACTGGTTCGTACGCCCTGCGGGTGCGGAGGCAAACGAGAAAAGCGGTCGGGATTATCCTCTGCATCTTCATCTCAGCGATGCGGAGGCGGCCGCCGAGAATATTGTGTCGAGCCTTTCTCTCGATCCGGCCATCAAGAGAGCAGTGGTCTTCGCCACAAAGTGCCACGACCTCGGGAAGGACCGCGCACGATGGCAGAGAGGCGTCGGAAACCTGGATTATCCGGCGCAGAAGCTCGCGAAGTCCGGAGCGCGCAGCGCCGCCACCGGGCGATCCTCGTATCGGCATGAGTTCGGATCGCTGCTCGACGTACAGCGACAGCCTGAGTTTGGCGAGTTGCCGCCGGATTCGCAGGAGCTGGTGCTCCACCTGATTGCGGCACACCACGGACGCGCCCGCCCTCACTTTCCGACGGACGAAGCGTTCGATGATAGCTATTCCGGCGAGGCGACACGGTTGCTCTCGATAGAAGTCCCCCTGCGCTTCGCGCGGCTCCAGCGCAAGTACGGAAGGTGGGGACTTGCCTACCTCGAATCATTGGTCCGTGCGGCCGACTACATTGCCAGTGCCAAGGCGTTCGGACCGGAAGGGCTCATGCCATGAGTGGCCTGCGTCCGGTCTCTTCCGTTCGTATCGATTTGAGGAATCCTGGCCAGTTCTTTGCCTGTTGCGGGCTGCTGGAGCTGGCGGATCGCATAGCTCCCGGCACTCAGGGATTATTCGAGGGAAAGTCATTCTCCCTGGTCTCAACAGGAACCACGGCGACAGCAGGGGTCAAGGAAATCACGGAAGCCCTGCTGGGCTGCACGCTGTCCAACACCATGACAGCGGAACAGGTCAGGCGATTCGATGAACTCTCGATGGGTAAGAACGGCGGTCAGGAGAGAACTGTCGCTTCTCTCGACGAGAAAAAGCATCTGGAAAAGCTGCGTCGTGAAGAACCGCTGCTGCTGCACGAGCCATTCCGTCTACGACTGGACTGGTTTCAGGACAGCAACGCCGGTGGCAGCCGCTTCAAGACGTGGGCCGGCCAGCAATCGGTTCTGGATATCGCCCTGTCAATGAAGCAAGCCATGGAGCTGACAGACTGGCGGACTGGAGCGCCCGAGGAATGGATGTCGAAGTCAGTCGGCGGCTGTGGGCTACCGTTCAATTTCGATTCCGATCTGGGCGGGCAAGGCTCGGCACTCGACATCGGATTCAGCCTGGATCCCTTGGCCGCCAGCGCGGCAACTCGCATCGACACCAATGCTCGACCCTTTCTGGAACTACTGGCCTTTATCGGCCTGCAACGCTTTCGTCCGCGGCTGATGCGGGAAAACCGTTATCTGTACTGCACGTGGAATCATCCGCTTCCACCGGAACTGGCAGCAGTCGCAGCGTGCGGAATGCTTCCCTCCGCCGTCGCGGCAGCGTTCGAGTTTCGCCTCCTGCATCGAACTCAGTATCTGAAGAGTTTTCTACCAGCCATTCCCTATTCTGGAGATTCAAGTGAGTGACATATCCAGGTTCGACTCTTGGTTGACCGGCGACGATGTGGCCGCCGTCGTCATTCGTGAGCATCTCGTGCCGGTCGAAGGGCCAGATGGTGTTCTGTTTCCTGCAACTTACGCTGCTAGCGAGGACAAAAAATTCACCGGCGGCTACAACATCGATCCACCCGAGGGCGACAGGAATGTCTGCCTGGTAGACAGCGTCGGCTCGCAAGCTAACCGTATTGAGCCGATCTTCGCCAAGCCGGGTTACGCCCATCTCATTCCTCAGGTCACTATCAAGGCCGGCGAGAAGTCCATCAATCTTCTCGACGCAGGCCACCGGGCAGGGGATGCGCTGGTTCGTTGCACTCCTTTACAGAAAGCGCTGCAGGATGCGTTCAAGGCAGTGCTCAAGGGCGATGTTTTGCCGTTGGCGAAGATTGCTCCGACGTCCATCGTTTTCGGTGTCTGGGATTCACGCGACACCCAGGCCAAGTTGCCGCGATTGATTGCCTCGACGATTCGAGCTTTCGATGTCAAAAGGTTGAGACGCTCTGCCCAGTTCAATCCGGCGACCGAATACATGAACGATGGCCTTATCGAGGAAACGAGCGAGAAGGCTGTCAAAGATGAGTATGCGAAGCGAGGCTTCATTCATGTGCCGTCATCGGGCTCGCATGGTGGCGTGATTGCTACAGGAGGCGTACGACGTGACGCGACTTTCAGTCTAGCGGCCCTGCGACTGTTGTCCGCCGGTGCGGACGTGCAAAAGACACTGACTCTGCGGCGATATATCCTGGGATTGTCTCTGGTCGCGCTTACCGCCAATGCGTCCACCTACTTGCGTCAAGGATGCAATCTGGTGGCCGATGTGGACAAGCCGAGAGAATTCATGCTCATCCATTCTGGCGGGCTTCGTGAGTCACTGAATCTATCTCACTCCGAGGCTCTGGAGTTTGCCACCGCAGCGGCGCAGGCGTTTGGGATTGGAGAAACACAAGAGGCAGTCTTCGACAAAGAGCTCGCAAAGAAGGATATCGCTGGCGAAGGAGACGTGAAGGCAACGCGTAAAAAAGCCGCGAAAAAATTGGAGTCCGTAACGCCGGCAGCGGGGGGCTGATGACCAAAAAATTCCTGTGCCTGACTATCCGCTTTCTCGATCCCGTTCCCACGTTTCACGGCAGGGACGAGGGTGGTAACCCCGAATGGCCGCCGTCGCCGCTGCGAGTTTTCCAAGCGCTCGTTGCTGCCGCTGCCGCACGGTGGCGCGGCTCTAATTTCGCGGATCGCGCTGTGCCGGCGTTGAATTGGCTGGCGACGCTCGTCCCCGATATCGTAGCGCCGGCAGCTCAGATCGAGCGGACCGCCTATCGCATGTACGTGCCACACAATGCCGGCGACCTCATGACTTCCGCCTGGAGCCGAGGGGACACTGAGGCGAGCATGGCCAAGCACCGCGTGGAGAAGGATGTGTGGCCCACACGACTGTTATCCGAAGGAGAGGAACTGTCTGCTGTCCGATATCTTTACGCAATGCCGGAAACAGGAGCTGAGCTTGGACCGCTCCAGCAGGTCATAGCGGATGCAGCTCATTCAGTGACGCATCTTGGTCGCGGTGTGGATATGGTTACTGCGGACACATCCATACTCGATAGCGACGCTGTGGCTCGATTGCCCGGTGAGCGTTGGCACCCGACCATGGGTGGGTCTTCTCATCTACGCATTCCCCAGGACGACACGCTTACCGGACTGAATCGCAGGTACGAGGACTATTTGCAACGCATCGGACCGGCCGGGTTCAATCCGGTCAAGCGCTTGTCGGAATTCAGCCTCGTCAGTTATCAGTCCAGTGCCGTCGCGATTGAACGGCCATTCATCATCTTTGAGTTGTTGCGAGACGATGACTCCCGTTTCAGTTATCCGCAGGAAAAACTCATCCATATCGCCGGAATGGTCAGGCATCTGGCGATCGAGGCGATGACGAATTCGCCACCGGCGAGTGTGGCTGACGACTGGGTGAGTAGCTACGTCGCCGGCCACGTCAAGGACGGCGACGTCAGTCACCGCCAGTTCTCTTATCTGCCGCTGCCCTCCGTCGGCCACGAAAAAATCGATCCGTCAGTGCGGCGCATGATGATCGCAGCCCCGCCCGGAGATGCTGGATTTCTGAAGCACCTTGCGAGATTGCTCGTAGGGCGGCAGCTCAAGCCGACAGCGGAAACCAGGATCGGACTTGCGCCAACGCTCGTTGCTGCGCGAATGGACAACGTGGCTCGTTCCTATGTACGCCAAAGCACTGGATGGGCCAGCGTTACGCCAGTGATTCTCCCCGGCTACGACGATCGTAAACCGGCCAAGACACGGCGCCTGATCGAAAAAGCGTTGCTTCAGGCCGGCATCGATCAACCATGTGAATTCGACTGGGGACCGTTCTCGCATTTCCCCAAGTCGTTGTCGGCACACAAGTACGATCGTAAGCAAGGCCCGAACGGTTATATCCGACCAGATCATCTGCTCAACCAGACTGCCGTGCATCTGAAGTTGCATTTTGCAGAGAATTCAAAAATGCGGGGGCCGTTGGCCATAGGTTCTGGGCGGCATTGTGGGCTTGGGGTGATGGCGGCAATTGATTAAAGATCGACCACTGGGCTCCTAAGGATCTTCGACTCAAATCTAAAATTAGGGTCTCAGACTCAGCGCGCGCAGGGTTTTGGTGCATGCCAGAAGACTCAGCATCGCAACAGGAATTGCCACTGCCGTTCCCCGAACTCTCCGGGGATCTGCCGCTATTACCTGCTCGCATGGTCAACGAGTACCAGTATTGCCCTCGCCTCGCTTACCTCGAATGGGTACAAGGCGAATGGGCGGAATCATCGGACACGGTCGAGGGGCGTTACGCGCATCGCCGTGTAGACAAACCAGGAGGATCGCTGCCTGCCGCCGATGAGGCGGGCGACGAACGGATCCATGCGCGATCGATTGCTCTCTCTTCGAACCGTCTCGGCCTGATCGCGCGGATGGATCTCGTCGAGGGCGAGGGCAGTCGTGTCATTCCAGTCGATTACAAGCGGGGCAAGCGTCCGCACATTCCGCGCGGAGCATACGATCCGGAGAGGGTTCAGCTGTGTGTCCAGGGAATGATCCTGGAGGAGCACGGCTATACTTGCGAGGAGGGAGTGCTGTACTTCGTCGAGAGTCGCGAGCGGGTCACCATCGCATTCGATGACGAACTGCGCGCACTCACGAGGAATGCAATCGATGGACTCCGCCTCGTGGCTGCGGGTGGGCGGATTCCACAGCCGTTGGAGGATAGTCCCAAGTGCCCTCGATGTTCTCTCGTTGGTATTTGTCTTCCCGACGAAGTGAATCACTTAACCCGCTCTGACATTTCACCGCGGCCGATGGCCATCGCACGCGAGGAAGCACTGCCTCTTTACGTGCAGGCTCGTGGTGCGAAGGTAGCAAAGAAGGGAGAGACGCTCGAGATCTCGGTCGAGGACCAGAAGACTCATACCGCCCGCCTCGTGGAGGTATCGCAACTGGTGCTTATGGGCCAAGTTTATGTCACTACTCCGACATTGCACGAGCTGATGTCCCGTGAGATTCCGATCTCCTGGCATTCATTCGGTGGTTGGTTTCTCGGGCATACGGTCGGCACGGGCCACAAGAATGTGGAAGTGCGGACCGCACAGTACCGCGCGAGCTTTGACACACAGGTTTGTCTGCGTCTCGCGAAGAGCCTGGTGATTGCGAAGATCCAGAACCAGCGAACCCTGCTGCGTCGGAATTGGAAAGTAGACCAGATGCCGCAGACCATGGTCGATGGCTTTCAACAGGACATGCGGGGTGCGCAACGGGCGGCAAGCCTCAGTGAACTGCTTGGCTCCGAAGGGCAGGCCGCTGCGCGCTATTTCGGCACCTTCAGTTCGATGCTGAGCCACAAGGGCGATGAATCGATGGCGTTCGAGTTCGAAAAGCGTAACCGTCGGCCCCCGACCGATCCGGTCAATGCGCTGTTGTCTTACTCGTATTCGCTGCTCGTGCGTGCGTGGACCGTTGCACTCACCTCGGTTGGTTTCGATGCCTATCGCGGTTTCTATCATCAGCCTCGTTACGGACGTCCGGCTCTGTCGCTCGACATGATGGAACCGTTCCGGCCGCTGATTGCCGACTCGACAGTCATTCAGGCGATCAACAACGGCGAAGTGCGACCATCGGATTTTGTCAGTGCGGCGGGCAGTGTTGCGTTAACCGACGACGGGCGGAAGCGGTTCATCGGTACTTTCGAGCGCCGCATGGCGCAGGAAATCACGCATCCGTTGTTCGGCTACAAGCTCAGCTATCGTCGGCTGCTCGAACTGCAGGCGAGATTGCTCGCCCGATATCTGCTCGGCGAGCTCTCCGAGTATCCCAACTTTACGACGCGCTAGCCATGAAAGACGAGCACCTGTACATCGTCACGTACGACATCGGCGATCCGAAGCGCTGGCGACGTGTGTTCAGAATCATGAATGGCTTTGGCGAATGGCTGCAGTATTCTGTATTCCAGTGTCGTCTCAGTACACAGCGCCAAGCTGAGCTCATCGCTCTGCTCGACGGCATCATTCATCACGACAACGATCACGTCCTGTTGGTCGACATCGGCCCTGCAGACCGTGTCGTGCCGCGGGTGGTAAGCTTGGGTAAGAACTTCGAGCCCGTCGCACGCGAGCCCATCATCGTTTGAGTTTTGCCCGGCCTTGCGAGCGCTCCAATGGTGCCTTAAACGCCGGGCAGCGTTCGCAGCGGCTAGCTCTTTAAAAATCAAGGAAAAATGTCGAGTCATGTTGGGGTTTACGCGGTCCCAACCGGGATTCTGCGAGTGGCATGGAGCACCTCTCGCAGATATCCTTCAGAGCCCGCGCCAGCCTTGGCTTGCGGCCCGGGCCGAGATCCACAGCGAAGCGCTGTGGCTTCGTTGAAGCAGGAGCGCGCCTTCGATCTGCGAGTCAAACAGTGCGAGATCCACAGCGAAGCGCTGTGGCTTCGTTGAAGCGATGATCCGCCGATACAGAGCGGGCCATTCAGTCTGACGAGATCCACAGCGAAGCGCTGTGGCTTCGTTGAAGCGCCGGCATGTATGAGGCGACCGAGCGATTGGCGTATGAGATCCACAGCGAAGCGCTGTGGCTTCGTTGAAGCAGGCACTCCACGCTCGCCACCGTAAGCGGGGTGGTGGAGATCCACAGCGAAGCGCTGTGGCTTCGTTGAAGCGTTACGAATGAACAAGCGTTGGTCGTGGATGTACAGCGAGATCCACAGCGAAGCGCTGTGGCTTCGTTGAAGCCCAAGCGCCACTGACGCATGCGATGGAAAGAGCGTCGAGATCCACAGCGAAGCGCTGTGGCTTCGTTGAAGCGCTGTATTGAAGAACGTGCCCTGCACCAGGAAGCGCGAGATCCACAGCGAAGCGCTGTGGCTTCGTTGAAGCGTACGGTTCCATCAACATCTTGCGGGCTTCCTCGCGGAGATCCACAGCGAAGCGCTGTGGCTTCGTTGAAGCGGGTACAACACCACGAATTATAACTTCCGGAATTTTGAGATCCACAGCGAAACGCTGTGGCTTCGTTGAAGCGCGCTCGCGGGCGCCGGTGTGTTGATCGCGTTGCTGTTGAGATCCACAGCGAAGCGCTGTGGCTTCGTTGAAGCTCCATCATCACGCGATTCGCCGAGCGCTTTCCCATCGAGATCCACAGCGAAGCGCTGTGGCTTCGTTGAAGCACTCGAACCTGTGCGCCTCGCGGAACTGATCGTCCCGGAGATCCACAGCGAAGCGCTGTGGCTTCGTTGAAGCAGGCGATCTAGTCAACATCGAGCTACGTAGGACGCTCGAGATCCACAGCGAAGCGCTGTGCTTCGTTGAAGCATGGCCATGGGTCGTGCATTTCCGCCAGTGGTGACGGCGAGATCCACAGCGAAGCGCTGTGGCTTCGTTGAAACTGCACATCATCGCTAGATTCGTGAGGGGCGCAGCCTGAGATCCACAGCGAAGCGCTGTGGCTTCGTTGAAGCTGCTCGGTACCGCGATTGGTATCCTCACTCGGACCACGAGATCCACAGCGAAGCGCTGTGGCTTCGTTGAAGCTGGCAGCAGGTGATGTTTGGCGGCACGTGGCAGAAGCGAGATCCACAGCGAAGCGTTGTGGTCTAGTTGAAGCCGCCGGGGCGATTGCACGATCGGCAGCGCACGGTTGTCGAGATCCACGGCGAGACGCTGTGGCCTCGTTGAAGCTCGTCGACGGGCTGTTTCCGCTCCAGATCCGTCATGGAATTCCACAGCGGAGTACTGTGGCCTCGTTTAAGGATTCGCTCCCGGCAATAGCAGGCATGCATGGCATGGATCTGAGATAGCACGAACCGCCGCTAACGAAGTGCGATCGCTTCCTTGAAGATAAACATAGAGTGTTCGGGGGACGAGCGATCAAATACGAGATCGTCGACGGGTGGCGAAACCCTGGCGATCTCCCAAAACGTAGCGTTCTCGGATGCCCCACCCCGAACCTCCTCCCGGTGACCGGGGAATAGAAGATGACGGCCGCGATGTTCTTCGTCGAAATGCAGTTCCCATGGATCGGTCGCTCGCAAGCCAGGTAGCCATCTCTGTCTGCATCCTACGCCTTTCACATAGACTACAATCCAATCCAACCCAAGGACGGACAGATGCACTCCTTACCCGCAGCACTCTCACCCACTGCAATCGAAGCCAACGCGCGTCTCGTCGCGCCGTACATTCGCCGCACCCCCATCATCCGCGTCGACGGTGCCGACTTCGGATTGCCCGGCGTTCAACTGGTATTCAAACTGGAATTTCTCCAGCGTGCCGGCTCATTCAAGACGCGCGGTGCATTCACTAATATGCTCACACGCCAAGCGCCGAACGTCGGCGTCGTGGCCGCATCAGGAGGAAATCACGGAGCGGCAGTCGCATTCGCCGCAAAGCAATTGGATATACCCGCGACCATCATCGTCCCCGGCGTCGCTTCTGAAGCAAAGCTCGAACAGATCCGCGCCTACGGCGCCAGGCTCGAAATCGTCGGCGAGCGCTATGCCGATGCGCTCGCTGCCAGTGAAGAGTTCGCGCATAGCACCGGCGCATTGCCCATTCATGCATTCGACCAAGTCGAAACATTGCTGGGCCAGGCAAGCGTCGGCCTGGAGTTCGAGCAGGACGAGCCCAACCTCGATGCACTATTCGTTTCCGTGGGCGGCGGTGGATTGATCGCTGGCATGGCGGCTTGGTATCGGGGACGCGTACCGTTGATCGGCGTGGAGCCGGAACTTGCGCCGACACTCACACAGGCGCTTGCGGCAGGCGAGCCGGTCGATTCCCCCGCAGGAGGGATCGCGGCAGATTCGCTGGCGCCTCGCCGAGTCGGTCAGTTGGTGTTTCCTATCGCACAGAGTTTCGTGGCGCAGACGATTCTGGTGAGTGACGATGCGATTCGCGAGGCGCAGCAGTTGCTATGGCGAGTCGTGCGTATCGTCAGTGAGCCTGGCGGAGCCGCAGGACTTGCGGCACTCTTGAGCGGAGCGTGGCGGCCGCAGCGGGAGCAGACTATCGGTATTCTGTTGTGCGGCGCGAATACCAGCGCGGTTCATTTCGACTGACAGGAGAACGTAAATGTCTTCACCTCAATCGCAGCTGTCTGCTCTGGGCATCGAGCTCAGCGATCCTGCGCCGCCCGTCGCCAACTTCGTGCCGACCGTGGTTACCGGCAACCTCCTATTCGTGTCCGGGCAGATCCCTTTCGAGCATGGCAAGGTTGCCTATCTCGGCCAGGTCGGCGTCGATTGCAGTATCGAAGATGGCAAGGCCGCCGCGCGCCTGTGTGCAATCAAGATTCTGGAACACGTACACAAAACGCTCGGTAGCATCGATAAAGTTACGCGCGTAGTCCAGGTGCAGGGCTTCGTGAGTTCGCGTGCGGGCTTCGGCCAGCAGCCGGCCGTGATCAATGGTGCATCGGACCTGTTCGTCCAGGTTTTCGGAGAGGCGGGCAAACATTCGCGCTTCGCCGTTGGTGTTTCTTCGTTGCCATTCAACGCGGCCGTCGAAGTTGCCGCCACCTTCGAGATCGCCAGTTGATCTTACGCGGCATCCAGCCAGTCGGGCCGATGATCGAGAACGTTGTCCCATGCCCGCAGCCAACGCACGAGACGCGCCGCATACTGCTCTCCGTAGTGGATGTTTCCCCAGCGATGATGGCCATCGAGATGCAGCGATGACACCCAGATCCGCTGCATGAGCAGGCATGCCGGCAGTGCCTCGAGATCCGCGGTGGTGATGCTTCTCTCAGCTGTGTAACCGCGCAGAAACGCGGCGATCAACTCGTTCACTCGAGGGTCCGGAAAGCGGGCGAGAGTGATACCCCGCGCAAACGCCGCGATGTCGCTCGATAACCAGCCCCAGCCGCAGCAATCGAAGTCGATGACAGTGGGGCGATCCCGGTCGAAGTGAATGTTCGAGCTGTTGAGGTCGCCGTGGCAAAACCCGAGCGTCAGTTCGGAGTCG
>Ga0247784_1000526_pt1 | contig 10340 bp, 6 predicted proteins | sample UWRJL169409R5_FD_179909 | JGI IMG/M metagenome (GOLD analysis project Ga0247784, IMG submission 179909) | Plant litter microbial communities from Arlington Agricultural Research Station in Wisconsin, United States - UWRJ-L169-409R-5 | ecosystem: Environmental > Terrestrial > Plant litter >...
CATATATGATAGAATTGTCACGACTGCTCGCGGACAATGGAGGCCTAAGGGCCCCCCTCAGGTGCCGAATACGTTAACTATGAGCATCGAAACCAAGACTCCTCGCGGGACGCCTGCGGCCCCCACGCCGGACGGAGGGCGACAGTTCAAGCGAGCGTCGGGGTTCGTCGAAGACGCCTATAGCCGCATTCGCGAAGACATCATGTCGCTGAAGATTCCGCCGAACACGCGGATCTCGGTCGATAGCCTGGTGCGCGAATTCGGAATTTCGCAGACGCCAATCCGGGAAGCGCTGAGCATGCTTGAAGCGCATGGCCTGGTGACAAAACAACGGTTCATCGGCTATTGCACGGCGCCGACGCTGAATCGCAAGCAATTCGAAGATTTGTTTGAAATCCGCTTGCTGGTCGAGCCCTACGCGGCCCGCCGCGCGGCCGAACGCATGACCGACAAGGCCTTGGTCGACTTGTGTGGGCTAGCGTTGGAGATGAACCCGGACCAGGCGGCGCGATCGCGCGCGCTCTACGATCAATTTGCCGACCAGGACGCCGACTTTCACGAACAGATCGCACGCGGCAGCGGCAACGAGCTGATCGCCGAATCGCTGGGCCGCCTGCACATCCACTTGCATATCTTTCGGCTGCGATTTCATCGCGAGGTGACCAACGAAGCGTTCACCGAGCACATGCAAGTAACCAAGGCCCTGCAGCAGCGCGACCCGGACGGCGCGGAAGCGGCGATGCGCGCTCATCTCGAAAAGTCCTATCAGCGGCTGGTGAAATTTACCCGCGATTAGGACCGGGTCCGCCGTCTGCCACGCAGATACCATTGACTTTCCTCAGTCGGCCCCGCCATTATGAGGATATGCTATAGGATATAGGGTCCACTCGGTGGGACTCGCATATAAATGAGTAGGGGGAGTGAATGCAGCTCGGGATTCGCGTTGTAGCTACGTTCCTCGCGCTGGCAGCTATGCAAGCGGACGCGGCAACGACGGTGCTGCGGGATTTCACACTCTTCGATGGTACCGGGCGTGCGCCGGTGCCGAATTCCGCATTGATCCTCGACGACGGGCACATTTCCTGGGTCGGGCCGGTCGCCAAGCTGCAGGCTCCTGCCGGCGCGACGGTCGTGAATCTCACCGGCAAATTCGTGTTGCCGGGTCTCATCGACAATCACGTGCATGTCGGTCTGGTGCACGATCTCGCACAAGACATCAAGTTCTACTCACCCGAGTTGGTCGAGCAACAGCTGCGCATCTACGCGGCGTACGGCGTGACAGCTGTGCAAGTGCTGGGCACGGACAAAGATGCGATCTTCGAAGTCCGGGCTCGACAGCGCAAATCTCAAAACGACATGGCGCGCGTCTACACGTCGGGTCAGGGCCTGGTTTTCAAGGGGTCTTACGGCGGCGTGCCGGGGCTCAACCAGCCCGTCGCGAACCAAGCCGAGGCCCGGCGCGCTGTCGACGAGCAAGTCGCCAAAGGTGTCGATTTCATCAAGTTGTGGGTCGACGACGAATTCGGCGATCTGCCGTCGCGCATGCCGGCGGAGATCAGCAACGCGATCATCGACCAGGCGCACAAACATCGATTGCGCGCGATCGCTCATATCTTTTATCTGGAGAATGCCAAGACACTGGCGTCGCAAGGCGTCGATGGGTTTGCGCATAGCGTGCGCGATCAACCCGTCGATCAGGCCTTGTTGGATGTAATGAAGCAGCGTGGTGTCGTGCAAATGGCGGCGACACTGAGTCGCGAAGCTTCATTCACTTACACGAAGCTGCCGTTCCTCGACGATCCGTTCTTCAATCGCTCCATTACACCGGCGGCACTTGCGACATTGGCCAGCACGGAGCGGCAACAGAAGCTGGCGAACGGCAAACACTTCGGCCAGTACCAAGCTGTGCTCGAAACGGCGTTGAACAATACTCGCAAGGAAATCGCAGCCGGAGTGAAGTATGGCGTCGGCAGCGACAGTGGTCCCACCGGCCGCTTTACCGGCTACTTCCTGCACTGGGAGTTGCAGCTGATGGTGCAAGCGGGTTTGACACCCATCGAGGCGCTGACTGCCGCAACGAGCGTCAACGCCAAGCTCATCGGCGCGAACGAGTTGGGAACGATAGAGCCGCGCAAGGCTGCGGATCTGCTCGTGCTCGACGCCGATCCGACCCGTGATATTCGCAATACTCGATCGATTTCTGCCGTCTACATCGCCGGTAAATCCGTGCCGACGATATGGTCGACGTGCGTTGGACGTGCGGCGAGCGAGTGCAAGGGCGGCCCGAATGTCGACCGGTGAGGCCGTCGTGAAGTCCGAGGCACCGGCGGTGGATCTCGCCGCAACTGTCGCGCCCACGCGCGTTCGACACATGGTGCTGTGGCTCACCGTGGTCGCCTACATGATCACCTATATCGATCGTGTGGTGATCTCGGCGGCGGTGCCTTCGATTCAAGAAGAGTTCGGCTTCTCCATCGTCACGATGGGATGGATCCTGGGCGCGTATCAACTGTCGTACGCATTGTTTCAAATTCCCGGCGGATGGTTTGGTGACCGTTTCGGTCCCCGGCGCGCGCTGCCCGCGATCGTCGCATGGTGGTCTGCGTTTACCGCGGCCACTGCGCTGACATGGTCGGCGACATCGATGATCGTGTGTCGCTTTCTGTTTGGCATGGGCGAGGCGGGGGCCTTTCCGATTGCGACTCGCTCGTTGTCGCGTTGGATGCTGCCGTCGGAGCGTGGGTTCGCACAGGGCATCACACATGCCGGTTCTCGTCTGGGCGGCGCGCTAACGCCTGTCATCGTCGTCTTCCTGATTGGGCACTACGGCTGGCGCACGCCGTTTTATATTTTTGCGGTGCTGGGTCTGATCTGGGCAGCGGTTTGGTATTGGTTTTACCGGGACTCGCCCAACGAGCACCACATGGTGAACCCGGCCGAGCGTGAACTGATCGCGAATGCGCTCGGTTCGACCGCAAATCGTTCCAAGATCGTTCCGTGGCGCTCGATTCTACGCAGCCCGCAGATGTGGCTGCTGTCGGCCATGTATTTTTGTTACGGCTACGACATCGGCATCTTTCTCACGTGGTTTCCGAAGTATTTGCATGCCGAACGTCAGTTCGAGCTGCAGGAGATGGGGCTCTACGCAAGTTTGCCGCTGCTCGCCGGGGTCGCGGGTGACATCTGCGGAGGGTGGTTTTCGGATCTGGCGCTCAAGCGCACCGGGAATCTGAAGCTTGCGCGTCGGCTCGTGGCGATCCCGGGGTTCTTGATCGCTGCTGTGACGATTCCACTGGCATGCCTGGCGAACGACCCGTTGGTGAGCGTCGGATATTTTGCGCTCGCGGTGTTCGGTATCGAGCTCACCGTCGGTGTCTCGTGGGCCGTAACGCTCGATATCGGCGGGGTGTACGCCGGCTCGGTGTCGGCCGTGATGAATACGTTCGGCAACCTGGGCGCTGCGATTGCCGCTGCGATGACAGGTTATATCGTGAACGCGAGCGGCTGGACCACGGCATTTTTCGTGCTCGCCGGGTATTCGTTGGTCGCTGCCGTGCTGTTCACACGTATCGATGCCTCGAAACGTATCTACGAGAATGCTGCCGTGCCTTGAGCGTTCGACGAGGGGGGAACCATGGCTGAAGATGACCAAGCAACGCCGAATCTGGTCAATCGACGCGCTCTGCTGAGACTCGTCGGGGCTAGTGCCGCGACCGGCGTGCTGCCGCCTGGCGGCGCGGCCGCTGAAAACGCTGCGCACGGCATGCATGGTTCCGACGCGAAGCCTGCAGCGCCGGCGGACGAGGCGGTGCCGGTTTATGAATTCCTCAACGGCGACGAAGCTGCCTTCATCGAGGCCGCGGTCGACACATTCATCCCGGCTGATGAAGTGGGGCCGGGAGCGCTGGAGCTGGGCGTCGCGACCTTTATCGATCGTCAGCTGAACTCCGGCTACGGGCGCGGCGATCGCATGTACCTGCAAGGGCCTTTCATCGAGGGCACGCCGGAGCAGGGATACCAGCTGCGCATGACGCCGAGCGAGCTGATTCGCAACGGCATCCTCGATGTCAACGCGTACGTGCGCGCAAAGTACAAAAGCACGTTCGACGGCTTGTCGAACGACGATCGCGTGGCCGTGCTTACGCAGCTCGAACGGGTGGAGATTCAGCTGCCGACGGTGCCGACACCATATTTCTTTTATCTGCTGCTCGATCTCACCATGCAGGGTTACTTCGCCGATCCGCTGTACGGCGGTAACAAAGGCAAAGCCGCCTGGAAAATGATCGGCTTTCCCGGCATCGGCGCCATGTACGCCGACAAGATCGAGGCTTACCGCAACAAACAATATATGAGCGAGCCGATGAGCATTCAGGATCTGCTTTGACGTGGCCACCAAACTCAAACCTGTCGATATCGCGATCGTCGGCCTCGGCTGGGCCGGCGGCATCGTTGCGAAGGAACTCGCTGCCACCGGCCTTAAGATCGTCGCCTTCGAACGCGGCGGTCCGCGCGCGACCAATCCCGATTTCATGGCGCCGCAGGTTCATGACGAGCTGCGCTATTGGCGTCGCCACGAGCTGATCCAGAACCTGCGCAAGGAAACATTGACGTTTCGTAACGACCCTTCGCAACTGGCGTTGCCGATGCGCCAGCTCGGCTCGTTCCTGCCGGGCGAGGGGGTCGGCGGCGCCGGTACGCATTGGTCCGGGCTGCATTGGCGCTGGACCGAGTGGGAGCACAAGATGTACTCCGGCACGGTCGCCAAGCACGGCAAGGGCATCATCCCGGCCGATATGAATCTGCAGGATTGGCCCATCGATTATCACGAACTTGAAACGTACTACGACAAGTTCGAAAAGGTCTGCGGCACCTCGGGCAAGGCCGGCAACCTGCAAGGCAAGAAGATCGACGGCGGCAATATTTTCGAGGCGCCGCGGGCCAGCGAGTTTCCCAATCCGCCCCTGACCCAATCGCACGGCATGGTGTTGTTCGAGAAAGCGGCTCGCAATCTGGGCTATCACCCGTTTCCGGTGCCGGCATCGAATGCGTCGCGAGCGTACGTCAATCCCGACGGTGTGGCGCTCGGCCAATGTCACTACTGCGGTTTCTGTACTGCCTACGGTTGCGAGGCCAATGCGAAGGCGAGTCCGCATTTCACAGTCATTCCGCTGGCGCAGAAGAATCCCAACTTCGAGGCGCGCACCAATTCCTATGTGATGAAGGTGAACCTGGATTCGCGAGGTAAGCGTGCGGTCAGCGTCACGTATCTGGATGCCGGCGGCCGCGAGTTCGAGCAGCCCGCGGATCTGGTCGTTCTGGCTGCGTATGTGTTTGGCAATGTTCATCTGATGCTGCATTCGAAGATCGGCAAGCCCTACGATTACCAGCGCAACACGGGCGTCGTCGGCCGCAACTACGCTTATCAATCGATGGGCGGTGTCGCCGCGCTGTTCCCTAAAGGCACTTACTTGAATCCGTTCATGGGCGCGGGCGCGCTCGGAACCTGGATCGACGACTTCAACAGCGACAATCCGGATTTCACCAAGCTCGGCTTCATCGGCGGTGGCGGGATCAGCACCGGCAACAACGGCGGTGCGCCGATCAGCCGTCGTGCCACTGCTCCCGGCGCACCGCGTTGGGGGGCGGGGTGGAAGAAAGCGGTGGTGGAGACGTATCACCGCTTTGCGTCCGTGGGTAATCAAGGTTCGGTGATGTCGTATCGACAGAATTATCTGGACCTGGATCCCACCTACACGGACTCGTTCGGGCGTCCGATGTTGCGACTCACGTTCGATTGGCAGGAAAACGAGTTCAAGCAAATGGAGTATGCCCGCGGCATTTGTGGAACGATCGCGAAAGAGATGGGCGCGGAGCAAGTGCTGAGTCGTCGCGAACGGGGCCGGTACTCCATCGTGCCGTACCAGACAACGCACAACACCGGTGGCACGGTCTTCGGCGACGATCCGCGTACCAGCGCGCTGAACAAATATTTGCAATCGTGGGATGTTTCGAATGTGTTCGTGGTGGGCTCCAGCGCCTTCCCGCAGAACGCCGGCCGCAATCCCACCGGTCCCGTGGGCGCGCTGGCGTATCGGTTGGCGGATACGCTCAAGGAGCGATATCTGCAACGGCCCGAGCGATTGGTCGATGTATGAGAGCGAGGATCAAAGTGAGAAGAGTCGAGATCATGGCGCTGTGCGCGCTGGCAGTTGTTTCTTCCGTCCGTGCGGAAGGAGATGCATCGGCGGGTGCCAAGGTATTCGCGCAATGCTCTGCTTGTCACACGGTTGGAGCGGGTGCGCAGAACAGCGTTGGACCGGTGTTGAACGGTGTCGTGGGTCGTGCCGCTGGCAAGTATCCGGCTTACCGCTACTCCTCGGCGATGCGCAAATCGGCTGTGACTTGGGACGAAGCAACGCTCGGCACGTATTTGCGTGCGCCTGACAAGCTCGTGCCCGGAACCAAGATGGCGTTTCCCGGCATCGCCAACGACCAGGATCTCGCAAATTTGATTGCCTATCTCAAGCAGCAGAAGGCGGAGTAATTGCGCGCCCGGATTTGGTAGCGCTAGCAAGCAAGTTTTGGATCGAGAGATGATGAAGAGCAATGGGGGAGGCGAGGGCGGAGTACACGGATCGCGCGTATGACGCCCACGTTTCAAAGCATCCGTAACAAGGTTCGCGAGAACCGATAACCGAGATCTAGAGACTATGCGTAACAAATTTTGCCAGGATGGTTCCAATTCATTGATGAGGGTGACGTCGACAGGTTTGCAAACATTGACAGCTTGTGGACTGCTGACGCCGTTTGTGGTTCAGGCTCAGCAAGCCGACAATAGTTCCGCGGCACTCGAAGAAGTCGTCATCACCGGTTCGCGTATCACGACCGGCGGGTTCAATGCGCCGACGCCCACGTCGGTGGTCACTGCCGAGCAGCTCACCTCCAACGCACAGCCCAACATTTTCACCACGGTGGCACAGCTGCCTTCGCTGCAGGGTTCGACCGGCACGCAGACCAATACCTTCAGCACCTCCAGCGGCCAGCAGGGCCTGAGTTCGTTCTCGCTGCGCGGCTTGCAGCCGATCCGCACGCTGACGCTGCTCGACGGTCAGCGTGTCGTCGGTGCGAACGTGACGGGTGTGCCGGACATCAGCATGTTTCCTCAGCTGCTGATCGAGCGCGTCGACGTCGTCAACGGCGGTGCCTCGTCATCGTACGGTTCCGACGCGGTCGGTGGCGTGGTGAACTTCATCACGGATACTCGCTTCGAAGGCGTCAAAGGTAACGTCCAAGGCGCAATCACCAACTACGACGACGATGAAACGGTCGTCGCTCAGGTGGCCGCCGGCGGCGCGTTCCTCGACAATCGCCTGCATGTCGTGGGCAGTGTCGAATATCACGATGAAGATGGCGTGGGTCCCGGCCAGTTCGGCTTGCGCCTCGCGGGAGGCCGCGACTGGTTTACCCAGCGCACGCTCGTCAACCGCAACGTGTTGAACGACGGATCGCCGCAATATCAGCTCATCGACTATGCGCAGCCGTACAACTACAACAAGTACGGTTTGATCACGGCCGGGCCGTTGCAAGGCACGGCCTTTGACGCCGCGGGCAATCCGTATCAGTTCCAGTATGGATCGAACGGCACACCGGACCGTAATACCGCGGGCACCGTCAATGGCTGTCTGCCGGGCTTCTGTGTCGGCGGCGATATCTCCGGCAACGTCGACGCCGGCCGCACGCTGCAGTCCTCGCTCGAACGCAAGAACGGCTACGGCCGCGTCGGCTTCGACTTCGGCAACGACGATGAGATTTATCTGACGGCCAACATCGCGCAGGTCAAGACCAACAATCAGCCGATCAACGGCATGACCCGGACGAATCTCACGATCCAATGCAATAACGCGTTCTTGCCCGCGTCGGTGCGGGCGATGTGCGCGGCCCCACCCAATGGCGCCGCGCCGATCACGAGCTTCCAGTACGGCACCAGCAACGCGATCCTGCCGCCCTCGCAAGTCTATACCGACCGCCGTCAATATCGATTCGTGCTGGGTGCGAACGGCGGCTTCGACATGCTCGGCAAAGAATGGAACTACAACGGTTACTACGAGCACGGGGTCAATTTCACGGACGTCGATGTTGAGCAAATCCTGCTGGCGCGTCGCTTCACCCAGGCGATCACCGCAACGACATTGAATGGCAGCATCGTTTGCGCCGACCCGGTGGCGCGAGCGAACGGCTGCGTTCCGCTCAACATCTTCGGCGCAACGCCGCCGTCGGCCGCAGCGCTCGACTACATCATGCCGGACAAAGGTCCGTATCAGCGGACGCGGCAGAACCAGGAAGTCGCGAGCTTGAACCTCTCTGGCACGCCGTTCGATCTGTGGGCCGGTCCTCTGGCGCTTGCGTTCGGTGTCGAATATCGCAAAGAGGAATATCGCGTCCGCGCCGATCCCTACGGCAATGGCATCGCTGCTCAAGCGGGTGTCGAGGGCACGCCGTACAGCTCGGCTTATCCGGCCGATCCGGTGCTGCTGGACACCGGCAACAACTGGTTTGCCGGCAACTACAAGAACGGCCAGGGCGACTACGACGTCAAGGAAGCCTACGTGGAGTTCGACCTGCCGTTGTTCGATACGGAAGGCGCCGGTCGTGCGAACCTCAACGCCGCGGTTCGTACCACCGATTACAGCACCTCGGGAACGATCGAGGTCTGGAAGGTCGGCGGCACGTGGGACACGCCGCTTGAGGGTTTGCGTTTGCGTGCAACGACGTCCAAAGATGCGCGTGCGCCGAATCTTTCGGAGCTGTTTGCGGCGCCGGTCACCACGACGCTGCCAAACTTCCTGGATCCGTTCCGGGGCATCAACGTGACGGCGATCCAGAACGCGATCGGAAACGTGAACCTCACGCCGGAGCTCGCGCGCAACACGTCGTTTGGCGTCGTGCTGGCCCAGCCGTCGTGGGCGCCGAATTTCAACGTCTCGGTGGACTATTACAAGATCAAGATCGACGACGTTATATCGAGCCTGAGTGCGGCCGACATCGTCAATTATTGTTTCTTGGGCGTGTTGCCGCAGGCCTGCGGTTCGTTCAACTTGAACAACCAAAACGGGCAGAACTTCGTCAATGTCCAGTCGTTCAACTTCGCCTCGATCGAGACCGACGGTATCGATATCGAAGCAAGCTACAGCTGGCCGCAGATATTCGGTCTGGCTGGAACGTTCATGGTACGGGGATTGGCCACCAACATCCGTGAGTACGTGACCGACAACGGCTTGCCGGGCACCATCCGCAGCGATACGGCCGGCGTGAACACCGGCAATACGCCTGACTGGAAAGTGCTGGGCATCCAGACCTACAGCACCGATACGTACTCGCTCCAGATCCAGGAGCGATGGATTAGCGACGGTGTATTGGGCAACCAATATATCGAATGCGCGCCGGGAACCTGCCCGGCGTCGACACCGACACGGCCGACCATCAACGACAATCATGTCGACGGGGCGTTCTACCTCGACCTCGGTGCGTCTTACAAGGTGATGGAGAGCACGACGGCGTACTTCAAAGTCGACAACGTGCTCGACGAGGAGCCGGCGCGGGTGAATACATTCATCAATCCGCAGCTCTACGATGTGCTGGGCCGGGTGTATCGACTCGGCGTGCGCTTCGAACTTCAATAACAGGAGCCCGCGAAGGCGACCCGATCGATTCGGGTCGCCTTCTGCAACCCAGAACGCCGGTGCATGCTTGCCGACGCTGTTCAATTGTGCGCAAATGACGCGCCGTTTCGCAGCTCCCATCGGTCATACATGCATAACAAAATTCCTGCCTGCATCGCTGTCGTGCTGGCCAGTTTGCTTTTGTTCACCAGTTCCACGCAGGCTCAGGCACCGCAGATAGTCTTCCTGGTGCACGCCGGAAAGTTGCTCGACCGCCCCGGCCAGGCGCCGAGAGCTCAATCGACCGTGGTGATTCGTGCGGGAAAAATCGAAGCGATCCGGGATGGCTTCGTCACCGACGGCTACTCCGGTGCCACCATCGTCGATCTTCGGGATCGCTTTGTGCTGCCGGGATTGATCGACTCGCACGTCCATCTCGATAGCGACAAGGCCGGGCAGGAAGCTTTGGTCGAGTCGCTCACGAACAGTCAGGCCTATTTTGCATACGAGGCTGCCGTCAACGCGCGCAAGACGCTGGATGCGGGATTCACGACGGTTCGCAACCTCGGCGATCGCGACGGTGTGACGCTGGCACTGCGCGATGCGATTGCGGCCGGCAAAGTTCCGGGTCCGCGAATTCTCGACGCCGGCGCCGGAATCTCGTCGACCTCGGGGCATGGA
>Ga0247784_1000527_pt1 | contig 10338 bp, 6 predicted proteins | sample UWRJL169409R5_FD_179909 | JGI IMG/M metagenome (GOLD analysis project Ga0247784, IMG submission 179909) | Plant litter microbial communities from Arlington Agricultural Research Station in Wisconsin, United States - UWRJ-L169-409R-5 | ecosystem: Environmental > Terrestrial > Plant litter >...
ACACCTCGACGGTGGGGAAAGCGAATTCGATCTGCACACACTCCCCCGGTGCGCTGACCACGCGGGGCTGAGAACTATTGAGCGCGGAGTGCTGCACGCGGGTCAAATCCACATCGATGACGGCGCTGATCAATGCATGGTCCGCGAAGCTGAAGCGCTGCGCCTGCGCGACTACTTTGCCTGCCGTGGCGATCAGCGCATCGCCGTCGTAGATGGCGCGGCCCGCCTCGTTGCCGAGCAGGTTCGCGTATACATAGCTCACGCCGAAGGCTCGCGAGCCCTCCAAGACCAAGCGACGCCGCACCTCTTGCTTGCCGAATGCAAAGTGGCTGGCGCTCGGATTCAGAATCAAGTCGACGCCGGTCAGCGCCAGTTCGGCACCGCGGCGTTGCGCAACCCAGGCATCCTCACAAATCTCGAAGCCAATGCGCACGCCCGAACAATCGAAGAAGATGTCTCCCAACGGAACGTCTTGGCCGAAGATGGAGATAGTGGTGCGCATGCCCGCGGGCCAGGGCTTGAACCAACGCGGCTCGTAGTGAATTCCGTCGCCGGAAAGGGCGCGTTTGGCGACGAAGCCGAGCAGCTTGCCATCTGCAATCAACGCGCAGGCGTTGTACAGGGCCTTGTTGTGGAACAAGGGCAAGCCCACGCTGACCAATAGGCCGCGCGCGTAAGGCAGAATCTCTTCCAACAGCTGCAGCGCCATGGCTTGCGTGCCCGGCGCGAGGAAGGCATCTTCGCAACCGTAACCGGAGATGCACAGCTCCGGAAGGCAGAGCACGCTCACGCCCTCCGCACGCGCCTCTTCGATGGCCGAGATGATGTGCGCGCGATTTCCGTCCCAGTCGAGCGGGGTTTGGTTCAAGGTCGCGGCAGCGACGCGCAGTAGCTTCATGGCGGCGTAAAGCTAGCAGCTCCGCGCGCCGGGTTCCTGCAAATAGCGGCGCGCGCCAGCGTGCGCGTCAGTCGAAGTTCGGGGCGGGACGGGTGGCTGCGCCGTTGGCGGCCGCCCCGAGGTCTTTGCCCGCGCGCAAACAGGAGTAGCAATCGCTCAGACCGAGGAAGCCACAGCCCCGGCGATCGTCGAAGCGCTTGAGCGCGGGCACGACCCGCGCATCACCTTCGCTGGCCGCGCGCAAGAGCCAGCGTTTCACGCTCGCGCAGCCCTCTTTTTGTGCCTTTCCGAGCTCGAGCAACACGCGAAGGGCGGGCGATGCTTTGGCCCGCACCGCGTCATCGTCGAGCTGTGTGCGGGCAAGCTTGGTCAGCGCTGCGCGGCTGGGGACGGCCTTCGAAGAGTCCCAAACGTCGTACACCAGATCTACACCGCCCGCGCCGAGCGCGCTGGCCGCGAACTTCAGTGCCGGCTCCGAGGTCGTGGCGTCGAGCGCGGCGCGCCGAACGTCAGCCAGCAAATTCGGATCGCTGCGGAGCTCGGGCTTGACCGCGACGCCCTTCTGATATGCAGCAAGGCTGGCCGAGAGCTGACCGAGCTTGGCGTAGCCGCGGCCGAGCGCCAACCATTCGTTTGTCGCCCGCAGCGGCTCTGGTCGAGCGCTGAGTTCGGTCAAGGCCACCGGATCGCCGGTTGTGGCGCGCGCGATCAGTTGGGCAAGCTGCGAGTCTTTGGCGACGGTGCTGGTCGAGGCATCGTCCTTGACGGTGGCGGCCTCGCGCTTGCCGAAGATGAGCGACCCGATCACGATCAGGGCAGCGATCGCGACCACGGAGAGCACCGCGCCCGCACCCACCAGCCACAACGGAACGCTGCGTCCTGCAAGCCAAATCTGACGTTGCAGCAGCGCCTCAGCGAAGCCATTTCGAACCAGTGCATGCGGCGTGGTCTCGCCGAAGACGGTGGGCGCGAAGCCCTCGGCCGGATCGCGCGCGCTCACCGTCTCCAGGTCCGAACTCGAGCGCGTGGCCAAACCCGCCCGCATCACGCCAGAGGTTGGACTCCCTACGTGGCCGGTGGCCGAGATCGGTGCGCCCAAGATCGCGTCGATGCGCTCGATCAGCAGAGCTGCGCTCTGTACGCGGTCGTCGCGATTCTTTCGGAGCAAGAGCAGCACCAGCTCTCGAATCTTCGGATCGATGTTACTCGGCAGCGGCGGCGGCTCGGCGGTCAAATGACGAGTCAGCACCACCACCAGGTCGTCGTCTTTGAACGGAGAGACGCCAGCCAACATCTCGAACAAGATCACGCCCACCGTGTACAAATCGGCGCGCGCGTCGACGAGCTCGCCGCGGGCCTGCTCGGGCGACATGTATTCCGGCGTACCGAACACGGTGCCGATTTGCGTCAGCGCCGGTTGCTCGGCGGTTTCCTCGACTTTGATCTTGGCGATACCGAAGTCGAGCACCTTCACGAAATCTGGCTCGTCGTCTTTGTCGACGAGCATCACGTTGTCGGGCTTCAGATCGCGATGCACGATGCCCACGCCGTGCGCGGCGGAGAGCGCCTCTACGATTTGGCGCGTGATGCACAGCGCGCGGATCGGAGACAGCGCCCCGACCTTGCTCACCAACTTGGCCAGGCTTTGACCCTCGATGAACTCGAGCACCAAGTAGAACGAGCCGTCTTCCAACTGGCCGAAGTCACTCGCGGAAACTACGTGCGGATGCTCGATGCGACCCGCAGCGACCGCTTCACGTTCGAAGCGGGCGACGACCTCGGGGAACGCGGTCATCTCTTTGTGCAAGACCTTGACCGCCACGGCCTTGCGCATGTGCACGTGCTCCGCGCGGTAGACCGCGCCCATGCCGCCGCTGCCGATCAGCGCTTCGATCCGATAGCGCCCGGCAAGCAGGGTACCCAAGAGAGCATCGCGCTCAGCAGACTGTTCGTCGTCGCGCGGGCTCACGGGCTCGTATTCTGGGAAGCTTTGCACCGAGAGTCTAGGAATACGGCTAGCGTTTCCCGGACCCTAAGAGGCGCGGAGCATTGCCGCTGGAATTTGCGCTGATCCCCCGATGTAGGACAATTTTTTCACCGGCCTCGCGACCGCGCGCATAGGCCTCGGATCCATGGCCGACCGCGTAGCGCGTCCAGCGAATGCGCGGATGCCGCCTGCGAAAGAAGCCGTCGAGAGCTGCGTCCCCCACCCACACTAGCCCCTCCGCCTTGGACTTTTTACGTTCGCGTTCGAGACGCTCACGAAAACCCGACATCACGCCGGCGATGAACGTGAGCCGTTTTGCACCCCTCCCAGCAGGCGATCGCCGGTACTCGCGAAACAACCGTTCGGCAGTCACATTTAGAAACGCGTGCGCGTAGTCAGCGAGCTCCAAGTTCGCATCGGAGCCGCAGATCTCGAGCACGCTGCCTCGCCTGCCCTCTTGCGCGCGCCACACCGGCACCCAAATCGCCTGCACGAAAAAGTGGTCGGCGAGGATCCCGGCCAGGATGCGCTGCGCTTCGTTGACCCGGCCGCTCGGCTCGCCGAGATGCCTGAAGCCATAGGCCGGCTCGAGGCCACTGACGGCGAGGTCGATGTTGTATTTGAGCATCAAGCGCTGCGCGGCGCTCATCGCGGCTTGTGCTTCGTGCTCGTTCGAGCTCTCCGCCAAGGCCAAGAGCTTGGCGATGCGTTCGAGCAGCGGTTGGTCGACCGAAGCCTGCTTGGCGGCGCCAGGGACGCCCGCCGCGCTCGGATCGATGCCGCGCTCTTCGCACACCTTGCGAAACACGGCGCCATGCATGGCGTCGTCTGGCTGCCCCAGGACCTCATCGACGTACTGGTGCGCCATCTCGTGCTTGAGCACCTCCACCAGCACCCCCCAACCGTGATCGAGCAGCAGGCTGCGGGCGATTTCAATCGCCCGGATGCCGCCATGCCAGCGGCCCAGCCGCGAGCTCGAATCGACGAGTTCGAGCGCGGGACGCGTGAGCTGAAAACGGAACAGGGCGCCATTCAAATCTTCCCAGGTGCGGATTATGGCGTGCAACGCCGCGCGCTCGAGTTCGGAGCTGAGTCGTTCCGTACGGGCTTCCATGGCTCGGCCCCGAGTGTGTCATGCGAGGGGCTTTTTGCTAGCATCGCGCCAATGAGCCGTTACGAAGACGCCCTGCGCTATCATCGAGAGGGGCGTCCCGGAAAAATCGAGGTCGTCTGGACCAAACCCGTCGCGTCACAGCTGGACCTGTCGCTAGCGTATTCCCCTGGGGTTGCCGCACCCTGCCTGGAGATCGCGAAGGATCCGGACGCGGTCGATCTGTACACCGCGCGTCGCAATCTAGTGGGCGTGGTCACCAACGGGACCGCGGTGCTCGGCCTCGGTAACATCGGCCCGCGCGCCGCCAAGCCGGTGATGGAGGGCAAGGGCGTCCTGTTCAAACGATTTGCGGACATCGACGTATTCGATATCGAAGTCGACGAGACCGACCCCGAAAAGTTCATCGCCATCGTGCGCGCGCTGGAGCCCACCTTCGGCGCGATCAATTTGGAAGATATCCGCGCCCCCGACTGCTTCGTGATCGAGCGAGCGCTGCGCAAGCAGATGAAGATCCCCGTCTTCCACGACGACCAACACGGAACCGCAATCATCACGGCCGCGGCCGTGCGCAACGCGGCCGAGCTGCAGGACAAACCGATCGACACGCTGCGCGTCACCTGCGTCGGCGCCGGCGCGGCGGCGACCAGCTGCATGGAGATGTGGGTGCGCATGGGCGTGCGCCGCGACCTGATCACGCTCGTCGACATACACGGCGTTTTGTACCAAGATCGCGGCGATATCGACGAATTTCGAGCCGCGTTCGCGCGCCCGAAGAGCGACGGTCGGCGCACCCTGGCCGAAGCGATGGTCGACGCGGACGTGATGTGCGGGTTGTCCGCGGCCGGCGTGGTGAACGCTGCGATGCTGAAGACCATGGCGCCACGACCGATCATCTTCGCGCTCGCCAACCCCGATCCGGAGATCGGCTACGCCGAAGCCCTCGCGGTGCGCCCAGACGCAATCGTCGCCACCGGTCGCAGTGATTTTCCGAATCAGGTCAACAACGTGCTCGGCTTCCCGTACATCTTCCGCGGCGCGCTGGACGTGCGCGCGACTACGGTCAGCGAAGAGATGAAAGTCGCGGCCGCCGAAGCCATTGCCCGACTGGCTCGCGAGGACGTGCCGGATCAGGTGCTGCGTGCCTACGGCCGACAACGGATGCGCTTCGGGCGCGATTACATCATCCCCAAACCGTTCGATAATCGCGTCCTCTATTGGGTGGCACCGGCCGTGGCCCAGGCGGCCATGGCCGGCGGCGTGGCCCGCGACCAAATTGACGTCGAAGAGTACAAGGAGCGGCTATACCGCACGATTTCGCCAACGCGCCGCGTGCTCTGGAACATCACCGAGAGCGCCAAGAGCGATCCCCGACGGATCGTGTTCCCGGAGTCCGAGAGCGACAACATCTTGCGCGCCGCGCAACGCGTGGTGGAAGAAGGCATCGCACATCCCATCTTGCTCGGCGTACCCGAGCGAATCTACGAGCAAGCGCGCAAGCTCGGCCTGCACCTGGAACAAGTGACAATCGTGGATCCGCGTGCCAGCGATCGGCTCGATGCCTACGTGGACGGCTATTGGCACAAGCGAGAGCGCAAAGGCGTGACGCGCCACGCCGCCTACAAGGAGATCCGCCGTTCGCGAACCGCTTTCGGCTTGATGATGCTGGAGCTCGGCGACGCGGACGGCCTCGTGGCAGGCGTTCGGCAAGACTACCCGGCGACGATTCGCCCTGCCCTGCAGATCATCGGCACGCGCGATGGCGTACGGCGCGCCGCCGGCATGTACATGGTGGTCGCCAAGAGCGGTGTGCGCTTCCTCGCCGACACCACGATCAACATCGAGCCCGACGCCGATACGCTGGCCGAGATCGCCATCTTGGCCGCCGAAGCGGTCACCGATCTGGGCCTAGAACCGCGGGTCGCCATGCTCTCCTTCTCGAACTTCGGTGACGCGCCCCACGCTCAATCCCAAAAGGTCGCCGCCGCCACCGCGCTCGTCAAAGCGCGCCACCCTGACCTGATGATCGAAGGCGAGATGCAGGCGAACCTCGCCCTGGACGAAGAAGCGCGCGCGCCCTATCCGTTCAGCCGCCTGAAGGGCGCAGCGAACGTGCTCATCTTCCCGAATCTCGACGCCGGCAATGCCGCGTACAAGCTGCTCGGCGGGCTGGGCGACGGCGACGTGATTGGTCCGATCGTGCTGGGCATGAAAAAGCCGGTCAACGTGCTGCAACAGGGTGCGAACGTGGATACGATCGTACACATCACCGCGATCACCGTGGCGCGCTCGATCCGGCTCGAAGCGCGCACGAAGTAACGAGTGCACCGCGATCTGCTTTTCCCGTCCGGCGCGCCTATCGAGCAGTTAACCCGCGCGCTCTAGGCGGAGAATGACGATTGCCAGCGGGGAAGTTGAGCTATGTGCGTAGTGATCTTTATATCGACTAGCGCTGGAACGCAGTGCCGCACCTTTGCATTCCTGGTGAGACAAGTGGCCGAACGGCCCACGTTTACTCCGAAGGAGTGCGTGGTCACCACTCTTCGGGACGCCCGCATTCCCCGTTGCTTGGAAGGATCGAAATCCGATTGAACCGTTGGATGAGGCATTGGTGCAGGTCAGGAGGCGCCCCATAGGGTCATATTGACTAGCGAAAGTGACGCCTCGTGCTATCAAATAACGGGACCAGGGGCTGATCCGGCAGCAAATCCGGGGCCGATTGCAATCGGCTGCGACGCGCCCGAGTCGGCACGAACGATGCTTATCGCACATAAAGCGCAACCAAGTTTGCGCCGATCACAAGAACAATTCCATGTCAGGTCGAGATCATAAGAAGCGCAGCAATACCGCCGATCCGCAGGCGCCCTCGGAGCAAGAGGCTTGGTCGCGGGACGCAGCCGTTGTTTGCCGCGCTGATTTGCGGATCAGCGCGGACCTCGCGCGGCGGGTCAAGAACCGCACGCTCGCGCTGCTGAGCGGCCCCTTGGCTCCTCGGCTCAACTGATCGCAAGCGCCGACTGACATTTCTGTCAGGGGCGCGCGCTTGGGGTGGCGGGTTGTTGGAACTCCTCTGCCTTCGCCTGCGCGTAGCTGCGCTGCTTTTGCGTGAGTACCGCGGACTGACCCAGGACCGTCCAGAAGGCAATGTTCACGGCGCCAAGCAAGTCGCCAAGTAGGACCATCAGTTCATCATTGCCCTTCGGTTGCTCGGCAAGGCTGCGGACGTACTCTTCACAGCACTTTTCTGCGGTTGTCTCGGATTGAATACGAGCAAACCCCACGACGCCGATCGCGGGACCTTGCGCCCCCAGGCGTAGGGGAAGGCACAATACCCAACTGTACTCGGGCGCTCCATGCCCAGGCACGTGTTGGCTTTTGCGATACACGGTTTGAGTGAAACCTTGCACATCGCTACACCAGCCCACGACCGCGCTGTGGCGAAACGCGTGACCGGCAATTCCACTTCCCGCTTCGAAGCTGCTTCCCCAACCAAAAGAAGGGAAGTCACCGAAGGCCGCGAGCAAAGTGCGGTCTTCCGCGTGCCACAAGTGACCAACCCATTCGCCAATCTCTCCGCCCAACTGCTCACTTAGGGCAACTCCGATGGCGAGAGTCAGCGTGGCACGCAGCGCGCTCTGCTCGAAGTGTTCTGCGCGACAGTTGCGCAGAACATCCTTCGCCAGGAACTTGGCCTCGTTCGGGTAAGGCCGCCCTTCCCGACCCGGGGCGAAGACCAAGGAGTAGCGACAATCCACCTGCGGCTGCTTCACGATCAGAGACAGTACGTTGTGCTTGTCCGCGTTTCTCGTGCAGGAAAAGGCTTTCGCCACCTGGGCGGTCTCCAACTCATCGACCTGCCACTCTGACGTCGAACCGTGGTCGGCGCGACGTTCGACCAAGGCACGCGCGCGTTCGAACTCAGGCGCGCTTTCGAATTGCGCTTCGAGCTCGAGTTGCCCGCAAGCGAATGTCGGCACGAACGCGCAAGCATCTTCGTCCGGCATGATATTGGGGTAAGAGTCGGCGCGACTCGGGAGCAGGAGCAACTCCTCTTGGGTGAGCGCCACTGAGTTCGAGACGTCGTACTGCCAGCTGAGGTTTCCGAGTTTCGATTTCAGGTCATCGACCGCATATCGGTGCTTGCCGCCAGCAAGCCTTTTATCCACGACTTCATGCGGCTCGTTAGCGAACAGCACTCGTTCGCGGCTGGACGAGGAGCCGAATGGGGGCATCGCGAGCGCCAGCTGCACCCTGCCGAACGGCAACAGTTGGTGCATCTCTATCGTGACGTGTTTCACGCCATCCGCGTTGATCTTACACACACGCCGATGCCGATCACAGGATGAGCGTTCCACGCTCCCAATCCGCGGCGAAGTGGACGCTGCGGCTAGCGCATAGGTCTTTGTCTTTATCGGACGGTACTGGCGCTGGTAGTCGAGGTGAAAAGTGTCGACGTTCACGTGAGTAGCGCCAGCATCGAGCTCGACAATCGAGAACTGGTTGGAGGTGCGATCCGGCAAGTCCCCGCCCCCCGCTGCCAAAGAACCGGTCGCGAGAATTCGCAGCCCTCCGCCCAGCAGTTCATGGTGCTGAGTGTCCGCCAGATGAGTGTGCCCGTGCAGGCCCAACCGAGCACCCATGTTGTACAGGCGTCCTACGTCCCCGAGCGCAAGCCGATCCGGGCGCGAAATGTCACTGATGAATCCGTGGTGCCAAACCGCAACAACGAACAGATTCGGCTTAACTTCACGGAGATCACGCAGGTGTCTCGCCGCGGCGTCGAGCGCACGCGCATTGAAACCTGCGCCGTGCCAATGCTTATCGTTGCGGTCGCAGGAATTCAAACCAACGAAAGCGATCGATTGGTCTAAGAAGGCGTGACAGGACCATTCATTCCCCGGCGCGAGAAGCGTGAACTTCCGACTGAACTTGTCTGCCAGCGAAGTTCCGTAGAAATCATCCATGAACTCCTGCACATTGGCGAGACGCTTTGGATACTCTACTTGATTGATCTCCCACGGTTGCAGCGTGCCGACGTCGGTAAATTGTAGTCGATAGTTGCTCAGATGCGGGTCTTTCTTGACGCTCTCCACAGCTACAACGGTGTCGTGCCCTTGAAGGACGGACTTGAAATGAGCATCGCTCCAGAGCACGTCATGGTTTCCTGGGACCAGGATGATGCGCGCTCGCGCCGATTCTTTCAGTCGTCTTTTCAGCAGTTCTTCACTAAGGAATTCCGCCAGAGCCGTGAACTCGCTCGGATCTGCGCTCTTCGAGAGGTCACCACTCACGACAATGAAATCGAACTTGTCTTCGGCAAGGAGGCACGCTTCTACGGGTGCCCAAATCTCGGAGAGCGTAGTCGGTGGCGTTACGTGTAAATCAGAAATGTGCAGAATGCGCATGGTAACCCGCCCCCGAACCCCCAGCGAAAACCGATCGAGGCGGTGCGATTAGCCGTGACGCTTCGCTGACTGCAAGACACCACTCTCACGCTTCGACGAGGGAACGATACGACTCTCGGGAGTCGATACGTTCCGCGCGTCGTCCGGCCCGAGTAGTTCCATCGTTCTGGCGATGCGCAGGCGAGCTACTTCGGGATCCACGTATAGAGGCTCGCGCAGCACGATTGCAGCGTCACGATGCCAGCCGGGCTCCGTTTGATCGACCTTCCCCTGCGTCTTGGTCATAGCGCGAAACACTAGCAGACTTGGCTTCAGCTGGGTCAATAGGTGATTAGTCAGACCGAGAACGGACAGCAAGAATGTTCACGATTCATGGCCAGGTAGCGATGATGACTGGCGAAAACCGCCGCGCCAGGCCAGTAACACCGGAATGACGGTATTCGATTTACACTGTTGCGACTCTGTATCTTCACTTCGACGTACTCGCTTGTACGCAAGTTGAAGCGGCGCGACTTCAGGAGCGAGCGTCAAGACCTGTAGCGCGCGGCCGTCTCCGATTCGCGCCTCACCCAGCGCGCACCGCGCGGACCCGAACCGGAGCGGTCCGGTTCGAGGCAGTGGAGAACCTGCGCGATTGCCGCATTTCGGATGTGACGCAGCAAGCGCACCCATCCGACAAGGTCATACCGATATCGGACGCCAACTCTACGAAGGGCTTGCTCTTCCGAAAGCCAAGTGCCGCGGGTACCGAGTCCGCTTGTGACACCCCAGCCCGTGAATACGCCGACCCCGCGCGGTGAGTTCGCGCACGTCGTAGTGATCGAAAACGACGACGACCCGTGCGCCCTCGACTTGCTTCCGCTCGCCTCCTTTCGGATCCGCTGTCAATCTTCGCTGCGCATCTGCTCTGCGTCCACGATGGGCTCCTGAGTTCGAA
>Ga0247784_1000528_pt1 | contig 10334 bp, 9 predicted proteins | sample UWRJL169409R5_FD_179909 | JGI IMG/M metagenome (GOLD analysis project Ga0247784, IMG submission 179909) | Plant litter microbial communities from Arlington Agricultural Research Station in Wisconsin, United States - UWRJ-L169-409R-5 | ecosystem: Environmental > Terrestrial > Plant litter >...
GACGGCCGCGCGATCGCGCCGAGCCCTTGCTCGACCGTCTTCATCACCTCCCCCTCCAGCCGCAGGCGCGCGGCCTCGCCGCCCACCAGGCTCGCATCGCGCAGCACGACGAAGGCCATCGCGGCCTGGCCCTTCAGCGCATCGGCCACGCCCACCACCGCCACCTCGGCCACCGACGGGTGGCCGCTGATGCTCTCCTCGATCTCGCGCGTGCCCAGCCGGTGGCCGGCGACGTTGATCACGTCATCGGTGCGCCCGAGGATGAAGAAGTAGCCGTCCTCGTCGCGCACACCCCAGTCGAAGGTGCTGTAGACCATGCGCCCGGGAATCGTCTTCCAGTAGGTGTCGACGAAGCGTGCGTCGTCGCGCCACACCGTCTGCATGCACCCGGGCGGCAGCGGCCCTTCGATGACCAGCACGCCTTTCTGGTTCGGCTTCGTCAGTTCCTCGCCGCTCAGTTCGTCGACCAGCTTCACGTCGTAGCCGTACATCGCGACGCCGGGGCTGCCGAACTTGCCCGCCACCGGTTCGACGCCATTGGCGATCGTCAGGATCGGCCAGCCGGTCTCCGTCTGCCAGTAGTTGTCGATCACCGGCTTGCCGAGGCCATCGGCGATCCAGTGCGCGGTCGGCTCGTCCAGCGGTTCGCCGGCCAGGAACAGAGCGCGCAGGCTCGACAGGTCATGCCGCTTCAGGTTCGCCGGATCGTGCTTCTTCAGCACCCGCACCGCGGTCGGCGAACTGAACATCACGCTGACGCGGTACTTCTCGACCAGGCTCCACCACACCGCCGCATCCGGGCGGATCGGCAAGCCCTCGTACATCAGCGTCGCCATCCCGGCGATCAGCGGCCCGTAGACGATGTAGCTGTGGCCGACCACCCAGCCGATGTCGCTGGTGCAGAAGAAGGTCTCGCCGGCGCGTCCCTGGAAGATGTGCTTCATGCTCGCGGCCAGCGCCACCGCGTAGCCGCCGGTGTCGCGCTGCACGCCCTTCGGCCGGCCGGTGGTGCCGCTGGTGTAGAGCGTGTAGCTCGGCTGCGTGGACTCGACCCAGGTGCAGGGCACGAGCGCATCGAAGTGCGCCGCCCGCAGCGTCTCGTACGCGGCATCGCGCTGCGCGTCGAGCTGCATCGGCGCGAGCCCGCGGTCGATCATCAGCGTGCGCGGCGTCTCGTGATCGGCCAGCCGCATCGCCTCGTCGAGCAGCGGCTTGTAGGCGACGACCTTGCCGCCGCGGCTGCCGGCATCGGCGCTGACGATCAGCACCGGCTGCGCATCGTCGATGCGGCTGGCCAGGCTGGCGCTCGCGAAGCCGCCGAACACCACCGAATGGATCGCGCCGATGCGGGCACAGGCGAGCATCGTGAACGCCGCCTCGGGAATCATCGGCAGGTAGACCAGCACGCGATCGCCCTGCTTGACGCCCAGCGCGAGCAGGATGGCCGCCATGCGCTGCACCTCGGCATGCAGTTCGCGAAAGCTGTAGCGCCGCTCGTCGCCGGTTTCGCTGGAAACGTAGACCAGCGCGTCCCGGTCGGCACGCGCGGCCAGGTGCCGGTCGACCGCGTTGTGGCACAGGTTGGTCCGCCCGCCGACGAACCAGCGCGCGAACGGCGGGTGGCTGGCGTCGCAGACCTGGTCGAACGGCCGTTCCCAATCGACCAGCGCCGCCTGCTCGGACCAGAAGCCGTCGCGGTCGGCCAGCGAGCGCGCATGAAATTCTCGATAGGAGTCCATACCCTCTGTTACACCACAGAAACATCACTGCAACAACCCAGGAAAAGCCTGAAAAGAACGTGCTAAGTGCCGGTTTTGAAAGGACTTTTGCCGTTGACGCTGCCCGGTGAGTCTTTTATGCTGCGCGGCATGTTTCGGTCGGTCCTCCCTTCTTTCGTGCGCATGGCCCTGGTGGCAGCCGCCTTCGGCTGCGGCAGCGCCCGGGCGGACACCGACCAGATCACCCGCCTGCTCAGCGACAAGGGCCTGATCGCGCCGGGCGGCGCGGCCTCCACCCCGGCCGCGGCGCCGCCCGCCGAGCCGGCGACCTCCCCCGCGCCAACGTCCGCCACGGTCGCCACCGAAAGCTTCACGCAGCACGTGCGCCAGAAGGCATCGGACATGGTGCTGACCGCGATGAACTTCCTCGGCGTGCCCTACCGCCGCGGCGGCAACGATGCCGATTCCGGCTTCGACTGCAGCGGCTTCACCCGCCACATCTTCGAGAGCAGCCTGGGGCTCGTGCTGCCGCGCCGTGCCGACGAGCAGGCGCGCGCCAAGGGCCTGCTCGCCGTCAAGCGCGACGACCTGAAGCCCGGCGACCTGGTGTTCTTCAACACGCTGCGCCGCACCTTCTCTCACGTCGGCATCTACATCGGCGAAGGCAAGTTCATCCACGCGCCCAAGCCGGGCGGCGAAGTGCGGGTCGAGGACATGCGTTTCTCCTACTGGGCCAAGCGCTTCACCGGCGCCCGCCGTGCCGAGCAGGCCGATGATGCGCCGGCGCTCGAAGCGACCGCGGCCGCCGAGCCGCTGCCCGAGGTACTGAAGCCGAGCAGCCCGCCGGCGGCGCGCAAGGCCACCCACAAGACCCGCCGCAAGCCGGCCGTGAAGTCCTCCCACGCCGTCAAGGCGTGAGCGGCCGAATCGCCCCACGCCCATCCGACAAATACCGGCCGGGCACAATCCGCCCATGGTCGACAAAGTGATTCCGCTGGCAGACCACCGCTACGCCTCCAGCGTTCCGGTGGTGCCCCAGCATTCGACGGCCCCCACCGGCCTGCTGGCCGACACGCTCGGCCGACCGCTGCGCGACCTGCGCATCTCGGTGACCGACCGCTGCAACTTCCGCTGCAGCTACTGCATGCCGAAGGAAGTCTTCGACAAGCACTACAACTTCCTGCCGCACAGCTCGCTGCTGAGCTTCGAGGAGATCGCGCGCCTGGCCGACGTGTTCGTCGCGCACGGCGTGCGCAAGATCCGGCTCACCGGCGGCGAGCCGCTGCTGCGCAAGAACCTGGAGCGGCTGGTCGAGATGCTGGCCGCACTGCGCACCGTCGACGGCGCACCGCTCGACCTCACGCTCACCACCAACGGCTCGGTGCTCGCGAAGAAGGCGCAGGCGCTGAAGGATGCCGGCCTGCAGCGCATCACCGTGAGCCTGGACGCGCTCGACGACGCGGTGTTCCGCCGCATGAACGACGCCGATTTCCCGGTCGCCGACGTGCTGGCCGGCATCGACGCGGCGCAGCGCGTGGGGCTCGGCCCGATCAAGGTCAACATGGTGGTCAAGCGTGGCACCAACGACGACGAGATCGTCGCGATGGCGCGCCACTTCCGCCACACCGGCGTGGTGCTGCGCTTCATCGAGTACATGGACGTCGGCGCCACCAACGGCTGGCGCATGGACGAGGTGCTGCCGTCGGCCGACGTCATCGCGCGCCTCGGCGCCGAGTTTGCGCTGCAGCCGATCGACGCACAGCAGCTCGGCGAGACCGCCCAGCGCTGGCGCTATGCCGACGGCGGCGGCGAGATCGGCGTGATCTCGAGCGTCACGCAGGCCTTCTGCCACGACTGCAACCGCGCGCGGCTCTCCACCGAAGGCAAGCTCTACCTCTGCCTGTTCGCCAACCGCGGCCACGACCTGCGCGCGCTGCTGCGCGAAGGCCGCACCGATGCCGAGATCTCCGCGGCGATCGGCGGCGTGTGGAGCCGCCGCGCCGACCGCTATTCCGAACTGCGCAGCGAGGCCGGTTCGCAGCCGTCGTCCGCGCCGGCCGAGCGCCGCGTCGAGATGCATTACATCGGCGGATGAACTCCGACGCGATGAACGCGGCCGACTCCGCGCGCCGCGCCGCCCCTGACCTGCTCGTGATCCGCGCGCTGGGCGTGGCCGACCTGCCGGCCTACAAGGCCCTGCGCGACGGCATGCTGCACGCCTTTCCCGACGCCTTCACGTCGGATGCGCACACCGAATCGCGCAAGCCGGCCGAGGTCTACCTGCCCCGGCTCGGGCTCGGCCACGGCGGTGGCGGCCAGTTCACGCTCGGCGCCTGGGACGACGGCGAGCTGCTGGGCGCCCTCACCTGCGAACGCGAGAACCGCGCCAAGGTGCGCCACATCGGCCACATCGTAGGGATGATGGTGCAGGCAGAGGCGGCGGGCCGCGGCATCGGGCGGGCCCTGCTGGCCGCCTGCATCGAGCAGGCGCAAGCGGCAGACGGCATCGAGCTGCTGACGCTGTCGGTCACGTCGAGCAACCGGCGCGCGGTGCGGCTCTACGAGGGCGCCGGCTTCGTGCGCTACGGCACGCTGAAGCACGCGATCAAGCTCGACGGCGTCTACCATGACAAGGACCTGATGTCGCTCACTCTGTCGTTGCCAGGCTCCACGGTATCGCGCTGACACCCGCTCCCATGCCCGCATTGAACGACCTGGCCCTCGGGCTGCACGGCTACGACGCCGACGACCTGCCGGTCGACGTGGCGCGCGCCTTCATCGCGCGCATGCTGCCGCGCGTGCAGGCGGTCGAGCACCTGTCGCTGCGCGCGAGCCTGGGCCGCGTGCTGGCGCAGGACGTCGTCTCGACGATCGCGGTGCCGCCGCAGGACAACTCGGCGATGGACGGCTACGCGTTCCGCGGCGACGAACTGCGCCGCGGCGAGGCCACCGTGCTCACGGTGGCCGGCATCGGCCTGGCCGGCCAGGTCGTCGGCCATGCGATCGGCGCCGGCCATTGCGCCCGCATCATGACCGGCGCCGTGATGCCGGCCGGGCTCGACACCGTCGTGCCGCAAGAGCTGGTGCAGCGCGACGGCGAGCGCATCACCGTGCCTGCCGACGCCGTGAAGCCGGGCGCGAACCGGCGGCTGGCCGGCGAAGACCTGGCGCGCGGCAGCATCGCACTGCGCGCCGGCCGTGCGTTGCGTCCGGCCGATCTCGGCCTGGTCGCCTCGCTCGGCCGCGGCGAACTGCCGGTGTGGCGCCGCCCGCGCGTGGCCTTCTTTTCCACCGGCGACGAGCTGCGCTCGGTCGGCGAAACGCTCGACGAAGGCTGCGTCTACGACAGCAACCGCTACACGCTGTGGGGCATGCTGCAGCGGCTCGGCGTCGAGGTGCTCGACCTGGGCATCGTGCGCGACGAACCCGCCGCACTCGAAGCCGCATTGCGGCATGCGGTCGAGAATGCCGACGTGGTGCTCACCTCGGGCGGCGTCAGCGTCGGCGAGGCCGACCACACGCGTGCGGTGATGGCGCGGCTCGGCGAGGTGCTGTTCTGGCGCATCGCGATGCGGCCGGGTCGGCCGATGGCGGTGGGCCGCATCGCGAGCAACGGCCGCGAGGCGGTGCTGTTCGGGCTGCCGGGCAACCCGGTCGCGGTGATGGTCGCGTTCTACACCTTCGTGCGCGATGCGCTGCTCGCGATGTCGGGCGCCGAGGTCGGGCCGCTGCCGATGCTGCAGGCGCGCTGCACGACCGTGATCCGCAAGCGGCCGGGGCGCACCGAGTACCAGCGCGGGATCGTGTCGCGCGGCGCGGATGGCGCATGGCAGGTCGCGATCACCGGCGCGCAGGGCTCGGGCGTGTTGCGCAGCATGAGCGAGGCGAACGGGCTGGTCGTGTTGCCGCATGCGCAGGGCGATGTGGCGGCCGGCAGCGTGGTCGAGATCCTGCCCTTCGACGGATTGGTTTGAACGCCTCCCGGATTGGCATCCGGGGTGCGGCCTACCTCGCGCTCTCAACCCCTTTGTTCGCCAACTGATCGGCCCGCTCGTTGCCCGGATCCCCCGCGTGCCCCTTCACCCAGCGCCAGTCGACGTGGTGCAGGTTGCGCAGCCCGTCGAGCCGTTGCCACAGCTCGGCGTTCTTCACCGGCTTCTTGTCGGCCGTCTTCCAGCCGCGCGTCTTCCAGCCGTGGATCCACTCGGTGATGCCTTTGCGCACGTACTCGCTGTCGGTGTAGAGGATCACGTCGCAGGTGCGCTTCAGCGACGCGAGCGCCTCGATCACCGCGGTCAGCTCCATGCGGTTGTTGGTGGTCTGGCGTTCGCCGCCGAACATTTCTTTCTCGTGCTCGCCGGTGCGCAGCCATGCGCCCCAGCCGCCCGGGCCGGGGTTGCCCTTGCAGGCGCCGTCGGTGTAGATGAGGACCTGCGGGCGCTTGATCTGCGGCGGTTCGGGGAGTGCTTCGGTCATGGGGTCTCGGAAGAAGAATCTGCACGCTGGTGGGCGCTGCGGCTGGCCACCGTGGCCGCGCGCTGGCCCGCGGTGCGCTGCTGGCGGATCAGGCCGACCAGCCGCATGCCGCGCACGCGCTTCACCGCCACCAGCAGGTACACGCTGCCGAGCACCGGCCACCAGCGTTCGCCGATGCGTTCGGTCCAGCCATACCGCGCCAGCCACGCATCGGTCTTGAGGGGCGGACGATAACAGCCGAAACGCCCGCCCTGCACCTCGAAGCTCAGCAGCCGCAGCCAGTCGCGCAGCCGCCAGTAGCCGAGGAACTCGCCGGCGTTGGGCAGGAAAAGCGGCTTCTGGCGCGAGAAGCCGATGTAGCGCAACAAGCGGCCGAGCCGCTGGCGCAGGCCCCACAGGCTGGTCGGGTTGAAGCCGAGGATCACGACGCGCCCTTCGGGCCGCAGCACGCGCTCGACCTCGCCGAGTGCCAGGTGCGGGTCACGCGCGAGCTCCAGCGTGTGCGGCAGCACGACCAGGTCGAGGCTCTGCGAATCGAAGGGCAGCGCATCGAAATCGCAGCGCAGCACCACCGCCACGCGACCGGTGGACACATCCGCAGTCACATCGGCGGGAACTTCTGCGGCGGGATCGCCCTCCACCACCGGCCTTGGCACCTCCACACCGTGCGCGTCCAGGGCCACCCAACGGTGGGGCATGCGGTTGGCACGCAGGCCCTCGAGTTCGGTCATGCCGAGCTGCAAAGCGTGAAATCCGAACACATCGGCCACGTTTCGATCCAGTTGGGCCTGTTCCCATGCCAGCAGGTAGCGCCCCGGGGGGGTCTCCAGCCACTGGGCCAAACCTATAATCCCGCCGACTTGTGTCATGAAACTGCTTGCCCTGCCAGCCTTCGCCGATAACTACATCTGGATGCTTCACGATGGCCGGCAGGCTCTCGTCGTCGATCCGGGTGAATCGGCACCGGTGGAGCAAGCGCTGGACGCACATGGCCTGAGGCTGTCGGCGATTCTAGTGACCCATCACCATGGCGACCACGTCGGCGGCGTCGATGCGTTGCGGCCCCGCCTGCAAGGCCCGGTGTACGGACCGGCGCGCGAGAAGATCCCGGCCCCCTTCACGCCGCTGAACGACGGCGATGCCGCCGAGTGGCTCGGCCAGCGTTTCGAGGTGATCGACGTGCCGGGGCATACCGCCGGCCACATCGCGTACTTCGGCGCCGCTGGTGGCCACGACGACGTTGGCGACGCGCCGATCCTCTTCTGCGGCGACACCCTCTTCTCGGGCGGCTGCGGCCGGCTCTTCGAAGGCACGCCGGCGCAGATGCACCACTCGCTGTCTCGCCTGGCCGCGCTGCCCGGCGACACACGGGTGTGCTGCGCGCACGAGTACACGCTGTCTAACCTGAAGTTCGCACGCGCCGTCGAGCCGCACAACCGAGACCTGCTCGACTACACCGCCCGATGCGAATCGCTGCGCGCCGACGGCCGCGCGACGCTGCCGAGTTCGATCGCGCAGGAGCGCCGCATCAATCCCTTCATGCGCTGTGCGCAACCCGAGGTGGCTGCTGCCGCCGCCACCCACGGCGCCCGGCCCGACGACGAAGTCGACGTGCTGGCTGCGCTGCGCCACTGGAAAAACAACTTCTGATGACCGACCTGAGCTTGACGCTGCCCCTGATCCTGCGACGAGGCTGCGGCCTGGGCCTGTTCGCCATGCTGGCGCTGCTGGCCGCCTGCGCGACCACCCTGCCCGAGGGCGGCGTCGCGGGCGCGGCCTCCGCGGCTTCCGCGCCGCAGGCGGGGGACGCCGCCAGCGCACCGATGGCGGCGGCCTCGGCCGCATCGGCACCCGACAGCACCGTCGCCGAAGGCCCGGCCGTCGCGCCGCCGATCGATCCGCTGCGGCCCGAAGAGAAGGTCGACCTGAACGCGCCCACCGCGACCATCGACCTGTGGGCGCGGCTGCGCCACGGCTACGCGATGCCCGACCTCGACACCGACCAGGTGCGCACCGCCGAGCGCTGGTATGCCTCGCGGCCCGACTACGTGCAGCGCATGACCGAGCGCGGCAGCCGCTACCTGTTCCACATCGTCGAGGAGGTCGAGCGCCGCGGCATGCCGACCGAGCTCGCGCTGCTGCCCTTCGTCGAGAGCGCGTTCAACCCGCAGGCGATCTCGTCGGCCAAGGCGTCGGGCATGTGGCAGTTCATGCCGGCCACCGGCAGCACCTTCTCGCTGAAGCAGAACGTGTTCCGCGACGACCGCCGCTCGGTGCTCGACTCGACGCGTGCCGCGCTCGACTACCTGGCCCGGCTGCACGACATGTTCGGCGACTGGCACCTGGCGCTGGCCGCCTACAACTGGGGCGAAGGCAACGTGCAGCGCGCCATCGCGCGCAACCGCCGCGCCGGCAAGCCGACCGACTACCTCAGCCTGAAGATGCCGAACGAGACGGCGTACTACGTGCCCAAGCTGCAGGCGGTGAAGAACATCGTGCTGCACCCCGACGCCTACCTGCTCGCGCTGCCGCCGCTCGACAACCACCCGTACTTCCTCAGCGTGCCGATCGAGCGCGACATCGACGTCGCGCTGGCGGTGCGGCTGGCCGGTGTGTCGCACGACGAGTTCCAGACGCTGAACCCGCAGATGAACCGGCCGGTGATCCTCGCGGCCGGCACGCCGCAGCTGCTGCTGCCCTACGACAACGCGGCCCAGTTCGTGCGCAGCATCGGCGAGCACCGCGGCCCGCTGGCCACCTGGACGGCCTGGGTCGCGCCGCGCACGCTGCGCCCGGCCGATGCGGCCAAGCAGGTGGGCATGACCGAGGCGCAGCTGCGCGATGTCAACAACATCCCGCCGCGCATGCTGGTGCGGGCCGGATCGACGCTGCTGGTGCCGCGCGCCGAGAGCCGCCTGACCGATGTGTCGGGGCACCTGGCGGACAACGCGATGATGTCGCTGGTGTCCGAATCGCCGGCGCTGCGCCGCATGGCGCTGAAGGCCGGCAAGCGCGAGAGCGTGGCCACGGTCGCGCAGCGCTACCGCGTGAGCGCGGCGCAGGTGGCGCTGTGGAACAAGACGACGGTCGGCGCGAATTTCAAGCCGGGGCAGACGGTGTACGTGTTCGTCGCGAGCAAGGCGACGGCGCGCAAGTCGGTGCGCACGGCGTCGAAGGCGCATCGCCCGGCGAAGCGCAACACACGCGTCGCGAAGCGCTGAGACCCGCCCCGTTCCGGTTTTTCAGCGCCGATCGCTCAGCGCATGGGCGATGGTGCCCAGGTCGACGTATTCGAGCTCGCTGCCGATCGGCACGCCGCGCGCCAGGCGCGTGACGCGCAGGCCGCGTGACTTGAGCGTCTCGCCGATCACGTGCGCGGTGGCCTCGCCTTCGGCGGTGAAGTTGGTCGCGACGATCACTTCCTCGACCGAGCCATCGGTGGCGCGCTCGATCAGCTGCGCGAGGCCGATGTCGCGCGCGCCGACGCCGTCGAGCGGACTCAGTCGCCCCATCAGCACGAAATACAGCCCCTTGTAGCTGCCGGTGCGTTCGAGCGCCGCCTGGTCGGCCGGCGTCTCGACGACGCACAGCAGCCGCGCATCGCGCCGCTCATCGGCGCAGGTGCTGCAGATCGCGCCTTCGGTGAAGGTGTGGCAGCGCTCGCAGTGGCGCACGTCGGCCATCGCCTTCTGCAGCGACGTGGCGATGCGGGCTGCGCCATCGCGGTCATGCTGCAGCAGGTGGAAGGCCATGCGCTGCGCGGACTTCTGGCCGACACCCGGCAGGCGGCGCAGCGCCTCGATCAATCCATCCAGTGCAGGTTCGGCCACGGGGTTGCAGGGGCCGGAATCAGAACGGGAATTTCATGCCCGGGGGCAGCGGCATGCCGGCGGTCAGCTTGCCCATCTTCTCGGCCGACACCTCTTCGGCGCGGCGGATGCCGTCGTTGAAGGCGGCAGCGACCAGGTCTTCGAGCATGTCCTTGTCGTCGGCCAGCAGGCTCGGGTCGATGGTGATGCGCTTGACGTCGTGCTTGCAGGTCATCGTGACCTTCACGAGGCCGGCGCCGGACTGGCCCTCGACCTCGATCGTCGCGAGTTCTTCCTGCGCGCGCTTCAGGTTGTCCTGCATGGCCTGCGC
>Ga0247784_1000532_pt1 | contig 10311 bp, 9 predicted proteins | sample UWRJL169409R5_FD_179909 | JGI IMG/M metagenome (GOLD analysis project Ga0247784, IMG submission 179909) | Plant litter microbial communities from Arlington Agricultural Research Station in Wisconsin, United States - UWRJ-L169-409R-5 | ecosystem: Environmental > Terrestrial > Plant litter >...
TTCGCCGCTAGCGGGCGTTGATAAAGCGCGGCGTCTGGCCGGTGGCGGGCTGCGACGAGGCCGGGCGGGGTCCGCTGGCGGGGCCGGTGGTGGCCGCCGCCGTCGTGCTCGATCCCAAGCGAATCCCCAAGGGCATCGACGATTCCAAGCGGCTGACCGCCGAACGCCGCGAGGAATTGTTCGAGGAGATCTGCGCCACCGCGTCCTTTGCGGTCGCCTTTGCCTCGCCGGCGCGGATCGATCGCGACAATATCCTGCGCGCCTCGCTCTGGGCGCTGGCGCGCGCGGTCCGCGCGCTGCCCGAGATGCCGAAGCATGTGTTCGTCGACGGCCGCGACAAGATCGACGCCCCGTGCGACTGCGATGCGGTGATCGGCGGCGACGGCATCGTGATGTCCATTGCCGCCGCGTCGATCATCGCCAAGGTGACGCGCGACCGCCTGATGTGCGCATTGGCGCTGGATTGCCCGGGCTACGGCTTCGAAACCCACAAGGGTTATGCCGTGCCGGAACATCGCGAGGCGCTGGACCGGCTAGGGCCTAGTGTCCACCACCGCCGGTTCTTCGCGCCGGTCGTTGCGGCGCGGCTGAAACATTACCCCGAGACAGTCGAAGAATCGGTCGAGCCCGATCTCTTCACCGTGGACGGGGAAATTACTTCCGAGATTTCAGCGGTGATCTGAGGTCGGTTGCCTCGGCAGCGCGTGCGCTCTATCAAACGTCCCTGGGGACATTCGGACGTTTCATGCGCTTCACCTCGCTCGTCGTCGAACTGATCCGCGCGCGGCCGCGGCTGGTGGTCTGGATCGTGGTGCTGGTCCAGGCCGGCCTTTGGCTGTTTCTGCCGATGCTGCTCTACCGCAGCCCGCCCGGCGACGTTGCGACCGTGCTGGCGTACGGCCGGGAGTATCAGGTCGGCACCTGGCTCGGTCCGCCGCTGGCGTTCTGGCTTGCCGACATCGCCTTCCGTGCGGCCGGCAACACCATGTTCGGCATTTATCTGCTGGCGCAGGTTTGCGCCGTCGTCACCTTCTGGATCTATTATCAACTGGCCCGCGCGATCGTCGGCGGGCAGCAGGCCGTGCTCGCGGTACTGCTCTCGATGACGGTGGTGGCGTTCAGTTCGCCCGGCGTCGAATTCGGCCCGCTGGTGCTGGCGCGCCCGCTATGGGCGCTGCTGTTGCTGCATTCCTGGCAGTTGATCGGCCAGAACCGGCGCAATGCGTGGTTCGCCTGGTCGATCGAGGCCGGGCTGCTGCTGCTGACGATTTCGGCCGCGCCCTTGTTGCTGCTGCTGCTCGCCGGATTTGCCGTTGCCACCGAGCGCGGACGGCGCGTGCTGACGTCGCTCGATCCGCTCTATGCCTTGCTGGTGATCGCCGTCCTGGTCTTGCCCTATTTGATCTGGCTGCTCCGCGCCGACGCACTCGTCATGCCGCCATGGCCCGCGATCTCCGATCTCGGCACCCGCGCCATGCAATGGGGCTGGCTGCTCGCAAGCCTGGCGCTCGCGATGTCCGCCATCGTGCTGCTGGTGATCCTCAACTCCCGCTGGTTCATCCGCGATGCCGGGGACGCGCCGATCATCTACCGGCCGCCGGTCGACCCGCTGGCGCGCGACTTCGTCTATTTCTTCGCCATCGCGCCGGCGCTGCTCGGCAGTTTCCTGGCCGGGCTGTTCAATTTCGACCACATCGCGGGCGGCGCAGGCGTTGCGCTGCTGATGTCGGGACTTGCCGTGATCGTGGCGACCGGCGATCTGCTCCATTTGCGGCGTCAGCGCGTGCTGCGCACGGTCTGGGCCGCGGCGCTGGTGGCTCCCGCCCTCGCGGTGATCGCAACAACGCTTTTCCTGCCGTGGACCGGCGCCGGCGAAGTGCCGACCTCGCTGCCGGCAAAAACGATTGCAGGTTTCTTCGGCGACAATTTCGAACGGCGGACCAATCAGCGGCTTCGAGCGGTCGCCGGCGATCCGCAACTGGCGAGTTTTATCGCGATGAGCACGGGGCGTCCGCATCTGTTGCTCGACGCCACGCCGGAACGAACGCCGTGGCTGTCGGTCGCGAAGTTCAACCAGACCGGCGGCGTCGTGGTCTGGCGCGCCTCCGACACCTCAGGCGCGCCACCGCCCGATATCGCGCAGCGGTTTCCCGGCCTGGTGCCGGAAGTGCCGCGCGCCTTCGAATGGATGGTGAATGGCCGCCAGCCGCTATTGCGGATCGGCTGGGCCATCGTGCGGCCGAAGGCGCCGTAGCTGGACCCTACGGAGGCGCTTGCTCCAGCGCCTTCGCAATGGCGCGCAGATCCTGCCACGACATCCGCTTGTAGGACGGCGAGCGCAGCAGATACGCCGGATGGAACGTCGCCATGGCGCGGATGGTGCGGGTGCCGGTGTCGTAGTCGAACCATTTGCCGCGGGTCTTCATGATGCCCTCGCGGGTTGCGAGCAGCGTTTGCGTCGACGGATTACCGAGCGTCACCAGCACGTCCGGGTTCACGAGTTCGATCTGCCGCTGGATGAACGGCAGGCAGATCTGCGTCTCCTGCGGCGTCGGCGTGCGGTTGCCGGGCGGCCGCCAGGGAATCACGTTGGCGATGTAGACCTTGCTGCGGTCGAGCCCGATCGCGGCGATCATCCGGTCGAGCAGCTTGCCGGACCGTCCGACAAACGGCAGCCCCTCGATGTCCTCATCGCGCCCGGGCGCTTCGCCGACGAACATGATGCGGGCTTGCGGATTGCCGTCGGCAAACACCAGCCGCGTCGCCGTGTTTTTCAGCGCGCAGCCGTCGAAATTTTCCAACAGCGCGCGCAGCTCTTCCAGAGTCGGCGCCGTTCGCGCGGTTTCGCGCGCAAGCGCGATGGCGGCTTCCGGTGGCGGCGCTATTTCGCTGCGCGGAACTGCCGGCGTCGCTGCTGGCGTTTCCCGCAACAAGCGGGGTGGCGCCGTCTCGCGGACCGGGGCGGGGGCTATGGGCGCGTCAGATTCGCTCAGCCGATCGACCGGCTCTTCGGCCAACGCGCAATCGACCCCGGCCTCCAGATAAAAGGCGAGCAATTGCCTGACATTAGGTGCGGGTTCGGGGATCAGATCCATTATGCCAATCTAATATGGATCGCGCCGCCGCGAAACGCCCTCGCGCTGCATTTCCGTGGTTGTTATCGGCGCAAAAATCGGAAACAACGAGCTTTAGAGCCGTTCTGAATTGGGCTGAGATCAGATCATGAGTGCAGAAGAACTTCCTCCCCGCGAATCCATGGAATTCGACGTCGTGATCGTCGGCGCCGGGCCGTCGGGCCTTGCGGCTGCGATCCGGCTGAAGCAGCTCAACGCCGATCTCAGCATCGTCGTGGTGGAGAAGGGTTCCGAGGTCGGGGCGCATATCCTGTCGGGCGCCGTGATCGATCCGGTATCGCTCGACAAGCTGATCCCCGACTGGCGCGAGGATGCCGATTGTCCGCTGAAGACCCAGGTCAAGGATGACCGCTTCTACTGGACCACTGCGACCAGCGCGATCCGGCTGCCGAACTTCGCCATGCCGCCGCTGATGGACAATCATCATTGCTATATCGGTTCGCTCGGCGACGTCTGCCGCTGGCTGGGGCCGAAGGCGGAGGCGCTCGGCGTCGAAATCTATCCGGGCTTTGCCGCCGCCGAAGTGCTCTACGACGACAGCGGCGCGGTCCGCGGCATTGCCACCGGCGACATGGGCGTCGGCAGGGACGGCAAGCCAAAGGATTCCTTCACGCGCGGCATGGAACTGCTCGGCAAGTACACGCTGTTCGCCGAAGGCGCCCGCGGCAGCCTGAGCAAGCAGTTGATCGCCAAATACGCGCTCGACGCCAAGAGTGAGCCGTCGAAGTTCGGCATCGGCCTGAAGGAAGTCTGGGAGATCGACCCCGCCAAACACCAGAAAGGCCTGATCCAGCATTCGTTCGGCTGGCCGCTCAACAATTCGACCGGCGGCGGCTCGTTCCTCTATCACTACGACGACAACAAGGTCGCGGTCGGTTTTGTCGTGCATCTCAATTACGACGACCCGTATCTGTCGCCGTTCGACGAATTCCAGCGTTTCAAGACCCATCCCGCCATTCGCACGCTGTTCGAAGGTGGTAAGCGAATCTCCTATGGCGCGCGTGCGATCACCGAGGGCGGCTATCAATCGGTGCCGCGCTTGAGTTTTCCGGGCGGCGCGCTGATCGGCTGCGCGGCGGGTTTTGTCAACGTTCCGCGCATCAAGGGCGTGCACAATGCGATGGGCAGCGGCATGCTCGCCGCTGAACATGTCGCGACCGCGCTCGGCGCCGGCCGCGCCAATGATGAATTGGCCGAATACGAAAACGCCTGGCGGGATTCCGCCGTCGGCAAGGATCTGCACCGGGTCCGCAACGTCAAGCCGCTATGGTCGAAATTCGGCACCATCATCGGCGTCGCGCTCGGCGGCTTCGACATGTGGTGCAACACGCTGGGCTTCTCGCTGTTCGGGACCCAGTCGCACGCCAAGCCCGACCGCAAGACACTGGATGCGGCGAAGACGCACACCCCGATCGCCTATCCGAAGCCGGACGGCAAGCTGACCTTCGACAAGCTGACCTCGGTGTTCCTCTCCAACACCAACCACGAGGAGGACCAGCCGGTTCATCTCAAGGTCGCCGACATGAACCTGCAGAAGACGTCCGAGCACGACGTCTACGCCGGCCCGTCCAATCGCTATTGCCCCGCCGGCGTCTATGAATGGGTCGAGGAGGCCTCAGGCCCGCGCTTCCAGATCAACGCCCAGAACTGCGTCCACTGCAAAACCTGCGACGTAAAGGACCCTAACGGCAATATCACCTGGGTTCCGCCGGAAGGGGGCGGAGGGCCGAACTATCAGGGCATGTAGCGAAGCGCAGACCACGATTGCGTGAGGTGGGAGGAGGGTGATACCGCCTCCGGTCACGATACGGCCACAGTAAAAGCGTTTCCGGGTTGTGCTGGCTAAATCCGAGCCCGAAGGGCCTAATCTGCCAATCGATTCGCCAACCCCTATCCTTGCGGTTGAGGGCCAAAAGCGGCATTGTCGCTGCCCGAGATGCGCCGCTTGGGTTTGCATTCGAGACCGATCGTAACGATCCCGCTATACATCTTGGAGTTAGGCGAACCGTGATGCTTTCCACTCGCATGAATCGTTGGACTTACGCCGCAATCACGCTCGCCGCACTGGCCGCGCCGCCTGCGGTTTTGGCCCAGACGCCCGAACACACCGGCGACAACGCCGCGCAATTCCCCAGCAAGTCCGATTTGAAAGCGCTGACGACGTCCGGCAGTTATCTGGCCGCGCGCCATGCCAGCGTCGAGCGCGACGCGGCGTCCGCAGCGGCGTTCTATCGCTCCGCGCTGCGCACCGATCCGAAGAACAACGAACTTCTGGACCGCGCCTTCATCTCCTCGCTGGCCGACGGCGACATCGATGAAGCGGTCAAGCTTGCCGATCGCATCCTGACGTTGGACAAGGCCAACCGCGTCGCGCGGCTGGTGGTCGGCGTGCGTGACCTCAAGCAGAAGAAATACCCGGCCGCGCAGCTCAACATCAACCAGTCGATCCGCGGACCGATCACCGACCTGGTGGCGACGCTGCTGTCGGGCTGGGCGAGCTACGGGGCGGGCGACGCCAAGGCGGCGGTTGCCACCATCGACAAGCTGACCGGCCCCGAATGGTATCCGCTCTTCAAGGATCTCCACACCGGCATGATCCTGGAGGCCTCGGGCAAGGACAAGGAGGCCGGCACGCGATTCGAGCGGGCCTACAAGCTCGACGAAACCATGCTACGCGTTGCCGACGCGTATGCGCGATGGCTGTCGCGCAACAAGGATGGCGCGGCGGCGGCCGGAATCTACGAGGCGTTCGACAAAAAGCTGCCACGGCATCCACTGGTGCTGGAAGGACTGCGTGAAGCCAAGGCCGGCAAGAAGCTTCCGCCGCTGGTCGATTCGGCGCAGGCCGGCGCGGCCGAAGCGCTGTACGGCATCGGCGCCACGCTGACCCGCCGCGGCGGCGAGGATCTGGCGCTGGTCTATTTGCAGCTCGCACTCTATTTGCAGCCCAACCATCCGCTTGCGCTGCTGTCGCTCGCCGATCTCTACGAGTCGGTGAAGAAGCCCCAGATGGCCATCAAGGTCTACGAGCGCATGCCGGCGAGTTCGCCGCTCAAGCGCAACGCGCAGATCCAGCTTGCCACCAATCTCGACGCCGCCGACCGCAGCGACGAGGCGATCAAGATCCTCAAGGGCGTCACCGCCGAAGCGCCGAAGGACATCGAGGCGATCATGGCGCTCGGCAACATCGAGCGCGGCCGCAAGAAGTTCAGCGATTGCGCGACGACTTACACGCAGGCGATCGACGCGATGCCCGGGGTGACGGACAAGAACACCTGGGTCACCTACTACTATCGCGGTATCTGCCTGGAGCGCTCCAAGCAGTGGAACAAGGCCGAGGCCGACATGCGTAAGGCGCTGGAGCTGCAGCCCGAGCAGCCGCACGTCCTGAATTACCTCGGCTATTCCTGGATCGACCAGGGCATCAACCTCGACGAAGGCATGAAGATGATCCGGCGCGCCGTCGACCAGCGCCCCGACGACGGCTATATCGTGGATTCGCTGGGCTGGGCGTTTTACCGGATCGGTAGTTTCGAGGACGCGGTGAAGAATCTCGAGCGCGCGATCGATCTCAAGCCGGAGGATCCCACCATCAACGACCATCTGGGCGACGCCTATTGGCGCGTCGGGCGGACGCTGGAAGCCAAATTCCAGTGGGCTCATGCCCGCGACCTCAAGCCCGAGGCGGAGGAATTGCCGAAGATCGAGGCCAAGATCGCCAACGGTCTGCCTGAAGACACTTCTTCCGCGGCTTCCGCCGACAAGAAGAAAGAAGACGGCAGGGGCGGGTAAGGCAAGGTTCGGGGGCTGTTCGGCAATGCCGGTATTGAGTGATGAAGCGTGCGCCAAGGTCAACCTGACCTTGCGGGTGAACGGCCGACGTACGGACGGCTATCACGATCTTGAAAGCGTGGTGGCGTTCGCCGACTGCGCGGACCGGCTGACGCTGACGCCGGGATCTAATCTGGACTTGAAGATGCTGGGGCCGCTGGCGCAGGCGTGCGGCGATACGTCGGACAATCTGGTGCTCAAGGCTGCGCGTCTGCTGGGCGAGCGGGTCCCGGACATGAAGGCCGGCAGTTTCTCGCTCGACAAGGTGTTGCCGGTGGCGGCCGGGATCGGCGGAGGCTCGGCAGATGCTGCGGCGGCTCTGCGGCTGCTGTCGCAGTTGAACGGGCTTGCGCTCGACGACTCCCGCGTCATCGAGGTGGCGCGCCTGACCGGCGCAGACGTGCCGGTTTGCGTCGACTCGCGCGGCTGCGTCATGACCGGCGTCGGCGAAACGCTGCAGCCGCTGAAGTTGCCGAAAATGCCCTGCGTGATGGTCAATCCCGGCGTTCCCGTCGCGACCAAGGACGTCTTTGCCGCGCTGGGCCTGCGCAAGGGTGAATTGCGGGTCAGCGCCGGCGACGTGCTGCTGCAGAAGCCCTGGCCCGATGCAGAAGCCTCGCTCGAAGACTGGGTCGAAGCGCTGGCCGCCAGTTCGAACGATCTGGAAGCGCCCGCGCTACGCGTTCAACCGGTAATCGGCGAGGTTATCTCGGCGCTCAACGCCACCAACGGCGCCTGGCTGTCGCGGATGTCCGGATCGGGCGCCACCTGCTTTGCGATCTATGAGAACACCGCCGATGCCGGTCGCGCGGCCGAGAAGCTCGGGCGCGAACACCCCGGATGGTGGGTGCATGCGGGAACGTTGAGCTAGCTTGCGGGACGCCGTGCCAGCGCCAGCGAAATGCCGAGGCCGGCGATGAACAGCCCGGAGCCCTGTCGCAATCGTTGCAGCAAATGCGGATGGCGCACGAGACCGGTGCGCGCCGTCGCGGCCATCATCACCGCGACGACATCCGCCAGCGTGTTAAGCGCCACCGAGATGAGGCCGAGTGCGATAAACTGGAGCGCGACATAGCCGCCGGCCGGGTCGACGAATTGCGGGATGAAGGCCAGGAAGAAAGCGGCAGTCTTCGGGTTCAGGGCTTCAACCAGCACGCCCTCCCGAAACACCCGCTGCGCACCGGCTGCGGTGGCCTGTTGCGGCAGCAGATCGCGCGCCTCGCGAAACGTCTTGACGCCTAGCCAGACCAGATAGATCGCGCCGGCGAATTTGAGCGCGGTGAACAACTCGGCGCTGGCAAGCACGATCGCCGAGACGCCAAGTCCGCCCGCGATCACATGTATCAGTCCGCCGAGCGTTGTCCCGAACGTCGACGCGACGCCGGCGCGCTTCCCGCCCGACAGCGTCCGCGCGGCGACGTAGAAGATGCCGGGGCCGGGAACGGCGGCGATGCCAAGCGCAGCCAGGAGGAACAGGGTTAAATTGGTGCCGTTCAATGCGATCTCACTTGTAGGATGGATAGAGCCAACGCCCTCGCTGTCATCACCCGCGAAGGCGGGTGATCCAGTATTCCAGAGGCCTCATCAGTCAAATGAGAAGCCGCGGCGTACTGGATACCCCGCCTTCGCGGGGTATGACGGAAATGGAATCAATGCGACCGCGCCAGACAAAACGCCACGACCTGCTCCAGCGCGGTCTTCATCGGCGAGGCCGGGAACAGCGCCAGCGCATCGACGGCCATCGCGCCGTAATGCTGGGCGCGGCTGATCGTGTCTTCCAGCGCGCGGTGCTTGGTCATCAGCCCGATGGCATGATCGAGGTCGCTGTCGTCGATCTCGCCGCGCTCCAGCGCCTTGATCCAGAACTTGCGCTCGGAGTCATTGCCGCGGCGGAACGCCAGCACCACCGGCAGCGTGATCTTGCCCTCGCGGAAATCGTCGCCGATGTTCTTGCCGAGTTTCGCGGCCTTGCCGCCATAGTCCAGCACGTCGTCGACGAGCTGGAAGGCGATGCCGAGATTCATGCCGACCGAGCGGCACGCGGTCTGCTCGGCCTTCGGCCGGTTGGCGATGACAGGCCCGACCTCGCAGGCCGCGGCGAACAGTTCGGCGGTCTTGCCCCTGATCACGGCGAGGTATTCGTCCTCGGTGGTGGCGGTGTTCTTGGCCGCCGCAAGCTGCATCACTTCGCCTTCGGCGATGGTGGCCGCGGCAGAGGAAAGAATGTCCAGCGCGCGCAGCGAGCCGACCTCGACCATCATGCGAAACGCCTGGCCGAGCAGGAAGTCGCCGACCAGCACGCTGGCCTCGTTGCCCCACAGCATCCGCGCCGACAACTTGCCGCGGCGCAGTTCGCTCTCGTCGACCACGTCGTCATGCAGCAGCGTTGCGGTGTGCATGAATTCGACGGAAGCCGCGAGCTTGATATGGCCGTCGCCGGAATAGCCGGTGAGGTTGGCCATCGCCAGCGTCAGCATCGGGCGCAGGCGTTTGCCGCCGGAAGAGATCAGGTGGTTGGCGACTTCCGGGATCATGGTGACTTCCGACCCCGTCCGCGACAGGATCGTGGCGTTGACCCGCTCCATGTCGGCGGCGACGAGCCCGACCAGCGCATCAATTGAGGCGTTCGACGGGCTCTCGAAGGGTACAATAACCGCCACGCAGGTCTCCAATTTTGGCCAATTCGCACTATCCTTGTTCTACAATAGAAAGTGCCGGCTGAGGCGGCAAGGCCACGTAGTGGTTGACAGACCCGGTGTGGTTGCCGCACCCGGGCGAACAGGAGAGCATCCCTTGCGGGAATTGGTCAGGACCAACGATATCGTGCTGGTTTCCGCGGTCGGCGCGCTGCTCGACGGCGCCAATATCCATCATCTGGTGCTGGACCAGAACATGAGCGTTATCGAAGGATCGCTCGGCATCCTGCCGCAACGTATACTGGTTCATGAGGACGACAATCGCGAAGCCCGCGAGTTGCTGGCCGAGGCGGGCCTGGCTCACGAATTGCGGCCCGATGACTGACCCCGTCCTCGAATGCAGCGAGGACGCGTTTCTCGGCGGGCAATTGCGTCTGAAGCAGCTGAAATCGGGGCATCGCGCCGGTCACGATGCAGTGCTGCTCGCGGCGGCGACGCCGGCCCGTCCGGGCGATCGCGTCGCCGATTTGGGCGCCGGCGCCGGCGTCGCGGGCCTCGCGGTTGCCAGGCGCGTTCCCGGCATCGATCTGGTTCTGGTCGAGATCGACGCGGCGCTGGCGGGGCTTGCGCGCGCCAATGCGGATGCGAATGCGATTCACGCTGACGTGATCGTGCTCGATCTGGAAGCCGATGCCACGGCCTTTGCCGCT
>Ga0247784_1000534_pt1 | contig 10296 bp, 10 predicted proteins | sample UWRJL169409R5_FD_179909 | JGI IMG/M metagenome (GOLD analysis project Ga0247784, IMG submission 179909) | Plant litter microbial communities from Arlington Agricultural Research Station in Wisconsin, United States - UWRJ-L169-409R-5 | ecosystem: Environmental > Terrestrial > Plant litter >...
TTGATGATTCGACGCATCGTCGAGAAGTCGTCGACCACCAGGAACTTCATATCTTTGCTCACACTCAGTCTCCTCTATTCCGATTTATCGAAAACCGTCTTTCCTGACGTTTTCGATCCGCTTGCGAAAGACGCGACTTTCGCTGCGCTCTAGATCCGACTCTCGACCCGGTCGCGCCAATCGACCAGTCGAGCCTTCAACCGCACCAGTGCTTGTCCGTGCAGCTGGCACACCCGGGATTCAGTCACCTTCAACACCGCGCCGATCTCTTTCAGATTCAGCTCGTCGTCGTAGTACATCGACATCACCAATCGCTCGCGCTCCGGCAGCTCTTTGATCGCGCTCACCAGCGCCGAGCGAAAACCTTCCTCAGTCGCATCGACGAACGGATCGGCGCCCTCGTCTTCCACGCGACCGAGCAACGACTCCTCCTCGCCGTTCGAATCGTCCAGGCTCGACACCCGGCAACTCGCTGCGTCCTGCGCGATACGGTGATAGTCCTCAAGCGATACGCCCATCTTCTCGGCGATCTCGCTGTCGCGAGCCTCGCGACCGAACTCGGCTTCGAGCTCGCGCACCGCCGCTGCCGCGGCTCGCGCCTTGCGATGAACCGAGCGCGGGGCCCAGTCGAGCTTGCGAAGCGCATCCAGCATCGCGCCACGAATGCGGATGCCCGCATACGTTTCGAAACTCGCGCCGCGATCCGCCGTGTAGTTGGACGCAGCTTCCAGCAGGCCGAGCATGCCGGCCTGGATCAAATCGGATACTTCAACGGAGGCCGGCAAGCGACCCGCGAGGTGGTAAGCAATGCGCTTGACCAGCTCGGCGTGACGAACGACAAGCGCATCGGTCGATGAACCCGCGGCCTTGCCCTGGTAGGCACGCACGCCGCTCATCGCACCACCTCCAGGCGAACCTGGGGTTTGCGCACCAGCCGTTCCACGAAGAATTCCAGGTTGCCGCGCGGACCCTCCGGTACAGGCCACTTATCGGCCTTGGCCGCCAATTTCTTGAATGCGCGAGACGCAGGACACGCCGGGAATGCTGCCACTACGGGACGCTGTTCACGGATTGCCCGGCGCATGTAGCTGTCTTCAGGGATTTCCCCCATGTATTCCAGGGTGACATCCAGGAAGCGCGTCGTAACTCGCTGCAGCTTTTCGAACAGCTGCGTGCCCTCGCCGGGCGTGCGGATCATGTTGGCCACGACATTGAACTTATTCACGCCGTGGTTGCGGCTCATGACTTTCGCGAGCGCATAGGCGTCGGTCATCGAAGCCGGCTCGTCGCACACGACCAGCAGCGCGTGCTGGGCGGCTTGGACGAACTGCACCACGCTGTGCGCGATACCCGCCGATGTATCGACGATCAATGTATCGACGCGAGTGCTCAGGGCACTGAACGCCTGCACCAGATTCAAATGACCCGCGGCCGACAGGTTCGCCAGTTCGGCGACGCCCGACGCGCCCGGCACCACCTGGATGCCATGCGGCGATTCCAGAATGATTTCTTCCAACGTGCGCTCGCCGTTCAACACGTGCGCCATCGTGTAACGCGGCGACAAGCCCAGAAACACGTCCACGTTCGCGAGGCCGAGGTCGCCGTCGAGCAGCATCACGCGGCGGCCGGTCGAGGCCAGTGCCGTCGCGAGATTGACCGACACGCTGGTCTTACCGACGCCACCTTTGCCGCCGGTGACTGCAATCACCTGCACCGGCCCCGGATGAGCCGCGCGTTGCAGTCCGATCGATTGAATGGATTCCATAGGATGAGAAGTAACTCGTAACTGATGACTAGTGACCGGAGCTCAGGCGATGACGTGCGCCACCGTGCCGAAACGCCGACGTAACAAATCCTCATCCGCTGAGGCGCCCGATTTACGGGACAAGTCGACAGCGCGGGCGATCAGCTGATGCGCGCGAGCCGGTGCCAGGTCCTCGGGCACTCGCTGACCTTCGCTGACGTACGTCACCGGCAGTTGCGAGCGAATCAAAGTGGAGATCGCGCCGCCCAGGCTGGTTGCTTCATCCAGCTTGGTGAGCACGCAAGTCGTCGGCTGCGCGGCCGAGAAGCGCTGCACGGCTTCTTCGATCGCGCCAGCTTGTGCGGCGGCCGACAACACCAGAGTTGTTTCCATGCGCTTGCTGGAAGATGCGAGCGTTGCAAGCTCCTCTTCCAAGCGCGGATCGCGCGGGCTCAAGCCGGCCGTGTCGATCAACACCAGGCGCTTGTCCTGGAGATGTTCGAGCGCGCCCGCTACTTCAGCAGCTCCGTCGACCGCATAAGCCGGAACGCCGAGCAGGCGGCCGAGCGTGTGAATCTGTTCCTGCGCACCGATGCGCACGGAATCGGTTGTAACCAGCGCGATGTCGCGCGGGCCGTGACGAAGCACCCAACGAGCGGCGAGCTTCGCGATCAGCGTGGTCTTGCCGACGCCAGTGGCACCGACGAACGACACCACGCCGCCGCCATCCATCCAACGCTCGCCCGTCGCTTCGATTCGACGCGCCAACAGTGCCAGCGCGAGGCGATGCGCTTCGGCGAGTTCGAGGCGATTCGGCAACTGAGTTACAACTTCGGTCGCGAGATCCTGCGCAAGGCCGAGCTGCGTCAGCTGCTTCAACAATTCAACCTGGACCGGCGAGCGACGCGCCAGGTCGTTCCACGCCAACGTCGCGAGCTGGTTCTCCAACATGCGGCGCAGGGAACGCAGTTCTTCGTTCACGTCGCTGTTTGCATCGGCCAGGCCGAACTGCGCCATCTCACTCGACTCACGCGCCGCTTCGGCAAAGCCACTGAGCTGGCTCGATCCGCTGTAAGAAACATTGCGAGTCGCCGGCTGGCTCGGAGCCGTGCCTGGCACGCGTTCAAGCGACGCCACCCACGAGTTATCTTGCGCAGCCGGCGTCGCGCCGTAAGAAACATTGCGGTTCGCAGGGGCTGCATTCTGAGCGAGCTGCTCGGTCCCGACATCGTCGCCGTCGTAGTCGACGGCAGCCACGACCTCGACACCGCCGGCGATACGGCGGCTCGACAGGATCACCGCGTCCGGACCTTGCGCGTCCTTCACCTGGCGCAGCGCGGTCCGCATGTCGGGGGCTTTGTAATGTTTAATCTTCATATCGGATGACTACTCTCAACGACCCACCGCGGTGACCAGACGCACCTTGCGGTTGTCGGGAATTTCGTTCCAGGCGAGCACGTGCATGTTCGGCACGATCGCCCGCATGAATCTCGCCAGCGTCTGGCGCAGCTGCGGCGGCACCAGCAACACGGCCGGCTCGCCCGTCAATTCCTGACGCTGAGCCGCCTCGGCCAGGCGACGCTGCATACGTTCCGCGAGGCCCGGCTCCAACCCCGGCGTCGCCGCGCTGTTGCCGTTGAGCGAGCTGCTGAGCAACTGTTCAAGCTCTGGCTCCAATGTGATGACCGGCAGCTCCGTCGACATGCCGGCGATGTCCTGCACGATCTGTCGACCGAGCGCGACACGCACGTGCGATTGCAATTGCAACGGATCCTGGGTCCGTGCCGCGTGCTCCGCCAAAGTTTCGACGATTGTGCGCATGTTTCTAACCGGGACTCGCTCTGCCAACAGACCTTGCAACGTCCGTACCACGGTGCCCAGCGGCAAAAGACGCGGCGTGAGATCCTCGACCAGTTTCGGCGCGGACTTCGCGAGAGTGTTGAGTAGGTTTTGCACTTCCTCGTGACCCAGCAACTCGTGCGCGTGCGTCTGAATCACGTTGCTCAGGTGTGTGGCAATGACTGTGCTGGCATCGACTACGGTGTAACCGAGGGTCTGTGCGTGATCGCGCATCGAAGGCTCGATCCACACTGCTTCCATGCCGAACGCCGGGTCGCGCGTTTCGATGCCAGTCAAACGGCCGAACACCTTGCCGGGGTTGATGGCGAGTTCGCGCTCCGGATAGATCACGCCGTCGCCCACCGGCACGCCAGCGAGATTGATGCGATAGGAATTCGGCGCCAAGTCGAGGTTGTCGCGGATGTGCACGGTTTGCACGAGGAAGCCGAGGTCCTGAGTGAGCTTGCGACGCACACCGCGAATACGCGCCAGCAAATCGCCGCCCTGTGCCTTGTCCACCAGCGGCACGAGGCGATAGCCGACTTCCAAACCGATGATGTCGACCGGCTGCACGTCGTCCCAAGTCAACTCACGCGACTCGGACGGCGGCGGAGCAGCGGCCGCCGCAGCTGCTGCTTGAGCAGCAGCGACTTCATCAGCAGAAGGCTGCTGTTGAGCGCGCTTGTGAAGCATCCAAGCACCGCCGCCGCAGATCGCCGCCATCATCAGGAACGGCAGGTTCGGCATGCCCGGGACGATGCCCATCGCGCCGAGCAAGCTCGCCGCAATCGCCAGCGCACGCGGCTGACCGAACAACTGTTTCGACAACTCGCCGCCCATGTCCTGAGCGCTCGACACACGCGTCACGATGATCGCGACCGCAGTCGACAACAGCAGCGCCGGAATCTGCGCGACCAGGCCGTCGCCGATCGCGAGCAATGTATATGTACGAGCGGCATCGCCGAACGGCATGTCGTGGGCCATCATGCCGATGCCCAGGCCGCCGAGCATGTTGATGACCAGAATCAAAATGCCCGCCGTCGCGTCGCCGCGTACGAATTTGCTGGCACCGTCCATCGAGCCGTAGAAGTCGGCTTCCTGGCGCACTTCGCCGCGACGGGTGCGAGCTTCTTCCTGAGTGATCAAACCGGCGTTGAGGTCGGCGTCGATCGCCATCTGCTTGCCGGGCATCGCGTCCAGGGTGAAGCGCGCCGTCACTTCGGAGATGCGGCCCGAGCCCTTGGTGACGACGATGAAGTTGATGATGGTGAGAATCGCGAACACGATCACACCGACGACGTAGTTGCCGCCGATCACGAACTCGCCGAACGACGCGATGACCTTACCCGCCGCGTGACCGCCGGTGTGACCGTGCAGAAGCACCACACGAGTCGACGCAACGTTGAGCGCGAGACGCAGCAACGTGGCCAGCAACAGCACCGTCGGAAAAATGGCGAATTCGAGCGGGCGCTGTACGTAGAACACCACCATCACCACGATCAGCGACAGCGCGATGTTGAAGGTAAACAGCACGTCCAGCGCGATCGGCGGCAGCGGCACGATCACCATCGCCAGCACAGCCAGCACGCCGACCGGCACGCCCACGCCGGAGCGCAGGATCGTCTTGAGGTCGAGCTTGTTGGCTTGAGTTGCGGCCATTCGTCAAAAAACCGTTGGTTACAGGGGCGCGTCGGTATTCCGGCGCACGCCTATAAGGTGCAAGCCGCCTGCCACGGCCGAAGCGGCGAGGCGGTCGTTCATCACAGTTTGGAAAGGTGCGACTCAGGCTTGGCCTCAAGGCGCCGATAGCGCCCGCGGCAGGCAAAAAGAGACTGTGACGCGGGTCACGTCGCGTCGGTGCGCGTAGCACACGTAAACCGAAATCAGGAGGCGGATTGCTTCTTCCGCTCTTTGCGTTCGCGCAGCTCGCGCATCTCCTGCTCGAACAACTGCCAGAAATCGCCGTCGAAGCGATCGAGCTCGTCGGTTTCGTGGCGGTACTGCACGATCCGGCCGTCGGCCGTCGCGCAATAGAGATCTGCGTCACCTTCCACGCGCAGGATCGGCGCAACGGGTGCGGCGAGACGATCTCGCATGGACTCGGCTGCAGTTTCGAGCTTCATCCACGGCTCGCTTTGCGGCGCGGACGTGTAAGTGTGAAACGCGTACAGAAACGACCAGAACGGTCCGACGTCGAAGGCCTTGGGCCGTGGCCAGATTTTTTCCTTGACCTCGACATAGGCGCCAGGAAACCGACCCAGCACGTGGGCGACGAACTCAGGCGGATATTTGACGCCGAAGCGCCGTTCGAGCGCATCGAACTGCGCTGGTGTGACGGCGGTCTCGGCCAGCGGAAACACGGTGAAGTCGCCGTCGAAATACGACGCCAGGATTTCTTCGGTGCGATCCTTCGGCAGCTTCCGACCGCCCGCTGCCTTGAACAACGATCGTATCGACATGCGCGCGACTCCGTTGCTACGTGCCGCCGCATTGTCCCAGGATGTGCTCCATGCGCACCAGCGCCCATCCCGCTTGGTTGCAATGGAATTGCGCTTCTTGTGACAGGCCGCAGAAATTGCCTGCTCGCAGCAGCAGATCGCCGCTTGCGATCTGGTACCCGCAATACGATTCGCAACCCACCGGTATTCACAGAACGCAGCGCCCCTGTTCGACTCGCGGCGCCGGCGATGGTGCGAAGTAAGTATTACGGTTCCAACCACTTGTACATAACGAGGGCGTCGACGTATCCCAGCGTGCGATGTCTGAAGGCCTTCGGCAGCCGGCCGACCGTGTCGAATCCCAGCTTGGTCCACAGTTTGACCGCCGTCTCGTTGGTGGACACGACAATGTTGAACTGCATGGCTTCATAGCCCAACTGTCGGGCAATAGTTTGCGAGTGCTCGCACATCGCCGTCGCCACTCCGCGCCCTCGCGCAGCGGATGAAGTCATGTAACCGCAATTGCAAACATGATCACCTGGCCCAGCCTGGTTCGTTTTCAAGAAATACGCCCCGAGGATCTGGCCTTTGTCCTCGCAGACGTAACTCTTCCGCGGATTCTTGAACCAGATATCCATTGCCTGCTCGCACGTGATGTCCGGCGGAAACGCATACGTTTCGCCCGCGATCACGATCTCGCGGAAGATGGGCCAGATCTGGTCGAAGTCGGCGGGTGTGGCTTCACGAATGTTCATGAAGCAATTTTACCCGAATCGCCGGGCTACTCGGCGACCGAGACATCCGGTCGCGGCGGCGGTTGAAAGCCCGAACGCTTGGCGACGCGAAGTTGGAAGATGTAGGTGAGGACTTGGGCCACTGCCTGGTACACCGTGGCAGGAATCTCGCCGCCGATCTCGACGTTCTTGTACAGCACGCGCGCGAGTGGCGGGGCTTCGAAGATCGGCACGGAGTGTTCGCCCGCAATTTCGCGGATGCGAGCTGCGACCAGGTCGACGCCCTTGGCGACGACGATCGGAGCGCGCATGCGTTTTTCGTCGTAGCGCAGGGCGACGGCGAAGTGGGTCGGGTTGGTGACGATGACGTCGGCCTTCGGCACGTCCTGCATCATGCGCTGGCGAGCCATCTGCGCCTGCATCTGGCGAATGCGGCCCTTCACTTCCGGCGAGCCTTCGCTTTCCTTGTGCTCCTCGCGGATTTCCTGGCGGCTCATCTTCAGCTGCTTCGCATACGTCCACAGCTGATAAGGCACGTCGATGCCGGCGATGATGATCAAGCCCGCGGTGATCGATAGCAGCGCCTTGCCGGCGATCTGAATGGTGTGCGCGATCGCCTGGTCGAGCGGCTCCTGTCCGAGTGCGAGCAGCGTCGACATGTCTTTCCACAGCACGATCACCGCAACCAGGCCGACGACGCCGAACTTGGCGAGTGCCTTGATCAACTCGACCACGGCGCGCATCGAGAACACGCGCTTGAAGCCTTCGATGGGATTGAGCCGATTGAACTGCGGCATCAACGCTTCGGTGCTGAAACTCCAGCCTCCGAGCGCGAGCGGCGCAAGAATCGCAGCAAGCGCGATGATCCCAAGAATGGGTGCGCAGATCTTGAATCCTTCCAGCGCGGCATTGGTGAGCGCCGGAATCATTTGCGACGGATCGAGCGCCTGTTCGCGCGTCAGCGTCAGGCTTCGATTCATGAATGCGTACAACTTGCCGGCGAGCTGATCGCCAGTCATGTACAACGCAGCGGCCGCCGACATCGTGACCGCGGCCGCGCTCAAGTCCCTGGAACGTGGAATCTGCCCTTTGCGCCTCGCTTCTTCGAGGCGCTTGGGCGTGGCTGATTCGGTTTTTTCCTGGGCGTCATCGCCTTCCGCCATGGCTCAACTCCTATGGCGTGATCTTGAGCAGCGTGCGGATCACTCCAAACGCCGCTTCGAGCGATTGACCGAATGCCGCCAGCACCGACGGCAAGCCCACATACATGATCACCAGGCCGGCGATCAGCGTGATCGGAAAGCCGACCGCGAACAGATTCAATGTCGGCGCGGCGCGGCTGATCACGCCGAACGCGAGGTTCACGACCAACAGCGCCGCCATACCCGGCAACGCCACGGCCAATGCGCCAGCAAACAATTCGCCGCCCCACTCCACGACGCGCCAGATGGTGCCGTTGTCGAGGCCCGTCATGCCGACGGGCAACGTCGTGAAGCCTTGCGCGAGAATCTCGATCAATACCAGGTGACCGTTGATGGCGAGAAACGTCAGCGTCACCATGATCATGTACAGCTGACCGAGCACGGGCGTGCTCACCCCGCGCAACGGGTCGACGTTGAACGCGAAACCCAAGCCCATCGTGTTCGACAGCAGCTGCCCGCCCATGGCGAGCGCGTCGAAAATCAGTTGCAACACAAACGCCATCGCAAAGCCGATGATGACTTGATGGAGGGTGACGACGACCGCCGCAGCGGAGAATATTTCTACGTCCGGCGCGGGGACGAGCGGCGCGACAATCAGCGTGATCGCGCCCGCCAGGAACAACCGCACACGCGGCGGTACGAAACCGGCACCGAAGATCGGTGCCATCATGAAACACGCGCCGATGCGAATGAACGGCCACAGGTACTGGGCGAGCCACGCTTCCAGCTGTCCTGTGGTGATGTTGAGCATCTTGGAAGTGACTGATGACTAGTGACTGGTGACTAGTCCGAGGGCTAACCGATCAGACCGGGGATGCTCTCGAAGAGTTCGCGCGTATAGCCGACGATGACCTTGAGCATCCACGGACCGGCGATCACTAACGTTGCGGCCATGCCGATCAGCTTCGGAATAAACGACAGCGTCATTTCGTTGATCTGGGTCGCGGCTTGAAACACGCCGACCAGCAAGCCGATCACCAGCGCGGCCAGCAACAGCGGCGCCGCCAGCAGCATGGTGATTTCCAATGCGTGGCGGCCGATGGTCATGATGGTTTCAGGCGTCATTGATAGAAGCTCGCTGCCAGCGTGCCCATGATCAAGCCCCAGCCATCGACCAGCACGAACAGCATCAGTTTGAACGGCAGCGAGATCAGCACCGGCGACAGCATCATCATGCCCATCGACATGAGCACGCTGGCGACCACCAGGTCGATGATCACGAACGGAATGAAAATCAGGAAGCCGATCTGGAACGCCGACTTCAGCTCGCTGGTCGCGAACGCCGGCACCAGGATACGCAGCGGCACGTCTTCGGGCTTGTCGAAACCTTCGCCGCCGGAAATACGCACGAACGTCGCGATGTCGCTTTCGCGCGTCTGATCGAGCATGAAACGCTTCAACGGCTCGGCGCCGGTCTGCATCGCAGTGGTCGCGTCCATCTTGCCGTCCATGTACGGCTGCACTGCCTGATTGTTGATCTGGTCGATCACCGGCCCCATCACGAACAACGTGAGAAACAACGACAAACCGATCAGCACTTGATTGGGCGGGGCCTGCCCGGCGCCCAGCGCCTGGCGCAGGATCGCCAGCACGATGACGATGCGCGTGAACGCCGTCATCATCAGCACGATGCCCGGCAGCAGCGTGACCGCCGTCATCAGGATCAGGATCTGCAGAGTCAGCGAATATTCCTGGCCGCCGCCCGGCGCAGTCGTAACCTTCACCGCCGGAATGCCCTGCGCGAATGAAATCAACGGCAATAGCAGCAGCGCCGCCGCGAATGCATAGCGCAGAAAATGCCTGTCGCGCGGCTTTTCGAATACGCGCATCACAGCCCGAGGCTCCGTTTCAGAATCGCTTTGAAATCGTGGCTCGGCGGCACGGAACCATCGGTCGTCGTAACCGCATTGGCCGGCGTGCTCACCGGCTCGGGCAGGACATGCAATGTGCTCACGCGGCCCGGCGCAACACCGATCAGCAGCTGCTGATTGCCGACTTGAATCAACACCACGCGCTCTTTGGTGCCGACGGCGATCTCGGTGACTACCTGCAAAGCGCCGTTGTTGAACTTGCCGAAGCCACGCAGACGACGCACGACCCACGCGGCAGCAAACACGGCGGCCAACACTAACAACAACGACAATGTGACTTGCGCCAAGCCCTCTGCACCCACGGCAGTCGGCGTCTCGCTGGCTTTCGGCGCCGCGAATTTTTCAGCGGCGAACACCGCCGGCGCGGCGAGGCACAGCGCAAGGACGCCAGCGGTGATCGCCAGGCCGCGCACGGCCATGCCGCGAATCACGCCCAGCAACACATCGCGAGACATCTTTCCTTTTAGC
>Ga0247784_1000535_pt1 | contig 10289 bp, 12 predicted proteins | sample UWRJL169409R5_FD_179909 | JGI IMG/M metagenome (GOLD analysis project Ga0247784, IMG submission 179909) | Plant litter microbial communities from Arlington Agricultural Research Station in Wisconsin, United States - UWRJ-L169-409R-5 | ecosystem: Environmental > Terrestrial > Plant litter >...
ATGACACCCACTTCAGCCTGGGCTGGGTACTCGGCTCCACGCTGCTGGTCTGGGCCGGCCCGGCGCAGATCATCCTGATCTCGACGCTGGGCTCCGGCGCGACGGCGGTACAGGCCGCGATCGCCGTGACCGTCAGCGCCATCAGGCTGTTTCCGATGGTGGTGTCGGTACTGCCCCTGATGAAAACGCCGCAGACCAAACGCCGCCACCTCGTGCTCGTGACGCATTTCATCGCCGTCACCCTGTGGGTCGAATGCTACCGGCTGCTGCCGAAGGTCCCGCGCGAGCGGCGGATTGCGTTCACGCATGGGCTCGGCTGCGGGCTTCTCATCGTCTGCATGGTCGCGACCTCGCTCGGTTATGGCCTTGCCGCCAACCTGCCGCCGCTGTTTGCCGCGGCGATCCTGCTGCTGACGCCGCTGGCATTCCTGCTCTCGACCGCGCGCAACTGCCGGCAGGTATCGGACATATTGGCGCTGGTGCTCGGGATCGCGCTGTATCCGCTGATCTCACAGCTGCACACCGGCGTCGACATCCTGATCAGCGGCGTAACCGCCGGCACTATCGCCTATGGCGTGCACTGGTGGCGGGAAAGGGCGCGCTCATGAGCGAGTTTTTCGGCAGTCCGCAAGCGCTGCTGGTTCTGGTGCTCGCGGGCTTCCTGCCCAACGAAGTCTGGCGCATGGCCGGGCTGTGGTTCGGCGCCGGCGTCGACGAGGGCTCGGAGGTTCTGGTCTGGGTGAGGGCGGTGGCGACCGCAATCCTGGCCGGCGTCATCGCCCAGATATTGGTGCAGCCGCCGGGCGCGCTGGCCGGCGTGCCGGACTGGCTGCGCTACGGCGCGGTAGCTGCGGGTTTTGTGGCGTTCATGCTGACGCGGCGCTCGATCTTTGCCGGCGTGGTGTTTGGCGAGGTTGTCCTGGTGGCGGGTAAATGGTGGCTCGGTTGATTGCAGGCCGTGGATAATCCGCTACTGTTCGCCTTGGAAACTCCAAGGAAAACAAAATGAACTGGCGGACATCGTTAGGCTTGGCGTGCAGCCTCGTTTTCGTCGCAACGCAGGGCCATGCGGCCGACTATCCGACGCGTCCGATCAAGCTGGTGGTGCCATATGCTGCGGGCGGTCCGACCGACGTGCTTGGCCGCATGGTCGGCGATTATCTTTCCCGCGATCTCAAGCAGACTGTCGTGGTCGAGAACAAGGCCGGCGCGCAGGGCGCGATTGGCGCTGAAGTGGCGGCGCGCGCCGAGCCCGACGGCTACACGCTGTTCTTCACCGCAGCCTCGATCGTCGTGCTCAACCCGCAACTTTACAAGAAGCTGCCATACGATCCGGCGAAGGATTTCCGGATGCTGGCGATCATCACCGATCTGCCGGTGCTGATGGAAGTCCACCCTTCCGTCCCCGCCAAGACGGTCGCGGAGTTCGTGGCTTACGCCAGGCAGAACCCCGGCAAGCTCAATTTCGGATCGGCCGGTACCGGCGGTACGACGCATCTGGCCGGCGAGATGTTCCGGCAGATGGCCGGCGTCGACATGGTCCACGTTGCCTACAAGGGAGCAGGGCCGGCCCTGACCGACCTGCTGTCGGGCAACATCCAGCTGATGTTCGACACGCTCGGAACGGCGCTGCCCCCGGTCAAGGCCGGCTTGCTGCGGCCGCTTGCGGTGTCTTCGGCACAGCGCATTCCTGATCTGCCCGACGTCCCGACCATGGCCGAAGCCGGCTATCCCCAATATGCGGTCAGTGTCTGGTACGGTGTTGCCGCGCAGTCGAAACTGCCCGATGCGATCGCGCAGAAGCTCAAGGCAAGCCTCGATCGCGCGCTGAGCGACGACACCTTCCGCGCCTCACTCGACAAGTCGGGCTTTGCACCGCTGCGTCCGAAGAGCTTTGTTGATATCGAGAAGTTCATCGACGCGGATCGCAAATTGTGGGCCGGCGTGATAAAGGAGCTCAACATTTCACTGGATTGAATGATGGTTCGAGAAAGCGAAGTCCGCGAGGGCGAACTCACCGTCGACATGCCGCCGGCCCGCGATGCCGGGCTGGTGTTTGTCGGCCGCATCCGCACGCCCTGGAAATCACGGCTGGACACCCCGCGGCAGGGCCGTCAGGACGGCCCGGTTTGCCGGCTGGAGATCTTTGAGCCCTGGGTGCCGGCGATCAAGGGCGTCGACTTCTATGAGAGCCTCGAAGTGATCTACTGGCTGCACCAGTCGCGCCGCGACCTGGTATTGCAGAGCCCGAAGAACAACCAGAAGACCCGGGGCACGTTTTCGCTGCGCTCGCCGGTGCGGCCCAATCCGATCGGCACCTCGATCGTGAAGTTCGTCAAGATTGAGGGCAATGTGATTCTGGTGCGGGGCCTCGACTGCCTCGACGAAACGCCGCTGCTCGACATCAAGCCCGACCGCTGCGAGTTCACGCCACTGGCGCCGCCGCAAGCCGGGGATTTCGAGACGGAGTAGGGTGTCTCGTCGTCATTGCGAGCGCAGCGAGGCAATCCATACGGCCGCAAGTTGAGAGGTGGATTGCTTCGCTGCGCTCGCGATGACGCGGTGAGATCGTCCGTTTAACCTAGCGCCGCGGCCAGCTTGGTTGCGTTGTCCTCCAGCACTTTCACATCCTCTTTGCGGCTCGCCGGCGGCAACAGCGCCACGCCGTCGTGGCGCGGCATCACGTGCATGTGCAAATGAAACACGACCTGGCCACCGGCGGGCTCGTTGAATTGCTGCACGGTGATGCCATCAGCCTTGAAAGCCTTCATCGCGGCGGCGGCGATCTTGTGGGCGGCGCGGGCGACCTGCGCGTAATCGTCGGGCGTGATGTCGAGGATGTTGCGCGCGGGGGCCTTCGGGATCACCAGCGTATGGCCCGGCGAACGCGGCATGATGTCGAGGAAGGCCAGCACATGGTCATCCTCATAGACCTTGTGGCAGGGAAACTCGCCGCGCAGGATTTTTGCGAAGGGGTTGTTGGTGTCGTAAGCGGGCATGGTGTTCCCTCAAGGTTCGTTGCCAATTTCATGTCGGCCGCGCGCGAGGTCAAGCCTCGTCGGCAGCCTTCCGGAACGGGGCGGATTCCGCCAGTTCGCGCCCGACTTCCGCGACGTAGGCGCGTTCGCGCTTCAGATAATCCGCGATCGCGCGGCGCAGATCGGGGTCGGCGATGAAGTGCGCGGAATAGGTGGTTTGCGGCAGGTAGCCGCGCGCCAGCTTGTGTTCACCCTGCGCGCCGGCTTCCACGATTTTCAAGCCGCGCTGGATTGCGAAATCGATCGCCTGATAGTAGCAGACCTCGAAATGCAGGAATGGATGGTGCTCGACCGCGCCCCAGTTGCGGCCGAACAGCGTGTCGGAGCCGATGAAATTGATCGCGCCCGCGATCCAGCGGCCGTTGCGTTTGGCCATCACCAGCAGCACGTCGCGGCTCATGCTCTCGCCGATCAGCGAGAAGAATTTCCGGGTCAGATACGGCCGGCCCCATTTGCGTGAGCCGGTCTCCATGTAGAACGCGAAGAAGGCGTCCCATGCCTCCTCGGTGATGTCGGCGCCGGTCAGATGGTGGATCGTGATGCCGGCAGAGAGCGCTTCGCGCCGTTCGCGCTTGATCGCCTTGCGGTGGCGCGAATTCAGCGACGTCAGGAAATCGTCAAAACTCGCGTAGCCGGCATTGTGCCAGTGAAACTGCTGGTCGTTCCGCTGCAGAAAACCGTGCGCTCCCAAAAACTTCGCTTCCGCCTCGCGGGCAAAGGTCACATGCACGGAGGAGGCATTCGTGGCATTGCACAGCGCCATCAGTCCGCTCGCCAGCGCGGTTCCGATCTGCTCGCGGTCGACGCCATCGCGAATCAACAGCCGTGGACCGGTCGCGGGCGTGAAGGGAACCGAGGCCTGCAGCTTTGGATAATAGCGTCCGCCGGCCCGCTCATAGGCATCGGCCCAGCCGCGGTCGAACACGTATTCGCCTTGCGAATGCGATTTCAGATAGCAGGGCACGATGCCGGCGATCTTGCCGTCGAGCCGCGCCAGCAGATGGCGCCCACCCCACCCGGTGCGGGCGCAGGCCGAGCCGGAGGCCTCGGCCGCGGCGAAAAATGCATGGGAAACGAAGGGGTTATAGGCAGGTTTGCAGGATTCGCCTTGAGGCCCGCCGGCGGCCAGCGTGTCGAGGTTTTCGAGACTGTTCGGGTCGCCGGGCGGATTGGCGCAGGCGTCCCAATCCGCAGCCGGTATGTCGGTGACGGAGGGAACCGCTTCGAGGATGATTTCGGATGACGCCATCGAGAAATTCGGACCGGTCCCATCGTGCGATCAGCCATCGCGCAGGGTGGCCAACCCTTCAAAGATCGTGCATCGGGCGGGCGAGTTCAAGGTGGGCGACCGCGCATCAGGTTCCCGGCAAGAACCCCTCGAAGATCATCTGGTCGGCCGTGCGGATCGCGCGGGCGCGCTGCTCCGGCGTGCGCACGGTCCAGGCCAGCAGCGGCAGCCCAAAAATGTTGCGGGCGATCCAGGGCGCGGCTGCCGGCAGTTCATTGACCCAATAGGCGACGAAATGCGGCCGCGAGCGGAAGGCGTGGCGCAGCTGCGTCATGCCGCGGCGTTGTTCAGGCGAGGCTTCCGGCCACTCCTCGGCGCTATATTCGCGTTCCGCCACGATGCCGCGGGCGCGGCCGGGGATCAGTTCGCGCAGCGCCACCACCTGGTCCGGATCAAAGGACATCCCGACGGCAGGACCGGAATAGGCGGCGAGCACCTCGGCCATCCGCTTCACCAGCCGGCGGTCGCCATCGAAATGGCTCTTGACCTCGATCACCAGCGGCACGCGGCCGGCGACGAGCGCGCAGAGATCGCCGAGCGTCATCATTCGCTCATCGGTGCTCTTGAACCTGATCGCCTTCAGTTCGGCGGCGGTCTTGCCGAGCAACGCGCCGGACCCTTCGGTGAGCCGGCCGAGCGCGTTGTCGTGATGCACCATGGCCTCGCCGTCGGACGAAAGCTGGATGTCGCATTCGATGGCGAAATTGCCCTTGATGGCAGCATGCGCGGCGGCCGGCATGTTCTCCACGATGCCGCGCGAAATATCATGCAGGCCGCGATGGGCGACCGGCCGTGCCGTCAGCCAGTCCGGCGCACGCATGCGGGGCGCTCCGCTCAGGAGACCTCGAAGATGGCGTCGACCTCGACAGCGGCATCCGAGGGGAGCGAAGCGACGCCAACGGTGGTGCGGGCATGCCGGCCCTTGTCGCCGAATGCTGCGACCATCAGGTCGGAGGTGCCGTTGAGCACCTTGGGTCCGTCGAGGAAGTCGGGCGCGGAATTGATGAAGCCGCCGAGCCGGACCACGCGGACCACCTTGTCGAGATCGCCGAGTGCCGCCTTGACCTGGGCCAGCAGGTTGACGCCGCAGCCCTGCGCCGCGGCGTAGCCCTGTTCGATGGTGACGCCGGCGCCCAGCTTGCCCTTGGCGATCAGCTTGCCTTCCGCATTGGCGCAAACCTGGCCGGAGACGAACAGCAAATTGCCTGATCGTACGAAGCCGACGTAATTCGCCATCGGGGTGCGCGGCTCGTTCAGGACGATGCCTTGCGCCGCCAGCTTCTGTTCGACCGTCCCCGCCATGTTCTCGTCCCCGCTTGATGGATTGTCCTGATCCGCGATCAGGCTGCACTGTTTCGCGCATCGCGTCGCCGGTTGCAAGCGAGGGCGGATCGCTGCATTGGCGCTTTCTCGCGGCACCCCCCGCCGTTGTCCTCCGCGAAAGCGGGGGACCCAGTACGCCGCGGCCTCTCGGTAGATCACTCCCGTCTCTGGAATACTGGGTCACCCGCCTGCGCGGGGACGACGGCTTAGGATTTGGCGCAAATGCTTCCCACAAACTGCCTGAGGGCCGGCATCCGCCCTCAAATTCCTCCGTTCCCAGGGCGCCGCCCTAGTTGCGACGCAATAGGGCCATCACTAATGTAACGAACCTCCATCAAGGAAAAAACCGCACATGGCTTGCTCGTTCCCGGTTCCGGTTCGTGCTTTGGCGTTTTCGGCTGCGGCCGCTTTGCTCTCAGGCTTCGCAAGCGCTCCGGCGCAGGCTGCCGCCGGCGGACCCTTTCTCGCCCATCAGGCGCTCTATGAATTGAAGCTGGTCAAGTCGCGCGGAAGCAACGCGATATCGGGGGCGCGCGGCCGCATCCTCTATAACTTCTCGGGCAGCGCGTGCGAGGGCTACACGTCCGATTTCCGCCAGGTGTCGGAACTCGACAGCGGCGAGGGCAAGCTGACGCTGAGCGATCTGCGCTCGCATTCCTGGGAAGATGCCGCGGGCAAGAGCTACCGCTTCAAGATCGATACCCGCATGAACGATACCGACGCCGCGCCGGTCGACGGCATGGCGGAGCGGGTCGGCGACCGCATCACGGTCAAGCTGAAAGCACCGGTTGCCAAGACATTCGAACTCGACGGCAAGACCGTATTCCCGACCGAGCAGATCCAGCACATCATCGCTGCCGCCCGCGAGGGCAAATCGGTGCTGGAACTGACGGTCTATGACGGCTCCGACAATGGCGAGAAGGTCTACAATACGCTGTCGGTGATCGGACAGCCGATCCCGGGCACCCGCGACATCGCCGCGCCCGATCCCTCGACGGCCAATGACCAGATGAAGACGCTGACCCGCTGGCCCGTGACCGTGAGCTATTACGACCGCGACGCCAAGGGCAAGGAAGGCGAACAGACGCCGGTCTACGCGATGTCGTTCGAGCTGTTCGAGAACGGCGTCTCCCGCGCGCTGGTGCTCGATTACAATGATTTCGTGATCGCGGGCGCGATGGGCCGGTTCGACGTCAGGGATGCCAAGCCTTGTAAATGACGCCCGGTCTGGCCGAAAGCGCCGGACCCGGATAGGTTCGTCTTCTTACGTCAGGGAGACGAAACAATGAGCAAGAACCAGCATCTCAAGCCGAGCGGCCTGCATAACAATCCGGCCTACTCGCACGTCGTCGTCGCTTCGGGCGCGCGCACGATCTACATCTCCGGACAGGTGGCCACCGACGAAGAGGGACGCGTGGTCGGCGAGGGCGATATCGCCGCGCAGACGACCCAGGTGATGCAAAACCTCGGGCTGGCCTTGAAAGCCGCCGGCGCGAGCTACTCCAACATCGTGAAGATCACGACTTTCGTCGTCGGCTACAAACCTGAACTCCGTCCCATCATCGGCAAGGCGCGCTCGGCCTTCTTCGAAGGTATGGAGCCGCCGGCGAGTACGCTGGTCGGCGTCAGCGCGCTGGCCGCGCCGGAATGGCTGATCGAGATCGAGGCCGTAGCTGTCGCGGATTGATTCCGACGCTAGCTCCGTCATTGCGAGCGCAGCGAAGCAATCCATCTTTCGGCTTGCTGAAAGGCTTGGATTGCTTTTCGCTACGCTCCCTAGCGCTTCGCGTTTGTCGCGGGCAATGACGCGGAGAGAGCGGTTTACCCTTCCTCCTCGTCCTCTTCCTTCACCGGCCCCTTGTACGCGATGCCCCGGATCACGGCGGCATTGCCGAATTTCTTGCGCAGACCATCCATCGCGCGCTCGGCATGGGCCGAGCGGCGGTCGAGCATGTCGGTGTCGTCGGCCTGCGAGCCCTCGCGCAGCGCGCTGACGCCGGTGCCGATCAGGCGAAACGCCGTGCCGTCGATCTCCTTCGCCAGCATTTCGCGCGACACCGCGAAGATTTTCGCGGCGAGCTGGGTCGGCGCCTGGATCGATTGCGCGCGGGTGCGCTGCCTGAAATCCGCGGTCTTCAGCTTCAGCGTGATGGTGAGGCCCGACAGATCGCCGCTCTTCAGCCGCGACGACACTTTTTCGGACAGCCGCCACAGGACCTTTTCCAGCGTGGCGAAATCCTTGATGTCGTTGTCGAACGTGGTCTCGTTGGAAATCGTCTTGGCGCCGCGATCCGCTACCACGCTGCGGTCGTCGATGCCGCGCGCCAGCCGCCACAGCCTGCGGCCTTCGCCGCCGAATTGCTTCATCAGCTCTACTTCGTCGGCGCGCTGCAGGTCGCCAATGGTGCGGAAACCCCGCTGCACCAGTTTCTCCTGGGTCGCGGGGCCGACACCGTAGATAAAGCCGACCGGCCTCTCCGCCAGCATTTCGACGGCCTCGCTCTGGTCGAGCGTGGCAAAGCCGCGCGGCTTGTCGAGATCGGAAGCGATCTTGGCCAAAAACTTGTTGCAGGACAGGCCGACCGAGACCGTGATCCCGATGTCGCGCTCGACGTCGCGGGCAAAGCGGGCCAGCACCTTTGCCGGGATCATGCCGTGAACGCGCTGAGTGCCGGAAAGATCGAGAAACGCCTCGTCGATCGACAGTGGCTCCACCAGCGGCGTCAGCGTCTGCATGGCGTGGCGCACCTCGCGGCCCACGCGGACATATTTCGCCATGTCGGGCGGGATCACGGCGGCCTGCGGGCAAAGCGCCAGGGCCTTGAACATCGGCATCGCCGAGCGCACGCCATAGGTTCGGGAGACGTAGCAGGCGGCCGAGACCACGCCGCGCTTGCCACCTCCGATGATCACGGGCCTGTCGGCCAGCTCCGGATTGTCGCGCTTCTCGACGGTGGCATAGAACGCGTCGCAGTCGATATGAGCCAGCGTCAGCGAGGGCAAAGCGGGGTGTCGGACCAGGCGAGGGGACCCGCATTCGCCGCACCGCCTAGCCCTGATATCGAGATCGCCGAGGCAATCCCGGCAGAACGCGCGCGGACCATCGAGGGCTGGCGCGGGCGCGCTCACGGCACGTCGCGCTCCCAGTGCGGGTCGCCCAGCACCTGGCGCGCGGCGGCGATATTGGTCGGATGCAGTTGTGAGGCGGTCGCAAACGCCTTCACGGTTGCATCGTCGCGCATCACGAATTCCAGCACAGAAGCCAGAAATTGCGGATCGGCGGCGGCGGTGCGCAGCGTCTCCGGGCCGATGCCGCTCTCGGCCAGGAACAGGCCCAGCCGCTCCGGGTCGCCGGCAATAAAGCTCAGCGCCTGAACTGCAACGATTTCAGCCACTTCGCGAGGGTTGTGAACAGGCTTTTTCAACAGAGGATTTGCCTTTCCGTTAACTTATAGGCTCTACTTTGGAACCATCATGCCCGAGTCTGCGGAATGTGTTCAAGCAAGTGGAAACCACACCGCAAAAGTTGGCGCATCGATTTAACGGCTTAGAGCGAAATCTGACGCTAGTTTAACTTCACTTTTCGGCAGCCCGGCGGCAGTACGCAAGCGTACTGAAAGGCCGGGCCTGTTGCCTAGGGACGAGGGAGGGACGGGATGGCAAAAACCGTCCTGATCGTGGAGGACAACGAGCTGAACATGAAGCTCTTCCGCGACCTGTTGGAAGCGCACGGCTATCAGACCTCGGGCACCAGCAATGGTTTCGAGGCGCTTGATCTCGTTCGCAAGCTGCGACCCGACCTGATTCTGATGGACATCCAGCTTCCGCAGGTGTCCGGCCTCGAAGTGACGCGCTGGATCAAGGACGATCCGGAGCTGCGCGCCATCCCGGTGGTTGCCGTCACGGCATTCGCGATGAAGGGCGACGAAGAGCGCATCCGCGAGGGCGGCTGTGAGGCGTATCTGTCCAAACCAATTTCCGTCGGCAAGTTTATCGAAACCGTGCGGCGGTTTATCGGGTAGGAGTGAGTTTCGATGTCTGCGCGTATCCTTGTGGTCGATGACGTTCCGGCCAACGTCAAGTTGCTGGAAGCCCGTCTGTCGGCCGAATATTTCGATGTGCTGACGGCCTCCAACGGGGCCGAGGCGCTCGATATCTGTTCGCGCTCCGAATGCGACATCATCCTGCTCGACGTCATGATGCCCGACATGGACGGGTTTGAGGTCTGCCGCCGGCTGAAATCCAACCCGGCCACTCATTTCATTCCGGTCGTGATCGTTACCGCGCTGGACAGCCCGTCCGACCGGGTCCGGGGGCTGGAATCCGGAGCCGACGATTTCCTCACCAAGCCGGTGTCCGATATCGTCCTGATCGCGCGCGTCCGTTCGCTGACGCGGCTGAAGATGATGACCGATGAGCTTCGGATGCGCGCCATCACCTCGCTCGAGATCGGAATGGAGGCGCCCGAACGCAGCGCGATCGCCGACAAGGGTGTCGGCGGGCGGATCCTGCTAGTCGACGACCGGCCATCATCCTACGAGCGGCTGGCGCCGATCCTTTCCGCCGAGCACACCATCGACGTCGAAACCAATCCGGCGGAGGCGCTGTTTCACGCCGCCGAGGGCAATTACGATCTGCTG
>Ga0247784_1000536_pt1 | contig 10282 bp, 8 predicted proteins | sample UWRJL169409R5_FD_179909 | JGI IMG/M metagenome (GOLD analysis project Ga0247784, IMG submission 179909) | Plant litter microbial communities from Arlington Agricultural Research Station in Wisconsin, United States - UWRJ-L169-409R-5 | ecosystem: Environmental > Terrestrial > Plant litter >...
ACCTCCTCGTCATGGGCGATCAGCGCGTTCTGCGCGCGATAGCCGATCTCGGGTCTATCCGGCACGTTGGGCACCGTGCCGGCCTTGTCGGCGGCCTCCTTGAGATGCTTGAGGTAGTTCAGCCCGACGCAATAGAAGGTGCGCGGGATCAGCGGCAGTTCGATCTTGACGTCTTTCAGCGCATGCGACTGCGTTCCGCGCTGCCATTCGCCGAACGGATCGCCGTTGACGGCGATCACGTTGTCGCCCTCGACGATGCCCCAGGATGTCTTGCCGGCGGCGGTGAATTTGAGCCAACGCATGGTTCTTCCTCTTGTTCTTATTCGGCCGCGGCCCGCGGCGTGGTTTTCCAGGCGCCGGCAGCCGGACGCAGCAAGCCGAGATTTTCGCGCAGCGTCTTGCCGGCGTAGTCCTTGTGGAACAGGCCGCGACGCTGCAATTCCGGCACGATATGCTTGACGAAGTCGGCGTAGGAGCCGGGCACGATGGTCGCCGCGATGACAAAACCGTCGCAGCCGCGCTCGACGAACATTTCTTCCAGCCTGTCCGCGACCTCTTTCGGCCCGCCGACGACGGCGTCATGCACCTGGCCACGGCCCGAGAAGGTGACGAAATCACGCGCGCTGGGATTGGACTTGCCCGAGGTCTTGAGCACGCCGTCGCGAATGCCGAGAATGCCCTGCATGCTCTTGAGGTCGTCTGACGTCAGGGGTTCGTCGAGCGGCTTGGAGGCGAAGTCGAAGTTCAAGGCTTCCGCGAGCAGCGACAGCGCGTCGATCTCCAGCGGCAGCTTGTTGATCACGGCCATCTTGTCCTCGGCCTCGGCCCTGGTCGCGGCGCAGACCGGCGTGGTGAGGTTGCAGAGGCGCATCTGGTCCGGATCGCGGCCGGCTTTCGCAGCTTCGTTGCGGACCGCCGCATAGCCTTCCTTGGCAGCCGCCACGTTGCGCGCGGCAGTAAAGATCACCTCGCCCCATCGCCCCGCAAAGCGCTGGCCGCGGCCGGATGCGCCGGCCTGGATGATGACGGGATGGCCCTGCGCCGAGCGCGGCACGGTGAACGGGCCACGCGATTTGTAGAACTCACCTTTGTGGTCGAGCCGCTTCACTTTGGTGGGATCGGCGAAGCGGCCGGTCGCCTTGTCCATGATCAGCGAGCCGTCTTCCCAGGTGTCCCAATGGCCGAGCACGACTTCCATGAATTCGTCGGCGCGGTCGTAGCGGTAGTCATGTTCGAGATGGGCATCCTTGCCCATGTTATGGGCCTCGCCGTCATTGAGCGAGGTGACGACGTTCCAGCCTGCCCGTCCGCCTGACATCAAATCGAGGGTGGCGAAACGACGCGCGACGTCGAACGGCTCGAAATAGGTGGTCGAGGCGGTCGATCCCAGCCCGAGCTTCGTCGTGGCCATGCCCATCGTGGTCAGCACGATCAGCGGGTCCATCTTCACGCAGCGGATGCCGTATTCGACGGTGTGGGCGTGGTCATTGCCGTAACGGTCCGGCATCGCCAGGCGGTCGTCGAAGAACGCCATGTGGAATTTGCCGGCTTCGAGAATCCGGGCGATTTCCTGGTAGTAGTCCGCCGACATCGAATCGTCGCGCGATTCCGGGTGCCGCCACGAACTCGGCAGGTTGGTGCAGTTCTGCGCCTGCAGGAATCCCACCAGCACCATTTGCCGTGTCATGCCGTTCTCCTCGTGCGCGCGGGAATTGATTTCATTTCAGGTCGAGTTCGGCGGCCAGTCTGTAGTCGGTCGCCAGCGCCTTCAGTCTGTCCCAGGTGGCGTCCTCGACTTCGATGCCATCGCGCCTGCGCTGTTGCTCGCGGATATGTTCGACCTCGCCGGGATAGAACACGCCGGTGGAGCCCTCCGACGGCGGCGTCGATTTCAGATAGCGCGCGAACTCGCCGACTTCCTTTTCGAAATCCTTCAGCGGGCGGAAGGCTGCGACGTTGAACACCGCCATGAAGCATCCGTCGTTGTGGCGGCCGGTCGGTTCCACGCCAAAGCCCAGGCCGGTGAGCAGGCCGCACAGCACTTCGACCATCGCGGCGAGGCCACTTCCCTTGTAGCCCTCGGTGCCGCCGAGCGGCAGCAGCGCGCCGCCCTTGCGATACTGCGTGGGATCGGTGGTGTGGCGGCCCTCGGCGTCGATGATCCAGCCCTGCGGGATCTGTTCGCCGCGCGCGATCGACAGCGCGATCTTGCCGGCCGCGACCGCCGAGGTCGCCATGTCAAGATAGAACGGCGCTTCGAGATCGGATGGCACCGCGATCGAAATCGGGTTGGTGCCGAGCCTTGCCTCGCGCCCGCCGAACGGCGCGACGTGTTTCGGCGAACGGCCGGAGTCGGCGGCGGCGATGCCGATCATGCCTGCGCGCATCGCCATCATCGGATAGGCGGCGAGCCGCCCGACATGGCTCTGGCGGAACACGGTGCAAGCGGCGACATTGGCGGTCTTCGCCTTCTCGATCGTCAGCGCCATCGCCTTGGCGTTGACGTGAAAGCCGAAACCCCAGTGGCCGTCGATCACGGTCGTGGTCGGCGATTCCCGGACGATGGTCCATTTGGCGCCGGGCACGATGTGACCGGCCTTGATGCGGTCGATATAGGTAGGGATCGCGATCACGCCGTGCGAGTCATGACCGGCGAGATTGGCGTTGACGCAGCCGATAGCTACCGCATCGGCCTCCTCCTCTGACGCGCCGGCGGCCCTGAGCAGCGCTGCGCCGATACGCATAAGACGGTCGGCCTGGACGATCGGCATGGAATTTCCTCACTTTGAGCGCCCGCGCCCGTGCGGCGGATCTTGCTTGTTGTTGCGGGTGGCATGCTGTCAAAGCGGCGTCGGCAGGGCAAGCACCGAAATATCCTGTTAGCCATGCCGCAGGCACGGTCTCGATGGCCTGGAATTTCACTCTGCAAAAACCGGCAATGGCATTCGGCGGCCCGCATGCCGCCCGGCGGTCGGTAAGGCTGATAAATCGTGAAAGAGCCCGTAGTTCTCCTGAGCGAAGCCGCGGCTCGTTCGCGTCACATTTACTGTGAAAATGAACTCGCGGTCGCCAATAACGCGCATTAAGGCATCCTGCACGCATAAAATCCGAAAGGGCAGCCCGGCGCTGCCGGCAGGGAGCTTGGGGACGGTGAAGACCGATATCGCGCGCACATTCGCGGCGTTGAATGCGACCAACGAAGCGATCCTGTACGCCAAATCACCCGAAGAACTGTACGCGAAGGTCTGCGAAGCCGCGTTCTCGGTAGGCGACTTCCTGGCCATAGCCGTTTTCCTGCTGGATGCGGAAACCAATCTGCTGCGCTTCGCCGCCGGCTTTGGCGATGATGTTCCTCGCCTGCGCAGTATCGACATCTCGATCGTGGCCGGCACGCCGGAGGGGTCCGGAGTCGCCGGGCAGGCCTTCCGCAACGGGAAGATATGCGTCAGCAACGATTTTCTGAACGACCCGTGCTCGCTGCCCTGGCGCGAGGGAGCCAGGGCCGGTCAGATCGGTGCGGCGGCGGCGCTGCCGCTGATCCGCAATGGCGAGAGTGTCGGCGTGCTGCTGGTTTCGCGGCGCGAGCCGAACTCGATCGACAGCCAGATCGTCTCGATGCTGGAGCGCGTGTCGGCAAACATTTCGTTTGCGCTCGACAATTTCGAACATGAGGCCGCGCGCAAGAACAGCGATCGCGTGACGCGTCGGCTGAATCGGATGTTCGGCGCCATCAGCGCGACCAATGAAGCGATTCTGCGCGCCAAGACCGAGCAGGAACTCTACCAGCGCGTTTGCGATGCCGCGGTAAACAACGGCAAATCGGCGGCCACAGTGGTCCTGCTGGCGCAGCCGGACTCGATCTGGTTGAAGCCGGTCGCCGGGACAGGCGCCATCGTCGAACAGATCCTGCGCGCGCCGTTCTCGATCGATGCCGAAAACGTGTACGGAACGGGGGTCTGCGGCAGGGCATTCCGAACGCAGAATCCGGCCGTCAACGACGATATCCTCAACTCGACCCAGGGGCTGCCCTGGCATCAGACCGCGCGCGAGACCGGCGTCACCGCCTGCGTCGCGGTTCCCCTGATCAAGGCCGGTGAAAGCATCGGGGTGCTGATGTTCTTTGTCGGGAAACTGTGGGCGGAGGACGAAGAGATCATCGCGCTGATGGCGCGGATCGGGGAGAACGTCTCGTTCGCGATTGAAAATTTCGAGCGCGCCGGCGAAAAGGCAAGAGCTGATGCCCAGAAGGAGCGCCTGGGGCGCATGCTGGCGGCGCTCAGCGCAACCAACGAAGCGATCGTTCGTGCAACGTCGCGGACGGAGTTGTTCGAGCTGGTCTGCGAAGCCGCCGCGAAGGGCGGACGCTTCAACTCGACCAGCATTCTCCTCGCCCGGCCGGACAGCGACTATGCCGACACGGCGGCCGTGGCGGGGCCGACGGCCGGCAACATGCGCCGCGTGAAGGTCTCGTTCAACGCGGATCATCCGGAGGGACGAGGGCTGTGCGGCAATGCGTTCCGCTCCCGGCAGGCCTGCATCTCCAACGATTTCCGGTCTGATCCACGCGGCTCGGCCTTTCGACGGTTCATTCACAGCGACGGCGCCATGTCGGGGGCTGCGTTTCCATTGCTGGTTTCCGGCCAGGCGGTCGGCGTGATGTTTTTCGTGTCCTCGGCAAGGGACACGTTCACACCGGAGTTCGCCGAACTGCTGCAGCGGCTCACCGACAACGTGTCGTTCGCACTCGGGACCTTCGATCGGGCCGACGAGAAAGCGCGAACCGAGGTTCAGAAAGAACGCCTGACGCGGATGTTTGCTTCCCTCAGCGCAACCAACGAAGCCATCATGCGGGCCAAATCCCGTGAGGAGCTGTTCGATCTGGTGTGCGAAGCGGCGGCAGGCGGCGGCAGGTTCACGTCGACCACCATCGCATTGTCCGTTTCCGGCAGCGACCTTCTCAGGATCGTTGCCGCCTCGGGTCCGGCAGCCGAGACGACGCGGCACGTCAGGTTGTCGATTGACGAAGCCCGTCCCGAGGGCCAAGGGCTCAGCGGAACGGCGTTCCGAACAAGGCGACCCTGCGTCACCAATGATTATATGGCCGACCAGCGTGTTGCCGTCTTCCAGGCCGTCGCCGGCAGCTACGGCGCGCAATCGGGGGCCGCGTTTCCCCTGCTGGTTCGTGGCGAACCCATCGGCGTCATGATCTACATGTCGATGGACAAGGACACTTTCACGCCCGAATTTTCGGAACTGCTGCAGCGATTGGCCGACAATGTGTCGTTCGCGCTGGAAAATTTCGACCGCGCCGACGACAAGGCACGGACCGAGGTTCAGAAGGAACGGCTGACCCGCATGCTGGCGGCGTTGAGCGCGACGAACGAGGCGATCATCCGTGCGACGTCGCGGGCGGAGTTGTTCGATCTGGTGTGCGAGGCCGCGGCCAGCGGCGGCAAGTTCACCTTGACCTCCATCGCGTTGAGCAAGCTCGATACCGATTATCTCGATGTTGTGGCGGCCGCCGGTCCGACCGGGCTCAGCGCACGACTGGCAAAGATATCGGTCAATGAAATGCAACCCGAGGGACGCGGGCTGTGCGGCCAGGCGATACGCTCCCGGCGGCCGTGCATCATCAACGACTACCTTGCCGATCCGAACGCCGAGGCGTTTCACCACAGGGCGCGGCTTGACGGCACCAATTCCGGCGCGTCATTCCCCCTGCTGGTCAATGAGCAGGTCGTGGGCGTGATGTCGTTCATGTCGCTCGAGAAGCACACGTTCACGCCCGAGCTTGCGGAGCTGTTGCAGCGGCTCGTCGACAACGTGTCGTTTGCGCTGGAGAACTTCGACCGCGCGGACGAAAAGACCAAGGCCGACGAGCGGATCGAGTATCTGGCGTCGCATGACAGCCTCACGCAACTGCCGAACCGCGAGATGTTCAACGGCATGCTGCGCCACGCGATCGACGCCGCCGCGCGCTACCGGCGGCGTTTCGCCCTTCTGTTCATCGACCTCGACAGGTTCAAGGTCATCAACGATTCTCTGGGCCACGACGCCGGCGACATGCTGCTGGTGGAGATCGGCGGCAGGCTGCGCCGTGCGCTGCGTTCGAGCGATGTCGTGGCGCGGCTCGGCGGCGACGAGTTCGTGGTTATTCTGGAGGAGGCGGCGGAACGCCCCGAGGTCGAGCGCATTGCCGGCGAACTGCTTTCCGTGTTGAGCCAGCCGCTCCAGCTCAGCGGCCACGAATGCCATACCACCGCGTCGATCGGGATCGCGATGTATCCGTCCGACGGCACCGACGTGCAGACGCTGACCAAGAACGCCGACATGGCGATGTATCTCGCCAAGGAAGATGGCAAGAACGGCTTCCGCTTCTTCAGCAAGGAAATCAAGACGCAGTCGATCGAGCGGCTGAAGGTGGAAAGCGCCTTGCGCCGCGCGCTGGAGCGCGACCAGTTCGAGCTGCACTATCAGCCCAAGATCGACATGGCGAGCGGCCAGATCACCGGCGTTGAGGCGCTGCTGCGCTGGAATCACCCGGATCTCGGTACCGTGTCGCCCGCCCAGTTTATTCCGCTTGCCGAGGAAACCGGGCTGATCGTTCCGATCGGCCGCTGGGTGCTGGAGGAAGCCTGCGCGCAGAACATGGCCTGGCAGCGTCGAGGCCTGCGGCCGGTGACGATGGCGGTCAATCTGTCGCCGCGGCAGTTCGCCGATTCGAATCTGTTGCACGATATCGACGAGGCGCTGCTGGCAAGCGGCATGTCGCCGGTGCTGCTGCAGCTCGAAGTCACCGAAAGCATGGTGATGCGCAACGTGTCGCGCGCCGTCAAGGTGCTGGATGCGATCCAGAGCCGCGGCATTCGCCTGGCGATCGACGACTTTGGGACCGGTTACTCCTCGATGTCGCTGATGAAGCAATTCCCGATCGATACGATCAAGATCGACCGCTCCTTTGTTCGCGACCTGCCGATCGATTCGGAAGACCAAGCCATCGCGCAGGCGATCATCAGCATGGGCAAGGCGCTTGGCATGACCGTGATTGCCGAGGGGGTCGAAACCCCGGAGCAGGAGGCCTTCCTGCGCAGTCATGCCTGCGACGAAGTGCAGGGTTTTCTGTTTTCAAAACCTTTGCCCGCAAAGCAACTGGCGGATCTGCTGCGCGAGGAGTCGCAGCTCTTGTCGCCGCCATTGCAGCCGGAAGCCGGGTCAGGGCTGAAAGGCGCTATCGTCTGAGGGCTGCGGGTGCAACTCGCGGACCGCCGGGTCCGGAATCTGCGCCACGCGGGGAAAATCGGAAGGCCACGGCACCGATGTCTGGCCTGCGAAAGCCTGGAGGAAGAGGTCCGCGGCGGCAGCGCACGTTGCGCTCTCCGGCAATCCAAGCGCGGCACACCATTGGGCCATGAGGGGTGCGGAGGCGGTGCGCAACTCCATCGCGGGTCCCCACCACCACGTCGGCGCCGGCGAGCGCTCCGGTTCCGGAACAGCCCGCCATGCGTTGTATTCGCCGATCAAACGTTCGAATTGCAGTCGCTGCGCCGGATGCATTCAATCTCCTGACAACAGGATGATATCCGCATCCGCGCAGGGCGCAATACGCGTTTGCCGCTTACTGGCGGCCATGTTGCCAGTGCGAGGTCACATCCGCGCCTGATTTGTTGAGGTGTACGTGTTGATCGACGTGGTCGACCCACGACACCGGAATGAAGTGGTGGTGCTGCCCGTCGGGCGAGCTTTGCTTGGTCAACTTGATCTTGTCGGGTCCGTCCATGTGGTCGACTTTGCCGACCGTCTTCTTGTCCGACGAGATGACGTCCATATGTTCCTTGATCTGTTCGGTGACAGCCATGTTGCATTTTCCTCGGTGAATGAAGGATATAAAACGCGCCGCCCGCGAAATGGTTGCTGGCTGTTTGCGGTCTCGCCGCTCAGCGTTGCCACCTGCCACGTGCCGCCAGCGCCATGTCGATGGTGCACCAGTCGCGGGCCGGCAGGGCATGCATGCGCCGGGCTATTTCTCTTCTGCGGCCGTTGAGGTCGCCGGGCCTTCGCCCATGATCAGGAGAACGGTGTCCTCATCCTTGGCGCCGTCCCAATGCACCTGCTTGGCGAAATGGGTGACGAAACTGCCGGCCGGCATCGCCGTCGTGTTGGCAGGATCGAATTTCGGCCCCGAGCCGACCCACCATGTGCCCTGCAACACCACGATGTAACGATCGTTGGGATGGAAGTGCGGGCGGCTGAAATGGTTGCCCTTGGTCCATCTATTGTAGACCATGTAGAAGCCGGGCTTTGCCGGGTCGCCTACCACGACAGCGGTTTGCGCCCCGGCCGCATTGACCGGGCCCCAGGGAAGCTGGTCCGGCAATTTGTAGATGACCGCGGCCGGATTGAGCTCCGCAGCGGCGCTGATGTTCAGCATGCCGGCGAAAACCAGCGGTGTCATGAGGTATCGCCAGGACCGGACTATCGCTTTCATGGTTCCTCCGTCGCCGCCTCGTGAGTTGAGATGCGATGCTATCCGGTCTCCTTGCCGCCGAGCAAGGCGCGCCACTGCGTGCGTGATCGCGACTGCAAACAGCGAACGTCGCACAACGCAACTGCAGCATGGAAAACGGATTTACGCCGCGCGGCGCGGTGTTAGGTTGCGCTCCAACCAAAGCAGCCATGGGAGGGCCACGTTCATGAAGAGCTTGTCGATACTTGCCGCCGGTCTGTTGATCGGCGCCGCCACACTGCAGTTTTCCAGCGTCGCGTCCGGTCAGAGCGAAGGCTGGGTGACGCTGGTTGATGATAAGAAAATGGGCGACTGGACCGAGGTCGGCAAGGCCAACTGGGCGATGAAGGACGGCGCGCTGGTCGCCGACAAGATCACCGAGGGCAAGGATCCTTCCTATCTCGTCAGCAAGGAGTCCTACAAGGATTTCCAGATCAAGGCCGAGTTCTGGGCCGACGATGATGCCAACAGCGGAATCTTCATTCGCTGCGACCAGTCTGCCAAGATCGACGCGAAGATCTGCTACGAGGTCAACATATTCGACAAGCGGCCCGACCCGACCTACGGCACCGCTGCCATCGTCGATGTGGCCAAGGTCGATCCGATGCCGAAGGCCGGCGGCAAGTGGAACACCTTCGAGATCACGGCCAAGGGACCGCATCTCGTCGTGGTGTTCAACGGTCAGAAGACCGTCGACGTGCAGGATTCAAAACACGCCAGCGGTCCGTTGGCCCTGCAATACGGCTCGGGCGTGATGAAGTGGCGCAAGGTGCAGATCAAGCCATTATAGGCCCGTTGAAGCGAGCCGTTGTCGGAAGAAAATTGGCGCGTGGCGGCGGTTCCGCGGCCATGCAAATCTGTCACACATGCCGGGATTATGCGCACGTTCTCTCTGTGTTCACGAGAGTTCATGATCGTCGGCGCGCCAAAGGCGTAGGCTGCACAGCGGGTCAGGGACTTAACAGGTGAATGCTTCTTGGGCGTTTTCTTGGGGAGAGCCAACATGCCAGCCTATACCCATCATCACGACGATACTGAACCCGCCTTCGTCATCTGTCCGAGCTGCGTCGGACTGCCGATGTATGTGCGCGATGTCGAGCCGCATTGGAGCATGGCGAGGATCGACTTCACCTATGAATGCGCCGACTGCGGCGCTGAGGTTCGCCGGACCATCGTGAAGCCGGAAGTGCGGCACTAGCTTCGATTCGTAGCTTCGTAGGGTGGGCAGAGCGAAGCGTGCCCACCATCCCGAGAGCTGTACGCTTGGTGGTGGGCACGCTGCGCTTTGCCCGCCCTACGAACCCACATCAAACCTGGCGCACCACGCCCGGTCTGCCCGGATCGCATTCCAGCGCATCGCGATCCCACTTCGCCGCGTTCGCCGCGGCCTCGTAGGTGCTTTGCAGGAAGTCGAGCAGCGTCTTGTCGGGATCGACGGCCGTTCGCACGGCGTCATACGGCAGGACGAACTCGCTGAGTGCTTCGCTGAAGAACGCCGCGTCGGGGCGTACCTCGGCCGCGCGGAAGCCTGGCGGCTCGGGATAGGCGTAGCAATAGAAAGCGGGATAATCGATCGCGCCGCTGCCCGGCCAGAAACCGGCGCTGCTGACTTCGTGGGAATAGGCTTCGTGGGCGACCGCATCGGGCAGATACGGCACGCCGCCGGGATGGCGCGGCGCGCGACGGCCCGAGAAGCGCGTCACCGCGAGATCGAAGCTGCCCCAGAAAAAATGGACCGGGCTGGCCTTGCCGAGGAAGCCGGTGCGGAACTGCTTGAAG
>Ga0247784_1000539_pt1 | contig 10244 bp, 6 predicted proteins | sample UWRJL169409R5_FD_179909 | JGI IMG/M metagenome (GOLD analysis project Ga0247784, IMG submission 179909) | Plant litter microbial communities from Arlington Agricultural Research Station in Wisconsin, United States - UWRJ-L169-409R-5 | ecosystem: Environmental > Terrestrial > Plant litter >...
ACCTCGAAGAGTGAAGCAACGACCACCGCGACCGCCACCCAGATGCTGAATTTCAGCGGCTTTCGCTCCCACACGCGGTGCCACTTGGCCTGCACGAAGTAGATCAGCGAGTGCCCAGTATTCGAGATGGTGCTGTGGCTCGGGATGACCAACTGGGTTTCCGGGCCATCGTAGGCGCTGAGCGGGGGAGCTTCATCGCTCGACTCCGCATACGTGACAGGACGGTTGCGCCAGGTCATCAAGATGTTCACGAAGGCCATGACCATGCCCGCGACGAACAAAGTGCCACCGAGAACGCGAACCCAATACATGGGCAAAATCTTGACCACCGTCTCTACGAAGTCGGGGTAGGCCAAACGCCCCGTGGAATCGAACGCACGCCACATCAGCCCTTGAGTCACACCTGCCGCGTAGATCGCGACGATGTACAGCAAGATACCGATCGTGCCGACCCAGAAATGCAGTTCCGCAAGCTTCTTCGACCAGAGTTTGGTCTGAAAGAGGCGCGGCGCGAGGTAGTACAGCATACCGAAGGTCATGAACCCGTTCCAGCCGAGCGCGCCGCTGTGTACGTGCGCAATGGTCCAGTCGGTGTAGTGCGAGAGCGCATTCACGCTCTTGATCGAAAGCAATGGTCCTTCGAACGTGGCCATGCCGTAGAACGTGATGCCGACCACGAAGAACTTGAGCACCGGATCTTCCGACACTCGATTCCAGGCCCCGCGCAGCGTCATCAAGCCGTTGATCATGCCGCCCCAGGACGGCATCCACAGCATCACGCTGAACAACATCCCGAGGGTCGAGGCCCACTCCGGCAGGGAGGTGTAGTGCAGATGATGCGGCCCGGCCCAGATGTAAATGAAAACCAGCGACCAGAAATGCAGAATCGACAATCGATAAGAAAAGACCGGACGATTCGCTGCTTTCGGCAGGAAGTAATACATCAATCCGAGAAACGGTGTGGTCAGGAAGAACGCGACCGCGTTGTGTCCGTACCACCACTGCATGAAGGCATCTTGTACGCCTCCGTAGACGCTGTAGCTCTTGAAGAGCGTGACAGGCAAAGCCAAGTTGTTGAAGATGTGCAGGATCGCGACGGTGATGATCGTGGCCACGTAGAACCAGATCGCGACGTAGATATGCCGCTCGCGACGCTTGGCTATCGTGCCGAAGAAATTGATGGCGAATGCCACCCAAACCACCGCGATCGCGAGGTCGATGGGCCACTCGAGCTCGGCGTACTCCTTTGACTGGGTAATGCCGAAAGGCAGCGTCAGCGCCGCGGAGACGATAATCGCCTGCCAACCCCAGAAATGCAGCGCGCTGAGCCTGTCGCTGAACATGCGCGCTTTGAGCAGACGCTGGCTGGAGTAGTAGATGGCCGCGAAAATACCGTTGCCCGCGAAGGCGAAGATGGCCGCGTTCGTGTGAAGCGGTCGCAGTCGGCCAAAACTGAGCTGAGCCAGACCGAAGTTCAATGACGGCAAGACCAGCATGACCGCTAGCCACAAGCCGACCAGAGTGGCGACGACGCCCCAGAACGCAGTGGCGAACACGAATTTCCGGACAGTGCCGTCGTCGTAATTGAATTTCTCGATGCGAGTGGACATTCCGGACCGCCCTTCGCAAGAGACGTGCCTCGTGAATTTTTCGCCGAACCGCGCCTGTCCGAGCGAATCACGCGCAAGAACTGCGTCGGGGCGCAGAATTCGCGCATGGCGCCCGGTCGCCCGGGAAACTCCAACGAGTACCCCTCCGGAGTGGCGACTCTCTGCGCCTTTTCAGAATTGGCCGACGAATTGCATCACCATGGCCAATGTCCGAAGCTCAAGTCCAGCGCCCCTACGTCGTCCTACTGGTCGACGACGACCTGCGCACGACTCGTCGCATGGCCGATATGCTGCGCGAGGACGGGTTCGCCGTCGAGATCGCACGCGACGGCGCCGCGGCGGTGGCTCGCCTTTCTCGCTCCCCCGTCCCGGACGCGCTCGTGACCGAGCTGACGACGGCGCACGCTGACGGAATGGCAATCGGAAGGTTTGCCCGCAACCAACGACCGGGCATGCCGGTGCTCGTCCTCACCGGTTACCCGAACTTGTTTCACGCGGATGCATTTGCGGGTGGACCACCCGCCGCGCTGTTCACCAAGCCAGTGGAGTATGCGGCCTTGAGGTCGGCCCTGCGCGACGCGCTCGAATCCTCGCAAGCGAGCGAACGGCGCAAAACTTCACCAGCAAAGACTTGAGCATGCCCCCTGAGCTAGAATCGGCTCCCCCCCAATGCCCGGAGAAACGCGCTTTCAGGAGCTAAAACGGTACGTGCGCTTCGACGACCGTGACGCCCAACTGCTGGTCCGGTTTCGCGAACGCGCGGAGCCAGAGTTCCCACGCATCGCCTTGGAATTCTACGACCGTATCCGTGAGCACACGGACGCACACGACGTGTTCACGGGTGAGGAGCAGATCCTTCGTTTGCAGCGCTCCCTCGTGCTGTGGATGGCTCGCGTTTGCGGTGGTACGTACGACGAGGCGTACCACGAGCAGACTTCGCAAATTGGGCGTGTGCATGTGAGGATCGGGCTACCGCAGCGCTACATGCTGACGGCGATGGCTCTGATCCGAGTCGCGTTGCTGCGCATTGCCGATCGCGAATTCGGGGCGGACTCACCTCCTATGCGTGAAGCGTTGATCCGAATCCTGGACATCGAGCTGGCCGTGATGCTCGAAACGTACAAAGACTCGTTCGTCGAGCGAATCCGCGCCGTGGAGCGTCAGGAGCGCTTGGATCTCGGCAGCGCATTGGCGCGGGCCGAGCATCGCTACGTGAACGCAGTCGAGCTCGCCAGCGTGATCATCATTGGGCTCGATCGCTCCGGCTCGATCCTGCTCTTCAATCGCGAAGCGGAGCGGGTCACCGGCTTCGCTCGCGATGAGGTATTGGGACGACCGTTCCTCGAGGCAATGGCGCCAGAGGATCCCGACGGGGGCCGCTCACGACGCTTGGAAGATGCCCTTGCCGGGCGCTCCCAGCCCGAAGTGACCGAGGGTGTATTGAGAACGCGAGCGGGAAAGCTGCGGGACGTGCTGTGGAACCTCGGGTATGCCGGGAAACAGCAGGAGGACGACATCGTACTTTTCGCGATTGGCCGCGATCTGACGGAAACCAGGGCGATGGAGGAGCGCGCGCGCCAAGCCGAGAAGCTGGCTGCGATTGGCACCCTTGCCGCTGGCCTGGCGCACGAAATACGCAACCCGCTGAACGGAGCGCAACTTCATCTGTCGTACTTGGAGCGTGCAATCAAGAAGAAGGCCGGCGAACAGGACATGCTCGATGCAACAAGAGTCGTCGCCGACGAGATCACGCGCCTCGCGCACCTGGTGACGGAGTTTCTCGACTTTGCTCGCCCCAAGCCGCTGCAGCTCAAAGCGACCAGCCTGTTCAAGCTGTGCGATCACGCGCGCTCGATGGTGTTGACGCAAGCCGAAGCGGTCAGAGTCGACGTCAGCTGCGATCTCCCAAGCACCGACCTAGAATTCCAGGCCGATCAAGCCAAGCTGACGCAGGTGCTGCTCAATCTATTGCAGAACGCAGTGGAGGCGACGGGCAACGGGGGCGGCGGCAGCGTCGTGCTGCGCGCTCGCAGGGGCCCGAGACACGTCATCATCGACGTGGAAGACGACGGCCCCGGTCTTTCCACTCCCGAAGCGCCGATCTTCGATGCCTTCTTCTCGACGAAGGAGGGGGGTACAGGCCTCGGACTTGCGATCACTCACCGAATCGTTACCGATCACGGGGGCAGCATTGATGTCTCCAGCAAGACTGGTAGGACGACCTTTCGCGTAATCCTTCCCTTAGCTGAAACTCTAGAAGAACCGTCATGAACAAAGCAAAGATCTTGGTTGTCGACGACGAGGCCTCTGCCCGCAGCGGCCTATCGAAGCTACTCGAACAGGAAGGCTATTCGGTCGAGAGCGCTGCCGACGGTCTGCTTGCGCTCGACTCGATCGCAGAAACCGCACCCGCGCTGATCATCACCGATCTGAAGATGCCCAACTTGGACGGCATGGGTCTTCTGGCAAAGCTTCGCGAGCAAGGCCTCGACATCCCCACGATCGTGACCACTGCGTTTGGAGAGGTGTCGGTCGCAGTTCAGGCGATGCGTGCCGGCGCGGAAGACTATTTGACCAAACCGATCGATTTCGACGCACTGCTGCTCGCGGTGGAGCGCACGCTGCAACGCCGGGAGGTGGCTGCGGAAGCCGAGAATTTGGGCCGCCAACTGCGGGCGCGGGACCAAGTAGGCCTGGAGGGCTTAATCGGCGCCAGTCCTCCGATGCAGCGCGTCTACAAGATGGCCAAGCAGGTCGCTCCTTCGCGCGCCACGGTGTTGATCACGGGTGAAAGTGGCACCGGCAAGGGTGAGCTGGCCCGCGCACTCCATCACCTCAGCCCTCGAGTGAACGCACCGTTCGTGACCCTTCACTGCTCGGCATTGGCCGAGAGCCTACTCGAGAGCGAGCTTTTCGGCCATGAGCGCGGTGCATTCACGGGCGCGGACAAGCGCCGCATCGGCCGGTTCGAGCAAGCCGACGGCGGCACACTGTTCCTCGACGAAATCGGTGAGATCCCCGCGGCCACGCAGGTGAAGTTGCTGCGGGTGCTACAAGAGAAGACATTCGAACGAGTCGGCGGCAATGAATCGATCAAAGTCGACGTGCGGCTGGTCGCCGCTACAAACAAGGATTTGGCGAACGAAGTCCGCGAGCACCGCTTTCGCGAAGACCTCTATTATCGGCTGAACGTCGTGCATCTTCAAATGCCGCCCCTCCGCTTGCGCGGACAAGACGTAGCCACGCTCGCCGACCATTTTTTGCGTAAATTCGCCCGCGAGAATCATCGCAAGATCGAGGGGTTGAGCGCGGCCGCGCGCGCCAAGCTTCTGGCCCACCGCTGGCCAGGCAACGTGCGAGAGCTCGAGAACGCCATGGAGCGCGCAGTCGTGTTCAGCGAGGGTGAGTGGGTCGAGCCAGATGCGCTGCCGTTCGAGGCCGTCCCCGAGACGGCAGCTGGCCTTCGTATCCCCGGCGCCAGCCTAGCCGAAATCGAGAAGTACGCGATTCTGACCACGCTCGAGGCCGCGGAGGGCTCGACTGCGCGCGCCGCTGAGATCTTGGACATCAGCGTCCGCACCATTCAGTACCGCCTTCACGAATACGGAGTGGTGGTGCCGCGCGGACGCTGACTAGCCAGCGTCCGCCGGACCTTCGGCTGAATCGCCGCGAGTGCGGAACCCCGCGGGTCGCAGGGCGTTACGGCCGAATGGCGACCTTCAACACGCCGTCGCGTTGGTGCTCGAACAGATCGTATGCTTCTTCGATTTGATCGAGCGAGAACGAATGCGTGACCAGCGCCTCGAACGGCGCGCGTTTCGCCGACACGATGCTCATCAAGCGCCGCATACGCTCCTTACCGCCGGGGCAGAGTGACGTGACCAACGTGTGATCACCGAGACCCGCGGCGAACGCGTCGAGCGGCACTGAGAGATGCCCTGAATAAACGCCGAGGCTAGACAGGGTGCCCCCGGGACGGATAGAGCGTAGCGCGTTCTCGAAGGTGGCTTGGGTGCCGAGGGCCTCGATTGCGACGTCGACGCCGCCGCCCGTAAGCTTTTTGAGCTCGGCCACGATATCTTGCTCCTCGTAGTTCAACACCACGTCTGCGCCCATACGCTTGGCCATCTCGAGCCTCGCGGGCACACGGTCGATGCCGATGACCAGCGAAGCACCGCTCATCTTCGCACCCGCCGTAGCGCACAATCCGATCGGCCCCTGGGCAAAGATTGCGACCGAGTCGCCCAAACGCACGCCGGCGCGCTCGGAAGCGGACAACCCCGTGGACATGATGTCCGTGCACAATACGACCTCTTCGTCGCGCAGGGCGTCGGGGATCTTGGCAAGATTTGCCTGAGCATTCGGAACCAGCACGAACTCTGCCTGACAGCCATTGATCGTGTTGCCGAAACGCCACCCTCCGATAGCCTCGTAGCCATCCCCCATGTGACCGCACTGCGAAGGCGCGCCAGACAAACAGGCACGACACTGCCCGCAAGGGGTGATCGCGCCTACGATCACCCGGTCACCGCGCTCGTAGCCAACCACGCCCGCGCCCACCTCTTAACGATGCCAACCGGCTCGTGGCCCACGATCAACCCTGCGCGCACCGGATATTCACCGCGCAAGATGTGCACGTCCGTACCGCAGATAGTAGTTAGAGTCACTCGGATCAGGGCTTCGCCCACGCCGACCTTCGGCTTCGGGACTTCGCGCAACTTGATCGAACCTTGCTTCTCGAATACGGCAGCTCGCATCATTGACATCTATCGGCTCCTCCTTGCCTCCCTAAGCAACCCTTGTGCCTAGGCGAATGCGCGGGAAATCCCGGCGTGGTCGTCGAACGCGGCGCAAGGCGTGCGTGCGGCGTTCCCGATTTCTGCGCGCGGCAGGATCCTTAGGGCAAGACGGGTTCACGAGGAACCCGGGGCATGGTTCTTGAAGGCACGCCGGCATGAGCAAGTCCCATCGCAACCACGGGCAACGAGTCGTCGACTGGCGTGATCCGCGGCTCGAGCGACTCATTGCCTCGGCCCTCGACGGCGCAGAGATTCTCAAGATCACCGCGCTCAAGTCGGACTCGGTCAACGCCTCGGTAACTGCCAAGGACACGGGCTACGGGGCGCCCCTCCGCATCGATGTGCGACACGAAGGCGCACTCAAGTCGGTGGTACTCCACAGTGCAACTCCCAACGCCTTTGGCCACGAGCATCGCGCAGACCGCGCCGAGGAAATGCTGATCGCCGCGGACACCTTCGGGCTCGTCCCCCGCCATACCCGAGTCTTCGATGTTGGCGCATTTCGCGGCGAAGACTTCGTGTCTTTGCGTGACTCGGGTGAGTTTTACTTGCTCACCGAATATGCGGAGGGCCGTCCGTATGCCCACGATCTGCGGCAGATCGCAGAATCCGGCGCATTGGGTCCGGAGGACTTGCGCCGCGTGGACGCGCTGGTCCACTACCTCATCAGCACCCACTCGATCAAGCTCCCGGAAGCCGGCTTATACACGCGCTCGATTCGTGATTTGGTGGGTAGCGGAGAGGGGATCTTCGGAATCATCGACGGATACCCAGCGCGCGCGGAGGGCACGTCGCGCGAACAGCTCGATCTAATCGAATCATTGTGCGTCGGTTGGCGATCTCGCCTCAAGCATCGCTACCAGCGCCTGGTACGTATCCACGGCGACTTTCATCCATTCAACGTGCTCTTCGGTGAGAATTCGGAGCTGCGCCTCCTGGATGCAAGCCGCGGCTCGGCCGGCGACGCCGCAGACGACGTGTGCGCGATGGCGGTCAACTTCTTGTTCTTCGCGTTGGACAACCCCCAAAGCTGGCCGACCGCTTTTCAACCGCTGTGGCGCCGGTTCTGGGCCGAATACCTGGAACAATCGCGCGACTCAGGGTTGCTCGACGTCGTAGCGCCGTTTCTTGCCTGGCGCTGTCTGGTGCTCGCCAATCCAGTCTGGTACCCGCACGTCCCTGCAGCAGCGCGGATGAACTTGCTCAACTTTACGACCCACGCCCTGCGTGCTCGAACGTTCGATCCTGAATCGGCGAACGGAATCTTCGCTACCTCGATTTGAATCCGATACTCTCCTGGCAACGGCAAAGGCGAAGGCAACGCCCCCGTGGTTCCACTCACTTGCACCTACGTTGCATGCGGCGCAAATTCAGCGGCTTCAGCGCAAGCTTTGCGCCCGGTGCGCCGAGGCGCGTTGCGAGTGACGACGTTGATCGACTTGCCGCGACGGCATAGTTGTTGCTCGAGGGCGCGTGCGACCACGCCGCTCCGAGAACCAATGCCGACAATTCCAATCGACACCGACAAGCGCACTCTGGTCATCGGCAAAGAGGGAACGCTTCGCCTACTCATCGAGGAGATTTTATCGACTAGCGGATACCGCGTTGCTTTGGCGTCGAGCTGTCGGGAAGGCGGTCTTGCGACATGCGACGCTGCGGCCAAGCTTGATTCTGATTGATACGATGGCACAGGCGCAGGACAGCTTCGACGCATGTTCTGCCATCCGCGCCACGCCGGACGGGCCTCTGGTGCGAGTTCTAATGTTGCTCGATCAGGCGATGACTCAGCGGTCCAGCGGGGCTACGCCTGCCGCGTCACTGACTTCGTCAACAAGCCACTGAATCACCTGATCCTGTAGCAGCGCGTTCGTCGCGTGCTGGAAGCAGCCGAAACACGCGCGGAATTGCCAAAGAGCGAGCACCGACTGAAAGATGCACAGCGCATCGCAAAGCTCGGCGAGACCGGAAGGCGACTCTCAGTTGCGGTAAACCTATCGGCCCGGCAAATTGCGTGAACCGGACCTGCTGCAGAACCTCCGAGGAATTCTGGAATCGACTCGCCTCCCGCCTGAGCTCTTGGAAATCGAGATCACCGAGGGAGCCGACGTAGTCGCCGTCGCGGCGATTTGAGCGAACTGCGCCGATTTGGTGTTCGCATCGCGACCGAGGACTTCGGCACTGGCTATTCGTCACTTGCCTATCTCCGTTCACTTCTCGTAGACACGCTCGAAATCGTTCGCTCGTTCGTGCGCGATGTCACCACGAACGAGGATAGCGCCGCGATCGCGGCCGCGATCATCGCCATGTCGAGGAGTCTGCGGCTACACGCGGTCGTGGAAGCTGTAGAAACCGAGGAAATTTCAATTCTTTGCCGCTCATGAATGCGAAGAGGTGCAAGGCTTTCTGCTCAGCCGTCCCTTACCTATCGCAGACTTCGACCGATGGTGCTCTGCCCGCCCGATCTACTCGACCGTCGCAGCTCGCGTCGCGTAATCGGCGACCTGCCAAGCGCGGCTGGCTGACGCATCTCCTTTAGTCATAGCCACAAGAAAACTCGGAATCGCCAACCGAAATCAATCGCAAACTCTTTTGAGGAGAAACTCAAATTCTAGCGCCCAACCGGGTACAACCGGCGGCATTTCGGGTAGTGGCACGCGATTTCTGTCGCCCGCGCACTACCTCGCTTCAGGTTGCGCCTCCATTTAGATCGGTTTTCAACAAATCGATACTAAGAGGCTGAATAGCTCTCTCCACGAGCCGTTCATGGGTTCGGGAGCGCATCATGAAGCTTGTGCAAGAGCTGTGGACCAGCAACGACGCGGTTCGCGTCCGTGACACCGAGGATCTGGGCAAGGTAGACCTCGTGCTCGGTTTCGGCGCACCCCAAATGCTCGCCGACCCGAACGTCTGGAACAGACTGCGAGAAAAGTGGGGCGATGCGACGATCATGGTCTGCTCTACTGCCGGCGAGATCTGCGACACTCAGGTCATCGATGATTCACTCTCGCTGACCGCGATTCGATTCGAAGGTACGAACATCCGCTGCGCGGACGTCACGCTGACCGAGGGGATGACCAGCGAAGATGCTGGTCGCAACCTGGCAGAACAACTGCTCGCGCCCGACCTGACTCACGTGTTCGTGCTATCCGATGGTCTCAAGATCAACGGCAGCGAGTTGGTTTCCGCCATGACCGGATTGCTGCCATCCCACGTTTCATTGACGGGCGGTCTGTCCGGGGATGGGGCACGCTTCGAGCGGACGTACGTCTGCGTCAACCGGTTCGACGGTCTACCCCGTGTCGCCGCGCTTGGCTTCTACGGCAATCGCTTGAAGGTCTCGTTCGCGTCCATGGGCGGCTGGGACACCTTCGGCCCCGAGCGCCGAGTGACTCGCGCGAAAAATAACGTACTGTATGAACTCGACGGGCAGCCAGCTCTGGACCTCTACGAGCAGTACCTGGGAGAGCACGCCGCCACTCTCCCGGCGAGTGGGCTTTCCTTCCCGTTGTCGGTCCGCGCTACGCTCGAGCACACCGGGGTGGTTCGTACGATCCTCGCGATCGACCGCGACGCACGCAGCCTGACCTTCGCTGGTGACGTGCCGACGGGCGCTTACGCCCGGCTCATGCACGCGAACTTCGATCGCTTGGTGGAGGGCGCGGAAGGCGCGGCCCGCACATGCCACGATGGGGCGCTGAATCGCTCTCCAGATCTAGCCATACTGATCAGTTGCGTTGGCAGGAAGCTCGTCCTGAAGCAGCGGATAGAGGAAGAGGTCGAAGGGGTTCGGCAAATTCTCGGTCCCGCGGCGGCCCTGACGGGCTTCTATTCCTAT
>Ga0247784_1000544_pt1 | contig 10220 bp, 7 predicted proteins | sample UWRJL169409R5_FD_179909 | JGI IMG/M metagenome (GOLD analysis project Ga0247784, IMG submission 179909) | Plant litter microbial communities from Arlington Agricultural Research Station in Wisconsin, United States - UWRJ-L169-409R-5 | ecosystem: Environmental > Terrestrial > Plant litter >...
GGCGAACAGGAATGCCACCGACAGCGGACGCACCTTCGAGCAGGTCTTGCCCTCGTCGCTGAGCGGGATGGTGTTGGTGATGACGACTTCGTCGAGCTGCGAGCCCTTGATGCGCTCGATCGCCGGACCGGAGAACACCGCGTGCGTGCAGTACGCGTAGACGTTCTTCGCGCCGCGCTCCTTCAGCACCTCGGCGGCCTTCACCAGCGTGCCGGCGGTGTCGATCATGTCGTCCATGATCACGCAGTTGCGGCCGTCGATGTCGCCGATCACGTGCATGACCTCGGAGACGTTGGCCTTCGGGCGGCGCTTGTCGATGATCGCGAGGTCGCAGCCGAGCTGCTTGGCCAGCGCGCGGGCGCGCACCACGCCGCCGACGTCCGGCGACACGACCACGAGGTCCTGGTAACGCTTGCTCTGCAGGTCCGACAGCAGCACCGGCGACGCGTAGATGTTGTCGACCGGGATGTTGAAGAAGCCCTGGATCTGGTCGGCGTGCAGGTCCATCGTCAGCAGGCGCTCGACGCCGACGGCCTCGAGCATGTTGGCGACCACCTTGGCGCTGATCGGCACGCGCGTCGAACGCGGGCGGCGGTCTTGCCGGGCATAGCCGAAGTAGGGGATCACGGCCGTCACGCGGCGGGCCGAAGCGCGCTTCAGTGCATCGACCATGATGCACAGCTCCATCAGGTTCTCGTTCGTCGGCGCGCAGGTGGGCTGGACGACGAAGATGTCGCGGGCGCGGACGTTCTGCTGGATCTCGATGGCGACTTCACCGTCGGAGAAGCGGCCGACCGAAGCCTTGCCGAGTTCGATGCCGAGATGCGATGCGATCTCCTGCGCGAGGGCGGGATTGGCATTGCCGGTGAACAGCACGGTGTTGAAAAGCACGTTTCCTCCGTCGACGCTCTTGTGGGGTGCGTTGCGGGGTGCGATCAGCGGCGCATTCATGGTCCAGCGCACCGACCCTTCCGTTTCAGCCCCGCGTGCGCTGGTGTGAGCACCGGGAAACAAGGCACATCAAAGAATTTGGCAGGGGAGGAAGGACTCGAACCCTCGCATGTCGGAATCAAAATCCGATGCCTTAACCAACTTGGCGACTCCCCTACACCGGTCGACCGCAATCATCGGATTGCGACCCACCTTCAACCTGTCAGTCTCTGCGCAGCATTGTCAGTCTCTACCAGCCCTGCAAGGGATGCTGCACCAGACTTCGGCACATCCGACCCACCCAACCCGACGGCAGGTCCGTCGGCATTGTCGCCGTGGGTACGTCGGCTGTGCCAGCGATACCAGCCCTCGAAAACACCGCACTGCCTGAGCCCGTCATGCGGCTGTTGCCGAACCGGGCCTCGAGCAGACGGGCGGCTTGCGCCACTTCGGAGCACTGACTCTCGGCAGGCGGCTGCAAATCGTTGCGACCGAACCCTTCGAGAAGACTATGTATTCCGCCGTCCTCAAGGAAGCCTGCGACTATAGCAGCATCTGTATTGCGAACCAACAGCGGGCTGAGAAAGATGCCACGGGTTTCGATGCTTGCTGCGGGTTTCACAACGGCCAGCCATTGCGCCGGCAGCGCCAGCGGGGTCAGTTTCTCGCCGATGCCCTCGACCCACGCGGGGCCGCGGCCGAGGAAGAACGGCACGTCGGCCCCCAGCGTCAGCCCGAGCGCCATCAGTTTCTCGCGCGGCCAGTTGAGCTGCCACAGCCGGTTCAGCGCGAGCAGCGTGCTGGCGGCGTCGGAGCTGCCGCCGCCCATGCCGGCGCCCCAGGGCACCTGCTTGTCGATCGAGATGTCGGCGCCGAGCGGCGTGCCCGACGCCGCCTGCAACGCCCGCGCGGCACGCAGGCACAGGTCGTCGGCCGGCAGCGCAGCGCTCAGGTCATGGCGCGCGAGCTGTCCGTCGCGGCGCAGTTCAACGTGCAGCGTGTCGGCCCAGTCGATCAGCACGAACACCGACTGCAGCAGGTGGTAGCCGTCGTCGCGCCGGCCGATGATGTGCAGGAACAGGTTCAGCTTGGCCGGTGCGGGCACGTCGTACAGGGCGGTCAGGCTCATCGGCGGATCGGGAGTCGGGCGTTTCTTGAATCGGCAGTGTCAGGGGCGATCGATGCGCGCACGCACCACCACGGCCGGCGCCTGCGCGCGCTGCGCCACCACCCAGCCCTCGTCGAAGCGGGCGAGGTCGACGTCCCAGCCCAGTTGCTGAAAGCCCGTTTCCGCCGGTGGCACGCTCGGGCGGCTCGGTGCGCCGGCCCAGGCGCGTCCGCGCAGCCAGTCGAACAGCGCGACGATCGGCAGGCTCTCGCCGAGCATGTCCTGCGTCAGCGCGTCGAGGTCGGGGTAGCTGCGCTGTTCGCCGCCGGTGGTCAGCAGCGCCTTGCGGCCGGACCAGCGCGCCTGCGCGATGGTCGTGCCGAGCGGTGTCGACAGGTCGAGCCGGCCATCCTGTGGCGTGCCCTGCAGCTCGAAGCTCGCGCTGACCGAGCGCGCCGGGGTCGACGGCGTCGCGTCGACCTTCACCGACATCCGCCCCGACACCGACTCGGACGACGCGGTCGGCGCCACCGGTTGCAGCGTCGTGCAGGCGCTCAGCAGCGCGCCGGCCAGCAGCGTCGCAAAGGCGCGCAGGCTCACAGGTCGACCCGCAGCCGCGCGAGCGTTTCCTTCAGCACGTCGTTCGCGTTGTCACGCGTGCGGGCGTCGCGCAGCACCTTGCGGGCCTCGTCGCGCTGGCCGCTGATCCACAGCAGCTCGCCCAGGTGGGCGGCGATCTCGACGTCAGGCCGCGAGCGGTAGGCCTGCTGCAGCAGCCGCAGCGCTTCAGGGCGGTTGCCCAACCGGTATTCCACCCAGCCCAGGCTGTCAGTGATGAAGGGCTCGCCCGGTGCGAGGTCGAGCGCCTTGCGGATCAGGTCGCGCGCCTCGGGCAGGCGCTGGTTGCGCTCGGCGAGCGAGTAGCCCAGCGCGTTGTACGCATGGTGGTGGTCGGGCTTCAGTTCGATGACGCGGCGCAGCAGGCGCTCCATCTCGTCCATGCGGTTCAGCTTCTCGGCCATCATCGACTGCTCGTACAGCAGGTCGGGATCGTTCGGGAAGCGCTGGTTCGCCTTCGCGAGCACCGTGTTGGCCTCGTTCCATTGCTTCACGTCGCGCAGGATCTGCGCTTCCGCGAGCAGCTTGGCACGCGCGTCTTCGGTGGTCTTCTCGGGCGCACGGCGGATCAGCTCGCGGGCGTCCTTGACCTTGCCCTGGCGGGCCAGCAGCGACGCGCGCCGCGTCTGCACCTCGAGCGCACGCTGCGGGCTGTCGACCTTCTTCAGCCAGGCTTCCGCGCCGGCGTAATCGCGCTGCTGCTCGGCCGCCTGCGACAGCAGCAGGTAGGCTTGCACGAGGCCCTGATCCGCCGTTGGTGGGGCCTCGTCGTCATCGTCATCGCCGCCGGGCAGGACCGGCGCCGGCGCCTGCGTGAGGCTGCCGCTGCCGGCGCGTTGCACGTACTGCGTCAGCGCGGCCTGCGCTTCCTTCGGGTGGCGCAATTCCAGGTGCAGCGCACCGAGCGTCAGCCACGGTGTCGGCAGCTGGGGCTCGGCGCGGGTCACTGCCTCGAGTTGCGGCACGGCATCGGCATAGCGTTGCGCCGAATTCAGCACCCGTGCGTAGAGCAACCGGAACGAGCTGCTCTTCGGCTGGGCGTCGAGGTAGTCGGCGATCAACGGCTCGACCGGCTGCCCGGTCGTCAGCAGCTCGAGCGCCAGCAGCGCCGGGCCTTCGGCCGTGCGGTCGAGCGAATGCGCCTGCTGCGCCAGCTCGAACGCGCGCTTGGCATCGCCGGCCGCCAGCCAGGCGCGGCCGATCGCGACCCGGGCGGCCGCGCGTGTTTCGGGGACATCGAGCGACGGTTCTAGCCAGGCCTGCAACTGGGTCGCGGTCTGCGTCTTGTCGGTGGCGCGGGCGAACAGCCGCGGCAGCGAGGCGATCATCGCGGCGCGCTCGGCGGCCGGTGTCGCGGCGAGCATCGCGCGCAAGGGTTCGTCGGCCTCGGCCTGCCGGTTCAGCGCGATCAGCAGCCGCACCTGGTAGCCCATCGCCTCGACCGAATCGGGGATCGCGCTGCGCCAGGCCTGCGCGGCCGCCAGGGCCTGGTCGCCGGCGCGCGCCTGCAGCGCGATCTCGGTGGCACGGCGGAACAGCTCGGGGTCGCGCGTCTTGCGGGCGGCGTCGAGCAGCACCTGGTAGGCGGTGCCGACCTCGCCGGAGCGCAGCTCCATCTCGCCGATCAGCAGTTGGTAGAACAGCGGCGCGTCGATCGTCGAGTTCTCGAACGGCTCGGCGGCGACGCCGCTGGCGGCCTCGGCGGCCGGCGCGGGCAAGGCGTCGTCACCCCGGGGCGGCACCTGGGCCTGCGCACCGGTCATCAGTGCCAGCGCACAGGCCACCGCGAGCGCCGTGCGCGCTGCGTGGGGAACGAGGGAAAGGGCCGGCATGCAATGCTCCTGAAACCGTGGACGATTCTAGGGTCTGGTGAGCGCCCCCGGAGAAGACCCCAGGGAGGCGGCGCAAGCCCCCGAAGCCGGTCCGACCCGGGCGGGTCGTGATAATTCCCTCCATGCCAGAACTTCCCGAAGTCGAGGTCACCCGACAAAGCTTTGCCGAGCGCATCGCCGGTGCCCGCGTGACCGCCGTGCGCCTGGGCAAGCCCTTGCGCTGGCCGCTCGGCCAGGAGCCGCAGGCGCTGGTGGGACAGCGCGTCGGCGACGCGACCCGCCGAGGTAAATATTTGTGGCTGCCGTTGTCGGCCGATGTCGGCGGCAGCGGCCAGGCCGGGCTGCTGATGCACCTCGGCATGTCGGGGTCGCTCGCGTTCAGCGACCAGCCGGGCGCCCCGGGGACCCACGACCACTTCGACCTGGCGACCACCCGCGGCACGCTGCGCCTGACCGATCCGCGCCGCTTCGGGGCGGTCGTCTGGTCCGAGGCGCTCGACGGCGGTGCGGCGGGCAAGCTGATTGCCGGTCTCGGGCTGGAGCCTTTCGATCCGGCCTTCACCGGCGCCTACCTGCATGCGGCATTGCAGCGGCGGCGGATCGCGATCAAGCAGGCCCTGCTCGGCGGCGACATCGTCGTCGGCGCCGGCAACATCTACGCCTGCGAGGCGCTGTTCGCCGCCGGCATCAACCCGCGGCTGCGCAGCGACCGCCTGAGCCGGCCGCGCGCCGAGCGGCTGGCCGCCGCGGTGCGCGAGACCCTCGCGCGGGCGCTCGCGCTGGGCGGCTCGACGCTGCGCGACTTCCGCGATGCGCACGGCATGGCCGGCGCGTTCCAGCTGCAGGCCGGCGTCTACGGCCGCGAAGGCGAGCCCTGCAGCGTGTGCACGACGCCGATCCGCCGCATCGTGCAAGGCCAGCGGTCGACGTTCTTCTGCCCGCACTGCCAGCGCTGAGTCAATCCCGAAGCCGCGCCGGGAGCCCGTCACAACCCCAAGGAATCGACACTTCGCGCCGGGCTCGGGTGTCCAGATGTTTCGACCGGAGGTCGTCCGACGACCTTGCGCTACCATGAAAGCGCGACGCGCCTCTTGCCTGCGCGCCCGCCCACCCATGTCAACTTCCTTTGCTAGCAGCGTCGATGAGCTGGGCCAGTGGCGACAGTCGATCGGGCGCCGGCTCGACGAATTCGGCCGTTTCCTGATCGACAACGACCTGGCCGATCCCGCGGCCAGCGAAGCGCTGGACGCGCTGCGCCGCAACCTGGTGGGCGAGAAACTCGTGGTGGCCTTCGTTGCGGAGTTCTCGCGCGGCAAGTCCGAGCTGATCAATGCGATCTTCTTTTCCGACACCGGCCGCCGCGTGCTGCCGGCCACGCCGGGCCGCACGACGATGTGCCCGGTCGAACTCGGCTACGAGGCCGGCGAAGCACCGGCGCTCGCGCTGCTGCCGATCGCGACCCGACTCGAGGGCCTGTCGCTGGCCGAACTGCGCGGGCAGCCGAAGGCCTGGGGTCACATCCCGCTCGACATCCAGTCGCCCGACCAGCTGACCGAGGCGCTGCGCGAGGTGATGCGCACGCAGTGGGTGTCGGTCGACGATGCGCGTGCGCTCGGCTTCTGGAGCGACGACAACGGCGAGGACAACCCGCCGACGAACGACGCCGGCGAGGTCGAGGTGCCGGCCTGGCGCCACGCGATGATCAACTACCCGCACCCGTTGCTGCAGCGCGGCCTGGTGGTGCTCGACACGCCGGGCCTGAACGCGATCGGCGCCGAACCCGAGCTGACGCTGAGCCTGCTGCCGGCCGCGCACGCGATCGTCTTCATCCTCGGTGCCGACACCGGCGTCACGAAGTCCGACATGACGATCTGGCGCGACCACCTCGGCTCGCCGTCGAGCTCGGCCTTCGTCGTGCTGAACAAGATCGACGCGCTGCAGGACCCGCTGGCCACCGTCGAGCGCGTGAAGGAGCAGATCGAGCAGCAGCGCCAGTCGACCGCGCGCACGCTGGATGTCGCGGCCGAACGGGTGTTCCCCCTGTCAGCGCGCCAGGCGCTGGCCGCGCGCATCGACGGCGACGCCGCGGGCCTGGCGCAGAGCCGGCTGCCGTTCCTCGAAGAAGCGCTCGGCGCGCAGCTGCTGCCGCAGCGCCGCGAGGCCTTCCAGCAGACGGTGATGGAGTCCGCCAACCGCATGGAGGCGCAGGTCAACCGGCGCCTCGGCGACCGCCGCCGGCAGATGGCCGAGCAGGTGCTCGAGCTGCGCGGGTTGCGCGGCAAGAGCGGCGCCAAGGTGCGCATGATGCTCGAGCGCGTGCAGGCCGAAACCGCCGAGTTCGAACAGTGCACCGCACGGTTGCAGGCGATGCGCATGGTGCACAGCCGCATGTTGAAGAACGCGCTGCTCGACCTGACCAGCGACCGCCTGCGCGAAGAAGTGATCGAGATGCAGAACGCGATGACCGCCTCGCTGCTGCACCTGGGCGCGAAGAAGGCCTTCATCGCGCTGTGCGGTCGCCTGCGCGAGTTGCTCGAGGCAGCGCAGGTGCGCGGCATCGAGATCCACGACATGCTCGGTGCATCGTTCGCGAAGCTGAACGCCGAGTTCGGCTTCAGCCTGGCGATCACGAAGGCGCCCGACTTCGGGCGCTTCATCAACGACCTGACGCTGATCCAGCGCAACTACGTGCAGTACCTGGGGCTGACCCAGGCGCTGCGGCTGTCGCAGCCGAAGTTCATGGAGCAGTTCCGCCGCATGCTGGTGTCGAAGCTGCGCGTGGTGTTCGAGAACGCGAGCGGCGAGTTCGAGCTGTGGAACAAGACTGCGTCGGCCCAGGTCGATTCGCAGCTGCGCGAACGCCGCCGCGGGTTCCGCCGGCGCCGCGAGGCGCTGGAGCGCATCCAGTCGGCGGCCGGTGACCTGGAACAGCGCCTGTCCGAACTGGAAGCGCAGGACGCGCAGTTGCAGCAGCTGCAGGTGCGCAGCACCGAGCTCGGCAACCGGCTCAAGCAGCAGGCGCAGCGCGAGCTGACCGGCACGGCGAGTACATCACCCAGCGGCGCGATGCCGCTGTACGCGGCGCAAGCTTGACGGTACAGGACAGTTTCGCGAAGCCGCTGATCGCGTGGCAGCGGGAGCACGGCCGCCATGCGTTGCCGTGGCAGCAGACGCGCGACCCGTACCGCGTGTGGCTGTCCGAGATCATGCTGCAGCAGACCCAGGTCACGACCGTGCTGGGCTACTACGCGCGCTTCCTCGAACGCTTTCCCGACGTGCAGGCGCTGGCCGCCGCGTCGCAGGACGACGTGCTCGCGCTGTGGAGCGGCCTCGGCTACTACAGCCGCGCGCGCAACCTGCATGCCTGCGCGAAAGCGGTGGTGGCCGAGCACGGCGGCGCATTCCCGCGCAGCAGCGCGGTGCTGCAGCAGCTGCCGGGCATCGGCCGCTCGACCGCGGCGGCGATCGCGGCCTTCTGCTTCGGCGAGCGGGTCGCGATCCTCGACGGCAACGTCAAGCGCGTGCTGACGCGCTTCCTCGGCTTCGACGGCGACCTGGCCGAGGCGCGCCAGGAACGCGCGCTGTGGGATGAAGCCACGCGCCAGCTGCCCGACGACGGCATCGAGTCCTATACACAGGGCCTGATGGACCTCGGCGCGACGCTGTGCGTCACGCGGTCGCCGAGCTGCCTGCTGTGCCCGGTGCAGGCCGGCTGCGCGGCGCTGCGCGAAGGCGCGCCCGAACGCTATCCGGTGAAGACGCGCAAGCTGAAGCGCGGCCGGCGCAGCAATGCCTGGCTGTGGCTGCAATGGGGCGACCGCCTGTGGCTGGTGCAGCGGCCCGGCAGCGGCGTGTGGGCCGGGCTGTGGAGCCTGCCGGAGTTCGACGCGCCCGAGGCGCTCGACGCGGCGTCGGCCGACTGGCCCGGCACGCCGCAGGGCCTGCCGATGTTCACGCACGTGCTGACGCACCTCGACTGGACGCTGCAGCCGGTGCGCTGGACCTTGCCCGGCGATGCCGCGGTTGGCGACGTGGCCGCGATCACCGCGACGCTCGCGGGCGATGGTCAACGCGGCGAATGGGTCACGCTGCCGCAGGCGCTCGCGATGGGCCTGCCTGCGCCGCTGCGCAAGCTGCTGACCACGACCCTGCCCGGTTGACGGGACCTACTTGACGACGCCCTTGCTGCGCAGGAATTCGTCGACCAGCTGAAGCCGCACCGCGGCGTCCGGCAGCTCCATCAGCTTCTGCTTCGCGGCCAGCGAGATCGGCAGGATCTCGCACCAGCGGTTCGCGACCCAGCCGGCGTTGTCGAACCGGAAGGGCTTCAGGAAGGGCTCCGCGCCCTGCTGCTTCAGCGTCGCGATCGCGTTGGCCAGGCCGCGCACCGTCTCGATCATCGCGTCGGTCGGCAGCGAGACCTCGTCGTCGGCGAGCAGGTCGACGTTCGCCAGCCACAGGCCGTCGGCCTGCTGGCGCATCCGGTTCACCCGGAAGCGCCGCGTGCCGCGGCAGCGCACCTGCAGGATGCCGGGTTGCGCGCTGTCGACGTCGAGCAGCTCGGCCAGCGTGCCGGTCTCTTCGAGGGACACCGGTTCGCCGGGCTTGCGCACCTCCGCGCCCTGGCGCAGCGAGACGACACCGAACGGCGTGTTCTCGCGCAGGCAGGCGCTGATCAGGTCGAGGTAACGCGCTTCGAACACCTTCAGGCTCAGCAGCCCGCCAGGAAACAGCACCGCCTGAAGCGGGAACAACGGAAGGTCGGTGGTGGAGATGTCGGAAGTCATTCAACGGCGCGGCCGGGTGGGCCGCGTTTTCAGTCGCGGGCGTCGAGCTCGCGGTGGCGAATCAATGTACCGCTGCGCGCGGCAAAACGCTTCGCCAGGGATTCGGTCAGGTAGACCGAGCGGTGCTGGCCACCGGTGCAACCGATGGCAACCGTCAGATAGCTGCGCTGGTCGCGTTCGAACGATGGCAGCCAGCGTGCGATGAAGGATTCGATCTGGGCCAGCATCTCGGCCACTTCGGGTTGGGCTTCCAGGTAGGCGGCGACCTCGGGATCGCGGCCGGTCTGCGGGCGCAGCTCGCGGATGTAGTGCGGGTTCGGCAGGATGCGCACGTCGAACACGAAATCGGCGTCGAGCGGCACGCCGTGCTTGAACGCGAACGACTCGAACACCAGCGTCAGCCGGTGCGCCATCGCCTTCACCAGGTCGCGCATCCACAGGCGCAGCTGGGCCGGGCGCAGCTGGCTGGTGTCGACGACGGTGGAGACCTCGCGCAGTTCGGCCAGCAGCTCGCGTTCGAGTTCGATCGCTTCGGTGAGCGCGCGGTGGCCGTCGGTGGCGCGGTCGTCCTTGCGGCGGCCGGGCGACAGCGCCGAGGCCTCTTGCGACAGCGGGTGCGGACGGCGCGATTCGGAGAAGCGGCGCACCAGCGTGTCGGTGTTCGAATCGAGGAACACCGAGCGGATCGCAGTGCCCTCGGCGCGCAGCTCGGCGATCAGCGGCAGCAGGTGGGGCAGCGAGCCGGCGCTGCGCACGTCGACCGCGATCGCCAGCAGCCGTATGCTGCCGCTGCGCTTGCGTTCGACGCGCAGAAAAGCCCGCAGCAACTCGGGCGGCAGGTTATCGACGCAGAAGTAGCCCGCGTCCTCCAGGGCATGCAGCGCGACCGACTTGCCCGAGCCCGAGATGCCGGTCACCAGGACCACACGGTGCTCCAGTGGGGCC
>Ga0247784_1000545_pt1 | contig 10220 bp, 9 predicted proteins | sample UWRJL169409R5_FD_179909 | JGI IMG/M metagenome (GOLD analysis project Ga0247784, IMG submission 179909) | Plant litter microbial communities from Arlington Agricultural Research Station in Wisconsin, United States - UWRJ-L169-409R-5 | ecosystem: Environmental > Terrestrial > Plant litter >...
CGATGACGCGCGAGCGCTTCGCCGCGCTGACCCACCGGCTGCTGCCCTGGCTCGCGCGCGTCGAGCCGTTCCTGCGCCCGCGCTGGCTGGCGCTGTCGGCACCGCTGCCGGTGCGGCTCGCGGGCCTGCTGTGCTTCGTGCTCGCCGCGGTGCTCGCGCTGCCGGTGCCGCTGGGCAACATGGCGCCGGCGTTCGCGATCAGCGTGATGATGCTGGGCGTGCTGCGGCACGACGGCGCATGGCTCCTGGCCGGCGCGGCGGCCGGCGTCGCCGCACTCGCGATCGCGGTCGCGGTGATCTGGATGGGACTGCACGCGCTGCCGCAGGTCCCGCTGCCATGACCGGCCTGATCGTCATCGCCGTCCTGCTCGGCCTCGGCATCGTCGCGGCGGGCGTGCTGCTGTGGCTGCTGGCCCACCCACTCGATTGAAGACAGCGTGGCCGCGGCGCGCTCAGGCGGCTGCCGTGGCGCCCTGCGGCATGCGCACCAGCAGCACCGGCACCGGTGACGAGCGCAGCACCTGCTCGGCATCGCTGCCGAGGAAGAAGCGGCTCGCGCCGCGGCGGCCGTGCGTGCCGAGCACGACGAGGTCGGCGCCCCAGCGCTGCGCTTCCTGCTCGACCGCATCGGCCAGCCGGGTGCCCAGGCCCTCGAACAACTGCGAATCGGCGGCGACGCCTGCTTCGGCCGCGCGCGCCCTGCCCTTGGCCAGGATCTCCTCGCCCGCGCTGCGCAGCATCGGCAGCACCTCGCCGGCATAGGCACCGAAGCTCGCGTAGCCGGCGCTCATCGTCGGGTCCTCGACCAGGTTCAGCAGGCGGATCTGGCCGCCGGTCAGCTTGGCCAGGCGGATCGCTTCGTCCAGGCCGCGCATCGAGGTGGCGCTGCCGTCGACGGGCACGAGAATGCGTTGGTACATGATGGGTTTCCCTTGCGACGTGGCGACATGCCACCTCGTGAGTGTGGAAACCCCCGGGCTTCGCAGGCTTGACGCAGATCAGCGCCGGTACAAGCCTTCGATCTCCTGCTCGAAGCGCGCCATCAGGTTGTGCCGCTTGAGCTTCAGCGTCGGCGTCATCAGGCTGTTCTCGACCGTCCACGGCTCCACGCTCAGCCACACCGCGCGCGGCACGCCGTAGCGCGGGAACGCCGCGGCCTGCTGCGCGATGCGCTGCAGCGCGGCCTGCTGCACCGCCGGCAGGTTCAGGCTGGCCGGCTGCGCCGGGTCGACGCCGAGCGACTGCGCGAACGCCTGCCACTGCGTGCGATCGAGCACCGCCACCGCGGCGATGAACGGCCGGTTCTCGCCGAGCACGAACACCTGGCTGAACAGCGGATCGCCCGCGATCGCGAGCTCCAGGTCGGCCGGCGCGATCTTCTCGCCGGTCGACGTGACGATGATCTCCTTGATGCGCCCGAGGATGCGCACCCGCCCGCCCTCGTCGATCGAGGCCTGGTCGCCGGTGCGCAGCCAGCCGTCGTCGGTGAACGCGCGGGCGCTGTCCTCCGGGCGCTTCCAGTAGCCTTTCATCACGTTCGGGCCGCGCACCTGCAGCTCGCGGTTCTCGCCCACGCGCAGCTCGACGCCCTGCAGCGCGGTGCCGACGGTGGCCGGGTCGTTGTGCGCCAGCGTGTTGGCCGCCACCACCGGCGAGGTCTCGGTCATGCCATAGCCCTGCAGCACCGGCACGCCCAGCCCGAGGAAGCAGCGCGCGAGCGCCGGTGCGAGCGGCGCACCGCCGCTCACCGCCACCCGCAGCCGGCCGCCGAAGCTCGCGCGCAGCGGGCGGCCCACCAGCGCGTCGAGCAGCGGCGCGACCAGCAGCTCGGCGGCGGCCCACGGGCTGGCCGGCGTGGGCAGCCCCTGCCGGCGGCAGAAGCGCCGCCAGCCGACGCCCTGCGCCGCGTCGAACAGCCAGCGCTTCGCGCGCGAGCCGGCCAGCCGTGCATCGAGCTGCGCGCGCACCCGCTCGTAGATGCGCGGCACCGAGATCAGCACGGTCGGGCGCACGGTGCGCAGGTCCTCGGCCAGCAGCGCGACCGAACGCGCATGTGCGACGCTGCTGCCGGCAGCGATCGGCAGGTAGTAGCCCGCCGTGCGTTCGAAGGTGTGCGACAGCGGCAGGAACGACAGGAAGACGTCGTCCGGCCCGGGCGCGACGTGCGCCAGCACCGCCATCACGTTGGCGACCACGTTGGCATGCGTCAGCATCACGCCCTTGGGCTTGCCGGTGGTGCCGGAGGTGTAGACGACCGCGGCCAGGTCGCCGGGTTGCGGCGGCGTGGCCGGCCCGCCTGCCGCCTGCGCGCCCGCGTCCAGCCAGTCGGCCACCGCGATCACCGCGACCGCGCCGGGCGCCGGCACCGCGGCCGCCGGCACACCCGGCCCCACGACGATCACGCAGCGCAGCGCGGGAAACGCGGCGCCGGTGGCGAGGATCGCCTCCCACTGCGCGGTCTCCTGCACCATCAGCACCGCCGCCTCGCAGTCGCCGAGGATGTAGGCGATGCTCGCCGGGTTGTCGAGCGCATGCATCGGCACCGGCACGCAGCCGGCGGCCATCGTCGAGAGGTCGGCCCACACGGCCTCGACGCCGTTCGGCAGCAGCAGCCCGACGCGGGCGCCGGCCGGCAGCCGCAGCGCGCCCAGCGCCTGCGTCCAGCGCCGCACGGCCGCGTCGGCCTCGCGCCAGCTGAGCGCGGCCCACCGGTTCGCCGCCGCGTCGAAGCGGCGGTAGGCGATGCCCTCGGGGCTGCGGTGGACGCGCGCGTCGAACAGTTCGGTCAGCGTGCGGACATGGGACAGGCTCGGATCGGTGGAGGTCATCGGGTGATTGTCAGGGCGTCAGGGCACGGCACGCCGCACGTAGGCGTCGCACCAGCCCCGGGCCGCCACCAGCTTGCGCGGGAACAAGGTGCACTCCGACCACGGCTGCGCCGGCACGCGGTACAGCGCGCAGTTGTCGCAGGTGCTGCCGGCGGTGAACTTCGGATAGGCCTTGCGGTCGACGCGTGCCGCGTCCTCGACGTAGCCGACGGCCTTCGCATGCGGATCGCGCTCGTCCAGGTGCGCGAAGGTCGACGGATCCGGCGGCGCGGCCGGTTTCGGCTTGCCGTGGGCCGTGGCCAGCAGCGCAGCGCCCGCAGGCACCAGCCAGACGAAGCGGCGCCGCGTGCACCCCACGCCGCGTGCCGGCCGGATGGGCAGGTCCATGCAGTCTCCCTTGCGATGTTCGTTGGATCGGTCCCATTCTTCGGTGCGTCGTCGCGCTGCGGCTTGCGCCACGTCAAGCGCAGGCCGTGGGGTGCTGCCTATCGTGCGGCCTTCCTCCAGGAGAAACACCATCGCCCCGATGACAGCCGCCCATGCCTTCGGCCAGCCCCCCGAGATCGCGCCGGTGGTGTTCCGCGCGGAACAGATCACCAAGACCTACGGCAGCGGCGAGGTCCGGGTCGAGGCGCTGCGGGCGGTCGACCTGCAGGTGCAGCGCGGCGAGTTCGTCGTGCTGCTCGGGCCGTCGGGCAGCGGCAAGTCGACGCTGCTGAACATCCTCGGCGGGCTCGACGTCGCGAGCACCGGCCGGCTGTGGTTCGGCGACGAGGAACTGAGCGCCGCCGACGATGCGGCGCTGACCCGCTACCGGCGCGAGCACGTCGGCTTCGTGTTCCAGTTCTACAACCTGATCCCGAGCCTGACGGTGCGCGAGAACGTCGCGCTCGTCACCGACATCGCGCGCAATCCGATGCCGGTGGACGACGCGATCGACCGCGTCGGGCTCACGCCGCGGCGCGACCACTTCCCGGCCCAGCTGTCGGGCGGCGAGCAGCAGCGCGTGGCGATCGCGCGCGCCATCGTCAAGCGCCCCGACGTGCTGCTGTGCGACGAGCCGACCGGCGCGCTCGACTACCAGACCGGCAAGCTGGTGCTGGAGGTCATCGCGCGCATCAACGCCGAGCTCGGCACCACCGCCATCGTGATCACGCACAACGCGGCCATCGCCGGCATGGCCGACCGCGTCGTCACGCTGGGCGACGGCCGCATCCTGCGGGTGGAAGCCAACGCGCACAAGCTGCAGCCGTCGGAACTCACGTGGTGACCCGGTGAAGGCCCTCGACCGCAAGCTGCTGCGCGACCTGCGCCTGATGTGGAGCCAGGCGCTGACAATCGCGCTGGTGGTGGCCAGCGGCATCGGCGGCTTCATCACCAGCCTGTCGGCGGTCGATTCGCTGGCGCTGGCGCGCGACCGCTTCTATGCGCAGGGCCGCTTCGCCGACGTGTTCGCCGCCGTCAAGCGCGCGCCCGATGCGGCCGCCGAGGCGCTCGGCCGCATCGAGGGCGTCGCGCAGCTGCAGACCACGCTGGAGGAGATGGCCCGCGTCGAGGTGCCCGGCTCGGCCGACCCGGTGCTCGGGCAGCTGATCGGCCTGCCGCGGCGCGGCAGCGACGCCATGAACCGCGTGCTCGTCAGCAGCGGGCGCGCGCCGGCGGCCACCGCGGCGGGCGACGAGCGCATCGAGGCGCTGGTCTCCGAGGGCTTCGCGCATTCGCGCGGGCTCGTGCCGGGCGCCGAGCTGCGGGTGCAGCTCAACGGCCGCCGGCGCACGCTCGTGATGGTGGGCACGGCGCTGTCGCCGGAGTACATCTTCGCGGGGCTGTGGGGCATGCCCGACACGCGCGGCTTCGGCATCTTCTGGGTCGAGCGCGAGACGCTGGCCGCCGCCTACGACATGCGCGGCGCGTTCAACCGCGTCGCGGTGCGGCTCGCGCCGGGGGCCTCCGAGGAGGCGGTGATCGATCGGCTGTCGCGCCGGCTCTCGCCGTACGGCGGCCGCCAGGCCAACGGCCGCTCGGAGCAGCCCTCGCACCTGATGCTCGACAACGAGATCAAGGAGCAGCGCGTGCTCGGCACCATCCTGCCGGCGATCTTCCTCGGGGTGGCGGCCTTCCTGCTGAACGTCGTGGTGACGCGGCTGGTGTCGACGCAGCGCGAGCAGGTGGCGGCGCTGAAGGCGCTCGGCTACCCGAACCGCACGATCGGCCTGCACTACCTGAAGCTGGTGCTGGCGATCGTGCTGGTGGGGCTTGTGCTGGGCGTGCTGATGGGCAAGGTGCTGGGCACGCTGCTGACCGGGCTGTACGCCGAGCTGTTCCGCTTCCCGAGCTTCGGGCACACCATCGCGCCCTGGCTGCTGGTGGTCAGCATCGGCATCACGGTGCTGACCGCGGTGGCCGGCACGCTGAACGCGATCGCCGCGACCGTGCGGCTGGCGCCGGCCGAGGCGATGCGCCCGCCGGCGCCCGGCCACTACCGGCGCACGCTGCTCGAGCGCATGGGCGTGCGCGGCATGAACCCGGCGCTGCGCATGATCGTGCGCAACATCGAGCGCCGGCCGCTGCGCAGCGGCCTGTCGGTGGCGGGCGTCGCCGCGGCGGTGGCGATCGTCGTGCTGGGCAACTTCTTCCGCGACGCGATCGACGTGATCGTCGACAGCCAGTTCAACCTGAGCATGCGCACCGACGTCACCGTGTGGGCGGCCGAGGCGGTGGGCGACGGGGCGCGCCGCGAGCTGATGCGCCTGCCCGGCGTGCGCGACGTCGAGACGACGCGTTTCGTCGAGGTCAACTTCGTCAACGGCCACCGCCGCGAGCGCAGCCTGATCCGCGGCTATGCGCCGCGCGGGCAGCTGTTCCGCGTGATCGATGCGGACGGCCGCGAGACGGTGCTCGACGGCCGTGGCCTGGTGCTGACCGACCGCCTGGCCGACAAGCTCGGCTTGCGCGTGGGCGACCGGGTGCGGGTGGAGGTGCTGGAGGGCCGCGAGCGCACGCTCGAGCTGGTGGTGGGCGCGACGGTGCGCGAGATGATGGGAATGAACGCCTACATGGACCGGCCGTCGCTGAACCGGGCGCTCGGCGACGGTGACCTGTCGACCGGCTTCCTGCTGTCGATCGAGCGCGGCAGCGAGGATGTGGCGCTGGAAGCGACGAAGGCGCTGCCGGCGGTGGCCGGTGCGTGGAGCAAGGCGACGATGCTGCGCAACCTGCAGCAGATCAGCGCGCGCAACGTGCGCATCATGAGCACGATCCTGACGCTGTTCGCCAGCATCATCGCGGTCGGCGTGGTCTACAACAACGCGCGCATCGCGCTGTCGGAGCGGGCCTGGGAGCTCGCGAGCCTGCGGGTGCTGGGCTTCACGCGCGCCGAGGTGTCGGGGCTGCTGCTGGGCGAGCTCGCGATCGTCATCGCCGTCGCGCTGCCGATCGGCATGCTGATGGGCTGGGCGATCACGCACGGCGTGGTCGAGCTGCTGAAGTCCGACCAATTCTTCTTTCCGGTGGTGATCCGTGCCCGCACCTATGCGGGGGCCGCGCTGTGCGTGCTGGTGGCGGGTGCCGCCAGCGCGCTGGTGGTGCGCCGGCGCATCGACCGGCTCGACATGGTGTCTGCGTTGAAGACGAGAGATTGAGACAAGGGATCGAATGATGAAGACGTTGAAACTCCCTCCCCTGCGCCCGGCCTGGCTGGCCGGCGGTGCCGCGACGCTCGGGGCGGTGGCCGTGCTGGCGTGGGCCTTCATGCCGCGGCCGGTCGAGGTGGAGGTGGCCGCCGTGCTCACCGGGCGCTTCGAGGCGGCGGTCGAGGAGGACGCGAAGACGCGGCTGCGCGACCGCTACGTGGTGTCGGCGCCGCTGGCGGGCCAATTGGCGCGCATCGTGCTGCGCGAGGGCGACACGGTCGCGGCCGGCGCGGTGGTCGCGCTGCTGACGCCGGTGCTGTCGCCGATGCTGGACGAACGCACGCGGCGCGAGCAGCAGGCGCGGCTGGAGGTGACCGAGGCGCAGCTGCAGCGCGCGGGTGCGCGCAGGGAAGGCGCACGGGTGGCCTTGCTGCAGGCGCGCAACGATGCGCAGCGCAGCGAGCAGCTGGCGAAGCAGGGCTTCGTGTCGCCGACGCGGCTGGAGAGCGACCGGCTGGCGGCGCTCGCGGCGCAGAAGGAGCTCGACGCCGCGTCGAGCGACCGCAGCGCGGCCGGCCACGAGGTGGAACAGGCGCGTGCCGCGCTGGGGGCGGTGCGCAACGCGCCGGCCGGCGCTCCGCGTGCGTTCGCGGTGCGCTCGCCGGTGTCGGCGCGGGTGCTGCGCGTGGTGCAGGCGAGCGAGGCGACGGTGGCGCTCGGCGCGCCGCTGCTGGAGCTGGGCGACGTGACCGGGCTGGAGGTGGTGGCCGAGCTGTTGACCACCGACGCGCTGCAGGTGCGCACCGGCGCGCCGGTGGCGATCGAGCACTGGGGCGGCGAGACGGCGCTGCGCGGGCGGGTGCGGCTGGTCGAGCCGGGCGCGTTCACGAAGGTCTCGGCGCTGGGCGTCGAGGAGCAGCGGGTGCGGGTGCTGGTCGACATCGCGAGCCCGCCGGCGGAGTGGTCGGCGCTGGGCGACGGCTACCGGGTGACGGCGCGGATCCTGACGATGGCGAAGGATGGCGTGACGAAGGTGCCGGTGAGCGCGGTGTTCCCGCTGCCGTCGTCGCCCGGCAGCGACGGCTCGCGCATGGGCGTGTTCATCCTGGAGGGCAGCCGGGCGCGGCTGGTGCCGGTGGCTCTCGGGGCGCGCAATGCCGCCGAGGCCTGGGTGCGCGAGGGCTTGAAGCCGGGTGCGCAGGTGATCGTCTATCCGCCACCGGCGGTGGCCGATGGCGTGCGCGTGAAGGTACGGGTTGTCTGACTCGCTCATCAGGGTCTTGAAGCTCGCCTGGCTGGCCTCGCTCGCGTGGCGCAGACTGCGCCCCACACCTTCTTCCGAGGATTGACGGCTCACCCCATGGAGTACAAGGACTACTACGCGGCGCTCGGGGTCGAGCGCACCGCCACGCCGGACGAGATCAAGCGCGCCTACCGCAAGCTCGCCCGCAAGTACCACCCCGATGTCAGCAAGGAAACCGACGCCGAGGCGCGCTTCAAGGACGTGGCCGAGGCCTACGAGGCGCTGCAGGATCCCGAGAAGCGCGCCGCCTACGACGAGATCGGCCGGCGCCACCGCAGCGGCGAGCGCTTCGATCCGCCGCCCGGCTGGGACAGCGGCTTCGAGTTCAGCGGCCGCGATGCCGGCCCGGGCGACCCGACCGACTACAGCGAGTTCTTCGAATCGCTGTTCGGCCGCCACCACCGCGCGGCGCGTGGCGCGGCGCATGCCGGCGGCAGCGACCACCATGCCAAGGTCGTGATCGAACTGACCGATGCGTACCGCGGCGCACGCCGCATGCTGTCGCTGCGCACGCCGGTGCCCGACGAGAGCGGCCGCGTCACCTTTCGCGAGCGGCAGCTCGAGGTCAACATCCCGCGTGGCGTGCGTGCCGGGCAGCAGCTGCGGCTGGCCGGCCAGGGGTCGCCCGGGATCGGCGGCGGGCCGGCCGGCGACCTCTACCTCGAGATCGAGATCGCGCCGCACCCGCATTTCAGCGTCGATGGCCGCGACGTCCGGCTCGACCTGCCGCTCGCGCCCTGGGAGGCCGCGCTCGGTGCGAGCGTCACGGTGCCGACGCCGGACGGCCGCATCGAGCTGACGGTTCCGCCCGGCTCGGCCGCGGGGCGGCGGCTGCGCCTGAAGGGCAAGGGCCTGCCTGGCACGCCGCCGGGCGACCTGTACGTGGTGCTGGCGGTGCGCGCGCCGGCCGCCACCACCGACGCGCAGCGCGAGGCCTATGCGGCGCTCGGCCGCGCGTTCGCCGGCTTCGACGCGCGCAGCGAACTGGAGGGCTGACATGGCACACGCGCAATCCATGATCGTCGAGGCGGTCGTCATCGACGAGACGCACCGGTTCACGCTGACGCAGCTGGTGCAGGTCTGCGGCACCGAACGCGAGCGGCTGGTCGCACTGGTCGACGAAGGCGTGCTGTCGCCGCAGGGCGAGGCGCCGGAGCACTGGCGCTTCAGCGGCAGCGAGCTGAGTCGCGCGCGCAAGGCGCTGCGCCTGTCGCGCGACCTCGACCTCGGCCCCGGCGGCACAGCGCTGGTGCTGCAGCTGCTCGACGAGATCGATGCGCTGCGGCGGCAGCTGGACCGGCGCGTCACGCCTCCCTGAGGCCACGCCGCCTGCCCCGCGCCAGCCGCCAGCCCGACACCACCGCCGGCACCGCCAGCAACGGCAGCACCACGGCGGCCGGCAGCAGCGGCAGGCCGAACAGCCGTGCGAGCGGCGGCACCAGCAGCAGCAGCGCAAAGGTCGCCGCGACGCCCAGCACCAGCAGGTCGAAGCTGCCGTTGCGCACCGCCAGCGCACCGCGTCCGCCGCGGAACCACTGCAGCATCGCGAGGTTGCCCACCACCAGCGTCGCCAGGCCGGCCAGGCGCAGGCCCTCGTCCGACAAGGCGGCCCAGCGGCCGGCCACCTGCACCGCGACGACCGCCCCCAGCGCCACCGCCCCCACGCCCAGCGCACGCAGCACCGCGGCCCGGCTGAACAGCGCGGCGCCCGCCGGGCGCGGCGGCACCTTCATCGCGTCGCGGGCCGCCGGCTCGGCCTCGAACACCAGCGAGCACGCCGGATCGATGATCAGCTCCAGCAGCACCACGTGCACCGGCAGCAGCAGCACCGGGCCACCGAGCACCGGCAGCAGCGACAGGCCGACGATCGGCAGGTGCACCGCGAGCAGGTAGCCGACCGCGCGCTGCAGGTTCGCGAAGATGCGCCGCCCGGCGCGCACCGCATCGACCAGCGACGCGAAGCGATCGTCCAGCAGCACCAGCGCCGCGGCCTCGCGGGCCACGTCGGTGCCGCGCTGCCCCATCGCGACGCCGACGTTCGCCGCGCGCAGCGCCGGCCCGTCGTTGACGCCGTCGCCGGTCATCGCGACCACCTCGCCACGGCGCTGCAGCGCCTGCACGATGCGCAGCTTCTGGTCGGGGCTGACGCGGGCATACACCGCGATGCGCCCGACCGCCGCATCGAAAGCCCGGTCGTCCATCGCGGCCAGCGCGGCGCCGGTGCACACCGCATCGCCGTCCCAGCGTTCGAAGCCGGCCTGGCGCGCGATCGCCGATGCCGTCGCCGGCGCATCGCCGGTGATCATCACGACGCGCACGCCGGCTTCGCGGCACTGCGCCAGCGCCTGCGGCACGTCGTCGCGCAGCGGGTCCTGGAAGCCGATCAGCCCGTCGGCCACGAAACCCTGCTCGGGCCGCGGCTCGCCCTCGCGCCACGCCGCATGCGCGACCGCGGTC
>Ga0247784_1000547_pt1 | contig 10213 bp, 9 predicted proteins | sample UWRJL169409R5_FD_179909 | JGI IMG/M metagenome (GOLD analysis project Ga0247784, IMG submission 179909) | Plant litter microbial communities from Arlington Agricultural Research Station in Wisconsin, United States - UWRJ-L169-409R-5 | ecosystem: Environmental > Terrestrial > Plant litter >...
AGGCTCGACCGGTGGCTTCCAGCTGTTGGAGGGCTACAAGACTCAGCTCACCGGTTTGACGTCCGAAGAGGCGAGCGCGTTGTTCCTGTTGGGGCTGCCCGCGGCGGCGGCCGATCTCGGCTTGGGAGAGGCGATGACCGGTGCGCGTCGAAAGATCGACGCCGCGTTGCCTGCCGAGCGTCGGCGGGGTGCCGATGCCGTTGCCTCGCGCTTTCATCTCGACACGACCGGATGGTTCAAGCCCATCGAAAAACCGGAGATGTTGCCGGCACTCGCTCGCGCGGTGTTTCGCGAACGTCGCATCGTCGTTCGTTACAACAGCTGGACGGCCGAGAGTGTCAAAGATCTCGCGCCGCTCGGCATCGTGTTGAAGGCGGGTGTTTGGTATCTGGTCGCGCTCGGCGGCAGAGGAAAGCCCGCCACCTATCGCGTGTCTGCCATTCGTTCGTTGGAAACAACGGAGGTCGAGTTCAAGCGTCCGGCGGATTTCGACTTGCAGGCGTATTGGACGATTGCGGTCCAGGAGCTGGCGACGCGATTGCATCGAGGGATTGCAACACTGCGCGTTTCCGAGAGGGGATTTCAGCTGCTTGGTAAGTTGAGTCCGGAAGCGCTGCACGCCGCCGAACAATCGCGCAGCAAGCCCGATGACAGCGGTTGGACAGTGGTTGAGATTCCCGTGGAGCGTACCGACAACGCGATCTGCGACATTCTTTCGTTGGGCGTCGATGCGGAGTTGCTCGGGCCGGCCGATTTGCTCGCAGCGTTGACGCAGTCGGTGAGTCGTCTCGCCGAACGTTACGCTCGCGCAAACCGGCAGTGATGTCATGGGAACCGATGCCGCATCGTTGCGGCCAGGCTGGTTGGGCTCGCGTCGAATGTAGCTCGATCCGAGCAGCCTGGACGAATTGCAGCGCTCAGTTCACATTCACGATCACATTGTCGAAGCCTGCTTCGATCACCGTCCCGCCGTTGCTCGTGCTGTCTGCTGCTTCGAAGCGCAAGGTGATGGTCTGCCCCGCGAAGCGCGACAAGTTGATTGTTTGTCCGCGCCAGGCGGCGCCGACATTGTTCGACGATGCGGGCATTTGAAACAAAGTGATCGGAACACCGTCGTTGCCGACGGCGCGCACGCGGAAGTAGTCAGCACTGGTCGCTGTGTTGATGTAACCGAGGTAATAGCGGAACGTCAGCGATGCAGTTCGTCCGGCGGGGATGGCGATGGACGGCGATTGCATCGATGTCAGGCCGTTGTCGATGTCGTTCACGCCGGCGTTGACGCTGGCGAGCAAGCCGGTCGCCATGCAGTTGGCCGATCCGCCGTAACAGGCATCCAGCTGCAGGTTCACGCCGTTTTGATAAGTCGGCTCGGGATTGCCTCGTTGCCACAGTCCGCTGGTCGCGGTGTTGGCGCCCGGCGTTCGTGTCCAGCCGCGTGCAGCTTCGAAATCATCCTGGAAGAGCACCGACTGGCCGCCGGTTTGGAAGTTGGCGGTGAACGTCGTGTTGTCGGTCGGTGTTGCGAAGCTGTGTGTTTGCGCGCCGCCGTCGGACCACGATGTGAACATATAGGAAGCACCGCCGGATGTTTGCGGAGAAACCGCGCCGATGCTGCGAATAACGCCTTCGACACCTGTAAACGTATGCGGAGCCGTCACCGGAACGCCATCGAGCGTCAGCTGTGCGTTGGGAAGATTGCTGTTGAGAGTGATGACTGAGGTTCGCGGACGAATGTCGACGAACGTCGTATCGGTCAGCCCATCGGAGTCGCGCACCGTGAGCACCACGCGATAGAAAACATTGGCTGACGTTTCGCCTTGGTCTGCAGTAGTGAAGCTGCCGCTCGTGATGCCTTGCGTATCGGGCAGGTGAGGATGAGAGTGATCGTCGTGGTGGAAGTCGACACGCCACGTAAATGCGCTCGCGGGGAGGGCGCCGTCGTCGGGGTCGGTCGCCGTGCCGGAGAACGTGAACGTCTGACCTCCACGGTACAGCGTGCCCGCAGCAGGGGACACGATGGTCGCTTGCGGAACTCCGCTCGCGGATACAGTGAGTGTTGCAGCGTTGCTGGTCGCCGAGCCGAAGTCATTGCTGACTGTGGCCGAGAAGCGAGCCCCGTTATCTGCTGTTGTCGTCGATGAAATCGCATAGGTGCGACTTGTTGCACCAGTGATGGCGACTCCGTCACGGAGCCACTGATAGCGCAGCGGCTGCACACCCGATGCTGAGACAGCAAACGTCGCCGGTTGGCCCGCGGAGACCGTGACGTTTGCAGGATGTTGCGTGATCGCCGGAGCGGAGTTCGCTGTGTATTGAACGCGATAGAGCTCGCCGCCATTGCCGCGGGCTAAATAATAAAGTGAGCCGTCGCCTGCGACTTCGATGTCGACCAGAGCAGCGATGCCGGTCGCGAAGCCCGCGGCGGTTGAGTAGCCAGGGCTGCTCGACGTACGAATGAACCCGCCGCAGTAGTCGCCGAAAAAGTAGCGGCCCGCGTACTCGGCCGGAAAATTCGCGACGGTCGGTCTGTAGAAGGCGGCACCGACAATCGCGCAGTTCGAGCCTGCGTTCTCATAGGTGTAGATCGGATAGCGAACGCCGGCGACGCCGGGCGGCGTGTTGCCTTCGGTCGACGGCCAACCGAAGTTCGCGCCGGCCACTGCGTGATTCACTTCTTCCCACGCGTCTTGGCCGACATCGTTGACGTGGATGCGACCGGTCGTGGAATCGATCGCGAACGTATAGGGATTGCGCAGGCCGCGAGCCCAGATCGCCTGGTTGACGCCGGTCGTCTGGCCGAGGAAAGGATTGTCGGCTGGAATCGTGCCGTCCGGGTTGATGCGCAGAAGCTTGCCGTGAGTTACATCAAGGCTGGGCGCGTTCGCGGAATTGGAGTTGTCTCCGGTTGCGATGTATAGCTTGCCGTCGGTGCCAAACTGCAAGGCGCCGCCGTTGTGAATGTATGCAGTGCTCAACGGCGATAGATCGATCAGCGGCAACTCGCTGCCTGCGACAGCCACGTCGCCGGCGGCGGTGAAGCGGCTCACTCGATTGATGCGTGGAGGTGCGGTCGGCGATGTGTAATACAGATAGACGTAAGGCGTGGCCGGGAAGTTGGGATGGAGTGCGACACCGAGCAAGCCTCGCTCGCCGAGCGAATGCACGCTGAGCGTCACGAACGGCTCGGTCAGCAGCACGCCGTTCTTGACGACTCGCAGGCGCCCCGTTTGCTCGGTGATGAAGATGCGACCGTCGCGGGAGATCGCCATCGATGTCGGGCTTGCGATGGCGCTCGCGATGCGCGTCTCGCTGAATCCGGCCGGCAACGTCGCTGCGTTCGCGAGACTGGAAAAAATCCATCCCACACTCAGGATGAGAGCTCCGAGCATCGTTCGCATAGTGAGTCCCGTCATGCTGTCCTCCCCTGACGAGGCGGGAAACTAGGCAATGGCACGCCGAGTCGACAATGAGTACAACCGCTCAGGGAACTTTCCCGACATAGCCATCGTTTTTGATCGTGTGTTCGGAATCGGGGTGAACGATTCGTGATGGCCGCCACGCGACGGCTTACGGGGTTGCTCATTACGATGCCGCTGGCACTGTGTGCAGCGTGTGTCGCGTCCAACCCGAGAGTCGAACCTGCCGGGGAAAAACCGCCGATCGTCGTCAAACAGCATGTGCTCTCCGAAGACGAGAGCGATCCGCTGCTGCGTTCGGCGCTGGCGGACTATAAAAACGATGCCGGCATCCGCGAGCTGGTCGATTCGGTGCGCGAGCATTCCTCGCAGCCCATGATGAGCGGCAACCAGGTCGGCGTGCTGATCGACGGGCCGCAAACGTATGCGTCCATCGAGTCGGAGCTGCAACAGGCCAAGCATCACATCCACATCGAGACGTTCATCTTCGGCGCCGACGAGGTCGGCAAACGTTTCGCGGCGTTGCTGAAGAAGAAGCACCAGGAAGGTGTCGAAGTCCGGGTGCTCTACGACAGTATCGGCAGCATGGATACTCCGAAGGCGTTCTTCGACGAGCTGCGCGGGCAGGGCATCGAAGTGCGCGAGTACCGGCCGATGAATCCCGTGAAGAATCCGCGCATCTGGGAAATTCAGAATCGCGATCATCGCAAGATCGTCGTGGTCGACGGCAAGGTCGGGTTCACCGGCGGCATCAACATCGACAGCACGTATTCGAGCCCGTCGAGCAGCCGGCCGGGGCCGAAGCGCGGCATCGAGGATGGCTGGCGCGATACTCACATTCGCATTCAAGGCCCGGCGGTGAAACAGCTGCAGACGTTGTTCTTCGAGTCGTGGGCTCGCGCGGGCGAACGCGTGAACGTGACCGGGGAGCAGAACTACTTTCCTCAACCCAAGCCCGCGGGCGACAAGCTGGTCACCATCGTTGCGAACGATAGCGAGTCCGACGATCGTTCTTTATATGGAACGTATCTGGCCGCGTTCACGCACGCTCAGAAACGGCTCTGGATCACGCACGCCTACTTCGCTCCGAACCAGGAGTTGCTGGATGCGATGGCGAAGGCGTCTCAGCGAGGTGTGGATGTAAGGCTCATCGTGCCGGCGTTCACCGATTCCAGTATCGTGCTCAACGCGACGCAGGCAACGTTCACGCCGTTGCTGAAGGCTGGTGTGCATGTGTACGAGCTGCAGGACGCACTGTTACATGCCAAGAGCGCCGTCGTCGACGGCACCGTGTCCATCGTTGGTTCGGCGAATCTCGACATGCGCAGCTTCGTTCACAACGACGAGGCGAATGCCATCATTATCAGTCGTGAGTTCGGGGAGCGCATGGAGCAGGTCTTCGTCAAGGATCAGCGCACCTCTCGACCCGTCGAACTCAAGCGCTGGGAAAAACGCTCTGTGTGGCGACGGGTCAAAGAGTTCACGGTGAACCTGTTCGGCTACTGGCTCTAATCACTTGCGACCGAACACGGCGGCAATCGCGCTACTGCCGCGGCCGATCGGATCCTGACGAATTGCCTTCTCTTCTTCACCGACTTGAGTGAACAGACCGTTGAGCGCCTGCGTGAGCACATGCTGCTCCAGGTCCAAGTCGGGCTTGTTCGATAGTGGCAATTGTTTGTACGCCGACAGCAGCTGTTGATACTGCTGGTAGAACCCGATCTGTTTCAGGTTGTTCTGGATGATGGGCAGATAGCGTTGGCGTAATTCCGCCTCGGTGTGCCCGCGGAAGTATTCTGTCGCAGCTGTGTTGCTTCCACGCACGATGCCCATCGCGTCCGTGACCGTCATGCTGCGCACGGCATTGATGAAGACCGCTTTGGCTTCGACGGCGGCGCGCTCGGCGCCCTGATTCATGAGCGATTCGACGCGATCTATTTGCCCGCCAAGTCCGAATTGTCGCAGGCGGCTGGCGATTGGCTGAACGGCCTCCGGCAAGCGGATGCGGTAGATCGGGCTGTTTTGGTAACCGCCAGCTCGCGACAGCAGGTCCGAGGCGCGAGTGCTGCCGAGCTCAAGCGATTCTTTGATGGCGCGAGTCAACGCGGACGGGTTGGATTGGCCCGCCGTTTCGGCGCTCTGCTGCAGGATCTGCGTCATCTCCGCGCATCCACCGAGTCCGAACGTGAACGCGACTGCAACACCGGCCACCGACAGCGAGCGAACTATTCTCATGACGACCTGGAACCGAAAACTGAAAGGCGTCAGTGTAGCGCGACTTAACCGGCCTTTCACAAAGGGCCGCTAGAGTCGTGCTGTCATTCACACATCAAAGGGAGCATTGATGACCATGTCCACCCGAATTTCCGCCGTGGTCTCGGCCGTTTGTTTGTTGCTCGCGAACGCGGCGCACGCCGGCCCTTACGACGCCTTGGTCTTCCGCCACGCTCCGGTTCACTATCAGGACACGGATTCGAGCGACTATCCGTCTGACTACATCACTGCGTTCGACTACGACTCCGATCGAATCTCCACCAACAACTGGGACAATCGTTCGGGCGGATTGTGGCCTGCCACGGTGTACTACTCGGTCGTCGAGAGCTGCACGCATTACTTCATCAGCTATTCGTTTTTCCATCCGCGCGACTGGTCGGACACGGCCTTCGATCAGGAGCACGAGAACGATCTCGAAGGCGCGCTGCTGGCGGTGCGCAAGGACGGTACGCAGTTCGGCCGGCTCGAAGGCATGATCACGGTGTTCCACACCAATTTCTTTTCGTTCACGCCTTCGGGCAGCCCGCTGACCAACGGGCACGAAAGCATCGACGGCACCGTTTCGTTCGAAGCTCACAATGGTGTGAATCGGCCGAAGACCGTGCAGGAAGCGAAGGGCCATGGCCTCCAGGCGTGGCCGTATGCGTCGAACTTCAACGGCGCCTCGAATCAGGACGGCATCATCTATTATCCGACCCAAGGTGCCGCCGAGTATCCGGCGTCCGGCAACGATCGTTCCGTTCCTTATCGCCTGGTCGACATCCACGCCAGCAACGGCATGTGGTCGGCGGCACTGAATGATGCTGCCGCGGGGAGTGGGCAGACGTTCAACAGCTGGGGCACGTTCAAAGGCGATACCAGCGGCGGTTGCGGATCGGGACTGAAGTCTTGCGGCAGCAACTCCGCCAACACGCCGTGGGGATGGGACGACGGCGACGATGGCGACAGCTATCGCGGCGAGTTCGCACTCGATCCGGCGCGCTTGTTCGATTATTACTTCGACGGCGTCGGTAACTTCAGCCAGCAATACATCAACAATCCGTACCTGCAGGGTTTGCGTGCCGCCGGCTACAACAGTAGCCACGTGCCGTCGGGATTCCCGTCGCAGCTGAACCTGGATCAGATGTATTCGAAGCTGACGGGCAGCTGCCCGGCGCAGTAGTCGAGGAGCGTCGGCGGCCAGGTTCGGGTATTGTTTCGCGAAACTCGCCGGAGCCCCCATGGAATTGCGTCGATTGACTCGGGAAGATGCGGAAGCGTTCCGGCAGGTCCGCCTGCATGGATTGAAGGAAGCGCCGCAGGCGTTCAGTGCGGACTACGAAGCGAGTGTGGCGCTGACGGCGGAATATTTCGCGACGTGGCTGAAGAACGAAGTGGATAACTTTGTGATTGGCGCGTTCGTCGCCGGCCAGTTGGTCGGCATCGGCGGATTCCGTGTTGAGCCCGGACCGAAGCTACGTCACAAAGGGATGATCTGGGGCGTGTATGTCCTGCCTGAGCATCGAAGCGGCGGAATGGGACGGAAGGTCATCGAAGAGATCGTCGCGCAAGCAGCCAAGGTCCCAGACCTTCGGCAGATCAACATCACCGTCACCGCTGCCAACGAACGCGCCAAGCAGCTGTATGTGTCGATGGGTTTCGAGCCGTGGGGGTTGGAGCGTAGCGCGCTGTGGATCGACGGGGAGTTCTACGACGACGTGCACATGGTGAAGTTCGTCTCGAAGTCGTAGTTACTGCTGCGGGTCCTGGAACTCGTGCAGATAACAAACCGGCGAGCTGGACTCAGCATCTTCCTGGTCGCTCGCCGGTGCGTGGATCTTTGCAACTAACAACGCCTCGCCTTCGGGCGGGGCTTGTATCAGCAAGGCGCCGGTCGGCGACCAGATGGCGCTGCGGCCGGCCGACATCCAAGTGCCGTTGCCGTTTCCGAAGTTGGCCATCAACACCATCATGCGATGCTCGCGGGCATAACCGATGAGCAGGTCGGTATCGTAGTGGTATCCGTTCGGTGTGATGAAGCAGCTCGCTGCATAGATATCGGCACCACGACCTGCCGCCTCGGCCGCGTGCTCCGGGTGAGTGATTTCGGCGCAGATCGCGAGACTGACAACGTGATCGTGGATCGAGAGCGGATCGCCGCCGACACCCGGTGCGAACGTCTTTTCCTCGCCTTGGTGAAGAAAGCGTTTCGAGTAAGTCACAACGGGACGGCGAGGGGAGAAGCACAGCGCGCCGATGTGTAAGACGCTGGCGGACTCGATCGGAGCACCGGCGACGATGACGATATCGTGGGCATCGGCGACCTGTTGCAACATTCGCAAGCGAGGATCGTCCGTTGCCACTGCATCGGCTGGCGTCAGGTCCAGGCTGTATCCCGTGAGTGACAGCTCCGGAAAAACCGCCAGACGAGCGCCCTGTTGCGCCGACCGGATTGCCAACCTTGCATGATCGCTCGCCGCTCTGGGCAGATCGCCCGGAACCGCGAGGGATTGCACGACGGCGACAGAGATCTCCTTCATGGCCTGTATTTTATGCAGCCTGACAGCGGTGTGACAGCATCTCGTTTCACTCTGTGGCAGCCACGGCTGTAAAGTAGCATCCCATGATCGCCAGCCTCGATGCGCACACCCATCTGCGCGCCCGTATGTCCGCTTGTAGTTACCAGGCGGGCTGGCGTTCGCTACTGTTACGTGCCTACGACGATCCGTCCAGTGCCGAGGCGTTCACGACCCCGGCGACCGAGGATCACCTGATCGTGTTGGTGACACAGGGCCAATGCAATATCGAGGGTTTGTATCGAGGCAAGTGGCACAGCGCTCGTTACGGCGCCGGATCGATCGGCATGACCGCACCGGGGGAAGAGGTGACATTGCGTTGGCGGGATCAGCCGGTGCACTCGACTCTGCAGTTACATATTCCTGCTGCGACTCTCAAAGCCTGTGCCGACGAATTGTTTGGCGGCCGGAAGCTCGAAATGCCGCATTCGTTGTCCAAAGACGATCCGTTGCTTACCAACGTGATGTTGTGTCTCGCGGATGGATTGCAGCAAGGGTTCCCCGATCTTTACGCCGAGTCCGCCGCACAGTTCATCACGACGCATCTGCTGGTGCGTCATGCCGGCGTACGAGCACCGGGCGAGCCTTCGCGCGACGTGCTCCGCATGAGGCGAGTGCACGAGTACATGCGAGCGCATCTGGGAAGTCCGCTCTCGCTCGAAGAATTGGGCAAGATCGCCTGCGTGAGCAAGTTTCATCTCATCCGCATGTTCAGGCAGGTGTACGGCGAGACGCCGCACCAGCGTTTGCTGAAGCTGCGTTTGGAGGAAGCTTCTCGACGTTTGCGGCACACGGACGCGGACATTGCTAAAGTCGGTGCGGACTGCGGCTTCGCAAGTCCGGCGCACTTCGCAGCTGCCTTCCGCAAGCAGGTGGGTGTCACGCCCACGGCTTATCGCGAACAGCACTTCGACCGCCCATAACCCCAGCAATTATTCGATAGTCGACGGCAATCGGCAGATACCGCCGAAACGGCCGATCTCGTAGCCTGAGTGCCTCAAGCGAGCGCACTGAAGCGGCAGCTTCGCACGCGGGTACAAGACAAATGACGATCGTTTCCGGATGTTTCCGTGCAGTCTTCACGGTGGCCGCGGTGGGCTTGGCGAGCTGCGCGCAATCGCCGGTCGCCAGGCGCAACGACGCCATCGACGCGTTTCAAACGGTCCATGCCGTGTTCACTCACCCTCGTTGTCAAAATTGTCACATTCCGGGCGACTCGCCGTTGCAGTTCGATGCCGGTGTGCCGCACGCGATGAGTATCGTGCGAGGGCCCGAAGGTCACGGCGCCCAAGGTCTGGCCTGCGCGAGTTGTCACGGCGAAGCCAATTCACCCGCGCATTTTGGTCCGCATGCGCCTCCCGGCGCCCCGCATTGGGGACTGCCGCCGCCGAATCAAAAGATGGCCTGGATCGGCATGTCGCCGCGCCAGCTGTGCGAGTCGATCAAGAATCCCAACTTCAATGGCAATCGCGATTTGCAGGCGCTGTTGACTCACGTCTCCACGGACAAGCTGGTGTTGTGGGGCTGGGATCCGGGTGGCGCTCGCGCACCCGTGCCCGTCGCGCACGATGAATTCGTCGCACAGTTCCGTCGTTGGGTGGACGCCGGCGGTCCCTGTCCGTCCACTTGAGGGAGGTTTTATGTTGACGTTGATTGTGAACGGCGCCCCTCGCAACGTGGACACCGACGAAGACACCGCGTTGTTGTGGGTGTTGCGCGACCATCTCGGACTCACGGGCACGAAATACGGTTGTGGAATCGCGATGTGCGGAGCTTGCACCGTCCATGTCGACGGCGTTGCCCGGCGTGCGTGCGTGACGCCGGTCGCGTCGGTGGTCGGCAAGTCGATCACGACCATCGAAGGGCTCGCACCCAATGGCGATCATCCGTTGCAAAAGGCCTGGGTCGCCGAACAAGTGCCCCAATGCGGTTATTGCCAGTCGGGGCAGATCATGCAAGCGGCCGCGT
>Ga0247784_1000548_pt1 | contig 10210 bp, 11 predicted proteins | sample UWRJL169409R5_FD_179909 | JGI IMG/M metagenome (GOLD analysis project Ga0247784, IMG submission 179909) | Plant litter microbial communities from Arlington Agricultural Research Station in Wisconsin, United States - UWRJ-L169-409R-5 | ecosystem: Environmental > Terrestrial > Plant litter >...
CGTCTCGGTGGTGCTGGCCGACACCGAAGACGTCTGGCGCGCCAAGTTCAAGCAGATGGGCGGCACCTACCGCGAGCCGAAGCTGCGCCTGTTCCGCGGCAGCGAGCCCACCGCCTGCGGCCGCGGCGAGGCCGCGATGGGCCCGTTCTATTGCCCCGGCGACCAGAAGGTCTACATCGATCTGGGCTTCTACGAGACGATGCGCACGCGGCTCGGTGCACCGGGCGATTTCGCGCAGGCCTACGTCATCGCACACGAGGTCGGCCACCACGTGCAGAACCTGATGGGCATCAGCGGCAAGGTCGATTCGATGCGCGGCAAGGGCAGCGAAGCGCAGCAGAACGCGCTGAGCGTGCGGCTGGAACTGCAGGCCGACTGCTTCGCCGGCATCTGGGCCCACGATGCGCAGAGCGCGCGCCAGATCCTGGAGCAGGGCGACGTCGAAGAGGCGCTGAACGCTGCCACCCAGATCGGCGACGACACGCTGCAGCGCAAGTCGCAGGGCACCGTGGTGCCGGAGACCTTCACGCACGGCACCAGCGCGCAGCGCGTCAGCTGGTTCAAGCGCGGCTTCCAGACCGGCAGCGTCGACCAGTGCAACACCTTCGAGGCGCGGCAACTGTGAGGGGTCAGTTGCCCGACTCGAAGGCCAGCTCGCACGCCTCGGCGATGGTCAGCTGCTCGCCGTCGGCCTGCCAGGCGGCCAGCTCGGCGGCATCCGGGTGCCGGGCCAGCAGCTCCGCCAGCCGCACGCGGTCGGCCTCTTCGTTGGGTTGCCGCACCAGCCGGCCCCGGTCGCGGTAGTTGCGCACCGAGGCGCCCGCCAGCCGCGCAGCCGCATCGGTGCGGCCCGACAGCGCGTGCAGCGTGCCGAACAGGTCGAGCATCGACCACATGCAGCTGTCTTCGGGCAGCCGCCGCAGGCGCCGCGCGCACTCGCCGACGACCGCCCGCGCCCGAGCCACCTCGCCATGGTCGAGCAGCGCGCCGGCCAGGTTCGCGAACAGCGTGAACTCGTTGGCCGACGCCCGTCCCGGCGGCAGGCGGACCAGCAGCGCCTCGCCACGCCGGATCGCGTCGGCGGTGCGGCCGGTGTGGCGGTCGATGTCGACCAGGTTGGCGCCGGTGCGCAGCGTGCCCTCGAGGTACCCGTCGCGTTCGCACAGCGCCGCGAGCGACAGGAGGGTCTCGCGCCCACGCTCGGCATCGCCGCCGGTGAAATCCAGCACCGCCTCGGTGGTGCGCCCGTTCACCAGCACCGGCGCCGGCCAGCGCGGATCCTCGATTGCCTTCGCGCGCGCCAGGGCCCGCCTGGCCTCCGGGTGATCCAGCCGCCAGTTCAGCGCGAACTCGGCCCAGGCCAGGTACTCGCCGCGCGCATCGCCCAACTCGGCGTAGCGCTGTGCCGCCAGCTCGGCCGCGGCCCGGCAGCGCAACGGGTACTCGGTGCTGTGCGCGCGGGCCACGCCCTCCCAGAAGCGCGCAAGCACCTGCAAGGGCAGGGCGTCGGAGAGCTGGCTGACCAGCGCCTCGCCGCGCTCGCGGGCTTCGGCCTGCAGCAGCAGCGCGCCCCACAGCGGTGACGACGAGCCGTACAGCGCGACGGCGGTGTCCGGGTCGTTCGCGGTGGCCTCGTCGAGCGCGGCGCGCAGGTCGTCGATCTCGGGCGCCCAGCGCTCGCGCCACGCCGCGGGCGCGCCGTGCGGGTTCGATCGCCAGTGGTCCTCGTACGCCTCGTCGAACGCCGCGCGCATGCCGCGCGCGAAGGCGGCGCGCACGGCCGCCGATTCGCCCGAGGCCTGTAGCTTGTCGAGCGCGTACAGCCGGATGCTCTCCGGCAGGCGGTAGCGCGGCGCGCTCGCGCGGTCGACACTCAGCAGCGAGCGGTCGGCCAGGTCGAGCAGCGTCTCGATGACGCGCGGCGCCGGCAGGCCGTCGTCGGCCAGGCACAGCGCGGCGCGGTCCAGCTCGAACGCACCGGGGAACACGCCGAGCCGGCGGAACACCTGCTGCTCGGCCGGCGACAGCAAGCCATGGCTCCAGTCCAGCGCCGCAGCGAGCGCGTTCTGCCGCGAGGCCGGCACCTGCGGCAGCGGCGCCAGCAGGCCCAGGCGCTGCTGCAGCCGCTCGGCGAGCGCGGCCAGGCCGAGCGCCGGCAGCCGGGCCGCCGCCAGCTCGATCGCCAGCGCATTGCCGTCGAGGCGGCGGCAGATGTCGGTGGCCGCGTCGATGCTGCGGGCATCGCGGTCCAGCGGGCTGCCCGCGCCGGCGGCCCGTTCGGCCAGCAACTGCACCGCGCCGCAGCGCACGGCATCGTCGACCGACGCGCCCGGCGCCGGCAGCCCGAGCGGCCCGAGGCGCAGCAGCCGGTGCGCCGGGTCGCGCAGCGGCACCTGGCTCGTCACCAGCACCGACACGCGCGGCGTCGCCTGCACCAGCGCCGCGGCCAGCCGCGCCACCTCCGGCGCCAGGTGGTCGGCGTTGTCGAGCACCAGCAGCAGCGAACGCGGCTTCAGCCGGCGCACCAGCGCCGCGAGCGTGTCTTCGCCGGCCACCGTCTTCAGGTGCATCGCCGTGGCGATGGTGGGCGCCAGCTGCGCGCCGTCGGTCAGCGGCGCGAGGTCGATCCACCAGATGCCGTCGCGGTGCCGGGCGCGCCGCTGTGCGGCAGCCGCCATCGCGAGCTGCGTCTTGCCGACACCGGGGCCGCCGCAGACCGTCACCAGCGGGTGGGCGTCGAGCAGCGCGCCGAGCTCGGCCAGCTCGCGTGCGCGGCCGATCAGCGCCGGCGTGCGGGCCGGCAGGTTGCCGGGCAGATCGTCGAATGCGGCATCGGATGCGGCGTCGGCCGCGTCACCGGTGGCGGGCCGGGCAGCACCGCCCGAGACCTCGAGCGCGAAGCGGTAGCCGCAGCCGGCGATGGTCGAGATCGCCGGCGCGCCCAGCAGCTTGCGCAGCTGCGCCACGTGCACCGCGATGTTGTTCTCCTCGACCACCAGGCCGGCCCAGACCTGCTGCATCAGCTCGTCTTTCGAGACCAGCTGCCCGGCACGCTCGACCAGCGCGACCAGCACGCCGAACGCGCGGGCGGTGAGCGTCAGCGGCTGGCCATGGCGCAGCAGCAGGCGCTGCCCGGGCTGCAGTTCGAAATCGCCGAATCGGTACAGGACCTGCGGGACGGGCATGGCGGTTCGCTCCTCGGGTGACGGCGCGCCGGCGGGATTTCATGCGGAATTCAGACGCGCTTGATGACCGGACCGGGCCCCGCGCAGGAGCATCGGGCACCTCAACCCCACAGGAGTGCGACATGCCCAAGTTCGTGATCGAGAGAGACATCCCCGGTGCCGGCCAGCTTACACCGCAGGACCTGAAGGCCATCTCCCGAAAGTCGTGCGGGGTGCTCAACAGCATGGGCCCGGCGATCCAGTGGGTGCACAGCTACGTGACCGACGACCGCCTCTACTGCATCTACCAGGCGCCCGACGCGGCGGCGGTGCGCCGGCATGCGGAACTGGGCGGCTTTCCGGCCAACCGCGTGTCGCAGGTTCGCTCGGTGATCGAGCCGGCCACGGCGGAGTGAACGCCTGAAATGAAAGAGGGCCGCCCGTCGCCGGGCGGCCCTCCGTCAGTCTTGCTTCAGCTTACTGGAAGCAGCAGGCCAGCATCTCGATGCAGCACTGCAGGCTCGCGCAGCAGTCGCCGGACGCGAACGCCAGCGCGGAAGCGCCGAGCAGTGCGGCACCGGCCGCCAGTTTGAACAGCGTGGATTTCTTCATGGATTTTCCAAAGTGATGTGAATGATGGAATGGCGGATTCACAGCCATCACTGGGGAGGTCGCCAGATCTCGCCGGGCGCGGTTCCGGCAGGCATCGGATGTCTCACGGAAGGAGGTGTGGCGCGTTGCGCGGGTGCGTGGCGCCAAGTCGCTGTCGGCAGGGCGGGCACCGCACAGGCGCCGCACCCGGCCATCGCACACGCCGGGAGCGTCATGCAGTCGTCGTGGCAGCAGGGTTCCACGCTGCGTGCCACGGCCGTCGCCTGCTGCAGGCACAGCAGGATCGCGAACGACAGGGCGACGAGGAAGCGCATGGCCCGCACTGTAGCCGACTCGCCGCGGGCAGGCGGCACCGATCTTGCGTGAGCGCCGCGATGGACATCGACTTCCGCGAGCTCGGCGCCTACGAGCGCTACAAGCTGATGGCCAGCCTGATCGTGCCGCGGCCGATCGCGCTGGTCACCACGCTCGGCGCCGACGGCGTCGTCAACGCCGCGCCGTTCAGCATGTTCAACATGCTCGGCGAAGACCCGCCGCTGGTGTTCATCAGCGTCAACCGCCTGCACGACGGCCGCCTGAAGGACACCGCGGCCAACATCCTGCGCAGCCGCGAGTTCGTCGTGCACCTGACGGACGAGGCGATGAGCGCGCAGATGCACGCCTGCGGCAGCGCGCTGCCGCCGCACCAGAGCGAGCTGGACCATGCCGGGCTCACCGCGCTGCCGTCGCGCTGCGTCGCGCCGCCGCGCATCGCGCAGGCGCCGGTGGCCTTCGAGTGCGTGCTGCACGAAACGCTCGAAACCGACAGCCGCTACGTCTTCCTCGGCCGCATCCTGTGGCTGACGGTGCGCGACGGGCTGGTCGATGCCGAACGCTGGCGCGTGCGGCTGCAGGACTACCACCCCGTCGGCCGCTTCGGCGCGAGCTTCTACGTGACGACGAACGAGCGCTTCGCGCTCGGCGATGTGCGCGCCAACGCGATCGACGAGCTCTGACCCGCCTTCAGCGCTGGAAGATCGCCTTCGTCTCGCCGTCGATCGGTGCCGAGGTGTGCTGGTGGACGATCTTCCAGTCGTCGCCCCGCCGGACCAGCGCCATCGTGATGCGGTTGGTCATCGAGCGCAGCGTGGTGCCGCCGGCATCGATCGCGGCGAACGAGACGAAGGCGTGCAGCACGGCGAGGTCCTGCGCCACCCGGGCCTGCACCTCGCTGAAGGCCACGGCGACGCGCTCGTCGCGCAGCGAGCCGAACCAGCCCTGCACCATCTCGCGCCACGGCTGCCGGCCGTCATGGGACCAGCTGTTCCACATGTCGAACACCCGCAGGTCGGCGTCGTAGAGCGCCACGAAGGCCTCGACGTCCTTGGCCAAGACGGATTCCACGTACGCGTGCAGAAGCTGCCGGATCTCGGCGGGGGTGTCGGTGTTGGTGTCGGGAAAGTTCATAGGATTTCTCCTGGCATGAAGAGGTGGTTCTGCAAACGACGATCGACGCAGTGCGAAATCGACAACAGGAGTCATCCCGGCGGCGATGCCTTCAGCACCTCGACGACGAACTCGATGAAGGCGCGCACCTTGGCCGCCGGCCACTGGCGCGACGGGTAGAGCGCATACAACGGGAAGCGCTCGTCGGGCCAGTCGGGGAACAGGTCGACCAGCTGCCCGCGGTCGAGCTGCTCCTGGATGCCGATCGCCTTGATCTGCGCGATGCCGGTGCCGGCCAGGCAGGTCGCGAGCAGCGTGCCGGGGTCGGTCAGCATCAGGCGGCCGCGGGTCGGCACCGTCAGGTGCTTGCGGCCGCGCAGGAACTCCCAGGCGAACGGCTGGCCGGTGGCCATGTCGCGCACCTGGATGCAGGCGTGCCCTGCCAGGTCGGCCGGCGTGGCCGGGCGGCCGTGCTGCTTCAGGTAGGCCGGCGACGCCACGGTGACGATGCGGCTCTCGAGCAGCTTGCGCGCCACCAGCGACGAGCTCGGCGGCTCGCCGAAGCGCACCGCGATGTCGAAGCCTTCGCCGACCAGGTCGCCGAGCTGCTCGCGGGCGATCAGTTCGAGCGTCAGGTCCGGATGCAGCGCGAGGAAGCTCGGCAGGTGCGGCGCCAGCAGCAGGCGCGACGTGAACGCGTCGGTGTTGACGCGCAGCCGGCCCTGCACGGTGCCGGACGAACTGGTGGCGTGCGTCACCGCGTCTTCGATGCCGAGCACCAGCGGGTTGATGTCGGCGTAGAGCCGGCGGCCTTCGTCGGTGAGGTTCAGCGAGCGCGTCGTGCGGTCGAGCAGGCGCACGCCGATGCGGGCCTCGAGCCGCGCGATGGCCCGGCTGACGCCGGACGGCGTCATGCCGAGCGCCTCGGCCGCGCGCACGAAGCTGCCGCCTTCGATCACCGCGGCGAGCATGCCGACGTTGGAGAGCAGGCGTCCGTCGAGGGTCATCGTGGTTCGATTCGTGATTCGGTGTCAGCAATCATATGCCGGCCATCGTCTTTACTCAAAGGGTGCCGCTTCCTACGATCCGCCTCCTGATTGATGAATTGACGAAAGGAATCTCCATGCATGCCATCACCGGAATCACGGGCCAGGTCGGCGGCGCGGCCGCACGCGAGCTGCTGTCGCGGGGCCAGCAGGTGCGCGCCGTCGTGCGCGATACCGACAAGGGGCGCGCCTGGGCGGCGCTCGGCTGCGAGGTCGCGATCGCCACGATGGACGATGCCGCGGCACTGGCGCGGGCCTTCGACGGCGCCACGAGCGTGTTCGTGGTGCCGCCGCCGGTGTTCGACCCGGCACCGGGCTTCCCCGAGGCGCGGGCCACCGCCACGGCGCTCGACCAGGCGCTGCGCGCCGCGCGGCCGGCGCGGGTGGTGTGCCTGTCGACGATCGGCGCGCAGGCGGCGCAACCCAACCTGCTGAGCCAGCACACGCTGATGGAAGAGGTGTGGTCGGCGCTGCCGCTGGACGTGACGCTGCTGCGCCCGGCGTGGTTCATCGAGAACCTGCGCTGGGATGTCGATGCGGCACGCGTGCAGGGCGTGATCCCGGCCTTCCTGCAGCCGCTCGACCGGCCGGTGCCGATGGTGGCCACCGAGGACGTCGGGCGCGTCGCCGCACGCTTGCTGATGGAAACCGGGGCCGGGCGGCGCATCGTCGAGCTCGACGGCCCGGCGCCGGTCAGCCCGAACGACATCGCCGCGGCGCTGGCGCAGGCCCTCGGCCGCCCGGTGCGTGCGCAGCCGGTGCCGCGCGACAGTTGGGAGGCGCTGTTCCGCAGCCAGGGCATGCGCCATCCGGAGCCGCGCATCCGGATGATCGACGGCTTCAACGAAGGCTGGATCCGTTTTTCGGGCGGCGAGGCGGTGCAGGTCCGCGGGACGACCGGCCTCGCGGGCGTTGTCGACCAACTCGTGGGGTGATCGCTCCGCGTGGACGGACGGGTCGCAGAATCGGCGCATGAGCGTCGATCCCTGCACCCGCCGCGACTGGCTGGCCGGTCTGGCGGCCACCGCGTTGGTCAGCGCCGCGCCGGCCCGCGCGGCGGCCACCCTCGAGCGCCGCATCGCATCGAGCGGCGAGATGCTGCCGGTCATCGGACTGGGCAGCTGGATCACGTTCAACGTCGGCAACGACCGCGCGGCGCGCGATGCCTGCACCGAGGTGGTCCGCGCGTTCTTCGCCGAGGGCGGCCGGCTGATCGATTCGTCGCCGATGTACGGCTCGTCGCAGCCGACCATCGGCCACGCGCTGGCACAGCTCGGCCGGCCGGCGGCGCTGTTCGCGGCCGAGAAGGTGTGGATCGGCGACGTGCAGCGCGGCGCGGCGCAGATCGAGGCCTCGCGCAACTTCTGGGGCGTGCCGCGCTTCGACCTGGTGCAGGTGCACAACCTGCTGTCATGGCAGGAGCACCTGCCGCGGCTGTTCGACATGAAGAAGGCGGGGCGGCTGCGCTACGTCGGCATCACCACGTCCGAAGGCCGGCGCCATGCCGAGCTGGAGCAGGTGATGCGCACGCAGCCGATCGACTTCGTGCAGCTCACGCACAACCTGGTCGACCGCGAGGCCGAACAGCGGCTGCTGCCGCTCGCGCAGGAACGCGGCATCGCGGTGCTGGTGAACCGGCCGTTTCGCGGCGGCGCCTTGATGGATGCGCTGGCGCGCCAGCGCTTGCCGGCCTGGGCGGCAGAGATCGACTGCGTGAACTGGGCGCAGGTCGCGTTGAAGTTCGTCGTCTCGCACCCGGCCGTCACCTGCGCGATTCCGGCCACCAGCCAGGTGGCGCACCTGCGCGAGAACATGGCGGCAGCCCGCGGCCGCCTGCCCGACGCAGCGCTGCGCGAGCGCATGGCGCGCACGGTGGCCGCGCTGTGAGGGCCGTGGCGTGAGGGTGGGGCCTTGAGCGAGTGGTGGACCTACCGGCCGTCGAGCTTCCTGATGTTCTCGCCGCGCATCTACGGGCGGCTGTTCGAATCGCTGAACGACGCGTGGTGGCCACTGCAATGGGTGGCGATGGCGGCGGCCTCGGCGTGGCTGGTCTGGCGTGCCCGCGGGGGGCGCGACGAGCGGATGCTGCGCGCGGCGTTCGCCTTCATCGCGCTGTGCTGGGCGGTCACGGCCTGGGCCTTTCTGCTGGAGCGCTTCGCGCCGATCTTCTGGCCGGCCACGTACTTTGCGGCGGCGTTCGGGCTGCAGGCCGTCGGGTTGCTGGTGCTGGCGTTTCGGGGCGGTGTCGGCCTGTCGGTGCGGCGCTGGCGCGTGGGGTCGGGCATCGCGCTCGCGGTGTGGGCGGTGCTCGGCCACCCGTGGATCGGGCTCCTGCTCGGGCGCCCGTGGCAGCAGGCCGAGTTCGTCGGCCTCGCGCCCGACCCGACCGTGCTGGCGACGCTGGCGCTGCTGCTGCTCGCCACGCCCACGACGGCTGCCGCGCGGCGCGGGCTGCGGCTGCTGTGGGTGCTGCCGCTCGCGTGGTGTGCGATCAGTGCCGCGCTGCTCGCCACGATGGCGGCGTCGCGGCATGCGGGGGTGTCAGTCGAGCGGCTCGACGTGCAGGCGCATGACCAGGTTCCACGCCCGTCCGGCGCCGGGTGATGCGGCGACGCGCCCTTGCTCGTCGAGCTCGACCGTGGAGCGCGACACCGCTTGCTGCACGTTGCCGCCGATGGCTTCGAGCCGGCGCCCGGCGAAGTCGACGCGCGTGACGAGGTCGCAGTGCATCGGCGTGGGTGATTCGCCGGCGCTGATGCGGCCGATCTCGGCCGGTGCAATGCGCGCGCCTTCTCGCAGTGCGCAGATCAGGTCGCCGGGCAGCGCGATCGCGGGCGTGGGCACCACGTCGTGGGCGGAGGTCAGGCGATCTCGCGCCGCGACGACGTAGTCCGCATGCGACTTGCCGAAGCGGAACTCCGATTCGCTGAAGCCCGCGCGGCGCAGCACCGCGCTGATGAATGCGGCCGACCAGGCGGGCGTCCAGTACGGCCGGCCCCACTCGGGGGACCAGCGGGCCTCGCACTGGTCGGTCCGCGGGCAGGTGTGGCGCTCAATGCCGCCCGAGCCATCGGGCCCGAGTGAGGCCCAGTAACCGTTGACGACCGGGCACAGCGCCGCGCTCATCTCGCGGCCGCAGCCGTCGTCGACCTCGGCGCAATCGCCGGAGGCCAGCACGGCGCATTGCGCGCCGTCGGCCGTCGTGCCGGTGACCGGCGAGCCCCACAGCCGCCACTCGGCCTCGGCAATCTGCAGCATCCGCGCGACGCGTTCCGGCGGCACGGTCGTCGGCGCGACGGGGCCACGCGTGATGCAGCCGGCGGCGATCAGCGTGGTCAGGAGGACGAGCGTGCGGCGGAGGGGGCGCATCGGGAAGATTGTGTGCGCAGGCGACGTGCCGGCACGACTACAGTCGCGAGCTTTCCCTCTGCACTGTCCGGATTTCGCCATGAGCATGATTTCCTTCGACGCCGGTTCACACCGCTTCCATTTGAGGGCCGTGGCGATCGTCGTCCGTGGCGGGGACGTGCTGCTGCACCGCGCGGAAGGCGATGATTTCTGGGCCTTGCCCGGTGGGCGGGTGGAGTCCGGTGAAGAGTCGACGACGGCCGTCGTGCGCGAGCTGCAGGAAGAACTCGGCCTCGTCATCCGGCCCGGCCCGATGGCCTTGCTGGTCGAGAACTTCTTCGTCTATGGCGGCGTGAAGCACCATGAAGTCGGCCTGTACTTCACGGCCGAGGCCCAGGCCGGAAGCCGCGTGCTCACCGAGCCCGGGCCGTACCGGGGCGTCGAAGGCGCGCGCGAACTCGTCTTTGCGTGGTTTTCGCGTTCAGCACTGAAAGAGGTCGACCTGCGGCCGGACTTCCTGGCGGACGCACTTGCGATGCAAGACCTGGCTTTCAGGCATGTCGTGCAGCGCGACGTGAACGCTGGCTGATTGCCGCCGGGGATCTGGACTCAGGC
>Ga0247784_1000549_pt1 | contig 10202 bp, 10 predicted proteins | sample UWRJL169409R5_FD_179909 | JGI IMG/M metagenome (GOLD analysis project Ga0247784, IMG submission 179909) | Plant litter microbial communities from Arlington Agricultural Research Station in Wisconsin, United States - UWRJ-L169-409R-5 | ecosystem: Environmental > Terrestrial > Plant litter >...
TCGAATAGCTTGGCGACTTCGCCTGCCGGCGTTTCGGGCGCGATGCCTTCGACGCTGTTGTCCATCACTTCGCCGACGGTCTTTTCCGGGTCTTCGGTGAGCAGCCGGGTGAGGTCGAGGGCACCGCGATATTTGTCGTGACGATTCACGACGAACAATTGGTCGGTGCGCTTCGGCATTTCGCCGCGCATGCGCAGATAACGCAGCACGACTTCCAGCGTCACGTCGGGACGCACGGTGATCGCGTCGAGATTCATCAGGCCGCCGGCGCTGTCCTGCTCGAACGCCAATACGGCCGACAGGCGCTCGCGGTCCTGTGCGTCCATTGAATGCAGCACGCGCTCGTTCAATGTTTCCGGCAGGTCGCCGATCAAGTCGGCGAGATCGTCGACTTCCATGCCTTCGGTCGCGGCGATCAGCTCTTCAGCATCCATGCCGCCGATCAGCTCGGCGCGCACTTCTTCGTTGAGCTCGATGAGCACGTCGCCTTCGAGCTCGGGATCGACGAATTCCCAAACGATTTCGCGCCGGGCCGGCGGCAACGATTCGATCAGCGAGGCGATCTCCGCCGGATGCAGCGAATTGATCAGCCGTTGGCCATGGCGCAGCGACCCCTGCTCAAGCGCGCTACGAAGCGCGGCGAGTCGAGTGGTCTTTTGATCTTGGACGTCTGCCATGGCGCGCGCAGTGTAGCGGCGCAGTGTGCAGAAAGGTTAGCGAGGTTGCGCTCCGACAACTTGATGTCGTGCATGGACCTGCGGAAATTTGCCGGCGAAATGCCGGGCGAGTCGCTCGACCAGATACACCGAACGATGCTGGCCGCCGGTGCAGCCGATGGCGATGGTCAGATAGCTGCGATTGGTGCGGACCAGCTCGGGAATCCAATGTTCCAGGAACGCGACGATGTCGTCGAACATCTTGGTGACCGACGCGTGGCGTTCGAGGTATGCCACGCAGGCGGGATCGCGGCCGGTGAGACGCGCCAGGCCCGGTTCCCAATACGGATTCGGCAGGCTGCGCACATCGAACACGAAGTCCGCATCGCCCGGCACGCCGTGGCGATAAGCGAAAGATTCGAACAGGATCGACATGCGGCCTTCGACTCGGCCGCCGACGCGTTCGCGAATCAGCTCGCGTAATTCATGCACGCTGGAACGCGTGGTGTCGACGATGAGGTCGGCCGCGTCCGCAATCGGTTCCAGCAGCGCTTGCTCCTGCGCGATTGCGTCCGCGAGGCCCAGGCCTTCGCGACTCAGCGGATGGCGGCGCCGCGTTTCGCTATAGCGCTTCAACAGCGCTTCCTGATCGGCGCGTAGAAACAGCACTTCGCACCCGACACCGCTGCGCTTCAGGTCGGCAACGAGCTTCGGCACCGACGCGATCTCGCTCGGGCGATTGCGCGCATCGACGCCTACCGCCGTGTATTTGTACGTCGATTCGTTGGTGCGCACGGTGTGCGAGATGAACATCGGCAGCAGCCCGGCCGGAATGTTGTCGACGCAGTAGTAGTCGAGGTCCTCCAGCATGTGCAACGCCACGCTTTTACCCGAACCGGACAATCCGCTGACGATGACGAGACGCATGGCTGCAAGAAAGAACTGCTGACGAAAAAGGGCTGCAGCCTCGAAGACTACAGTGGTCAGCGCAGCGTGAGCAACGACCGAAGTGAGCTGGTGCCCGCCGCCCTTAGTCGGACGGCGGGACTGTCAAATCGGCGGGCGTCAGCGCCTCAGGACGGCCGGATTTTCTGCGCTTCCAGCGCGTGATGGTCCGACAGCTTTTCTTTGTGTTTCTTGACGCGCCGGTCGAGTTTGTCGGCGAGCGCATCGATGGCGGCGTACATATCCATTTCGACGGCGTCGGCGTACACGGTCGCGCCGTTCAACAATACGGTGGCTTCGGCTTTGTGGCGGAGCTTTTCGACGGTAAGGATGCAGTGAACGTCAATGATGTGGTCGGAGTGCCTGACTATGCGGTCCAGTTTCTTTGCGACGTAACCCTTCATGGAAGTGGTGACATCGACATGGTGACCGGTGACGTTCAGTTGCATGGAAAGCCTCCTTTACGGAAGTGACTACTGACTAGTGACTAATGACTGGTCAGAGGGGCAGTGCCAGTCGCTATTCACCTCTGCTCATCTCACCGAAACTCGCTTGCGTTCGCTGGACGGAGGTATACCTAAGGCTTCGCGGTATTTCGCCACGGTGCGCCGTGCGACCAGCACACCCTCGCGCGACAGGATGTCGGCGATGCGGCTGTCCGAGAGCGGCTTGTCGGGCTCCTCCGCCGCCACCAGCTTGCGAATCTTGGCGCGGATGGCCGTGGAGGACATCTCAGTGCCGTCGCTCGCAGCCACGTGGCTGGAAAAGAAATAACGAAACTCGAACACGCCGCGATGCGTGTGCATGTACTTGTTGGTGGTGACGCGCGAAATGGTCGACTCGTGCATCTGCACGGCTTCCGCGACGTCTTTGAGAATCATCGGCTGCATGAATTCGTCGCCGTGCTCCAGGAACGCCGATTGTCGCTGCACGATGCAGCGGGCCACCTTGAGCAAGGTTTCGTTGCGAATCTCCAGGCTGCGGATCAACCAACGCGCTTCCTGCAGCTGTGTTCTCAGCATAGCGTGGTCGCCGCCGCGGCCAATTAATCCTGCGTAACTTTGATTGACCCGAATGCGCGGTAAGCTGGCGGGATTGATCTCCACCGCCCAGCCGCGCTCGGTCCGGCGCACGAACACATCGGGCACGATGTATTCGGCAGGAACTGAGTGCACGCTCGAACCTGGGCGAGGCTGACAGGCGCGCACCAGCACGAGCGCGTTTTCCATTTCCTCTTCGGTGACGCGCAGCTGACGGCGCAGCAGCGCGTACTGTTGTTCGGCGACTTGATCGAGATAGTTGGCGGCAATCGCGATCGCGGTTTCGCGGCCGGGTGTATCAGGATCCAGCTGTCGCAATTGCAGCTCGATACATTCGGCGACCGAGCGCGCGCCGACACCGGCAGGGTCCATCGCCTGCACGTGTTTGAGCACGCGCTCGACTTCCGATGCGGTGGCGACGATTTCCGGTTGCAGATTGCGCGCGATCTCATCCAGCGGCTCGATGACATAACCATCATCATTGATGGCATCGATGATCGCCGCGCCGATGCGCATGTCGCGCTCGTTGAGTCGCGACATCTCCAGTTGCCAGGTGAGATGTTCCTGCAGCGTCTCGCCGCGCGCGTCGGAAAAATCCTGGGAATGATCGTCATCGCCGGACCAGGGTGTTTCCGATGGACCGGTGCTCTGCGAGTCACTCCAGTCTTGATCTTCGACGATGTCGAGCGGTTGTTCGGCTTCGGCCGCCTCGCTCTGTTCGGAGCCGGAGGAGGTTGCAGCGGTTTCCGCTGGCGTCGGCGCGGGCGATTCGTAGGTGGGCTCGGCGTCGCCGGTTTCCAGGCTGCCGGACTCGTCCTCCGCCTCCAACATCACGTTGCTTTCGAGCGCTTCGCGAATCTGCGCCTGGAGCTCCAGCACGGGCAGCTGCAAAAGGCGGATGGCCTGCTGCAGCTGGGGGGTCATGGTCAGCTGCTGGCCGAGTCGGAGCTGCAGGGCGGGCTTGAGCATTCGTCTCGCTTGTGGAACGTCAACTTGGCCGACGCATGAGCGTCGGACGGAGGGCCGGCGAACGCTGCGGCAGGCCGCGAGGTTCCTTTACAGCCGGAAATCCTGACCCAAGTACACCTCACGGACCTGCTTGTTTGCAAGGATCTCGTCCGCAGTCCCCTCGGCGATCACGCCGCCCCCGCTGACGATGTAGGCCCGGCTGCAAATCCCTAGTGTTTCCCGCACGTTATGATCGGTTATCAACACCCCGATGCGGCGCGAGCTGAGGTGTCGGATGATGCGCTGGATGTCGATGACCGAGATCGGGTCGACGCCGGCGAACGGCTCGTCGAGCAGGATGAACTCGGGTTCCGCGGCCAGTGCCCGCGCGATTTCCACACGGCGCCGTTCGCCGCCCGACAGGCTTTGCCCCATGCTGTTGCGGATATGGCCGATGTGCAGCTCGTCCAGCAGCGATTCCAGCATCTCGTCGCGCTTGTCGCGGTTGAGCTCGGGACGCACTTCCAGGATCGCGCGGATGTTGTCCTCGACCGAGAGCTTGCGGAACACCGACGCTTCCTGTGGCAAGTAGCCGACGCCGAGGCGGGCGCGCTTATGCACTGGGAGCTTGGAAATGTCCTGATCGTCGAGCAGGATGCGGCCGGCATCGGTCGGCACCAGGCCGACGATCATGTAGAACGCGGTGGTCTTGCCGGCGCCGTTCGGGCCGAGCAGGCCTACCACTTCGCCGCTTTCGACTTCCAGCGACAGGCTCTTCACCACCTGTCGCGACCGATATTTCTTGGCGAGGCCCTCGACGCGCAGACGAGTCATGCGCCGCCGCCGTCTTTGACCAGCCGCGGTTGTTCGGGCTCTTTCGTGGGATCGTCGTTGAAGGTGGGTTCGACGATGGCGGCGCCGGTTGTGCCGGAGCTGCTGCGTGGCTTGGCGGCACCGTTGGTCGGACGAATGATGCCGCGGACGCGATTGGAAGAGCCGCCCGGATTGATCTGCACGCGCTCGTCGCGCAGGTTGTAGATCACGACGTCGCCGCGAAATTCGTCCTTGCCGTTACTGAACCACACTTGATTGGTGAGTTTGACGACGCCGGTCGTGAAGTCATATTCGATCACGCCGGCGCGGCCGCGCACCTGGCGATTCGCCGTGCCGCCAATTTGTTCGAAACGCGCCGGCGCACCTTCGATGCGCGCGTCGGCAAATTGTCCGTTGATGATGCCCGCGGTCGCGAGGTCGGAAAACAAATCCGCTTCGCCGGTGCGAATGCGCACGCCTTTTTCGAAGGTCCAGCGGCTGCTCTCGGCGCGGAAGTTGAGTCCCTTGGCGGTCTGCGCTTCGATGGACGACGGGCCCTGCATGACTCGCACGTTGCCCTTCAGCTCAAGCGTGTTGGTCCGGAAATCGGAACTGAGGACGTCGGCGCTCCAGGTGTAGCCGGCGTCCGTGACAGGTGCCTTGGCCGCCAACACAGCTGGGCTCGCGCACAGTGCCGTCGCCAATGCGGCGGTCAGTAACTTGGTTATTTGAGTGGGCATGAGTGTCAGCTCAGGGAGTGCGGCGGCCCGGGGCCTGCTTCGAGCGGGATTCGGGATCGAATCTGCCATTCACGGTCTCCAGTCGCAGCTTTTCGTTATTCAAGTCGGCGCGCAGGTTCTTAACCACCATCGAATGCTGCCCGAAGCGCACCTTGACCGGCGAGCGGGTGCTGTACGCCACGCTTTTTTCGGTGTCGATGGCCAATTCGTCGGTCCGCAAGAACGTGTCGGTAGCGTTCGGGGCGAGCGAGCGCAATTCCACGTCGCCGTCCAAGTGCACCACGCGCGAGTTCGGCGGCACCTGGCCGCTCTTCGCGGTCAGCTCCCAGGCCCAATCGGTGGTGCCAAAATAATTCACTCGCACCGACTCCATGGTGATGGCTTCGCCGCCTTGATTGCGATTCAACTTCTGTTCGATCTGTCTCGCAATCAATTCGATGCTGGGCGCGCCGTCCTTGCGCGTGCGCAGGATGACCGCGTCCTTCAAGTAATAACCCGGTTGCTCGGGCAACTCGTGACTCATCGTCGGCGCGCTGCCGTTGTCCACGAACGCGCCGTAGCCGATCACGATCGCGGCCAGCGCGGCGGTCAACGATACCGAGCGCCAATTCATCCGTGCACCTTACGACTGGCTTCCAGCCGGCGAGTTTCCAGAATCAAGTCGCACACCTCGCGAACCGCGCCTGTGCCGCCGGGCAACTGAGTAATGAAGTGCGCTTGCGACTTCACACTCGGATGCGCATCGGCGACGGCAATGGCAAGCCGCGAAACTTCCAGCAACGGCAGATCGGGAACATCGTCGCCGACACTGGCCACTGCTTGTGTCGTGAGATTCGTCAGGTCGAGCAACTCGCGCAGCGCCGTGCTCTTGTCCTCGACGCCTTGCCTGATCCACGTGACGCCGAGCTCGGTCATGCGCTTCTCGACCGCCTTCGACTGGCGGCCGGAAATCACTGCGACCTGTAGACCGGCTTTGAGCACTTGCTTGATTCCCGCACCGTCGCGCACGTGGAAACACTTCATCTGTTCGCCGCGTGCGCCGAAATACAACCGTCCGTCCGTGAGCACACCGTCCACATCCAGCACCAGCAGCCGAATGTCGTTGGCGCGTTCCACCAGGGTTTCCATGGATTACATCACCCCGGCGCGTAACAAATCATGAACGTTGAGCGCGCCGACCAGCACGTTGTGCTCGTCGACCACCAGCAGCTGCGTGATGCGAAACTTTTCCATCATGTGCACAGCTTCGGCCGCCAGCACCTTGCGGGTGATGGTTTTCGGATTGGCTGTCATCACATCGCGCATCCGCACTGTCTTGATGTCGATCGAATGATCCAGCGCGCGGCGCAGATCGCCATCGGTGTAAATGCCCAGCACGCGCTGTCGATCGTCCACGATCGCCGTCATCCCCAAACCCTTGCGAGTCATTTCCAGCAGCCCGTCCCGCAACGGGGTGTCCTCGCGGACCTGGGGCAGCTGCTCGCCGGTGCGCATCACGTCGTCAACATGCAACAGCAGCCTTCGTCCCAAAGTGCCGCCCGGATGCGAACGGGCGAAATCCTCTTCGGTAAAACCGCGGGCTTCGAGCACGGCGACCGCCAGAGCGTCGCCCATGGCGAGGGTGGCGGTGGTGCTGGCGGTCGGCGCCAGGTTGTGAGGACAGGCTTCTTCCGGAACGCTCACATCGAGTGTCGCCGCAGCGGCCTTGGCGAGCGTGGATTGCAGCCGGCCCGTCATTGCGATCAACGCCACGCCGAGACGTTTGATGACCGGCAAAATTGTGAGCAGCTCCGCAGTCTCGCCGGAATTGGAAATGGCGATCACCACGTCGTCGTGCGTGATCATGCCGATGTCGCCGTGACTGGCTTCGGCCGGATGCAGGAAAAAAGCCGGCGTGCCGGTGCTGGCGAGGGTCGCGGCAATCTTATTGCCGATGTGACCGGACTTGCCCATGCCGGTGACGACGACCCGGCCCCGGCAGCCGTGCACGAGCTTGCACGCCGCGACGAATGCGTCGTCGAGCCTGTTTTGTAGCGCTTGCACCGCAGCGACTTCGGTCGCGAGCACGCGCCGGCCGCGCGAGAGCAGTTGTTCAGCGTCGAGCGTCACGGCAGTTCGAAAGTCGGTAAACATCGCATTGCTGAATGATAGCGCGATGCCTCGCCTCGCTGGTCATTTCCTCGTCACGAATGCCTTTCTCCAGTGCCATGATTCGCCACGATTCATCACGAGTATCGAGGGCACGGATCGGCTACCATGGCGCCCCTTTGACGCCATGCTCTGGGCCTGAGAACACCGATGAATGCCGCCGAGGTTCAAACGCTGATTCAGAACGGATTGCCCGGTGCGCAGGTGCGCGTCGAATCCGACGACGACACGCATTTCGAAGCGGTCATCGTCGCGCCCCAGTTCGAGGGCAAGCGCATGATCCAGCGTCATCAGCTCGTGTACGCCACCTTGGGGCAGCTGATGGGGCGGGAGATTCACGCGTTGAGCATCCAGGCCTTCTCCCCGTCGGAACAAAAGTAATCCATGGACAAGTTGCAGATCACCGGCGGCGTGCCGCTGGAAGGCGAAGTCCGTATTTCCGGCGCCAAGAACGCCGCATTGCCGATTCTCGCGGCCACGCTGCTCGCCGAGAAGCCGGTGTCCGTCGGCAATGTGCCGCATCTGCAAGACGTCACGACCATGATCGAGTTGCTCGGTCGCATGGGCGTGAGCGTCACCATCGACGATCGCATGCGCGTGGAAGTCGATGCATCGACGATCAAAGATTGCGTTGCTCCTTACGAGCTCGTGCGCACGATGCGTGCGTCGATTGTCGTGCTCGGGCCGTTGCTCGCGCGCTTCGGCAAAGCGGATGTTTCATTGCCTGGCGGCTGCGCGATCGGCGCGAGGCCGGTGAACATTCACGTCGATGGTTTGCGAGCCATGGGCGCGGAGATTCAGATCGAGAACGGCTACATACGAGCTAAAGCAAATCGCCTCAAGGGTGCACGCATTGTTTGCGAGACAGTGACGGTGACGGGCACTGAGAATCTGCTGATGGCCGCGGCGCTGGCCGATGGCGAGACCATCATCGAGAACGCTGCGCGTGAGCCGGAGGTCGTCGATCTCGCATCGTTCCTGAGTGCGATGGGCGCGAAGATTCAGGGCGCGGGGACGGATGTCATCGTCGTGCAGGGCGTGGAGCGGTTGAACGGCGCTCACTACGACGTGCTGCCTGATCGCATCGAGACCGGTACTTATCTGGTGGCCGGTGCGATTACTGGCGGTCACGTGCGGATCAAGGGCACGCGACCGGATCATCTCGACGCGGTGTTGTTGAAGCTGCGCGAGGCGGGTGCTCACATCGAGGTGGGTGATACGTGGATCGATCTCAACATGCATGGGCGCCGGCCGAAGGCGGTGAACATTCGTACTGCGCCTTATCCGGCGTTTCCCACGGACATGCAGGCGCAGTTCGCGGCGCTCAATACGGTTGCCGATGGTGTGAGTGCGGTGACGGAAACGATTTTCGAGAACCGCTTCATGCATATGTTGGAGATGCGGCGCCTGGGGGCGGACATTCGCATCGAAGGCAATACCGCGATCATTCACGGCATCCCGCGGCTGACTGCGGCGCCGGTGATGGCCACTGATTTGCGGGCTTCCGCGAGCCTCGTGCTGGCTGGCTTGGTGGCGCAGGGGACGACTGAGATTCTGCGCATCTATCACATAGATCGTGGTTACGAGCGGATCGAAGAGAAGCTTGAACAGCTCGGCGCTCAGATCAAGCGCATCGCCTAGCATATAGGCGAGCGGTACAGGTTCACCGCGGGATTCCTACATCAGCGATTACTCAGCGCGGACTGGTGCCCAGGAGTTGGCCAATCCGTGTGGTTTCGTTCGCCGAGTTTTTGGCGACGACCGGCGGCAAGAGTTTTCCATTTGCGGGCACATCGATTTCATTGGCGAGGCTTGTGTAGCGGCGGGAGGGTCCGGCGCAGGCGCCCTGTCTTGATTGCTGAGAGTCGGGTGGCGCTCGGGCGGGGTCCAGGCTCTGCGCGGTCTCGTTCGCCGACATGGGGCGACCGCGCTTCAAAAATTCGATCTGAGGACAGATCGAATTTTTGGCGGGCCTTGCACGGCGGAGGGCTCGGCGTCACGAGTGTCAGCTCAGCCTTCTCATGTCAGTAGCCGCCGAGCCGCAAACCGCCGTGCTGCGGCGGTCGCCAAATGTCGGCGAACGAGACCGCGCAGAGCCTGGACCGTGGCAATGTGAGAGCTTGAGGCGCTCGACTCAGAGCTTGGAGACACGTCCGCACCTTCGTGAGGCGGCGGCACCAAAGCCCACATTGGATTGCGCAGAGCTCGGCCGTGCAATGCTCGCCGCGCCGACGCACAGCGTGTGCCTGCGCTTGTATGGTGGCCTCAAACATTGAGGCGGTTCACCCCTCTTCCGTGCAGAACAATCCGGCCGACGTCGGAAGATTGCGATGCCGTTTAGCGTGAGCCGCGCGGAGGCCGTTCTTCCAGCGTCGCCTTAAACGTCATCCTCGCCTTGCCGCGCACCGCGCGAATTTCCAGCTCCGAGCCGGGCGTCATCGCGGCCACGCGATTCAACGCTTCCTGCGCATTCAAGATGGGCGCGCCGTTCAGGTGAGTGACGAGGTCATCGACGTGCACGCCGGAGCGGGCAGCGGGGCCGTTGGGATCGACGCTGCTGATGCGTAACGCAACCGGCGGATCAATCCCGAGCGCCGCGGCCATTCCACGAGGCAATTCCTCAGAAGAAACCCCAAGCCAGCCACGGCGAACGCGGCCGTGCTCCAAAATCTGATCCATCACTCCGCGAACCATATTCACGGGAATCGCGAAGCTGATGCCGTCGGTGCCCAGCGTCTGCGCGAGCACAGCTGTGTTGATGCCAATCAACTCGCCATCCGCATTGATCAGCGCGCCGCCGGAATTTCCGAAATTGATGGCAGCGTCAGTTTGAATGAAATCTTCGAAGTCGGTGACACCGAGACGGCCGCGGCCGGTGGCGCTCACGATGCCCTGGGTGACCGTCTGACCAC
>Ga0247784_1000550_pt1 | contig 10197 bp, 8 predicted proteins | sample UWRJL169409R5_FD_179909 | JGI IMG/M metagenome (GOLD analysis project Ga0247784, IMG submission 179909) | Plant litter microbial communities from Arlington Agricultural Research Station in Wisconsin, United States - UWRJ-L169-409R-5 | ecosystem: Environmental > Terrestrial > Plant litter >...
CAAAATAATGTTGCCCGCGGCCTTCAATGGCGGGGCGACGATTCCGTTCATCGGCTGTATCGCTCGTGCCGTCGGCGGTGACGAGAAATCGGAGGCCGCCGTGAACGAAGCGTTCGCCCGGCTCAAGGCGCTGAAGCCCAGCGTGCGCGGATTCTTCACGGACGGGAACCAGCCGACGGAAGTGATCCAGCGGGGCGATATTGCGGTGGCCGCTCAATTTGCGATCCGCATCGCAAATATCACCAAGAGCACTCCGCACATTGTCAGTGTAACCCCGAAAGAGGGCGCCTGCGCGGTTCCCTACGACCTCTGCATCGTCGCCGGCGCCAAGCAGCCCAAGCTCGCCAAGACGTATATAAACTTCGCGCTTGGCGAGGCGGTACAGGGCAAGCTGGTGCAAAACCTGCTCGCGACGCCTTCCCGCTCGAATGTACCGATCAGCCCGGAGCTGCGGCCGATGGTGATCAGCGATCCGAGCAAGATCTGGTTCATGGACGAAGAATATACCGCCGCCAGGCAGCGCGAATGGCTGGATCGCTATACGCGCGAGGTTCAGAGTTGAGCACGGCCGCCGTGACATCCGCCCCGGAACTCGAAATCGCTGCCGTATCGAAGCGCTACGGCAGCGTGATGGCACTGGAGAGCTGCAGTCTCTCCATGAACCGTGGTGAGATTCTCGCCCTGCTTGGGCCGAGCGGCTGCGGCAAGTCCACTTTGCTCAATATCATCGCCGGATTCGAAACCTCGGATACCGGTTCGATCCGGCTGCGCGGGAGATCCCTCAACGACGTCGTTCCGCATCGGCGCGACGTCGCTATGGTGTTCCAGAACTACGCGCTGTTTCCGCATATGACCGTGGCGGAGAACATCGCCTACGGCCTGTATCCGCGGCGCCTCGATGCTACGACGATCCGGGCCCGCATCGATGAGATGCTCGCGCTGCTCAAGCTTAGTGGCCTGGAAAGCCGCTATCCGGCCCAGCTGAGCGGTGGGCAGCGTCAACGCGTGGCGCTGGCACGTGCACTGGCGATTCAACCGCAGATGCTGTTGCTGGACGAAGCCTTCAGCGCGCTCGACCGTAACCTGCGCGAAGAGATGCAACTCGAACTTTCGCTGCTGCTGCACCGACTTCAGGTGTCGACGATACTCGTTACTCACGACCAGCGCGAGGCTTTTGCACTGGCCGACCGCATTGCGGTCATGGAAACCGGACGTATCTCGCAAATTGGCGCGCCGCGCGAAATTTACGAGCAGCCCGCCTCGGACCACGTACTGCAATTTCTCGGCACGACCAATTCGCTGGATGGAATCGCGGAAGCGGCGGGGACAACCATGGCGCTGCGTATCGCCGGTGGCCTGGCATTTGCCTGCCCGCCACAAGCCATCCCTCTTCGTGCCGGAGAGCGGGCGGTGGTCTACATCCGCACCGAAGATGTGGGCATCGCGCTGCACCCGACGGCGGTCCATACGTCCGAGCCCGGCAACGTCTCCCTTGTCACCTTTCTCGGCGCGCAGGAGCGGATCGTCGTTAGCCTCGGCGCACAGCAGGTGGTGATCGAGCGGCCGACGCGAAGCACGAGCCAGCAGATCGCGATCGGCGCAGCGGCCTTCCTGGATTTCGACCCTGCAAAATGCCGGATCGCGGCCCCTGCGGTGTCGCCATGAGGCTCGGCCGCTACGCACCCTGGCTGTGGCTGTTCCCAGCCGGCGCATTGCTGATTCCGTTTTTTCTGATCCCGCTTTGCGTGGTCGTGCGCGACAGCTTCTACCGCGAGGATCCTGTCCGGTTTCTGATCCCCGACTTCACGTTCGCGAACTATGCGCGGGTGCTCGGCGACCGCTACTACTTGACTGTCTTTGGCAACACCTTGCTGATCGCTCTGGTCATCTCGGTGATCGCGCTGATCATCGCCGTTCCCTTTGCGCAATACGTCGCCCGCAGCACCGGCAAGCAGCGCGCGCTGCTGTTATGGATCATCTATCTGCCGCTCTATGTCAGCGTGATCATGCGCGCCTTCGGCTGGATGGTCATTACGGCCGATAGTGGCCTCATCAACAGTACGCTGATGTCTCTTCGGCTGATCGGCCAGCCGATCAAGCTGCTGTTCGAAGTGGAGGGCATGACGCTCGCAATGCTGCATCGTTATCTTCCGCTAATGATCATCCCGATCGTCACGACGCTGCAGAAGCTGGACCGCGATCTCCTCAAGGCTTCGGCTAATCTGGGTGGCAGCCGCTGGTATGGCTGGCGCCGGATCGTGCTGCCAATGGCGATCCCGGGCATGGTGGGGGGCACGCAGCTGGTGTTCGCCGGCGTGCTCAGCGATTACGTGCTGCCGTCGCTCACGGGCACGACGCGATTTCCCATGGTGGCGCCCGTGATCTTCTACGAGGCGGCCACTAACGGCGCCTGGGCGACCGCGAGCGCGATGGGCACACTGGTGCTGGTCGTGGTCGCGCTATTCCTCATTATCTCCAGCCTGGCGGTCAGGCGGCTGATGCCATGGCAGAGGGCCGTTCAATGATCCGTCCCGACTTCGATTCACCTCGCCTTTCGACCTATGGATATACGGCGTTCGTCGTCCTCTTTCTGCTCTTGCCGATCGTGCTGGGAACCATCGTCGCCTTCAGCAGTGGCGATCGCCTTGAATTCCCGCTCCCCGGTTTTAGTCTGCGCTGGTTCCACGAAGCCTGGCGCAATGTCGTGTTCGTCGACGGCCTATGGAACAGCCTGATCATCGCCGTCTGCAGCGCGGCTCTCGCGACAATCGCCGGCACTGGCGCAGCCATCGCGCTCAACCACTACCGTTTCAAGGGTCATTCGGTCGTCCAGCTCGCGGTCATGCTGCCCGTCTCATTGCCCGGCATCGTGCTCGGCCTCGGACTGCTGTTCATACTTTCGCCTTACGGCATGCGCCCGGGCAAGATCGCCGCGATCTTCGGGCACGCGACCGTGAGCATCCCCTATGTCGTCGCCATGGTGACGGCGGCGCTGTCGAATTACGATCGCGCGCTGGAGCGCGCCTCGCTCAATCTGGGCGTCAGTCCCGCCCGAACGTTCTTCAAGATCACCCTGCCCCTGATCCGTGGCGGTGTGATTGCGGGCGCAATCTCGGCGTTCCTGATTTCCCTCGACAACGTTTCGCTTTCGCTGTTTATCACCCGGGGCGACACATTGCCGCTGCGGCTCATGCAGCAGCTGCTGTTCTACGCCGATCCGAGCATTGCGGCGATGGCAACCATCCTGCTGGCACTTTCACTCGGATTGTTGATCATGATGCTGCCGATGGTGATCTGGAGGCGCTCCCGATAGCACGATGGCTCCTGGCGGGATCATGTAATTCGCAGCGCGATCTTGCCGAAATGTTGCCCCTTGGCCAGGGAGGCAAGAGCTTCGGGGAACGACTCCAAGCCGTCGAAGACACGGTCGACGACGGGCCGCAACGCGTGTCGGGCAATGGCCTTGTTCATGCTCTCGAAAACAGACCGCGGGCCGACGGCGACGCCCTGCACGCGGACGGCCCGCATGAAGGTGGTGACGACGTTGAAATCGGGGGCGACATTGCCGGTCACCGATCCAACGAGCATCACATCGCCTCCGCGACGGACGGCGCGTAACGATTGCGACAGCGTCGCGGCGCCGCCGAGCTCGATGACGCGATCGGCGCCAGGTTCGCCGAACATCCGTTTGGCGGCCTCACCCCAGCGCGGATCGGCCGCGTAGTCGATCAGATGTTGCGCGCCCATGGCGCGTGCGGCCTGCAGCTTGGCCGGATCCTTGGAGGTGATGGCCACTTCCGCGCCGCCTGCGATAGCGAACTGCAAGGCAAAGAGTGCAACACCACCTGTTCCCAGCACCAGCACCTTGTCACCTGGCTTGGTGTTGGCAAGTCCGTAGAGCGCGTTCCACGCCGTCACGGCGGCGCAAGGCAGGCACGCGGCCTCGACATCATCCAGATGTGCGGGAACCGCTACGAGGTCGCGTTCGTCAAAAAGCACTTCTTCAGCGAGCACGCCTTCGCCAGGCCCTCCCCGCGCGCCACCTTCGGCCGACTCGACCCCGCTGCCGGCTACCCAACCCTGCACATGGGTAGGCATCACCCTTTCGCCGATCTGAAAGCGCTTGACATGGGGGCCGACAGCGATGATCTCGCCGACCCCGTCGGATACCGGGGTCAGCGGCAGACGCATCTTTGGATCGTATCGCCCCTCTACGACCAGCAGATCTCTGAAGTTCAGCGATACGGCGCGCATGCGCACGATTACCTGGCGAGGTGCCGGCACCGGCGTTTCTCTCTCTGCGATTGAAAGCCCGCCCGTTCCCCAGGAATTGATTTGGACGATTCGAGCCATCATACGCCCTCATTGCCATTGGTTGTGGTGCGCTGAAATCCTTCGGTCATGTGACGCGCGCGGCTTGCTGAAGAAGCGCACGCAGTGCGGCGCTGAATTCCTGCGCTGATTCGATCTGGGGATAGTGCCCCAGGCCCGCCAGGCCGATGCGCTGCGCGTCAGGGAGATCGGTCTCGACCTCGTTGAGAATATGCTCGCCGGAAATCGGGTCCGCGAGGCCATAGATGAAGCCGAGCGGCTTGTTTGTCCGGCGCATGGCGTCGACCCACCCCTCTCCGAGATCCGCCCGCTCCTTCATATAGATCAACTGGGCCGGCCAGAGATGTTGCCCATCATTTCGCGAGATTGCCGCCCATAAGTCATCGATACGATCGGATGTCGGTGGATGTGTCGGGAATATCGTCATCATCGATGCGGCGAGCGTGTCACGGGTAACTTTTGTGGCCAGCAGCTTTCCTTGAGCCGGATCTACCAGTGCCAGCTGGGTGGGCGTCGGCCGATATAGCTTCGGGTAAACCGACGAATTGGAGAAGATGGCCTGCTCGATCTCCAGGGACGGCACCTGGCCATGGAGCGCTCTATGCAGAAATTGTTGCAGCAGAATGCCACCCAGGTCGTGTCCGATGACTGTGGCTCTGGTGACGCCCAGGCTTTGAAGGATGTTCAACGCGCGGTCGGTCTGGACGATCGACGAATAATCGGCGTCGTGAGGTTTGTCGGACGCGCCGTAGCCGAGGTGATCGAATGTGACGCACCGAAAGCCGGCGGACAGATCGGCGATGACTTCCGCCCAATCGTGGGACGAGGTGGGAAAGCCGTGGAGAAAAACCAGGGTCGGGCCCGCACCCGTGACGTGGGTAAAGATCCGCCGCCCGTCAACTTTGATGAAATGTCCTTCAGCCCACCACTCCTGCAGCCTGCTCATGCGCGCCCTCCCACTTTTATGATGACCTTTCCGTGGTGGTCGCCGCCCGCGAGGCGCGCGAAAGCCCGAGGCGCGTCTTCGAAGCTGAATACGCTGTCGATCACGGGCTGGATTCCGGTCCGATCAAGGAAACGGAGCAAGCTCTCGAAGCTTGTCCGCGAACCGACCGTCACCCCTCGCACCGTCAGGTTTTTGGCGATCAGCTGCCTTACGTCGATTTCGGGCGAGGCGCCGCCAAGGAAGCCGATCGAAATGATCCGGCCGTTCTGGGCCGCCGAGCGCAGCGACTGCCGCAAGGTGTCTTGGCCGCCGACGTCGAGAATGATGTCGGCGCCAACTTGTTGCGTCAGATTCAGAACAGGGCCGCTCCAATCCGGCGTCGCGGTACTGTCAACGAGGATCGATGCGCCGAGCTTGCGGGCAGCCTCAAGCTTATGAGCCGACCTGGAAACCGCTATGACTCGAAGGCCCGCGGCGGCGGCAACCTGGAGGGCAAAGGTCGAGACACCTCCGGAACCTTGAACCAGGACGGTTTCGCCCGGTCGCGCCTCGCCGTGTTCGAAAAGGGCGCACCACGCGGTAAGTGCGGCGATTGGCAGAGCGGCGCACTCATCGTCTGTAAGTCCTGCGGGTGCAGCCACGATCGAGCCTTGCGGAAAGACCTTCTGCTCGCAGAGCACCCCGTCAAGCGGCGAGCCTAAGGTGTTCTGTCGATCGGAAACCCGGCTGGGACCGCGGTCCCAGGTCTGCATATAGCAGCCGATCACCCGGTCTCCGACCTTCCACTCGGTTACCCCTGCGCCGATCGCCGATATCGTCCCTGCCGCATCGGAAGCGGGGATCATCGGAAAACGCTGGCTCGGCGCGTACGTCCCGGCCGCGATCGCCAGATCGCGGTAGTTCAACGCGACGGCGGCGATGTCGACCATTACCTCGCCCGGCTTGGGGACTGCGTCGGGCTTCTCGGCCAGCGCAAGGCTTGCAACGTCAAAGGCCCGCAATTCCCATGCCCGCATACATCACCTAATTCAGATACGATAATGTATCTGAATACAGCTGTGCTATGTTGTCAAGGCTGAGAACGAGGAGGTCGGTCCGTGGCAAGGTTAAGTCGTGAACAGAGCCGGGAGCAGACCCGCGCATTGTTGAGGCGTGCCGCGGCAGCGAACTTCGCCAAGCACGGATTTGAGGGCGCGTCCGTCGATCAGATTTCGGAGGACGCCGGCTTTTCGCGCGGGGCCTTCTACGCCAATTTCGCCGACAAGGAGGCGATCTTCCTGGAACTCCTGATCCGGCATCTCGACCACGACATCGAGGGCTTCAAGCGGGTCGCGACGGAAAGCCGGACGCTGGAGGAACTGATCACCAAACTCACGGCCAGTTATCGTGATCTCGGTGCAAGGCCTGACTGGTGCCTGCTATCCTCGGAATTTCAACTTTATGCCTCAAGGGCCGGCAGGTCGAATTCGGAATTCTCGCGGGTGTATGAGGATTTCCGAGACAGGCTTTCCGCGCTATTGCACGCGGCTTTCAAGCGGTTCGACTTCCGAGGAGAACTGAGCGCGCGCCAACTGGCAAGCGCGATTATTGGCCTCTCACACGGGCTCGCACTCGAGCGAGCGGCATCGAAGGCGAAACTGCCGATGGAAGTGACGGGAATGGCGATCCGCGCGCTTCTCCTGGGCGCGGCTGCGAAAAATGTCGGCATCAAGGATTGAGGCCTGACGAAGATCCGCTCCATTCTTGTTAGCTCATGGCCGGCACTTCCCGCCGTTGCCTTCTTGACCAGGCCAGGCTTTGTGACGACCATTGACGATCCAGCCACTCCAAATCTGGGAGCGCCCATGTCTTCGAGATCCGATCTGCCGCGTCTGAACCGAAGGGCTTTCGTTGCCGGGGCTGCCAGTGCAACCATCTGCGCGCCGGCGCTGGCCCAGCATTCCGGCCATGGCGCGCAGCCGGGCGCAGCGCTGCCTGAAGCGGCCCCTGCCTCCGACCCGTTCGCCAGGCTGCAGGGCGGCACGCCGCATCACCTGACGACCGAACAGATCGCGCAGCGCAAGGTGGAAAGCCCGGCGCCGAAGGGGCCGCAGGGACGATGGGCGCCCAAGGCGGCGTTGCCGCTGCCGCGAAGCGAGATGGCCTGGGCCACCGCCTGGGCGGGACGCATGCATATCGTCGGCGGCTATGGCGAAGGACGCGTCGACCGCGCCTATCACCATGTCTACGACGCAAAAGACGACCGCTGGTTCAACGCCGCGCCATTGCCGCGCGGCGCCAACCACGTCGCCGTGGTGGCGGATGCCGGCCGCGTCTATGCGCTTGGCGGCTTCATCGAACAGAACCGCAATCCGGATCCGAATGCGTTTGCATACGACGTGGCCGCCGACAAGTGGACGGCCATCGCGCCGCTGTCGCGTTCGCGCGGCGCCGCGGCAGCCGTTGCGCTCGACGGCAAGATACATCTGATCGGCGGCGCCGGCGCGCCCACCAACGAGCGCGCCAGCGTCGGCTGGCACGAGGTCTATGATCCGCAAACCGACAAGTGGGAAATCCGAAAGGCGCTGCCGGCGGCGCGCGACCATGTCGGGGCCGTTGCCCATAACGGCGTGATCCATATCATCGGCGGGCGCTTCAACACCTTCGAATACAATACCGACCTTCACCACGTTTACCTGCCCGCGCTCGACACGTGGAAGGAGCGCGCGCCGCTGCCCACGGCGCGTTCCGGCCACGGCCTCGTCGTTTACCGCGACCGCTTCTTCGCCATGGGCGGCGAATACGGCGTGACGGATAAAGGCCAGATTACGCAAGGCGCCGTATTCGGGCAGATGGAGAGTTACGATCCGCAGACCAACACCTGGCAATCGCATGCACCGATGACGACGCCCAGGCATGCGGTGGGCGCCACCACCATTGGCGACGCGATCTATGTGGCGGGCGGCGGAGCCGTGACCGGCGGCTCGGTGCAGTCGTCGGTGCACGAAGCTTTTACGCTGGCCGCCTGACACGTCCGACACCGCCATTGTCAAATGCAATCCCGGCAACGCAGCTCAGTCGGCCGGGGCGCGTGCCGGTGTGAGCTGACCTGGTTGCAACAGCGGAACGATCGACGCGCCGACGCAGCGCGACAAGGTACTGGATAGTTCGGCAGAGCTCAGCGGGTGGCGGACGACAGCGAATATTCCGGAAGCGGCCAGCATCGGAGCGCCCAGGTCCTGTACGGCCGGCGTCGCCAGAATGATCGGCAGCGACGGGGCAATGCGATGCAGCACCGCGGCAAACTCGAGCGCCAGCGCGCTTCCGGGCTGGTGACATAGCAGCGCCGCATCGAACCGCCCGCGCATCGCGTTGCAGGCCTCGGCGGCTTCGGCCGGCGCGGTGAAGCCGACCGGCTCGTAACCGAGCGCCGCCAGCACTTCCTCATGCCGCAGCAGACGCTTACGATTGGTCTCAAGCACCAGTATGGTTTCGCCCAGGCCTCGCCCGGCAGTGCCAGGCGCCTGTTGAACCGGTAGCGGCTCCCTTGATGAGACCGCCGGAAGCCAGATGTCGAAGCGCGTTCCGCTGCCGACAACACTGTGGACATCAACCGCTCCTTCATGCTGCTGGACGATTTCCCGGACCGTCGCCAGCCCGAGGCCGTTGCCCGCGGCGCGCGTCGTGAAGAACGGCTCGAAGATCCGCTCCAGTGTGGCGTCGTCCATGCCGCGCCCCGGATCGGAAATCGAAATGAGCACGAAGCCGCCGGTACCGACGTCAACCCGCCCGACGCGCAACGCGCCTGACGTTTCCCGCATCTCGATCTTGATCTCGATCACGCCGGGTTCATCCATCGCCTGCGCAGCGTTGTTGCAGAGATTCAGAACGACCTGCTGCAACTGCGCCGGTTCGGCCGATACGACCGCCGCGTCGGACGTCTCGTTGACCGTAAGCCCGACGTGAGACGGCAACGACGCGGCAAGCAATGACCCGGTTTCAGCTACCAGCGCCTTGACATCGACGCGTTCCCGCCTGCGATCGCTGCGGCTGCCGAACCTGAGGATCTGGTCAACCAGCTCACGCGCGCGCTCGCCCGCGCGGCGGATTTCAGCGAGATTGGCGGCCGGCTGGCGGCCCGATCTCACGCGCGCATCGGCCATCTCGGTGTGCCCGAGGATCGCCCCGACGATGTTGTTGAAGTTGTGCGCGATCCCGCTGGCGAAGGCGCCGATCGTCTCCATCCGCCGGGCTTGCGACAAATTCGCCCGCAGCCGTTCCTTCTCCCGTTCTAGATTGATTCTGCCGACCGCATTGGCGATCGCGTCAAATGCCATGCGAAACAGCGGCACCTCGCAGTGCTGGGCGAGCGCGCCGGCGTGCAGCGCATCAAACCCGAGGACCGTGCCGACCTCGGTCTTGGCGTCGTGCTTGCCGGTAATGCACAGCCAGCCCTGTAGGCCGGCGTCCACCAGCCGGTTGATGGCGTCATCGGCGCCCGACGGGCGGATGGTGGGAATGTGAATGATGCCGTCATCGCGCCGGTCGAGTTGCGAAGCGATCTTCAGCGCGTTCTCAGGCCAGCCCTTTGGAAAGGCGATTCCGCGGCGGCACCATTGATGGACCTGCAGCGGTTCGGCCGCCAAGACGAAATAAGCCCGATCTGCGCCGATGCGCCCGGCCAGCTCTTCGAGCGCGCATTTGACGTGGGCTGCGATCTCGTGCCGTTGCGCATCGATGAACCGGGTCGATATCCGGGCGATGACATGCTCCAGCGCCGCGCGGCGCTGCAAAGCGATCGCCCGCGCCCGCAGTTGCAGCCCGAAACAGACCAATGCGGCAAGCAACGCCAGCGACACGACATAGAGAAACAGCCGGTACTGGCGCGCGGAGGCCCGTGCCGCAAGCTGGCGTTTCACGACCAGTGCGCGAACGACATC
>Ga0247784_1000552_pt1 | contig 10187 bp, 8 predicted proteins | sample UWRJL169409R5_FD_179909 | JGI IMG/M metagenome (GOLD analysis project Ga0247784, IMG submission 179909) | Plant litter microbial communities from Arlington Agricultural Research Station in Wisconsin, United States - UWRJ-L169-409R-5 | ecosystem: Environmental > Terrestrial > Plant litter >...
GGATTGGAATGATCGGCAACGTGACTCTCGGGAACTTTGCCACTCAATGTTTCCACTGCGAGGCTCAGCCCACCGAGGTAGTCGAAGGCGTCGTTGTTGTCCATCAAGCCGTAGAGATTACTGGAGCGACCGAGATAGGTGTTCTTTACCGTGCGCAGGTTATTGCGCAGTCGTTCCTGCTGAGCTTCGCTGCCGCCGTCGGCGGAGTACGCGTGACCGATGCGATCGATATAAACCTTCGCCAGCTCCTTGCGATCGGTCCAGCTGCCGGAGCGTTCGATCATGCGATTGATGCCGGCACTGTAGTCACCAGGCGCAGTACCGAAGATTCGCAAGCTGGCGCGCTTGGCAGCGACTGCCACGGGCATGCCTTGCTCCAGCAGCGCTAACGTTTCATCCACCCAATGACGCGCGACGTGATTGCGCACCAGCGGCTCATCACCGCCAGTTGCGAGCGCACCTAACGGCGCCAGTGCGGAATCGAGCGCTGAGGAAAGATTCGGATGTTCGCGCTCGATGGCGCTGCGACTGCCGTCGATAGCCAGCAACACGGCCTTGTCCAGCCACGAAATCTGCTGCCCGAACAAATCTCGAAACAATCCGGAAGCGACGAACACGGTATCGGCACGCTGGTCGATTTGATTCAGCGGCTGTCGCTTGAGCCCCGAAACGATGCCGCGACTATTCCAGGTCGGCTCGACACCCAGCAGCGACAAGCCGAACCCAACCATCGCTCCTTCGTCTCGCACCGAGTCGGAAGCCCAGAGGATCACCGCCTCCTTACCGTCTGCGCTGACTTTCTTTCGCGCTTCCAACGCGAGCTGGCTGCCGAGCGAGTAGCCCAGTCGCGATGGAATCAGGCTGTTGTCGAGGCCATGGAAATTTCTTCCAGTCGGCAACGCATCGACATTACGAATGGGATCGTTGCCCGGACCGGCTGGAACGAAGCGGCCCGATAAACCACGCAGCAGCGCACGCATCTCGTTGGCAGGTGAGCCTTCAAGATTGCGACGAATGGTTGCGTTGCCCGCCTCGACCTTCATCGACGTGAGCATCGTGCTCACCGCCTCCGCCGACCACGGCCTGCCGAACACATGCAGGCCGAGCGGCATGAAATCTTCTTGCAGCTTCGTGAGGTAGTGGCCGATCTCGTGCACCAGCAACTCATCGTCCGCTTGATCGAACGAAATGCCGCGGACCTTGAGCTCCGCGTCCATGCTCGCGATCAGTGCCTTCCGCAGGTTCAACTCGTCGATCAAACCACGCATCGAGGCAGCAGCCTGCTTGCGGAGCGCTGGGTTCGCCGAAGACTCGTAACTCTCGACCAACTGCCGCAGACGTAACAAATCGTCGTAGAGCGGCGTCGCAGTCAGCGGCGGCGTCAGGTGATCGATCATGACGGCGAGCCCGCGCCGCTTTGCCTGCAAGCCTTCGCCAACACCGTCGACGATGTAGGGATAGATTCCGGGAGTGTCGCCGGCAATCAACGCGGGATAATCGAACTCGTCCTGGCCTACTCCCTTGCGAGGCAGGAACTCATACGTCGAATGGCGTCCGAGATGCACGATGGCGTCGGCGCGGAACTCGTGACGCAACCAGAAGTAGAACGCCAGATACTGATGCGTCGGCGGAATGCTGGTATTCGCGTGCAGCAGCTCCTCGTTCAACTCCCACCCGCGAGGCGGCTGGGGCCCGACGAAGACTTTGCCGAAGCGAATGCCAGGAAGAACGATCCTGCCCTCGTTCACCATCACGTTGCCGGGAATGTCGCCCCAGCCGCGCAAGCCCTCGACGCCGGTGGCAGCAATCGCACGAGTGAGCGCATCGATGATTGTTTCGTTGTTGCCGCGAGCCAGCTGAGCTTCGTAGGCCGACTTCAACTGCTTGATCAAATCGAGTGCACGCTTGCGGCCGGGATGCTGTGCGCCTTCCACCAAATGTTCGATCTCGCCGAGCGTGCGATTGACGTGACCTCTCGCCTCCTGCGGCAAGCGAGCGTCCTGAGCGCGTTTCACGTTTGCCTGCAACAGCCCGAGCGGTCCGCCGACCATTTCCTTTCGCAACGGCTCGGGGATCGAGGCAAACCAAGTCGCGTACTGTTCTTTGGTCACGTTGGTGACGCGCTTGGCCATCTCCCGCAGCACATCGCCCTGCTCGGGCAAGTTCACGCCGTCCTGCTGCAGGCGTTCGAGCAACTCGGCGGAGGTTTCAGGCAGCGGCCCCGTGTCGTAACCGTCGCGGTTCAACGCTTTGAGAATCTCCAACAACGACGCGGGCACATCGAGATTGTCGGCACCGATGTTGTGACGACCCGGCGGATGGTTGTAATAAACGATGGCAACATGCTTGTCTGCGTTACGCATCTGTTGCAGCCGAGCCCAGCGCGCAACACGCCCCGTGAGCTGCTCGACTTGCATCGGAATCGACTCCACGCGCGTCACTGCGATGCCCGTGAGCGAATCGATCTGTGCCTGTCCTGCGGCGGCAATCACGATGGGCTGACCCACGCCCTGCATCTCCGGCATCGAGATCCGATAGTAGATGCTGTCCCACTCCAATCCGTGCTCGGACAGTCGCCAGGCTTGTGCCGTCGAATCATGCAGTCGCACGGCCTTGAACATCGGCACGTCGAGTTGCTCGATGCGCGAAGTCGCAGGGATGCGATCGCTGCTGCCGCCGATGACGAAATCCTGTAACGAAACAACGGCGGCGAGGCGCGTCTTCGCATGCTTGCCGATCGCTTCGATCGCATCGCTACTGGCTTTGCCCCAACCGGCAAACACCGCGAAGCAGTCGAGATCGCGTGCTTCCAGCGAGCGGCAAAGCGCATCGCTCGCGATCGGACTCGCATGTTGATCTTCAAGCATCGCGACCAGCCGGCGCGAGCCGTTCAACCGCAAGCTACTGGAGTCGAACCACGCATCGCGATACCGGAATCGCATGGGCTGCGCATCCTGTACCGGCTGCACCGTGTCTCGCACCGATCGATCCTGCTCCGACAGCAGCAATGCCAGCAGCGACCCAAGATTCGCCTCGCCGCGGTTCTGCCAATAGGCGCGACCGCGAATCCATGGATCGAGGGTGGGATATTGGGAGATGGCTTTCGCCACAGACGCAGCGCTCGCATCTTTCTCCGCCGTGAGCGAAGCAAGCTCGCCGTAACGAGCATCGTCGTCTTGGAACAAACGTTTGCCGCGCCAACGGCTTTGTCGGCCTAGTGCGGGATCGCCGGCAACCGCGATTATTTCTTTTGCAGACGTGCTGGATAGCAGCGGCTGAATACGCTGAGCCGTTTCTTTGAACACTGTCGCGAGCAGCAGAGCGTCTGCCCCACCGATGAGCTCGCGCAGCTGCGCATCTGAGAGCGCATCGACCTGCGCAGTGGTGCGAAACACGAGCTCATGCCCGGCGTGCTGCCGATGAAAATCCTGCGCTGCTTGGGCGAGGTCGTCGGCGTTACGTTCGGAAACGACAGCAACCAGCGTCGCGGCAAACGATTTCGCGGCTGGGCAAGAAACAAACAACGCCAGGATCGATCCGCGCAACAGGCGGACGAAGATAGAGGGACGCGACCGCACGACAGGATTCCACTGTAGTCGACAACACCGCACGACGCTTTGTTTACGCCGTGAACCTGTCGTCGCTGCAGGAATTCCCGCTCGTCCAGCACACCCCGGCTGCACGAAAGACGACCGCGACAAGCTGGTCTCCTGGCTCACGGCTTGTGCGCCTCCGTCACCTTCCCAAGCTCTCTAGCTCAGTGGTTTGCCTGCACAGGCATCGACGGCGGCACCGCTTACAGTTGCGGGGGCAGCCCGGGCATTAACCCGGTTCCCATGACTTGTCGTTCGCGGCACACAGTGCGCGAAAAACATTCTTTCGTCAATTAACGCCCTTGATCGGGACGGCAATGCCGGCGACCACGAGCGTGACTCGGTCACAAACGGCGGCGAGCGCTTGATTCAACCGGCCTTGTTCATCCTGGAAGCGCCGCGAGATCGGTGACAACGGCACGATGCCGGCGCCGACTTCGTTGGAAATAAGCAGGACTTCGTTGGCAACGACGCTCAGCCATTGCAGAAATTGGGCGCGCTCGTGTTCCCAGATCGGCAAGGTCGCGGTCGGTGCGTCCTCGCGAAAATCCTGTAACAAAGCATTCGACAGCCACAGTGTCATGCAATCGATCACGACGATGCGCTCGGCGGGCAATGCGGCGACCGCTTGCGCAAGACCGCCGGGCGCTTCTAATGTGTGCCACTCCGGCGGCCGTTCGGCGCGATGCAAGGAAATGCGATGGCGCATTTCGTCGTCCAGCGGCTGTGCCGTGGCAACGTAAGTCACAGCGGAATTTTTCTGCGCCGACAACGACTTTGCCACGCAAATCGCATGCGCCGTCTTGCCCGAGCGCGCGCCGCCCAGAATGAGCCGTCGCCCACGCACCGCTCGCTCATTCGACTTACGATCCTCTAACATTCGCCCGCCGTTCACATCGATAGCTGCCGACATGATAACCAACGCCACTTTGCAACGCCGCCTCGATACGCGTACCAAGCCACAGGGGTCGCTCGGCGCCCTGGAAACACTCGCCGTTCGGATCGGCCTGGCGCTCGACACCGAAACGCCACAGTTCCGAGCCCCGCATATGTTTGTATTCGCAGGCGATCATGGCATTGCCACCGACGGTGTCAGCGCCTTTCCGCAGGCGGTGACGGCACAGATGTTATTGAACTACCTGCAAGGCGGCGCGGCGATCAACGTGCTTGCGCGACAGCATGGGATTTCGTTGCGGGTCGTCGATGCGGGCGTTGCTACGGATGTGGGTCATCATCCCAATCTTGTTACTCTTGCAGTCGCGCGCGGGACGCGGAATTTTCGCGTTGAGCCGGCGATGACGGCTGAGCAATGTGCCGCTGCCATCAATACTGGCAAGGGGCTGGCGGAGGAAGCTTTGCTCGGTGGCTCGAATGCGTTGCTGTTCGGTGAGATGGGGATTGGGAATACTGCGTGCGCCTCGATGCTGCTGCATCGTCGAACCGGTTGGTCGTTTGAAGATTGCGTTGGTCGCGGTACGGGGCTCGACGATGCGGGTCTCGCGCGTAAGCGGGAACGTTTGGCGGAGGCATCGGGTCGGTGCCCAAGCAAGCTGACACCATTGGAAACGATTGCGGAGTTTGGTGGCTTCGAGCTGGCGATGATTACTGGCGCATTGCTCGCCACAGCGGAGCAGAAGTGCGTCGCTGTGATCGATGGCTTCGCTGTTTCGGTCGCGGCATTGCTCGCGATTGAAATCGATCCGCGTGTGCGAGCACGGTGCGTCTTCAGTCACTGCTCTGCCGAGCATGCTCATCGCAAGCTGCTCGCGCACCTGGATGTGAAGCCCCTGCTCGATCTCGGCATGCGACTCGGCGAAGGCACCGGCGCCGCCATGGCATGGCCCTTGATCGACTCCGCCGCTCGATTGATGACGGAGATGGCGAGCTTCGAATCAGCCGGTGTCTCCGACCGCGGGTCGTAAGCATCACATGACATCGCTACTGCATCCGCAACGCCAGAGCGGCTGCTCGCGAAGCGCGAACGCCGTCGGAATGCCATGAGCGCGCAGGAACAAATCGGCGCGCCATCCAGGCTGCTCGGCGAGCTACGTTTGATTCTCGCCGCGGTTCAATACTTCACGCGGCTACCTGTGCCCGCGTGGGTCGGCCACTCGCCTGCGTACTTACAAGGCACAGCTCGTTACTTCAGCCTGGTCGGGGTACTCGTGGGCGGCGCGGGCGCGCTCGCATTCTGGGCAAGCGCTTTGATACTCCCCGCTCCGCTGCCCGCCATCCTGAGCACAGCGACCACAATATTTCTAACCGGTGCATTCCACGAAGACGGCCTCGCCGACACCTTCGACGGTCTGGGCGGAGGCGCCACGCGAGAGCGGGCGCTCGAAATCATGAAGGACTCGCGCCTCGGCACGTTCGGCGTAACAGCGCTCGTGCTCGCGCTGCTCATCAAAATCGCTGCAGTCAACGCGCTGCCCATCACTCAAACCTTGATCGTATTGATAGCCGGTCACGCCTTCTCACGCGCCTGCGCCATCTCACTCCTGTTCGTCAGCAACTACGTCGGCAACGCCGAACAATCCCGCGCCGCAGTCGTTGCGCGAACGATGAGCGGCGGAGAATTCACAATAGCGGCGACCGTCGGCGTAATCCCGCTGTATTGGTGTGGCATCCACGCATTGGCGGGCGCAACGATTGCGCTACTCATATTGTTCGTGCTCGCACGCTGGTTCGTCCGCCGGCTCGGCGGATTCACTGGCGACACCCTCGGCGCTGCCCAGCAGCTCACGGAAATCGCGTTCTACTCAGGCGTGCTCGCGTCGTGGAACTCTATCTAATCCGCCACACGACACCGGAATCGACGACCGGCATCTGCTACGGCCGCACCGATATTCCTCTCGCCGCGAGCGCGGAACAGGACATCCAGCGCGCCATCGCGACCCTGCCAAAGTTCGACCGCATCTATTCGAGCCCGGCGCAACGCTGCACGAGACTGGCGGAAACATTGGCTCGACGCGACGGTTGCGCCCCCATCATGGATGTCGCATTGAGCGAGCTGGACTTCGGCGACTGGGAACGATTGCCCTGGTCGGCGATTCCGCGAGAACATAGCGACCCGTGGGCGGCGGACACTTGGCATCGAGCGCCGCCCGGAGGAGAAACAGAACAAGCCCTATGGAGTCGAGTGTCCACCTGGTACGCAATGGCCATCACCCAGCCGGCGACTCGCTGCGCCATCGTCGCGCACGGCGGCTCGCTGCGCGTCTTGCGTTGTTTGATCCTCGGTCTGCCGGCGGAACAGCGTTGGGAATGGTCGCTCGGCTGGGGCGAGCACGCGAAATTCGACGTCCGTTAGGCAACCCCGTGCGCTTTCACTGCCGGTGTAATAAACGGCGCACCGCCCCGGTCTTTTCCTCATGAGCGTTGCCGGTGCTCGCGAGCGGGCGCGGTTCGAGGCGCTGTGCATGCCGTTCAGGGCCGACGTGTTTCGGTTCGTGTACTGGTTATGCCGAGACCGCTCGCTGGCGGAGGATGTGGTTCAGGAAACCTTGTTACGCGCCTGGCGCTCGCTCGATGCGCTCGGCGACGAGAAAGCGGCAAAACCCTGGCTGCTCACCATCGCGCGCCGCGAGCTGGCACGAGTGTTCGAACGCAAACGTTTCCCTACCGTGGACATCGACGCCGCCAACGAAGCTCAACACGAAGCTTTGGCCGTCACCGACGGCCACGAAGTGGATGAGATGCGTCGTGCCATCCTGCGCTTGGACGTGATTCATCGCGAGCCGTTGGTATTGCAGGTGTTGTTGGGTTATTCGACCGAGGAGATCGCCAAACATTTGGATATCAGTGTGCCCGCCGTGTTGACGAGGTTGTTTCGCGCCCGACAGGTGCTCCGTGAGCAGCTGACGGGCAGCAAAGAGGAGGCACGCCCATGAACTGCGAAGAATTTCGCACGATCGTTGGCGCCGAGCCGAATACCACACGGCCGGACGTGCTTGCTCACGCTCAGCAATGCGTCGAGTGCGCACGCTATCGCGAAGAGATGCAGGCGATGGATCGACTCATCTATCGCGCACTGGCTGTGGACGTGCAGCCTGCGCCTCCAATCGAACTGCCTAAATCCAATCCCCGAATCTGGCGGATTGCGGCGAGCGTGCTGATCACGGCGCTTACAGTGGCGTTCACTTCGATCTGGTTACTCACGCCGCGCGATACATTTGCCGCGGAAGTGATTGCTCACATCAACGAGGAGCCCGACTCGTTGTTGATGACGTCCGAAAGCGTGAGCGACGAGAGTATCGAAAGCATCCTCAGTCGGGCACGCGTGCGGCTCAAGCCCGGCGTAGCACTGGTGTCTTACGCGACTCCCTGCACTTTCCGCGGCCACTTGAGCCCGCATCTCGTGGTGCAGACCGAGCAAGGTCCGATCACCGTGTTGGTTTTGCCCGAAGAACCACAACGCCCGCGTCAATACATCGACGAGGAAGGCTTCCAAGGCGTGGTGCTGCCGGCGCCGCGTGGAGTCATCGTTGTGGTCGGTATCGGTGCGCCGGTGGATCAAGTAGCGCAGACCGTGCTCGGCGCGCTGGAATATTGGCAATAAAAAAGGGCGGGCTCGGAAGCCCGCCCTCTTGATCGAGCAGCTGTTACTTCTTCATCTTCGCCTTGGCGGCGTCGCAGTCAGCCTTCGACAGCAGCAGATAGCCTTCGCCCTTGCACTTGTTCTGGCCCTGGCAAGAGTTGCTGGCGGTGCTGCAGGCCGACTTGCCTTTACAGGCATTGACGCCTTCGCACTTCACTTTGGCGTCTTCCGCATTCGCGGGCGCGATCGCCAAGTTGCTGAAAAGCAGTGCCGCCGCAGTGGCAATCGCAGCGCGAGTAGCTTTGCTGGTGTGCATGTATGTTGCTCCTGACATGGATTGTTGAAACGATCGTCCCCGGCGTCGCGAACTACGCCTTACGCATGAGACCGCCCCAGCCCCGATTGCATTACATCGTCGCTCGGCGTCACCAACCATTAGAGCAAGTAATGAACAGGGCGGCAGTCCGGTCTATCACCAACGACAACCCCACGCCTTGGAGCCAAGCCCATGCTGATCGACGCCTTGATTGATCCCAGACGCGTGTTGGCGAGAGCCTTGGATGCATTGCAGCCCGCCTTTGCACTGGGTACTCGCATATATGTCAGCTGGGTGTTCCTATGGTCGGGCTGGCTCAAGCTCAAGGATTGGGACCAGACGCTGGCGTTGTTCGAATATGAATATCGCGTGCCGCTGCTCACGCCGTGGCTGGCGGCGATCGTCGGTACCGCCGGCGAGCTGGTATTCCCAACATTGCTCATCGTTGGCTTGTTCGGCCGATTCAGTGCCCTGGGCTTGCAGGCCGTGAATGTGCTGGCTGTGGTCTCATATGCACACGTGTTGTTCCAGGAAGGTTTCGCCGCCGCCATCGGCCAGCATTATCTGTGGGGATTCATGCTGGCGATGCTGGCCATCTATGGCCCGGGGTCCTGGTCGATGGATCGCTGGCTAATGGCCCGACGCGGCTCTTGACGACGGCAGGCCCGCGCCTCATCCTCGCGCCGCGCGACAAGTTCCCCGCCAGGGGATTCAAAGGGAACTCGGGTGTGATGCCCGGGCTGCCCCCGCAACTGTAAGTGGTTCGCCGCACGTCAAAAAACCACTGGCACCGCACGAGTTGACGCTCGTCTCCGGCGCCGGGAAGGTGACGCGAGGACTTCAGCCACCAGCCAGGAGACCTGCTTGCCGCCGTCGTCCATCGATCGGCCGGGGTGCGCCGAAAGAGCGGGAATCATTCCCTGTAGAGGCGACCGGTCATGGGTCGCGACGCGTTCGAGTTGCTGCCCGTGTGGTTTGTGACTTACCGCGGAGCCTGCTGTGTTGCCTTCACGCCTCTTGGCCCTTTCCATTTCGTTAGTTCTCCACCCCACCCTGCAAGCGTTCGGCGCAGACGCCGATAGCGACATTCAAAGTGTCGTCGTCACCGCCAATCGCATCGAGCAACCGCTGTCGCGCGTCGGCGATTCCGTCACCGTGATTTCGGCGAAGGAACAACGCCTCAGCCAGAAAACATCGGTGTCCGATCTGCTGGCAGCGACGCCGGGCGTCACCGTTGCGCGCAACGGCGGCATCGGCGGCTCGACGACGGTGTTCATTCGGGGCGCCGAATCTCATCAGACCGTCATGCTCATCGACGGCGTGAAGATGAACGATCCGTCGCAAGCCAGCGGTGCTTTCAACTTCGGCGATTTGATTGCAACCGACTATGCGCAGATCGAAGTGCTACGCGGTCCGCAGTCGACCTTGTGGGGCAGCCAGGCGATCGGTGGCGTAGTCAACATCGTGACACCGATGCCCGAAGGCCCGTTGTCGGGCGCGATGTCCGCCGAAGGCGGCACTCATGAAACAGCGTTGGTGCGCGCCCGCGCCGAGGCCGGCGGCGAACGCTTTGCGTGGCGTGTGGCCGGCGGCTATTTGAGCAGCGACGGCATTTCTGCATACGACCGCGATCTCGGCGGCAAAGAGAGCGACAGCTATCGCAACGTCGGCTTCAACGCGCGCGGCATTTATCACATCACCGACAATGCTTCAGCGGAAGTGCGCTCGACCTGGAGCGACG
>Ga0247784_1000553_pt1 | contig 10169 bp, 6 predicted proteins | sample UWRJL169409R5_FD_179909 | JGI IMG/M metagenome (GOLD analysis project Ga0247784, IMG submission 179909) | Plant litter microbial communities from Arlington Agricultural Research Station in Wisconsin, United States - UWRJ-L169-409R-5 | ecosystem: Environmental > Terrestrial > Plant litter >...
GTGCGCTGACCGACACCGCGGTGGCGCTGACCGGCATCCTCGAAACGCACGGCGGCCAGCCGACGCTGCCGCTCAGCGCGCAGACGCTGCGCGCGCTGCGGGCCGACCTGGTCGATGAGGTGGCCTTCGTCGTCGGCGACGCGCAGGGCCGGCCGCTCGGTGGCGACACCGCGCTGCTCGCGGCAGCCCCGGCGCTGCAGGCCGGGCAATGGCGCTTCTTCAATGCCACGCTGCGCGGCCGGCACCTGCGCGCAGCGGCCTTCGGGGCGCGCTGCGGCGAGCCGGCACAGGTCTGCACGATCCTCGTCGCCGAATCGCTCGGCAAGCGCGAGGCGGCCGAACGCGCCGTGGCCTGGGCCGCGCTGGCCGCGGCCGTGCTGCTGGCGTTGTCGCTCGGGCTGCTCTCGGTGATGGCGGTGCAGCGCGGGCTGCGCCCGCTGCAGCGCGCGTCGGTCGAGATCGGGTCGCGCTCGCTGCAACGGCTCGACCCGATCGAGGCGCACACCGTGCCGCGCGAGGTCGCGCCCTTCGTGCTGGCGCTGAACGACCTGTTCGCGCGGTTGCGCCTGGCCGCCTCGGCGCAGCGCGCGTTCGTCGAAGACGCCGCGCACCAGCTGCGCACGCCCTTGTCGACCTTGCGCGTGGAGTCGGCCCAGGCGCTGGCGCAGGCCTGCCCGCCCGAGCTGCAGCCGACGCTGCTGCGGCTGCACGCGGCCGCCGAGCGCGGCGCGCACCTGGTGCAGCAGCTGCTGACGCTGGCGCGTGCCGACGGCGCAGCCCTCGGCGCCGGCACGCCGCTCGCACGCATCGACCTGGCCGCGCTGGCCGCGCAGTCGGCCGACGACTGGTTGCGGCCCGCGCTCGCCGCCGGGCAGGACCTCGGTTTCGATCTCGAGCCGGCGTTCGTCGACGGCGATGCGCTGCTGCTGCGCGAGCTGCTCGGCAACCTGATCCACAACGCGATCGAGCATGCCGGTGCCGGCTCGCGCATCACCGTGCGCACGCGCGGCGAGCCCGACCGTTCGCTGCTGGAGGTGGTCGACGACGGCCGCGGCCTGCCCGCCGACGAACTGCCGCAGGTCTGGGACCGGTTCCGCCGCGGCGCCGGTGCCGGCGGGCTGGGCACCGGCCTGGGCCTCGCGATCGTGCGCGACATCGCACGCCTGCATGGCGGCGATGCCGTACTGCGGGCGGGCGCCGAAGGCCGCGGCCTGGCCGCCACCGTGGCGCTGCCGCGCAGCATGCACCCGGGCCCCGCCGAACCTGTCGCGAACCTGTCGTAGGTAAAAACCGATGGCGCTTTCGGAGGGCCCACTGCCTAGAGTGGCCTCCTCTGACGGAGCCACCATGATCGACAGAAACCTTGCCCGGGGACTCTTCCTGGCCGCCATCGCGCTGGCCTTCGGACTCGGCGCGCTGCGCTACCCGATCGGCGATTTCGCCCGCGCCGGCGCCGGGCTGTTCCCGCTGATGGTGAGCGCGCTGCTGCTGCTGATCGCGCTGGCCACGCTGGTGCGGTCGCGCGTCGTCGCCGGCCCGCGCTTCGAATTCAACCCGGTCAACATCGCGCTGCTGCTGTCCGCCCTGTGCGCGTTCGCGCTGGTCTCGCGGGTGCTCGACATGACGGCCGGCATCGTCGCGATGGTGTTCATCTCGGGCTTCGCCGGCACCGCGAAGTACTCGATCGTGCGCAACCTGAAGGTGTCGGTCGGCCTGTTCCTGGTGGCGCTGGCCTTCCAGAAGCTGCTCGGCTTGAGCCTCAACCTGTACTGAGGCGCCGACCATGGACCTCCTGCACAACCTCGCCTTCGGATTCAGCCACGCGCTGACGCTGCAGAACCTGCTGTTCTGCGCCATCGGCTGCACGGTGGGCACGCTGGTCGGCCTGCTGCCGGGGCTCGGGCCGCTGGCCACCATCAGCCTGCTGCTGCCGCTGACGTATTCCATCCCCACCAACGGCGCGCTGATCATGCTGGCCGGCATCTACTACGGTGCGCAGTACGGCGACAGCGTCAGCGCGATCACGATGAAGATCCCGCACGCCAGCAGCATCGTGGCCTGCATCGACGGCTACCAGATGACGCTGAAAGGCAAGACCGGCCTCGCGCTGTTCACCGCCGGCGTGTCCAGCTTCATCGGCGGCACGGTGGCGATCGTCGTGCTCACCTTCCTGGCGCCCAGCCTGGGCGAAGTGGCCTTCCTGTTCGGCCCGGCCGACTACTGCGCGCTGATGCTGGTGGGCTTCGTCTGCGTGAGCTTCGTGACCACCGGCAGCCTGCTCAACGGCATGGCGATGTGCCTGATCGGCGTGCTGCTCGGCCAGATCGGCACCGACGTGAACAGCGGCGTGCAGCGCTACACCTGGGACCTGCCGATGCTGGCCGACGGCGTCGGCCTCGTCAGCGTCGCGCTCGGCTGCTTCGGCATCGCCGAGATCACGAAGAACCTCGATTCGCGCGAGGAGCGCTCGCCCTTCAACGGCACCATCAAGCTGATGCCGACCTGGGCCGAGTTCAAGCGGATCATCCCGAGCGCGCTGCGCGGCAGCGTCGTCGGTTCGTTCCTCGGCATCCTGCCGGGCGGCGGGCCGGTGATCGCGCAGTTCGCCGCCTACGCCCTCGACAAGAAGGTCAGCAAGTACCGCCACGAGATCGGCTCCGGCGCGATCGAGGGCGTGGCCGGCCAGGCCGCGGCCGACGAGGCCGCCGCCCGCACCAGCTTCATCCCGCTGATGAGCATCGGCATCCCGGAGAACGCGGTGATGGCGCTGATGATGGCCGCCTTCGTGATCAAGGGCATCCAGCCGGGGCCGAACATGATCGCCGGCCACCCGGACCTGTTCTGGGGGCTGGTCGCCAGCATGTGGGTCGGCAACTGTTTCCTGCTGATCCTGAACGTGCCGCTGGTGCGCTACTGGCTGTCGGTGTTCAAGATCCCGTACAGCGTGCTGTTCCCGTCGATCCTGTTCTTCTGCTGCATCGGCACCTACAGCGTCAACAACAACCTCGACGACATCTTCGTCACCGCGGCGTTCGGCCTCGGCGGCTACCTGTTCTCGCGCCTCGACATGGACGCCGCGCCGCTGATGCTGGGCTTCATCCTGGGGCCGATGCTGGAGGAGAACTTCCGCCGCGCGATGCTGCTGAGCCGCGGCAGTTTCAGCGCGTTCGTCACGCGGCCGATCAGCGCGACGCTGATCGGGCTGATCGCGGTGTTCATCGTGTGGCAGCTGGCGGCGTTCCTGCTGAAGGCACGCCCCCAGCCGCAGCCGGCGTAGTGGAAATTACTAATTCGATCTGAAGTTTCACCCAGGAAAACCGCGTCACTTTACCGATTGTTACCTGATTATTAGCCTGCAACTCGCCCCGTTCGGATGCAATCCGCGCAGGGCGAGGTCTCGTTGTGTAGTTCGTTGTGGCGATGAGCGCTCTGCCCGCGTTCCGACGAACAACACAGGAGACCCTCATGACCCTCGATCGACGTGACTTCCTGCGCGGCGGTGTCGCCGTCGCCGGTGAAGCGGCCGTGGCCGCCGCGGCGCTGAGCCCGCTGCCCGCCCAGGCCGCCGCGGCCAGCTACCCGCAGAACCGCAGCCCGCTCGCGCCGGCCGCCTTCCTGCGCCTGCCGCCCGGTGCAGTGCAGGCGCGCGACTGGCTGCAACTGCAGCTGGAGCGCCAGCTGAACGGCCTGTGCGGGCGCTTGCCGGAGGCATCGCACTTCCTCGGCTACGACAGCACCGGCTGGATCCACCCCGAGCGCGGCGGCTGGGAAGAGGTGCCGTACTGGCTGCGCGGGTATGTCGACCTCGCCTATGTCACCGGCAACGCCGCGGCGCTGGCCACCGCACGCCGCTGGATGGACGGCGTGCTCGCGACGCAGGCCGCCGACGGCTTCTTCGGCCCGACCGCATTGCGCACCGCGCTGAACGGCCATGCCGACGTCTGGCCGCACCTGCCGATGCTGCATGCGCTGCGCTCGCATGCGGAGTACACCGGCGACGCCCGCGTCGCGCCGTTCCTGTCGCGCTTCTTCCGCTTCCTGACCGCGCAGCCGAACGGCGTCTTCAGCGAAGGCTGGGGCACGTGGCGCTGGGGCGATGCGATCGATTCGATCTACTGGCTCTACAACCGCAGCGGCGAGGCCTTCCTGCTCGACCTGGTGCGGCGCATCCACGCCCACTCGGCCGATTGGGTCAGCGGCCTGCCGGACCGCCACAACGTCAACATCGCGCAGGGCTTTCGCGAGCCGGCGCAGTTCGGCGTGCTGTCGGGCGATGCGGCGCACCGCAGCGCCACCTACGCGCGCTACGACGGCGTGCAGGCCGCGTGGGGCCAGTTCCCCGGCGGCGGCTTCGCGGGCGACGAGAACGCGCGGCCGGGCTTCGGCGATCCGCGCCAGGGCTTCGAGACCTGCGGCATCGTCGAGTACATGATGAGCCACGAGATCCTCGCGCGCATCACCGGCGACGCCACATGGTGCGACCGCACCGAGGAGCTCGCCTTCAACGCGCTACCGGCCGCGCTCGACCCGCTGGGCCGCTCGGTGCACTACGTGACCAGCGCCAACAGCGTCGACCTCGACAACGTGCCCAAGCAAGCCGGACAGTTCCAGAACGGCTTCGCGATGCAGTCGTACCGCGCCGGCATCGACCAGTACCGCTGCTGCCCGCACAACTACGGCATGGGGTGGCCGTACTACGTCGAGGAAATGTGGCTGGCCACGCCCGACGGCGGCCTGTGCGCCGCGCTGTACGGGCCCTGCACCGTCAGCGCCTCGGTGGCGGGCGGCACGCGCGTGACCATCACCGAGACCACCTGGTACCCGTTCACCGACAGCATCACGCTGCGCCTGCTGCTGCCGGCGGCGGTGAGTTTTCCGCTGGTGCTGCGTGTGCCGGGTTGGTGCGCGGCGCCCGAGCTGCGGGTCAACGGCACGCCGGTGGCAGCCGGCCCCGGGCCGCGCTTCGTCACGCTGAACCGGCTGTGGGCGAACGGCGACGTCGTGACGCTGCGCTTCCCGGCGCAACCCGTCGTGCGGCGCTGGCCGGCGCAGCACAACGCGGTGTCGGTGCACCAGGGTGCCCTCGCGTTCTCGCTGCAGATCAGCGAGAACTGGGTGCAGACCGGCGGCAGCGCGCAATGGCCGGAATGGGACGTGCACGCCGGCTCGGCCTGGAACTACGGGCTGGTGCCGAACACCGCGATCACGGTGACGACCGGCGGCAGCCTGGCCGATCCGTTCACGACCGGCAACGCGCCGCTGCGGCTGCTCGCATCGGCGCAGAAGATCAGCGGCTGGCAGGCCGATGCCGAGCAGGTGGTGACGCCGCTGCAGGACGGGCCGGTCGCGTCGGCCGCCGCGGTCGAGCAGGTCACGCTGATCCCGATGGGCGCGGCGCGGCTGCGCATCACCTCGTTCCCGCAGACCGGCGGGTCGCGGCCGTGGCTGCCGCCGGGGGCGTCGCTTCGCATCCAGAACCGGAATTCCGGCAAGGTGCTGGGCGTGGACGGCATGTCGCTCGACAACTCGGCGAACGTGGTGCAGTTCGACGACAGCGGCACGCAGGATCACCTGTGGCGGCTGGTCGATGCGGGCAGTGGCCGCGTGAAGATCCAGAACCTGAACTCCGGCCGGCTGCTGGCGGTGGAGGCGATGTCGGGTGCCGATGCGGCGCGCGTGCAGCAGTACGAGGACAACGGCACACCCGATCACCTGTGGCAGCTGGCCGACATCGGCGATGGCTGGCTGCGCATCCGCAACGTCAACAGCGGCAAGGTGCTGGGCGTCTCGGGCATGTCGCTGAACAACTCGGCGCAGGTGGTGCAGTTCGCCGACAACGGCGCGGCCGACCACGACTGGCGGCTGATCCCGAACGGCCCGCTGCGCATCCAGAACGTCAACAGCGGCAAGGTGCTGGCGGTGGAGAACATGCAGACCACCGATTCGGCGCGCGTGCAGCAGTTTGCCGACAACGGCACGCCGGACCATGCGTGGAGCTTCGTGCCGAACGCCGACGGCAGCTTCCGCATCCGCAACGTCAACAGCGGCAAGGTGCTCGCGGTGGCCGGCATGTCGCTCGCCGACTCGGCGCAGGTGGTGCAGTTCAGCGACAACGGCACCGCCGACCACCACTGGCGCATCCGCGTGAACGCCGCGAACCCCGGCACGCTGCGGCTGCAGAACGTGAACAGCGGCAAGGTGCTGGCGGTGCACGCGATGTCGACGGCGGATTCGGCCAACGTCGAGCAGTTCGCCGACAGCGGCTCGGCAGACCACGACTGGCGGCTGCTGTAGACGCCGGCCACGCGAATCCCGCGCCGCTCATATCCATAGGCGAAGAACGCACTGGAGCCGCGGCGGGGGCGCTGATAGCGTCGCGGGATGTCTCGCCACCTCCAGCCCAACACCTACCGCCGCCTGCCGCCGCTCCAGTCGCTGGTGGTCTTCGAGTCGGCCGCGCGCCACCTGAACTTCACCGCCGCGGCCGAGGAGCTGTGCAGCACGCAGCCGGCGGTGAGCCAGCGGGTCCGCTCGATGGAGGCCGACCTCGGCACCCCGCTGTTCCAGCGGCTGCACCGCGGCGTGCGCCTGACGGCCGAGGGGCAGCGGCTGTACGAGACGGTGCGCGATTCGCTGGATGCGCTGCATGCGGCGACGCAGCGGGTCGAGCCCGGGGTGCTGTCGATCACCGACCGGCCGGTGGTCTCGATCGCCACCGACTTCGGCTTCGCCAAGCTGTGGCTGATGCCGCGCATGCACTTGCTGCGCCGCGCCCTGCCCGACCTGCAGCTGCGCGTGCTGGCCTCGCAGGATCCCGGCGCGTGCGACGACGTCGATTTCCGCATCGTCTTCGACCGCGCCCCGCGCGGCCGGGCCCAGCTGCTGCTGCCCGAACAGGTGGTGCCGGTGTGCGCGCCGTCGCTGCTGCAGCAGCGGCGCCCGCTGCGCCGCGCCGGCGAGCTGGCGTCGCTGCCGCTGCTGCACCTCGACGGCGGCGAGCCCGGCCGCTGGATGGACTGGGCGGAGTGGTTCTCGGCACAGGGCGTGCCGCACCCGGGGGGCGCCAGCGTGCTGAGCTTCAACGACTACTCGCTGGTGGTGCAGGCCGCCGTCGAGGGGCATGGCGTCGCGCTCGGCTGGGCGCCGCTGGTGGACGAACTGCTGGACCGCGGGGCGTTGGTGATCGCGCACGACCGCCCGGTGCAGACCGAGCGCGGCTATTTCCTGATGCCGGCGCGCGACGAGCGGCTGCACGGGTTGCAGGCGCTGCTGCGCGACTGGCTGGTCGGCGAATGCCGCCGCACCGATGGTGTGCGGGCCTTGCTCGAAGGGCGGCCACCGCGCGAGCTTGCTGCCCTCGCGTCCGTCACGGCGCGCTGATCGCCGCCTGCACCGCGGCCCAGCCGTCGCGCCCGTCGCGGGCCACCACGCCATCGAGCCAGCGGCGCACCAGCGGCAGGTGGTTCTGCAGCACCCGCCTGCCCGCGACCTCGGGCGACTGGTCGCGCTTCGCCTGCGCCGCGATCAGCTGGTTCTCCAGCTCGACGCTGAACGACAGCTGCGCCAGCAGCCGCCCGGCGTTGCCGCACGCCGCGCGGTAGCCGCGGCGTGCCACCGTGCGCACCGAGGCTGCCCCGCCGTCCGGCCCGAAGAAGGCCTCGCCGCCCGACAGGTAGCGGATCGCATGCCGGCTGTTCATCAGGTGCGGCTCCCACGCCAGGAACACGATGGCCTTGCGATCGCGGACCTCGTGGTCCAGCTGCGCGAGCAGCCCGGTGTCGCTCGACTCGACGAGCTTCCAGCCGCCCAGCCCGTGCGCATTGGTGGCGATCATCTGCCGGATCAGCGCATTGGCCGGTGCGCCCGCCTCGATGCCGTAGATGCGGCGCCCGAACTGGTCGCCGCGTGACGCCAGGTCGGCAAACGACGTCACGCCCTCCAGATACGCCGGCACCGCGAGCGTGAAGCGCGCCTTGTCGAGGTTGACGCCCAGCAGCTCGACCTGCTGCTGGCGCAGCAGCGGCTCGATGAGTTGGCCCTGCGCCGGCATCCAGTTGCCGAGGAAGGCATCGACCTGCCCGTTGCGCAGGCCCAGGTAGGCCATCGGCACCGAGAGCGTCGCGACGCGCGGCTCATAGCCCAGCGCCTTCAGCAGCAGGCCGGCGACGGTGTTGGTCGCGTCGATGTCGGTCCAGCCGGGAGACGCGAGCCGCACGCTGCGGCAGCTGTCGGGCTCCGGCGTGGCGGCCCGCGCGAATGGCGATGCGAGGCACAGGCCCAGCAGCAAGGGCAGGCAGCGATGGAACATGGGATTCCTTCTTCAGCGCAGCGGCGGCGCAAAGCTCTCGGTGAGGCGGTCGACGACGATCGCGAGCAGCACGACGCACAACCCGCTGGCGGCGCCCTGCCCGATGTCCAGCCGCTGGATCGACGACAGCACCTCGTTGCCGAGGCCGCCGGCGCCGACCATCGACGCGATGATCACCATCGACAAGGCCATCATGATGGTCTGGCTCACGCCGGTCATGATGGCCGGCAGCGCGCTCGGCAGTTTCACGCGCAGCAGCACCTGCCAGCGCGTCGCGCCGAGCATCGAGGCGGCCTCGACGACGTCGCGGCCGACCTGGCGGATGCCCATCGCGGTCAGCCGCACCACCGGCGGCAGCGCGAACACCACGGTCGCCAGCAGCGCGGGCACCATGCCCAGGCCGAACAGCATCGCCGCCGGAATCAGGTAGACGAAGGCCGGCATCGTCTGCATCAGGTCGAGCAGCGGCCGCACCGCCTGGGCCGCGCGCGGACGGGTGCCGAGCCAGATGCCCAGCGGCAGCCCGAGCGCCAGCGTGATCAGCGTCGCGGCGATCACCTGCGCCAGTGTCACCATCAGCGGCTCGCCGAAGCCCATGCCGTGGATGGCGGCCAGCGCCGCGCCGCACGGCAGCCCGAGCCGCCAGCCGCGGCGCCACCAGCCGAGCGCGGCGAACACCGCGATCGACACCGCCGGCGGCGTCGCGAGCAGCGTCGCCTGCAGGGCATCGCCGAACCCGCCGAGCAGCTGGCCGAACGCATCCACCAGCGGCAGCGGCCTGCCCTGCAGTTGCTCGGCGAACTGGTTGGTCCAGCGCGCCAGCGGCAGCCACGGCTCCAGGCTGGCCATCAGAACTCGGCGCCGAGGCTGAGGTAGGCGCTGCGCGGCGCGCCGACCAGCAGCGTCTGCGCGGTGCCGTTCGGGTCGGAGGTGACGAAGCCGTTGGTGCCGATCGACGCGACGTAGCGCTTGTCGGCCAGGTTCGCGACGCTCAGGCGCACCTGCACCGAGCGCAGCCAGCCGCCCGCCAGCGTCTTGCGCCAGCCGGCGCCGGCATCCCACAGCGTGTACGCGTCAACGCCGTTGTCGTTCAGGTAGGTGTAGTAGCGCCGGCCGACATGGTGGGCACCGAGGTGGGCCGAGAACTGGCCGTCGTCGTACGCCAATTGCGCATGGCCCAGCCACTTCGGCGCATCGACGACCTGCTTGCCCGACACCGCGACCCGCGTGCCGTTGTCGGTGAAGTCCTCGCCGTAGCGCGAATCGTTGTAGCTGGCCGAGCCGTACCAGCGCCAGTGCGGCACCGGCTGCCACGACAGGCCGGCCTCGACGCCGTCGGTCTTCACGCGGCCGACGTTGGCCAGCACCGTCGGGTTGCCGGCGATCGCCGAGCCGGCCTGGATGCCGAGCAGCCGGTTGCGGAAGTCGACGTGGTAGGCGGTGACCGAGGCCTCGATGCCGCCCTGCCGCAGCCGCCAGCCGGCCTCGAACGTGGTCGAGGTCTCGGGCTTCAGCTGGTCGCGGATCGCGTCGAAGCCTTCGCTGGTGGTCGCGAACGGCGAGTCTTCCATCGCCGAGCCCTTGTAGGCCCGCATGTTGCGCGACACCGAGGCGAACACCTCGTGGCGCTCGTCGAGACGCAGGTTGACGCCGGCCTGCGGCAGGAAGCCGTCCTGGGCCTTGATCGAACCGCTCTTCGGCGCGCCGGCGCGCGTCTGGGCCTCGATGCGGCTGGACAAGGCCTTCGCGCCGAGGTCGATCTTCAGCGCAGGCGTCACGCTGATCGTGTCGCGCAAATGGAGCTGCAGCGTGTCGGTCGAGAAGCGGTAGTCCCAGCGCGTCAGCATCGGATCGCTCGGCA
>Ga0247784_1000554_pt1 | contig 10164 bp, 6 predicted proteins | sample UWRJL169409R5_FD_179909 | JGI IMG/M metagenome (GOLD analysis project Ga0247784, IMG submission 179909) | Plant litter microbial communities from Arlington Agricultural Research Station in Wisconsin, United States - UWRJ-L169-409R-5 | ecosystem: Environmental > Terrestrial > Plant litter >...
GCTCACCTCGCCTGAATCCTGCCCTTTGCAGGCCCGCCGGTGTGGCAATCGACACACCGGCGGGCACGTTTACGCCTCCAAATGAGAAATACGACACAATAGTGCGCGGTTTGTGTCGACCCCTGGCGCGCAAATTGCTCCGAATACGAAGGGCTTCGGATCAGTCGCGTGAAACATCGTTCTCCCTCGAACATCGCTTGGCTGCGAGTTTTCGCGTCGATCCTGCTGTGGGCGGTGACGGGCGTGCTCGCGCAGACGCCGAGGCCGTCACTGGTACTGGAACGGCTCGATCAGGGGGGGCCGGACGCGTCGGCGGAGCAGGTCGTCGCCGGCACCTTTGATCGCCGCTTCGTCGCCGAACGCTACGCTGCACTTGTGCCGGCCGGCGACCACGACGTGTGGTATCGCCTGCGGCTCACCGAAGACTGGTCCTCCACCCGACCACCGGTGCTCACCATCCAGGATCCGCAGGGTCTGTCGATCACCGCCTACCTGCCGCCGAAGTACATCGCCGAGCAGCACAGCATGTACGACACGAGTGCGAGCACCGGATTCTCGCGCCACGCGCTGGTTCTGTTCCTGCCGCAGAATTTGCGCTCGACCGCGCCGGTATATCTGCGCGTCGCCCCCGAAAAGGCGGTGCCGCGCAGCATCCAGGTGGTCGACGTGCTCGACGCGCGCGTGGCCGATCTGGTGCGTGCGCGGCTCGATGTGCTGTTTCCGGCGATCCAGCTGGCGACGGTGCTGGTCATGTTGTGCTTCTTCGTCGCCTTGCGCGAACGCATGTACATCTACTTTGTCGGGCACGTTTTCTCCTGCGTCGTCTACGAGTTGTACGCGTTCGGTATCGGCTACGAGTTCTGGCCGCTGAACGCATTGTCCCCGCTGCATGTACGGCCACTCTGGTTCGCGGCCGCGCTGGCTTCGATACTGCTGATCGAATTTTCCAGTCGTTTCCTCGAACTCAGGCGTACGGCGCCTCGACTCGATCGCCTGCTGGCTGCGTTCCGCTGGCCGTTTGCGTTGCTCGCCATCTGCGCGGCGGTCCCGCCGCTGTCCACCGGCTGGTGGATCGAAGATGCACTTTCCATCGCGGTGCTGGCCGCTGCGCCGCTGCTGATCGTCGCTGGAGTCCTCGCCTGGCAGCATGGCGGTCGTCGCGGCGGGTTCTACTTGTGCGCGTGGATCCCGGGCCTGCTGTTCGTCATGCTGCGCGTGCTGCAGCTGACGTTGCTGTGGCCGCTGCCGGTATGGCTGGAGTTTGCGATGCCGGCCGGCTTCGCTTACGCGAGCATGGTGCTCGCGTTCGGCCTGGCCGACCATACCTTGTCGATCCGCCACGAGCGCGATGTCGCCCATCGCCTGGCCGAGCACGATGTGCTGACCGGCGTGCTGAACCGCCGCGCGATCCTCGCGCGCCTGCGTGCTGCGTTCCTGCAGGCACGCGAGAGCGGCGAACCGCTGGCGTTGCTGTTCCTCGATCTCGACCATTTCAAGCGCGTCAACGACAGCTACGGGCATCGCGCCGGCGACCAGTGCCTGCGCGCGATCATCGGTCCGATCGCCAGCGAGCTGCGCCAGGGCGACGCGCTCGGCCGCTACGGCGGCGAGGAATTCCTGGTCGTGCTGCCGGGCGCAGGCGCCGCGAACGCGGAGGTCGTCGCCGAACGCATCCGCAACCACGTGCAGGAGACACCGATGCTGGTCTCCGGTACGCGCATCGGTCTCACTCTGAGTGTCGGCATTGCCGCGATGGATGATGAGGTACTGACGCCGGACGACCTGATCGAGCGCGCCGACGCCGCGTTGTACCGATCGAAATCGGCCGGGCGCAACGTGGTCAGTACGCACGCCGCGGCATTGCGCGAGTCGCCCGCGACCTGATCGGTGCGGCATCGTTCACGCTGCGCGCGAGCGATAGGTACGAGCTCGTCAACGCAGGGCGGCATCCCCTGGGGCGTCAGCGTGAATACCCCGCGTGCAACCGAACTCGAGTGTCTATACGCGCAACTCGCCCGGGCGTAGTTCTGGGCTCGCCTCAGCGCGCGCGCTGCACGCCGGGCAGGGCCGCGATGCGCGCATATTCACCGCTGCGGAAGCGGTCGGGCTGCGCCAGCCAGTCCTCGATCATCGGCGTCGCATCATTGCCCCAGAACAGCATGTCGCCGATCTGCAGCGTCGGCACGCCGAATACGCCGGCAGCGATGGCGGCTTCGGTGTTGCTGCGCAATGCCGATTTTGCGGCATCGCCGGCGAGTGCTTCCGCCGCGTCGCGCACGCCCAGCGCCCGCGCGACCTCGCCGAGTTCATCGGCGCTGCTACCGCTGCGGCCATCGCGCCAAAGATGCTCGAAGATCGCACTCACCGATGCCCAGTCGCCGCCGGCGGCAAGGCACAGGCGCAGCGCGGCGAGCGAATTGAACGGATGCGCCGGCGGAAAATGCAATGTCACGCCAGCGCGCTCGGCATACCATTGCACGAAGCGATACGTGAACTCGCGCTTGCGTGGAATCTCGGCCGGTCCAAGCTGCCCGTGATGCTTGAGCACGGCACCGAAGACGATCGGCTTGGGGACGATGTCGAGGCGCCCGCGCAAGGATAGGATCGTCGGCAACTGCAGATAAGCGAACGGCGAGATGAAGTCGAAATACCAGGTGCAAGCCATGGCTGCCGATAGCGGTCGAACGGGCCTTCAGCATAACGCCGTCGATGCAAGCCGGCACCGGCACTGAAACCTTTATCGGCGCTGCGGCTCCGCAGGGCTTTGCCCAGAGCATGGCCCGGGTCGCTGCGCGGTACTAAGATGCCGTTCCGGAGGAGGCTGTCGATGACGCTGGTTCGCCGTATGCATCGAGTCGCGGCGTTCGTGCTGATCGCTTTCGCGTCGACATCGTCTGCGGCGGCGGACACGCGCACGACCGAGATCGCGGTGCTCGGCGACACCGCCGCAACGGTCACCGTACAGGCGTTGCTCGAAGGCCAGCACGAGCAGGATTTTCAGCCGGCGCCGCAAGCGTTGTTGCGCGCCGCGAACGACCGTCCGAGGTGGTACCGACTGCGCCTTCCTGCGAACTGGAATGCATCGAGTTCGCCGCTGCTGGTCATTTCCGGCGACGTGCGCGCGCGCCTGATCGCTTATCTGCCGCCCGACTACACAGCGCATGCGGCGAGTCCGTACGCGGCCGATCTCGATCCGCGCTATTCCCGCCACGCGCTGGTGTTCGAGCTGCCGCGCGACCTGCGCGCCAATCAGGCGGTCTATCTCGAACTCGGCGCTCCGGGACAAACCCAGCCGATGCGTGCGCGCATCGTCGAACAGAGCCAGTACCAGGTCGAAGATTTGCATCATGTGCGCCTCAGCGTCTTTTTCGCGAGCGTGCAGATGGCGCTGCTGCTGGTCATTGCCTGCTTCTGGCTGGTGCTGCGCGATCGCGTTTTCGTCTATTTCCTCATCTACGTCTCGGCACAGCTGGTCTATCAGATGTCGGTCACCGGTGAGTTGTACGCGTTGCCGGGCGCCGCATGGCTGGCGCCGCTCGGTTTTCACCCGGGTCAGTTCGCCGCGATCGTGTCGGCGGGCATGTCGATCAGCTTCATCATCGAATTTGCCGGGCTGCCGCGCTACGTGCCGCGACTGACGCGCCTGTTGTCGGTATTGCGCTGGCCGTATCTGGTTCTGGCGATTGCACTGTGGTTGCCGTTCCTGCAACCCGATCGCTGGCTGCCCAACGCCGTCAACGCCTTGCTGGTGCTGAGCACGACCGTCGCGCTCTATGCGGGTTGGCGAGCTTGGGGTTATCGCAGCCGTCAGGCCGGGTTCTTCCTGATCTCATGGCTGCCGCTGCTCAGCCTGACCGTGCTGCGTGTCGCCCAACTGCTGTTCGGTCTGCCGTTGCCGGCATGGCTCGAGTACGGATTCCCGGCGAGCATGGCGTACGCCGCGGTCGTCATCGCGGTCGGTCTGGCCGATCGCACCCTGCAGGCGCGGCGCGAGCGCGATGTCGCGCATCGCCTGGCCCAGTTCGATCCGTTGACCGGCGTGCTGAATCGTCGCGCGATCCTCGCGCATTTGCAGGTCGCCTGTGTCGATGCGCGGCAGGCGCAAAAACCGCTCGCCGCGCTGTTTCTGGATCTCGATCATTTCAAGCGCATCAACGACGGCTACGGTCATGCCGGGGGTGATACGGTGCTGGCCGCTTTTGCAGCGGCCGTGCAGGCCGAATTGCGCGAAGCGGACCGGCTCGGCCGCTATGGCGGCGAAGAATTCCTGATCGTGCTGCCGGACGCGAACGAACTGCTCGCGCGCTCGATCGGCGAGCGCATCCGCGCGCGCACCGCGGCCCTGCGCGTGACCACCGGCGAGCACGAACTGCACCTGACCGTCAGCATCGGCATCGCGCTGTTCGATGAAGACTCGGGCAGTGCCGAGGCGCTGATCGAACACGCGGACATGGCGCTCTATCGCGCGAAAGCGCAAGGGCGCAACCGCGTGATGCAGTATCAGCCGGGGCAAAGAAACCAAGCCGCGGGATTGCCGCAACAGGCGTGAGGCAAGGGGTTTGAGATGCGGTTGGCGTGAGGAGCATTCGGAGGTCTGCTGCGTCGCCGTGCGCCCGAACATTCATGCATGCTTCGTAGCAACCGCGCTCAATGCAATGTCTTGAACACCAGCGCATCGAACGCATCGACCGCAATCACCTCGTCGCGCGCCTCGCGCGCTTCGTTGAGCAGATCGTACTCGTCGCCGCTGATCACGCCTGCGCTGACGCCGAGTTCGTCGAGCATGTAACCAGGCGCGCGGTCGAGGCGGCCGGCGCGCACGGCGTCGCGCAGCTTGGTTTCGATCGGGAGGGCCAGCACGGCTTTTTCGAGTGCGGCCTCGAGCGCACCGAGTCCGGGATCGTGCGCCGGCGGAATGAACACGTCGGCGGTGAGATTGCGGCGCGCTTCGCGGTCTTCGAGGATGTCGCGTGCAACCTCGCTGCCGAGGCGATCGGACGGCGGCCGGAAGCGCGCGCCGAGGGGGAAGATCGCCAGCTTCAACAGCACTGCGGCCCAGCGCACCGGCAGGTTGTCGAGCACGCCGAGCAGGGCGTCCTGGATCCGGTACAGGCACAGCTCGACCGCCCAGCGCGCGAGCGCATAGTTCGGGCGTGTCTTCGGCTCGTCGTGGTAGCGCTTCAGTACCGCGCTGGCCAGATACAGATAGGCGAGCGCGTCGGCAAGGCGGCCGGACAATTTCTCGCGCCGCTTCAGCGAGCCGCCGAGCGTGCCCATCGCGGTGTCGGAGACGATCGTGAAAGCCGCCGAGAAACGCGACAAGTGCTGGTAGTAGCGTGCAGTGTCGGCCGCGCGCGGTGCGCCGGCGAGGCGCGAGCCGGACAGGGCGAGCAGCTTGGTGCGGATCGCGCGCGTCACGAATAGATTCACGTGACCGAAAATCGCGCGATCGAACGCGGCGAGATCGTTTTTCGCGACGGCGTCGATCTCCTTCTGCACGAACGGGTGGCAACGGATCGCGCCTTGCCCGTAGACGATCATCGTGCGCGTGAGGATGTTCGCGCCCTCGACGGTGATGCCGATCGGTACTGCGTCCCAGGCACGCGCCAGCGCGTTGCGCGGGCCGCGCTGGATCGCCGAACCGGCGCGGATATCCATGGCGTCGCCGACCACCTGGCGCATCGTGTCGGTCAGGTACGCCTTGGCGATATTGCCGATCACGGCGGGCTTCTCGCCCGCATCCAGCGCGCCGCAGGTCAATGTGCGTGTCGCGGTCATCAGATAGGTGAGCCCGGCGATGCGTGCCAGCGGTTCCTCGATGCCTTCGAAGCGGCCGATCGGTGTGTCGAACTGTTCGCGCACGGTGGCATAGGCGCCACAGATGCGCGTGGCGAGCTGGGCCGCGCCGATCGACAGCGCCGGCAGCGAGATCGAGCGCCCGGCGGCGAGCGATTCCATCAGCATGCGCCAGCCATGGCCGATCTGCTCGCGGCCGCCGATGATCGCCTCGTCGAGGGACACGAACACATCCTTGCCGACGATGGGTCCGTTCTGGAATGGCACACCCATCGGATCGTGACGCAGGCCGATCTCGACGCCGGGCGTGTTGCGCGGAATCAGCGCGCAGGTGATGCCGCGATCGACCGTGTCGCCGATCAGCTTGTGCGGATCCTTCAGGCGGAAGGCGAGGCCGATCAGGCTGGCGACAGGTGCCAGCGTGATGTAGCGCTTCTTCCAGTTGAGGCGCAGGCCGAGCACCTCCTGACCATCGATCATGCGCTTTTCGACGATGCCTTCCGATTGCGTTGCAGCCGCATCGGAACCGGCCTCGGGACCGGTCAGCGCGAAGCACGGAATCTCCTCGCCGCACGCGAGGCGTGACAGGTAGCGCTGCTTCTGCGCATCGGTGCCGTAGTGCAACAGCAATTCGCCGGGGCCGAGCGAGTTCGGCACCATCACAGTGACCGCCGCCGTCACCGAACGGCTTGCGATGCGCGTGACGACGCGCGAATGCGCCAGTGCGGAAAAGCCGAGACCGCCGTATTCCTTCGGCAGGATCATGCCGAGAAAGCGCTGCTGCTTGATGAAGTCCCAGATCGGTGCTGGCAAGTCACGCTGCTGATAAATCTCCCAGTCGTTGATGCGGCGGCAGAGTTCCTCGGTGGGACCATCGAGGAAAGCCTGTTCTTCGGCGCTGAGCGGGCGTGGTTGGAAATCGAGCAGCTTCTGCCAGTCGGGCATGCCGGCGAACAGGTCGCCGTCCCACCAGACCGTTCCAGCCTCGAGAGCGATGCGTTCGGTATCGCCGAGCCGTGGCAGCACCTTGGCGAAGCGCGGCATCGCAAAACGCGACACCAGCGTCCGGCGCAGCGGTGGCAGCCCGAACAGGAGCGCGAGCGCAACCAGCGCGATTACACAAGCCTCGAACAGCAGCGGCGAAGCGACGCCATCGATGCGCCAGCCGAGCAGCCAGACACCGGCCGCGGCGATCCAGGCAAGGAAACCAAGGCCGCGGAACGCAAGTACGAGGAAGACCAGCAAGACGACAACGAAGGTCAGCAGCATGCGCGTGCCTGTCGTGCAATTCGAATCCGTCGATTATGCCTCGCGTCGCGTGTTCGGCGGCTGAACTCCGGCCGTGCGCCTGCCTATAATCGGTCGATCAATCCGTCGAGCAAGGGAGGGCCGATGAAAGACAAACACGACATCGTCGCGAACTGGTTGCCGCGCTACACCGGCACGCCGCTGGATGCGTTCGGCGCACACGTGCTGTTGACGAACTTCGGCCACTACGTCGAACTGTTCGCCGAGTGGCACGACGTGCCGGTGCTCGGGCGCGACAAGCCGATGCCAAATGCGACCGCCGACGGCATCACCATGATCAACTTCGGCATGGGCAGTCCGAACGCGGCGACCGTGATGGACCTGCTCGGCGCGGTCGCACCGAAAGCCGTGTTGCTGCTCGGCAAGTGCGGTGGTCTCAAGAGGAAGAACCAGCTCGGCGATCTGGTGCTGCCGATCGCTGCGATCCGCGGCGAGGGCACCTCGAACGACTACCTGCTGCCCGAGGTGCCGGCACTGCCGGCTTTCCAGCTGCAACGCGCGGTATCGACGATGATCCGCGATCTCGGCCACGACTACTGGACCGGCACGGTCTACACGACCAACCGGCGCGTGTGGGAGCACGATGTCGCGTTCAAGGAATACCTGCGCAAGACGCGCTGCATGGCGATCGACATGGAAACCGCGACGATTTTCGCCGCCGGCTTCGCCAATCACATCCCTTCCGGCGCGCTGCTGCTGGTGTCGGATCAGCCGATGGTTCCCGAAGGCGTCAAGACCGAACTCAGCGACAAGCTGATCACGGCGAATTTCGTCGACGCGCACATCCGCATCGGCATCGAGGCGCTCAAGCTGGTGCGCCGCCACGGACGCAGCGTCAAGCACCTCCGCTTCGAGCAGGATCTCGAGTAACTCGGTGGGAAAGGCTGAAAGACGAAAGACGAAAGACGAAAGACGAAAGATTGAAACACGGAGAACACGAAGAACACGAAGAACACGAAGAACACGAAGAAGAGCTTTTTCTGATCAATCTTTTCTTCGTGTTCTTCGTGTTCTCCGTGTTTCAGGCTTTTGCTTGAGGCTTTTGCATCAAGCTAACCGGCGGCGCCTCAATAGCGCGGCACGGACGAGTCGATCTCGCGCGCCCAGGCGTCGATGCCACCTTCGACATTCCACAGGTTGGTGAAGCCGTGTTCGCGGAAATGCTCGGCCGCGTTGCGGCTGGAAATGCCGTGGTGGCAGATGAAGGCGAGTGCCGTGTCTTTCGGCAGCGAGGTCAGGCGCGCATGCGTTTCCGGCGTCAGCACCTCGCTGCCGGCGAGCGCAGCGACGGTGCGTTCGTGCTCGGGACGTACGTCGATCAGCAGGAGGTCGCCAGCGGCAAGGCGCTGCTGCAGCGTGTGTACGTCGATCGACTTCAGCGCCTGCGGGGCGGCCGGCAGATGGATCGCGAGGCCTTCGCCGTGCGGCGTCTTGGTCCAGTCGATCTGCGCGCCGCGTGCGCGCTGCGCACTGGCGACGTCGAAGCGGATCTCCAGGCCATTCGAAACGGTAACGATATCGTTGGCGCCGGCTTCGCGCAGCTGGAACTGCGGCTGGAAGCGGCCGTCGACGACGAGGAACAATTTCATTTCACCGGCATCGGCGAGCGCGTTGCGGATCGCCGCAACGGCCGCGTCCGACACCGTGATTGCCGGCGGCGTGCGATCCGGTTCGGCGGCGCCGAGGACCCGGTGCAGTTCGCCCGAATCGAACATCGACTGCACGATATCGGCACCGCCGACGAGTTCGCCGTCGACGTAGAGCTGCGGAATCGTCGGCCATTGGCCGAATTCCTTGATGCCGGCGCGGATATCGTCGTCGGCCAGCACGTCGACCGTGGCGTAGTCGTCGAGGATGGCGTTGAGCCGGTCGGTCGCGGCCGCCGAAAAGCCGCATTGCGGGGCGTTGCGGTCGCCTTTCATGAACAGGACGACGCGGTGGCTGGCGAGCAGCGATTCGATGCGGGCGCGCGTGGCGGGGGCGAGCGACATGACGGATTCCATGGGTGGGGAGGGCGATGATACGCTGCGGCCGCGAGGGCCGCGTTTGGTCGCTGCGGATTTATGGGCAATAATCCGCGCTGCAAGGGGATCCAAGCCGGTTTCAGGGGAGTTTCATCATGGCTCGTCGCAAGTTGCTGCCGATCGCGGTCGGCTTCGCTCTGTCGTCCACGGCGTTCGCGCAGACCGTGCCTCCTTCCTCGCCGCCGCCGGTCGACAGCACGATACCGATCACCTACGTCGGTTCGAACGCGCGCGTCTCGCTCGGCGTCGACGACCACGGCGATGTGCTCGGCGAGGTGCTCGGCATCCTCGGCAAGACCGACGAGCATGCCTGGCTGGCTGAACTCTGGCTCGGCCAGGGCGGCGCCGGTGGCGTACAGCTCGACTATCACTGGCTGCACGGCAGCGCCAGCGACGCGATCGAAAAACCCGACAGCGTCAGCGTGCTGAAGGCGTTCGGCGCGTTCGACCAGAATCGGTGGAAGGACCGCAAGATCTCGCTCGGCTTCGGCTGGGAGAAGAACGATTTCTCCGTCGACGGCTATCTGATGCATGCGACCACCGGTTCGCGCTTCGTCAACCAGATCAACAGCAGCGTCGTCACCCAGATCAGCGGCAGCGACAGCGGCGGCGATTTCACGCAGACGCAGACGATCGATACGCTGACCCGATATTTCGAGCATCCCTACGACAACGGCGTCGGCGTGCGCTTCGGCAAGTATTTCGACGATCCGCTGCTGCGCCTGCGCGGCGGTCTCGACTACGAACGCGGCAAATACAGTTCCGACCAGGTGACCTTGTCGCTCGGTCTCGACAAGTATTTCAAGAACAGCGGTTTCAGCGTCTCCCTGCTCGGCGAAGCGCTGCGCAAGAGCGGCGATTTCGAAACCGGCGACAGGAACGACACGCGTGCGTGGCTGCTGCTGCGCTACGACATCGGCCAGAACTACCGGGCGCGCGAACCTTACGCGATGGTCGAGCGCGAGCGCACGATGATCGCCGATCCGCCCGTTCCGGCCGAACCGCAGGTCGTACGCAACGAGGTCAAGCTCGACGG
>Ga0247784_1000557_pt1 | contig 10128 bp, 6 predicted proteins | sample UWRJL169409R5_FD_179909 | JGI IMG/M metagenome (GOLD analysis project Ga0247784, IMG submission 179909) | Plant litter microbial communities from Arlington Agricultural Research Station in Wisconsin, United States - UWRJ-L169-409R-5 | ecosystem: Environmental > Terrestrial > Plant litter >...
CACGACAGAGGTCGAGAAAATGTATTCATTGTCGCGGTTGGAATCCTCGCTGTAGACCCAGCTCTTCATATCGTTGGCATCGGCGATGCCGACGACCACGCTGGACAGTTCGAGATGCCGGTTGGAGACATGCATCACCACCGCACCCTGCGGCGCCAGCTTGGCCTTGTATATTTCCATCGCCTCTTCGGTGGCCAGGTGAATCGGGATCGCATCCGACGAATAGGCGTCAACCATGATCAGGTCATAGATGCCGTTTTGCTCGCGCGCGAAGGTCAGCCGCGCATCGCCGATCACGGGTTCGAGGTTCGGCTCGCAGACCTGGATGTAGGTGAAATATTTCGGGTCGCGCGCGGTGTCGACCATCGTCTGGTCGATCTCGAAAAACTTCCATTCCTCGCCGGGCTCGGACGCACACGCGAGCGTGCCGGAGCCGAGCCCGATCACGGCGACCCGCAACGGCGCCCCTTTGCGCTCGCGGACCGCCCTGATCGCCTGACCGATGCCGCCGTCCTTGTGATAGTAGGTGATCGGTTCCGGCTGGCCGGTAACGGGCGTGCCGTCATCGTTCTTGAATTTCTCTGCGCCATGGATCGTGGTGCCATGCATCAGCACGTGATACTGGCCGTTCGGCGTCACCACGATCTTGTGGACGCCGAAGAAGCTGCGCACCGTTTCCACCCGCCCTTCGTCGGCAGGATAGGCGCGCAGCAGCACCAGCGCCACCGCCACCGTCGCAAAGATCTTCCAGCGGTTGGCGTTAAGGCCGAGCGCCAGCAGCGCCGAGAGCACGCCGACCGCGCCGATCACCCAGACCCTGTTGGTGTCGAGCCAGGTGAACACTTTGCCGGTGGCATAGGTCGGTGCGACCAGCGCGACCGCGAGTACGGCAAGAAACGGCCAGTACCACGCGCTCCAGCGCGGCAGCCGCTCATTGCCGGTCGGGCGGCACAGCGCCGCCAGCGCCAGCAGAATCGGATATTCCGCGATCCAAGAGAAGGTGAACGGCGCGATCAGGCCGGCGAACAGACCGCCGACCATGCCGCCGAACGACAGCGCGACATAGAAGCCGGTGAGATATTTCGCCGCCGGCCGGGTGCGCGCCAGTTCGCCGTGGCAGGCCATCGCGATCACGAAGAAGCAGAGCTGATGACCGCCGAGCGTCAGCAGCAGGTTCTGCTCGCCGCCGACCGCCAGCAGCACCACGACGCCCGCGATCGCCAACGGCTGCGCCAGCAGCATCCATTTGTGCGGCAGCAGCGGACGCGACTGGAACACCAGCACCCAGGTCAACAGATAGAGCGACAGCGGCAGCACCCACAGCAAGGGGGCTGCCGCGACGTCGGTGGAAATATGCGCGGTCACCGCGATCAGCAGCCCCGACGGCACGGCGGCAAGGAATATCCAGCGGGCGCGCAGCATCCATGTTGGCGCGGGCGCATCGGGATCGTCAGCCGGCATGTTCAGCTCCGCCGCCTTCGCCGGCGAGCGCAGCAGCAAGACGCCGCAGCTCGCGATCAGCACGATCAAGAGGCCATAGCCGCCGGTCCAGATCAGGTTCTGCGTGCGCAGCGTGAACACCGGCTCCAGCAGCACCGGATAGGACAGCAGTGCGAGGAAGCTGCCGATATTGGAGGAGGCGTAGAGGAAGTACGGGTCGGGCCCGTTGGGGTGGCCGGTGCGGACGAACCAGGCCTGCAGCAGCGGGTTGTTGGCCGCGAGCGCGAAAAATGGCAGCCCGATCGACACCGCAAACAGGCCAAGCAGCCAGAACGCATAGCCTGACGTCGGCGGATCGCCCCACCCGCTCGAGATCGACAGCGGCAGCGTCAGCATCGCAACTGCGAGCAACACCAGATGGATCGCCACGGGAATCGCGCGGTTGCGCAGCTGCATCAGAAAATGCGCATAGGCGTAGCCGCCGAGCAGCAGCGACTGGAAGAACACCATCGCCACCGACCACACCGCCGGCGAGCCGCCGAGCCGCGGCAGCACCATTTTGGTGAACAGCGGCTGCACCGAAAACAGCAGCAGCGCGCTGACGAAGATCGCGGCGGTGTAGACCACCAGGACCAGCCGATTCCGGCTTTCGGAAGGCAGGTCCGCGGAGGCGGACAGGTCGGGAGCAGACATCAAAACTCCGGCAGGAAACCGGCAGGTGCCGGTGGCGGGATTTCCGGCAGGGCCACCGGCGGGGCGCAATGGAGCATAGGGCGACACGGCGAGCAATGCGGGATAAGAAGTGTCGTTCCGGGGCGATGGGCAGCATCGAACCCGGAAGTTCGAGATTCCGGGCGTGGTCCTTCGGACCATCCCGGAATGACGAATCCACGCCCCGATCAAACCTTCTTGAAGCTGAAGCTGAAATGAACGAGACCGACGTTGTCATCATTGGGGCGGGCCATAACGGCCTCACCTGCGCCGCCTATCTTGCGATGGCCGGTCTTCGCGTCAAAGTGGTGGAGCGCCGCAAGGCGGTCGGCGGCGCCGCCGTGACCGAGGAATTCCATCCCGGCTTCCGCAACTCGGTGGCGGCCTATACGGTCAGCCTGCTCAATCCGCAGATCGCATCCGACCTGAAGCTCGCTGAACACGGCCTGCGCATCGTCGAGCGCCGTGCGCAGAATTTCCTGCCCGCACCCGACGGTAGCTATCTCTTGACCGGCGAGGGCCGCACGCAGGCCTCGGTGGCAAAGCTCAGCGGGCGCGATGCGGCCACCATCGACGCCTTCTCGCGCGAGTTGGAGGCCATCGCCGACGTGCTGCGGCAATTCGTGCTGCGTCCGCCGCCGAACATTGTCGAGGGTTTTGGCATCGGCGCGGTCCGCGAAGCCTTCAACGCCATGGGGACGGCCGGCATCCTGCGCAGGCTCTCGCTCGAACAGCAGCGCAACCTGCTCGACCTGTTCACGCGCTCGGCCGGCGAGATGCTGGACGAGCGTTTCGAGAACGATCTGGTGAAAGCGCTGTTCGGCTTCGACGCCATCGTCGGCAATTACGCCAGCCCCTACGCGGCGGGCTCGGCCTATGTGATGCTGCACCACGCCTTCGGCGAGGTGAACGGCAAGAAAGGCGTGTGGGGCCACGCGATCGGCGGCATGGGTGCAATCACGCAAGCGATGGCGCGCGCCGCGCGTGGGCACGGCGCCGAAATCGAAACCGATGCCGGCGTGCGCGAAGTGATCGTCGAACGCGGGCGCGCCGCGGGCGTCGTCCTCGATGATGGCGAAACAGTGCGCGCGAAATACGTCGTCTCCGGCGTCAATCCGAAGTTGTTGTATACGCGGCTGGTGCCGTCGGGCGCACTGGCGCCGGAATTCCTCGCGCGCATCGCGCGCTGGCGCAACGGCTCCGGCACTTTTCGCATGAACGTCGCGTTGAGCACCCTGCCCTCCTTCACCGCCTTGCCCGGCATCGGAGACCATCTCAGCGCCGGCATCATCCTCGCACCCAGCCTCGCTTACATGGATCGCGCCTGGCAGGACGCGCGCAGCCACGGCTGGAGCCGCGAGCCGGTCGTGGAAGTGCTGATCCCCTCGACGCTGGACGATTCCCTGGCGCCGGAGGGCCGCCATGTCGCGAGCCTGTTCTGCCAGCATGTCGCGCCGGAATTGCCGAACGGGAAATCATGGGACGACTATCGCGAGGACGTCGCCGATCTCATGATCGCGACGGTGGATAAATTCGCGCCCGGCTTTGCGGCCAGCGTGGTCGGCCGTCAGGTGCTGTCGCCGCTCGACCTCGAGAGGCAGTTCGGCCTGCTCGGCGGCGACATTTTTCACGGGGCGCTGACGCTGAATCAATTGTTCTCGGCGCGGCCGATGCTGGGCCATGCCGATTATCGCGGACCGCTGAAGGGGCTCTATCACTGCGGTTCCGGTGCCCATCCCGGCGGCGGCGTCACCGGCGCCCCCGGTCACAACGCGGCGCGGACCATTTTGGGCGATCACCGCGCGCTGTTTGGATAGGTCGATGGACGAGATGCACGATCAAATGGTCAAATCAAACGGGGCGCAGCCTTCGATCGGAAGCGAGGGTGAACGTGGTTTTAACCACGCCCCGCGATTTTCCCTTGCTTGCGAAGGCAGATCGCCGCAGGCGATGGGTAGAACCGGTGGGCAATATCGGGGAAAGCCTGTGGATTGATTGTTGAGAACTTGCCCGGCGGCCTGTGGAAAGAGCCGGTATCCACTGGGTATACCGGGTCAGCAGCGTACCCGGCGGCTGTGGATAGCCGGTGGATATACGCGCCCGCCACGCTGTCCAGAAACGAAAGAGACCGGGCGCTTGCCGCGCCCGGTCTCAAACTACGCCGAAATAGCGCGTTACTTCAGCGAGCTGCTGATGCTCTGGAAGTTCGAGTTGATCTTGGAACCAAGGCCGTTCACGGCCGTGATGATCGCAACGGAGATACCGGCTGCAATCAGGCCATACTCGATGGCCGTGGCTCCTGATTCGTCCTTGAAGAATGCCTTGATAATCGATGTCATGACTGGTTCCGACCTGGGTTACGGTTTCGTTGGAACCCAGGGTACCCCCCTTGGTTCCTGGGCAGAACCTACCCGCACAAATCTAAAGTTGGCCTAACGCGGAAGCCGCAATTTTTCGGGATATTGTGAAATGAATTATGCTCAAATTTGAATGAATCGCCGGCTCCCCTCACGTCCCGCCGCCTTTCCGTTTTCAGGTTCTTCGATGGTATCCCCTGCCCCCACGTTTCGCGTCAGCCTTGCTATCGGTGACCAGCATGCCGCGAGAACCGTCGTCGACGCCCTGACCGAAATTTTTTTCGAAGGCCAGGCCGCGATTGCCGCGTTCGAACGGCCGGACGGCCAATGGGATGTCACGGCGTATTTTGCCGAACCGCCCGATCAGCCGCTGGTCCGCGAACTCGTGGCCAATGCGGCAGGCCGGGACGTCGCCGCGGGCATCGTCTTCGATACGGTCGAGGCCAGGGATTGGGTCAAGGCCAGCCTCCAAGACCTCGTCCCCGTGCCGGCCGGACGCTTCATCGTGCACGGCCAGCATGACCGCGAGAGGATCGCACCCAACAAGCTCGGCATTGAAATCGAGGCAGCGCTGGCGTTCGGCACCGGACACCACGGCACGACGCGCGGTTGCCTGCTGCTGCTCGATCATGTCCTGAAAGCCTGGCGCCCGCGCCGCGTGCTCGATCTCGGCACCGGCACCGGTGTGCTGGCGATCGCCGCCGCGAGGGCGCTCCATGGAAGGGTGCTGGCCAGCGATATCGATGCGCCGTCGGTGCAGGTCGCTCGCGAGAATGCGCGACTGAACGTGGCAGGCCATCTGGTGCAGGCGATCCGCGCCACCGGTTTTTCCGCCCCGCAATTCGCGCAGGCCGCACCGTTCGACCTGGTGCTGGCGAATATTCTCGCCAATCCGCTGCGGCAACTGGCAGCGCCAATGGCGCGGCATCTGGCGCCTTCGGCGCTGGTAATTTTGTCGGGCCTGCTGACGCATCAGGCGCCCGGCGTCATCGCCGCCTATCGCGCCCGCGGGCTGGTGCCGGAGCGGCACCTTCGTATCGAAGGCTGGAGCAGCCTGTTGCTGCGCAAGGCGAATTGATACTCAATCGGCAGGTTTGAGCGAAGCGCGGGCGATCACGCCCTTTTCTTCCTTCAACGTCCGTTTGATCCGCGCTTCCGCGAACCGGTCCAGCATCTGGACGATGACGCCGCGCTGTTTCTTGTTAGCCACCGGCGGTACCGGGCCGCGATCGGCCGGCGGCGAAATCTTCTCAAACGTGAAAGCAGGCATCGTGCGTTCCCTCGTCGTTGAGTTGAACCACCCTTGGAGCCTCCCGGTATCCGGAGTCGAACGGCCAGACCTGCAAACCGTTCCATCTGTCGCGGACTGGTATGGTGAAGCACGGATTATGCCAAATTGTGGCCAACTCCTCGCATTGCGGTCCTCTCGGCCCAACCCTAAAGTGAAGCCATGTTCGAAGCTCATTTCCAGACGTTCGAGGACCCCGAAAGCGGCGTGGCGCTCGCCGCGCGCCTGGCCATCCTCCGCGAGGAGTTGGCGCGGCGGAAGCTGACCGGATTCGTGATTCCACGCGCCGATCAGCAGCAAAACGAGTATGTGGCAGCCTCCGAAGAGCGGCTGGCCTGGCTCACCGGCTTCACCGGCTCGGCCGGCATGGCGATCGTCCTGACGCGCGAGGCCGCCGTTTTCGTCGATGGCCGCTATACGCTGCAGGCCGCCAAGCAGGTCGACCGCAAGGCATGGCATATCGAGACACTAGCCGATCCGCCGCCGGAACACTGGCTGGCCAAGCACCTTGCGGCGGGCGACCGCCTCGGTTTTGATCCGTGGCTGCACACTTCCGCGGCAGCCGAGCGACTGGCCGCCGCCTGCACCAAGGCCGGCGCGGAGCTGATCGCGGTCGACGGCAACCCGCTGGATTCGGTGTGGACCGAGCGCCCGGCCCCGCCGCTTGGGCCGGTTTCGGTTCATGGCGCGCAGTTTTCCGGTGAGGTCGAAGCCGAAAAGCTCAAGCGGATCCGGCTCGAGATCCACAAGCTCGGGGCCGAGGCGCTGGTGCTGTCGGACAGCCACGCGGTGGCCTGGACCTTCAACATCCGCGGCGCCGACGTCTCGCACACGCCGCTGCCCTTGTCCTACGCGCTGGTCCGGAAGGATGGCCGCCCCACGATCTTCATCGACCACCGCAAGCTATCCAACCTGACGCGCGACCATCTCGAACGATCAGCCGATGTCCGGGACCCCGACGCGCTGGTGCCGGGTCTGACCGAACTCGCGAGCAGCGGCGCGTCGATTGCGCTCGACAGCGCCACCGCCGCGGACGCGTTGAGCCGCCTGATCGCAGGCGCCGGCGGCACGCCGCTGCGCGGCAACGATCCGGTGAGCCTGTTGAAGGCGGTGAAGAACCTCACCGAGATCGAGGGCACGCGGACCGCGCATCAACGCGACGCGGTGGCGCTGACGCGCTTCCTCGCCTGGATCGATCGCGAGGCGCCCTCCGGCGCGCTGACCGAGATCGACACCGTCGAGGCGCTCGAAACCTTTCGACGCCAGACCGGCGCGCTGAAGGATGTCTCGTTTCCGACCATCGCCGGCACCGGGCCGAACGGCGCGATCGTGCATTACCGCGTCACGCGCAAGAGCAATCGGCGGATTTCGCCTGGCGATCTGCTGCTGATCGATTCCGGCGCGCAATACGAGGACGGCACCACCGACGTCACCCGCACGATCGCGATCGGCCCGCCATCAGACGAAATGCGCGACCGCTTCACCCGCGTGCTGCGCGGGCATATCGCGATCGCGCGCGCGATCTTTCCCGACGGCACCACCGGCGCGCAGCTCGACTCCTTTGCGCGGCAATTTTTATGGCAGGCCGGCCTCGATTTCGAACACGGCACCGGCCACGGCGTCGGCAGCTATTTGTCGGTGCATGAAGGCCCGGCGCGGATTTCGAAGCTCGGCACCACGCCCTTGAAGCGCGGCATGATCCTTTCCAACGAGCCCGGCTATTACAAGGCCGACGCCTACGGCATCCGAATCGAGAACCTCGAGCTTGTCATCGGCACCGACGTGCCCGGCGCCGACAAGCCGGTGAACGCATTCGAGACGCTGACGCTGGCGCCGATCGACCGCAACCTGATCGACGTCAACATGCTCAGCCCGACGGAACTGAAATGGCTGAATGATTACCATGAGCGCGTCGACCGCGCCGTGCGTCCGCACCTCGACGACAACGCCACCAAGCTGTGGCTGGATGAGGCAACCGCGGCGATGCTGCCGCTTTAATCGGCATTCTCCATCGTCGTCCCCCGCGTAGGACCCGTGTAGGCGGGGGACCCAGTACGCCGGGCTTTCTCGTTTCAATCGCTGACTGCTCTGGAATACTGGATCATCCGCTTTCGCGGATGATGACGAGGGTGCTTGTTTCGCGCTACGGAACATCACGCTCTCGCCTCCCGAATTCAGCATGGCCGCATGCTGAAACGGCCATATCCGCCATGGGCCATCGCGCTACAGTCCGATCCAACCAACAGAATCTCAACCAGGACCGGACTGAATGCACGGCGCTGCGGGCAAGCCGCCCGGCGCGGCGGCGAACGCCGTCGCGACCTCGAAGATCATGCTGCTGATGCTGGTCGCGATGACCGGCGTCGCGCCGATCTCGCTCTATATGCTGGTGCCGGCGCTGCCGGTGCTGGCGGCGACGTTCGGCGGCGACATCTCGGTCGCGCAGATGACGGTGTCGCTTTACATGGTCGGCATCGCCTGCTCGCAGCTCGTCATGGGGCCGCTGTCGGACAAGTTTGGCCGCCGCCCGGTGCTGCTCGCAGGACTCGCCCTGATGGTGGCGGCGAGCATCGGCTGTTCGCTGGCGCAGACGCTGCCGCAGCTGATCGCCGCGCGGTTCCTGCAGGCGCTTGGCGGCGCCACCGGCATGGTGGTCAGCCGCGCCATCATCCGCGACCTCTACAGCCGCGACCGCATCAGCTCCATGATCAGCCTCGTCATCGGGGTGATGATGACGGCCCAGATGCTGAGCGCGCTCGCCGGCGGCCTGCTGGAGACCGCGTTCGGTTGGCGCGCCATCTTCTATTTCATCACCGCGGCGTCGCTCAGCGTTGCCGTGCTGATCGCCATAGCGCTGCCCGAGACGCGCCGCCAGCGCGGCGTGAGCAGCAGCTTTCGCGGCGATGTCGGCAAGCTGATCCGCGACCGCGCCTTTCTCGGCTACGTCCTGTGCCAGGTGCTGGCTTCCCAGATCATCTTCACCTTTGCCGGCGGCGGACCTTACATCGTGGTGACGCAGATGGGCCGCACCACCGCCGAATACGGCGCCTGGTTCGCGGCCACCGGCTTTGCCTATCTCATCGGCAATTTGTTCTGCGTCCGCTTCGCGCCGCGCCATTCGCTGGAGAAGCTGATCTGGTTCGGCCTCGCGCTGCAATTCGGCGGCGCGCTGCTGAACCTGATCTTCAGCATCACCGGGACCAACCAGGCGCCATCATGGCTGTTCGGCACCCAGATGATCGTGATGGTCGCCAACGCCTTCGTGATGAACAATGCCGCCGCCGGCGCCATCAGCGTACGCCCCGAGGCCGCCGGCACCGCCGCGGGCGCGATGGGTTTTCTGCAGCAAGGTATCGGCGCGCTGGTCTCGCAATTCGGCGCCTATCTCGGCGGCCACTCCACCACCACGCTGCCGCTGACCGCGGCGATCTTCACGCTCTCGATCGCGTGTGCGTCGGCGATGTTCTTCCTGGTGCCGCGGGGAACGGTCGTGGTGAGCGAGGAACTGATCAAGAAAGCGGAAGAGGAAGAGAGCGGGATATTGTGAGCGGTGTGGGACGATGCCGGCATCTCGCTCCGCTGTCGTCCCCCGCGCAGGCGGGGACCCAGTACGCCGCGGCCTCTCGGATAAACAACGAATGTCTCTGGAATACTGGATCCCCCGCCTTCGCGGGTGATGACAGCGGAGTGCGTAGCGCCCCCTCACTCCCCGATCAGACTTAGCCACTCATCCTCAGTCAGAACCGCTACCCCAAGCTCCTTCGCCTTCGTCAGCTTCGAGCCGGCATCTTCCCCCGCCACCACGTAATCCGTCTTCTTCGACACCGAGCCTGCGACCTTGGCGCCGAGCCGCTCCGCCATCGCCTTGGCTTCGTCGCGGGTGAACTTGGTCAGCGAGCCCGTGAATACCACGGTCTTGTCGGAAACCGGTGAACTCTTGCGCGGCTGTTCGGCCGGCTTCACCTCGATCTCGCGCAGCAGTTCGCCGAGCGCCTTGACGTTGCGCGGTTCGGCGAAGAACTCCACCACGGCGTCCGCGACGATCTCGCCGACGCCGCCGATATTGTTGAGATCCTGATAGGCCTCGGTGGTGTTCTCTTCTTCCTTTGTCCCCTTGGCGGCGGCAAGCATCGCCTCGCGAAAATTCTCGATGGTGCCGTAATGCCGCGCCAGCAGTTTGGCATTGCCTTCGCCGACGTGACGGATGCCGAGCGCGAAGATCAGACGGTGCAGATCGATGCTGCGGCGGGCGTCGATCGCGGCAAACAGATTGCGCACCGAGGTCTCACCATAGCCCTCGCGCGCCATCAGTCTGCTGGTCGAACGCGCATC
>Ga0247784_1000558_pt1 | contig 10128 bp, 7 predicted proteins | sample UWRJL169409R5_FD_179909 | JGI IMG/M metagenome (GOLD analysis project Ga0247784, IMG submission 179909) | Plant litter microbial communities from Arlington Agricultural Research Station in Wisconsin, United States - UWRJ-L169-409R-5 | ecosystem: Environmental > Terrestrial > Plant litter >...
GGCGGAACCGATCTTCACCGAACCCGAGCCGTCCGAGACACTGGCCGACCTGCGCCGGCGCAGCGTCGAGACGCGCGAACTGTTCGAGGAGCTGCAGGCCAACACCAACAGCCGCGCACCCGACGACAGCGCGCAGAAGCTCTACGAAGAGCTGATCTCGCGCAAGCTGCTGGTGCTGCACCAGGAGAGCCTGGTCGACGCGTTCAGGCTCACCGACTTTTCCACCGCCCGCATCGCCCAGGCGCAGCAGCGCGTGGTCGTCGTGATCCTGGCCGGGCTGGCGCTGATCTCGCTGGCGACGGCGGCGGCCGGCTGGCTGATCCACCGCAGCGTGCTGGTGCCGATCCAGCGCCTGCAGCAGGCCACGCGCGAGGTGGCCGCGGGCAACTGGAATTTCCGGCTCGCCATCGCCGGACACGACGAGATCGGCGAGATGTCGCGCAACTTCGACGCGATGACCACCACGTTGCGCAACTCGTTCGCGCAGATCGAGCGCAGCAACCAGGAGCTGGCGGCACTCAACCGCGAGATCGAGGCCTTCAGCTACTCGGTCTCGCACGACCTGCGTGCGCCGCTGCGCAGCATGGACGGCTTCTCGCTCGCGCTGCTCGAGGACTACGGCGACCGCCTCGACGACGAGGGCCGCGAACACCTGTCGCGCATCCGCGCCGCCAGCCAGCGCATGGGCCGGCTGATCGACGAGCTGCTCGGCCTGTCGCGCGTCACGCGAACCGAGCTGGTGCTGCGCGACATCGACCTCGGCGCGATGGCCCGCGACATCGCGATCTCGATGCAGAAGCTGCACCCCGATCGCGACGTGCGCTGGGAGATCACCGAGCCGCTGATGGTGCACGCCGACAAGTCGCTGATGCAGATCGCGATGCAGAACCTGCTCGAGAACGCCTGGAAGTTCACGTCGAAGTCGCCCGATGCGGTGATCCGAATCGGCGCCACCGTGTCGAACGGCCGCCAGGTGTGCTTCGTGGCCGACAATGGCGTCGGCTTCGACATGACCTATGCCGACCGGCTGTTCGGCGCCTTCCAGCGCCTGCACCACGAGAGCGACTTCCCCGGCACCGGCATCGGGCTGGCCATCGTGCACCGCATCATCCGGCGCCATGATGGCACCCTGTGGGCCGAGGCCAAACCCGGCCAGGGCGCCACTTTCCATTTCCAACTGCCTGGAGGAACTGCACCATGAGTGAGCAGAAGGCGATCCTGTTGGTCGAGGACAACGCCGACGACGTGGCGCTGACGCTGCGCGCGTTCAAGCGAAGCCACCTGATGAACCCGATCGACGTCGCGCGCGACGGCGTCGACGCGCTGGACTACCTGTTCGCGCGCAACGCGCACGCGCACCGCGCGTCGCTGCCGCTGCCCACGCTGGTGATCCTCGACCTGAAGCTGCCGCGGCTCGACGGCCTGGGCGTGCTGAAGGCGATCCGCGCCGAAGAGCGCACGCGCTTCCTGCCGGTGGTGATCCTGACCTCGTCGAAGGAAGAGCAGGACCTGATCTCGGGCTATGCACTGGGTGCCAACAGCTACGTGCGCAAGCCGGTCGACTTCGTCGAGTTCATCGAGGCTGCCAAGGTACTCGGCTTCTACTGGCTGATGATCAATCAACTTCCGCCGGAACGTCCGCACGGCTGAGTCGCCCCCATGAGCATGCCGGTCAACATCCTGGTGGTCGAGGATTCCGAGGACGATGCCCGGCTGGTGACCCGCGTGCTGAGCCGCGGCGGCTTCATCCCCACCTGCCGGCGCGTGCAAAGCCTGGCCGCGCTGCAGGAGGCCTTCGAGCAGGAGCGCTGGGATGCCGTGCTGTCGGACTTCCGCATGCCGCAGTTCAGCGGCATCGACGCGCTGAATGCCTTTCGCGCGCGCGACCTGGACATCCCGTTCATCTTCGTCTCGGGGACGATCGGCGAGGAGATCGCGGTCGAGGCGATGAAGGCGGGCGCCAGCGACTACGTGATGAAGCAGAACCTCGCGCGGCTGGCGCCGGTGCTCAAGCGCGAGCTGGCGCAGGCGGTGATCCGCGCCGAGCACCGCCAGGCGCAGCGCGAGCTCGAGCTCAGCCGCGACCGCTACATGGACCTCTACGAGCTCGCGCCGGTGGGCTACCTGACGCTCGCGGCCGACGGCCGCATCGAGCAGCTGAACCTGAACGGCGCCGACATGCTGGGCGTGCGGCGCGATGCCTCGCTCGGCCTGCAGTTCACCGCCTTCATCAGCCCGGTGGAGCGCGAGCGCTGGGCCGCCCACTTCGAGCGCGTGCTGCTCGACGGCACGCGCCAGCGGCTCGAACTCGCGCTGCAGCGCCCCGGCACCGAGCCGCTGCACGTGCAGCTCGACTGCATGCGCGAGGCGGCATCGGGCGCGCAGCCGGCCGGCGTGCGCGTCGCGATCACCGACATCCACGAGCGCAAGGAGGCCGAATCGGAACTGATCCGCTACGAGGCCCAGCTGCGCCATTCGCAGAAGATGGAATCGATCGGCACGCTGGCCGGCGGCATCGCGCACGACTTCAACAACATCGTCGGTGCGATCCTCGGCAACTCGGCGCTGGCGCTGGAGGCGGTCGGCGCCGACCACCCGGCCAGCGCGCTGCTGCGCGAGGTGCACAAGGCCAGCATGCGCGCCCGCATGCTGGTGCGGCAGATCCTGACCTTCAGCCGGCGCGAGCCGCAGGAGCTGCAGACGCAGTCGCTGCAGCCGGTCGTCGACGAGACGCACCAGCTGCTGCGCGCCACGCTGCCGGCCGGCATCGACCTGCAGACGCGCATCGCCGACGACGTGCCGCAGGTGCAGGCCGACGCCACGCAGGTGCAGCAGGTGCTGATGAACCTGTGCACGAACGCCTGGCATGCGTTGCAAGGCGGCGTCGGCCGCATCTGCATCGGGCTCGACGGCGTGGTGCTGGACCCGGCGACTTGCCAGCGGCTGGGCGGCCTGCGCCCGGGGCGCCATGCGCACCTGTGGGTCAGCGACGACGGTGTCGGCATGGACGATGCAACCCGCGAGCGCATCTTCGAGCCGTTCTTCACGACCAAGCCGGTCGGCCAGGGCACCGGCCTCGGCTTGTCGGTGGCGCACGGCATCGTCGTCGCGCACCACGGCGCCATCGCGGTCGAGAGCGCGCCGGGCGTCGGCACCACGCTGCACCTGTACCTGCCGGTGGCCGACACGGCCGGTGCGGCAGTGCTCGCGCCCCGCGTGCAGCGCGTCGCGGCGGCCGGCCATGGCCAGCGCGTCTTCTACGTCGACGACGACGAAACCATGGTGATCATGGTCGAGCGGCTGCTGACCCGCGAGGGCTACCAGGTGCGCACCTTCAACGAGGCGGCGCTGGCGATCGCCCAGGTGCGCGAGCACCCGCAGGATGTCGACCTGCTCGTCACCGACTACAACATGCCGGGCAGCTCGGGCATCGAGCTCGCGCGCGAGCTGGCGCGCATCCGCCCCGACCTGCCGGTGGTGCTGAGCTCGGGCTACATCACCGACGAGCTGCGGGCCGAGGCGCGCGAGGTCGGCGTGCGCGGGCTGCTGGAGAAGGAGAACACCTTCGAGGAACTGGGCGCGCTCGTGGCGCGCATCCTCGCCGGTCCCGTCACGGCAGGCGAGCCAGGCGCTGCCTGAGCAGCTCGCGCAGGCCGTCGGACTGCACCGACGTGAACACCTCGACCGGCGAGCCGAAATCCTCCCGGGCCAGCGCGATGCGCTTGGCCGACAGATGCCCTTCGGTGAGGCCGGGCCGCCAGTCGACCTCGACGCGGCAGCGCTCGGAACCGAACAGCTCCGGCGCCAGCAGCCAGGCCACCGGGCAGGCGTCGTGCAGCAGCGGCCTGTCGCGGCGGAAGCCGCGGATCAGGTCGCGCGCGATCGGCCCGCAGCGGTTGCCGAGCGTGCCGAGCGAGTCGACCCAGTCGGCGGGCATGAACGCCTGGCGCGTCACGTCCAGCCCGAACAGCAGCACCTGCGCGCCGCTGGCCAGCACCGTCTGCGCCGCCAGCGCGTCGGCATGGAAGTTGAACTCGGCGGCCGGCGTGATGTTGCCGTCGCAGAACGCGGCACCGCCCATCACCAGCACCTGCTTCGCGCGCTGCAGCAGCCCGGGGCGCTTGATCTCGGCCAGCGCCAGGTTGGTCAGCGGCCCGATCGCCACCAGCGTCAGGCGGCCGGCCGGCTCGCGCAGCAGCGCCTGTTCGATCACGTCGACCGCATGCTGCGCCGTGGCGGTGCGGCTGCGCGGCAGGTCGACGCCGCCGAGGCCGTCTTCGCCGTGGACGGTGTTGGTGCGCGCCCTCGGCAGGGTCAGCGCGTGGCTGCAGCCTGCATGGACCGGCACGTCGTGGCGACCGGCCAGGTCGAGCACGCGGCAGGCGTTGTCGGCGGTCGCCTCGACGGTGCGGTTGCCGGCCACCGTCGTGATGCCCGCCAGGTTCAGTTCAGGCGCGCCGGCGGCCAGCAGCAGCGCGAGGGCATCGTCGATGCCGGGGTCGCAGTCGATCAGGATGTCGTGTGCCATCGCCGGAGCATAGCGGCCCCGGCCCTCCGTTATGCTCTCGGCCGTGTCACATCCGCCCGCATCCCATTTGCACACGCGCACCGACATCGCCTGCCGCAACTGCGGCACCGCCGCCCCCCTGAACTTCTGCGCGTCCTGCGGGCAGGAGACGGCACTGCACCCGCCGACGCTCGGCGAATTCATCCACGAGTTCGTCGGCCACTACGTCGCGCTCGAGGGCGCGCTGTGGCGCACGCTGGGCCGGCTGCTGGGCCTCCCCGGCAGCCTGACCAGCGAGTACCTGGCCGGGCGGCGCCGGCGCTACGTGCTGCCGCTGCGGCTGTTCCTCACCGCGAGCTTCATCTTCTTCCTGACCCTCAAGCTGCTGCCGGCGATCGAGCCGTCGGTCGTGATCGATGCCGCCGCCCGCCCTGACGCGACGGTGGAAGACATCCGTGCGGCCGCCGCGTCGGCGCCCGACAGCGGCAGGCTGCACACGCCGCTGGTGATGGCGTTCCGCATCTCCGACTGCGGCGGCGCGGCCGAACCGGCCTGCAACGCGTTCGAGCGCTTCGTGAACGGCATCGGCGAGCGCTTCGGCAGCGACCCGCGCGGCTTCGTCGGGCACCTGCGTTCGCAGCTGATGGGCGCCGCCCCGTACGCCGTGTTCCTGATGCTGCCGGTCTTCGCCGGCATCGTCGCGCTGGCCTACCGCCGCCGGCGCATGACCTACGGCGAGCACGTCGTCTTCAGCCTGCACCTGCACGCCTTCTGGTTCCTCGCGCTCATCCCGATCGCGACGCTGCCGCGCTCGGCGAGCGACGTGCTGCTGCTGGTCGTGCTGGCCTATGGCGTGCTGGCGCTGCGCAAGGTGTACCGCGGCCGGTGGTGGGCGACGCTGCTGCGCGCCGGCTTCATCACGACGGCCTACGGCGGCATGCTGCTGCTCACGACGCTCGCGCTCGTGACGGGCCTGCTGGCGCTGGGTTGAACCGGTCGAGCTGCGGCTCGACCACCTGGGCGATCCAGTTCAGCACCGCCTGCACCCGCGGCGCGACCTGGCGGCGGTGCGGGTACAGCAGCGACACCGGCATCGGCGCCGCGGCGAACTGCGGCAGCACCTCGACCAGCAGGCCCTGGTCGACCAGCCGCTGCGCGCCGAGGCGCGGTGCCTGGATCAGCCCGAGCCCGGCCAGGCAGGCCGCCTGGTAGGCATCGGTGCCGTTGACGACCACCGTGCTGCGCATCGGCTGCATGCGCGAGACGCCGCCCTCCTGGTACTCGAAGCCGGCACCCTGCGTGCCGAGCTTGGCCGCGTAGTGGACGATGCGGTGCGCGGCAAGATCGGCCAGCGTCGCCGGCGTGCCGTGCGTGCGCAGGTAGCCGGGGCTCGCGACATTGCACATCGCCAGCACGCCGAGCGGCCGTGCCACCAGCTCGGCATCGGCCAGCGGGCCGACGCGCAGCACGCAGTCGAAGCCTTCCTGCACCAGGTCGACGCGCCGGTCGGTGGTGCTGATGCCGACCTCGAGCAAGGGATGCGCCGCCAGGAATTCCGGCAGCCGTGGAATGATCAGGTCGCTCGCCAGCTTGTTCGGAAGGTCGATGCGCAGGCGCCCCTTCACGCCGCTGGCCACCGGCTGGAACATCGCCTGCAACTGCTCGGCGTCGGCCAGCAGCTCGTTGCAGCGCGCCAGGAACACCTCGCCGTCGGGCGTGAGCCGCACCCGCCGCGTGGTGCGCTGGAGCAGCCGCGCGCCGACCCGCGCCTCCAGCTGCAGCACCGCCGTCGAGACGCGGCTCTTCACCAGCCCCAGTTGCTCGGCCGCCTGCGTGAAGCTGCCCAGCTGCGCCACGCGCGCAAAGATGCGGAGTTCGTCGAATTCCATCGCGCCATTGTCCTTTTACAGAGAACAGTTTGACCACGGATAGCGACTTTATTCGCTTTGGTAGAACTCCTAAAGTCCCCTTCATCGCCACCCGTTCCCCCTGAAGGAGATCGACATGACCGCATCGAACACCCGCATCGCCCTCGTCACCGGCGCGAGCCGCGGCCTGGGCCGCAGCACCGCGCTGAAGCTGGCCGAACAAGGCAGCGACCTGATCGTCACCTACAAGGGCAGCGAGGCCGAGGCCCATGCCGTGGTGCGGCAGATCGAAGCGCTGGGCCGCCGCGCCGTCGCGCTGCAGCTCGACGTCGGCGACAGCAAAAGCTTCGCCGCGTTCGCCGACACCGTGAAGGCCGTGCTGGCCGCCACCTGGCAGCGCGAGCGCTTCGACCACCTGGTCAACAACGCCGGCATCGGCATTCATGCCTCGATCGCCGAGACGACCGAAGAACAGTTCGACCAGCTCAGCAACATCCACCTGAAGGGCACCTTCTTCCTGACGCAGAAGCTGCTGCCGCTGATCGCCGACGGCGGGCGGATCGTCAACATCTCGACCGGCCTCGCGCGCTTCTCGTTCCCGGGCTATGCCGCGTACGCCGCGATGAAGGGCGGCGTCGAGGTGCTGACCCGCTACATGGCGAAGGAACTCGGCCCGCGCGGCATCAGCGTGAACACGCTCGCCCCCGGCGCGATCGAGACCGACTTCCGCGGCGGCCAGGTGCGCGACGACAAGCAGGTCAACGCACACATCGCGAACGTCACCGCGCTCGGCCGCGTCGGCCTGCCGGACGACATCGGCGGCGCGGTGGCCGCGCTGCTGTCGGAAGGCAGCCGCTGGATCACCGGGCAACGCATCGAGGTGTCGGGCGGCATGATGCTGTGAGGCTACGGGCGGGTGCCGTAGTAGTGCAGCATCGGGCCGTTCGCGAGCACGAGCAGCACCGGCGCGGCGCCCGGCGACAGGTCGACCACGGCACCCGAGGGCTGCAGCACCTGGACGCCGCGACCGGCCAGCGCGCACATCGCGAGCATCGCCATGTCGCCGTGGTGGCCGAGGAAGGCGCGGGCCTCGGTGGCCCGGATCATCTTGACCGCCTCGTCGAAGGCCGCGGCGCGCTGCGGTTCGTCGACGTCGACAAACACCTTCCCGAGCAGCATCTCCCGGTTCTGCTCGCACCACACCGCCGCCCGCTCGCGCAGCGCCGCGGCTGACAGGCCGAGCCCCGCCGATTCGGAGATGCTGTTGAAGCTGCAGTCGCCGTCGGGCACGGTGCCGGTGAGGCGCAGCCCGCGCAGGCGCAGCACGCCGATCTGCGCCTCGGTGATGCCGTAGCGCAGGTCGTAGGGGCCAACCTCTCCTTCGATGCGGTTCTCGGCCTGCTGGCGCCGCAGAAGCTCGACGAGCGGATCGATGCCCTCGCCGCGCTGCCCGCTGCCGGGCAGGCGATCGCGGGGCGGGCCATCGCCGGCGCGCCACGCCGGCTTCTTGCCGGGCGTCCGCTCGGCCAGGTTGGCGCGCGCCAGCGGCTCGTAGTCGCTCCACGCCAGCTTCGCGCCTTCCACGTACTGCCTGAACGCCTCGAGCACGGCCTTCGCATCGCTGTTCTGCGCACTGCGCTCGAGCTTGGCATCCGGTTGCGCGGGAGACGCAAGCCCCGCCTTGAGCATCGCGATGCGCGCGCGCAGCAGGCGTGCGATCAACACGAATTCGGCAACGCTGCGCTGGGCGCGGATGCTGCGGATCTCCAGCGTGCGCTCGCCCTCGGCCACCCCGGTATCGAGAATGCGCCGCAGGTTCAGGGCCTGGTACTTTTCCGCGGGGTCGTAGAGCGAGCTGCCCTTGTAGACACGCTTCTCGATGTCGAGCGCGAGCGTCTGGATCGCCTGCGCGCCCGACCCCTTGTAGTGGTCCAGGCTCAGATCGAACTTCTTGATCACCGATGCAAACTCCGTGCGGTGCTGCTGCGCGAGCTGGGCCATCACCGGCGAATTGGTCGGGTCGTTCTCGAGCACCTCGAGGGCCAGCGGGTTGTTGCAGAAGTCGACGAGAAAGGCACGGAACAGCCGCGGGTCGTTCCCGAAGGACCTGCCGATGTCCAGGTGCAGGTGGCCACCGCCCGCCACCGGATCGGCGCGCAGGCTCAGCTCGGCGGCGATGTCGAAAATGTCGCGCCGAAGCCGCAGCAGCCATCCGCGCGACTGGGCATCGCCGAGCGACATCTTGAAGGTCTGCGTCTCGATGCAGGCGATGTCGATGCTGCACTGGTACCAGAAGCCGTCGGCGTAGGTGAACCTGAACACCGGGTAGCCGCTCTTGTCCTTCAACGCTTCGACGTGGTCGAGGCCCGGTGGGCGCTTCGACAGCAACAGGCGCACCCACTCCCGCTGCTTGCCGAGCGTCTCGGGGGTGTCGGCGTGCTGGCGACCGTCGACCACCGCGGCCTGCGACTCCTTGAACATCTTGTCGTTGGAGAACGTGAACTCGGTGCCGAACAACGCGCCCTGCGGCGAATCCTCCGGCGTCGCCACCGGCTCGGCCAACGGCGGGAGAAGCGGGTCGCGGGTGTAGTGCGCCTTGTCGGCCACGGCCTGCTGTTCGGCCAGTTCCAGTGGCGTGAGCACCTTGGCGGGTGCCGTCACCTTGATGGTCAGCGTCTTGCCGGCGATCGTCAGCGTGTGGTCGCCGACACGCTTGATCGCCGACGGAATCATCGTGAACACCAGGCCGTCGGCGACGTTCAACTGCTGCACGATGCACATGGCCAGCGCCGCCGCATTGATCGGGACGAGCAGATCCTCGCCGACGACATCGGCGTCCGTCAGGCGGAGGGTCACGACCCCGCCATCGAGCTTCTTCAGCACGCCCTCGTGCTTCTTGTCCGCCTTGGCCTTGTAGTCGGCCCGCTGCAGCACGCCGTCCGATGCGGCCACGCGGTGCGATTCGCCGGGGGCGGTGCCGAACACCGCATCGAAGTGCCGCCGCTGCGCCACCATCCGCGGGCTGCCGTGGATGTGCGCGCTCCAGCCCTCGGCCGACCGGCGCCCGGCAGCGGGCTCGGCGTCGGTGGCAGGGCCGGCGCCGCGCGGATTCGGTGACTGACGCTGCGGCACGCGGGCCATCGGGTTCACTGGAGTCGGGCGGAGTTCCCGCACGGTAGCGGCGAGCCGCGCCCCGGTCGATCGGTCGAAAGCTGATTTCGCCGGGCGCCGACGCTGAGGTCTTCAGCGTTCCTTCACGTACGCCCGGCCGAGTGCCCGCGGCGCCTCGGCCCGGCCGAAGAAGCCGGCGAGCAGCACCACCGTCAGCAGGTACGGCAGCGCCTGGATCAGCTCGACCGGCACGCTGCCGAGGCCCGGCAGCTCGACGCCCTGCAGCCGGATCGCGACCGCATCGAGGAACCCGAACAGCAGGCAGGCCACGGCCGCGCGCAACGGGTGCCACTTGCCGAACACCATCGCGGCCAGCGCCATGAAGCCCCGGCCGGCCGTCATACCGGGCGTGAACGACGCGTTCTGCGCCAGCGCCAGGTAGCCGCCGGCCGCGCCGCACAGCACGCCGGCCAGCAGCACCGCGCCGTAGCGCAGCGCACCGACCGAGATACCGGCCGCATCGACCATCGCCGGGTTCTCGCCGACCGCGCGCAGCCGCAGCCCGAAGCGCGTGCGGTACAGCAGCCACCACGAGGCCGGCACCAGCGCCACCGTGACCCACACCAGCAGGTTGTGGCGCAG
>Ga0247784_1000560_pt1 | contig 10118 bp, 8 predicted proteins | sample UWRJL169409R5_FD_179909 | JGI IMG/M metagenome (GOLD analysis project Ga0247784, IMG submission 179909) | Plant litter microbial communities from Arlington Agricultural Research Station in Wisconsin, United States - UWRJ-L169-409R-5 | ecosystem: Environmental > Terrestrial > Plant litter >...
TCCCAGTCCATGCCTTCATCCGCAGGACCGTGGGTGTGCGGGAAGCGGCGCCAGGCCCAGTCGAGGAGGTGTTGGGCTTCGGCCAGCGCGGCGGGGTGGTGCTCGGCGGTGGTGGAGGCGAGGGCCTCCAGGGTGGAGATGCCTTCGGAGTTGTCGCTGAGGTCTAGGGTGAGGTATTGCATTGGAGAACGAAGATAGGAGCTATCAAAAAGAGATTCTTTGCTCACCTCAAGCAGACCGCCGTCTAGTGCATCGTGTGGATGCGAGGCCCTTGGTAGCCGTCCAAGCTCGGCAATTCAACAATGCGCATGCCATGTTGCCAACGATGCTGCTCTGGCGTCTTGCCTATTATTAGCTCTCTCATTACTTTAAAGAATAGGCTACGCGATCCATAGATCGCAGATCGCAATAGCTTTAGTCTTATTGGCTGCACTTGGAGAAATCTACCGGGCTTCGCCCATCCCATTGAATTGTTTTGCGAGATAAGTCGCGTAGTGGTCGGTGCAACCGCTAATGAAGTCGACTACCCGCATCAGACCGATATATTGGGGGGTCAAGCCGTCTGGGTGACTGTCCTGTCTCGGATCAAATGTTGTGGGGCCAATCAAATCAATAACACGCTTGCTCTTGAAGGAGCACTTTCTTGGATACTTTATATATTCAAGAACGGCGGTGCACATTACATCGAGCAGCGTCGCCATAACGTTGTAGGATCCAATTTCTAGTTCAACTTTCCGCGGGTGAGTAAAAATGCTCTTTCTCGCGAGATCTTTAGCGGCTTTCACCGATTCGGCAACACCGCCGCCGCAGAGCGAAACAAGTTCTAACTGCTCTCCGTCCAATAGGCGATCTTCGCATTTTAGGAAGGTGGCGGCTGCAGCTTCAACGTACGCATCAATTATCTTCCCGCGGATAATCGGTGGCTTTCGTCCGGGGCGGAGCTTTGCAAGCTCTGGCTCAATCTCAACTAGCACCTCTTTGCTTAAGACAGGCGATAGTATTTCATAAACCTGCTCCCAAGATAGTATATCCATTTCCAAGCCATCTTCTAGGTCAAGAATGCCATAGCAGAAATCATCTGCGGCTTCCAGAAGTGCAACAAAGGGATGCCGACAATACCAATCGTCACCGTCTTGCCGCAATAGACCGACGGCATTCGCCACTTCATGAAATATAGAGAGCTCTGAGCGGAAAACGCCATATTTCTCTATTTTTGGCCGCTTCCCACTTGCTGCTGGCAGTGAGGTCCATGGGTACTTTAAAAAGGATGCGAGGGTGGCATATGTCAGTCGCATACCGCCGTCGTATGGATGATACTCGGCGGAGGTTAATACTCGAAAGCCCTGCGCGTTCCCTTCAAATGTCCTCAAATCATTTGCTTCTTCCGGATGTAGTTTTCTGAGCGCGGTATTCCCGTCATTTTGAAACCAGCTTCTAATGGCGGCTTCTCCCGTGTGTCCGAAGGGTGGGTTTCCGATATCGTGGGCGAGGCAGGTTGATTGAACAATATCCCCGATGTCTGCGGCTGAAAGGCCATGCGGCAGCTTTCCAGCTTCGTGCAGTTTCTGGCCCACACGAATCCCAAGGCTCCGACCGACGCATGCAACTTCTAAGCTGTGCGTTAAACGATTATGAACGTGGTCATTGTTTGCAAGAGGATGAACCTGGGTCTTTCTAGCGAGCCTGCGGAAGGCGCCAGAGAATATTACCTTGTCGTGATCGGAATTAAATGGAGATCGACCTTGTTCTGATTTTGGGGATCTGTTTCCCAAGCGGGCGGGATTGACAAGCTTTCCCCAGTCCATTCTCATGACTATCCTTGGTGGGTGATAAATTAATATCAAATGTCGCTAAGGTAATGGGCTGTCCTTGATCATCGTAGGCGATGAGCAGCGAAAACAAGGCGATTGCTGCGCTTGCATGACTTTGCACCCTTCGTGTATATGCGGCTCAATTCAGCCGACGTCATCAGCGAGAACATTCGATGGATGCTAGGCCCACGGTGCATCCATAGACCATACGCGAGGTTGTCGGCAAGGCACCCAGGGGTTATCCAGTGTGAGCGCCGAAGAAGCGCGCAATTCTCTCGCTCCGCTTGTAAGGTGCGAGCGCCTTAGCGATCCGGAATAGACAGTCGGTCGTCGGCGTCATTAATCTGGCGGTTGACCCGCCAGCAAAGACGGCCGCAGCATCGCGATCGACTTTGGCCAACGAAAGGCGACATGGACTTCATCGACCACCTCCGCGTGCTTGCCAACCGCATCGCGAACACAAAGGATCTGATCCAGACCGAGGAGGCGACCAAGAATGCGATGGTCATGCCCTTCATCCAGATCCTTGGCTACAACGTGTTCGATCCGTTGGAGGTCACGCCCGAGTTGATCGCCGACGTCGGCACCAAGAAAGGCGAGAAGGTCGACTACGCGATCCTTCGAGACGGCAAGCCGATCATGCTGTTCGAGTGCAAGAAGTCCGGGGGCGATCTCAGCATCAACCACGCGGGGCAGCTCTTCCGCTACTTCCATGTCACCGATGCCCGCTTCGGCGTGCTCACCAACGGCTTGGTCTACCGCTTCTTCACGGATCTCGAGCAACCGAACAAGATGGACGAGAAGCCGTTCTTCGAGTTCAGCATCCTCGACTTCAAGGAGCGCGATGTCGAGGAGCTTAAGAAGTTCGCGAAGTCCGCGTTCGATCTGGAAACGATCCTCACGACGGCCAACGAGCTGAAGTACACGAGGGCGATACAGACGCGGCTCAGCCAATGGATCCATTCGCCCTCCGAGGACTTCGTGCGAATCCTCTCCGTCGACCTGCTCGGCAACAGGCGCTTCACACCGGCAGTGAGGGAGCAGTTCACCGTCATCGCGAAGCGAGCGTTCGATCAACTGATCGGCGAGAAGATCAACGAGCGCTTGAAAGGCGCCATGACGCCTGAGTCGCCCAGCTTGGTGGAGACGATACCTATCAACGCGCCGGCGACTGGGGTAGCGCCCGCCAGTGCGACGGCGGCTGCTGGCGACAACGGTGCCACTGCCGAGGTAACCGTTGCAACGAGCGCAGAAGAGCTGGAAGGCTTTCACACGGTGCGAGCCATCTTGCGGGATCTCATCCCGACAAAGCGCGTGGTGATGCGTGACGCGCAGAGCTACTGCGCCATCTTGTTGGACGACAACAATCGCAAGCCGATCTGCCGCCTTCGCTTCAACAACACCGAGAAGCTTCGCCTTGGCATCTTCAATGACAAGCGGGAGGAGGAGCAGTTCGCACTGGAAGACGTTGATGCTGTCTACAACTACGCGGCGCAGCTGAGGGCGACGGTCAGTGGCTACCTTGCGAATGGCGGAAAGGTCACTGGCGCGCAGCAGGAGTGATGACCTATGGGCGCGGGTCAGCATGCCCATAGATGGAGTGATGGTGTTGCCTGCTACCAAGCCCCGACGACTTTACAGAGGGAGTAGGTGATGGCTGCCAGTGCAAGAGGTATTGGGATCAGGATTTCCGTCAAGCCTTTTGACCAAGTCAGCATCGTCAGCGTTGCGTAGGCCGCTGAGCGAATCCTCAGCCGCCTCTCAACTTCGAATTCGATTTCGACTGGTTGTAGTTGCCCCACGGCGTCTTGACCCATGGGAATCGGAATGAACCCCGCCCGCAATCCGGCTGTGAAACGTAGCGCTCCCGGAGTGCCATAGGTAGGGAGGAACGCAGAGAAACTGGAGGCGCCTTCCTCGGCCTCCTTCATGAGGCGTGCGCCGTCATCCTTGAAGTGCCTCGCTGGTGAGCCAGTGCGCTTGTATCTGAGGTAATCCCGCTTTAAGCCGGACACGATGGCCATTGCTCGCGCTGTATTGAACTCATGAAGCATTTCACCGTGTGCTTTCCCACGCTCGTCCGAGAAGAGATACCGCATGAAGAGATAGAGGAGAACCAGCGAGATCAGGAGCCAAGCCCGAAACGGTTGAACGGTGAGTTCCTCTCCTAAGAAGCGTTTCCAAACATCCTTCTGCTGAATGTCTAGCGCCCAGCCGGTCAGGACTGCTGCGCTTGCGGCCATGCAGTTGCGCCGGACCTTGTCGTCGTCATCCATCGGGAGCCTTCCTGAATGGTGTGCGTTTGGAGCTTGAGGTAGAACGGAACGATGCGGGAACCGAGCTGATCAGTGGGATTGAAATGAGTTGACTGTCAACGTGCGGTAGGGAAGCATCGGCAGCGCAGATATGAGCGAGGTACGTGCCATTCCATTCGCCATCCGAATCCGGCGCTGCCGCGAGACCCGCATCCACGAGACCCGCCCAAAATGCCGCGTTCACTACGCTTGCCGCCGCTACTCGAGCCGCGCTTGCGCGCCGGTCACGGCAAACATGTTGAAGGCGGCAAGCCTCTCAGCGAAAACAGCCGACGATTCATGCTGCGTCTCCCCATGAATGCATCGAGAACATAGGCGACGTTGTCAGAAAGACATCCCGGGGTTATCCAGAGTGAGAGCCGCAATGCCGGACAAATCGCACGCAAATGCAATTCGATGGTTGCTGTTCATATCCTCAATTTGGCGGATGACATCACCCAAAGAATGTACCGTTCATGCTGACCGACCTCTCAGCGCCGCAATCCGTCTCAAACCGCCATGTCTCCGCCCCCTCGATCTAGGGGGTACGGCACGCCAACGCATCCCTATTCTCATTTCACGTCCGTCCGCAGGGGAGCCGTCCATGAAGACCGCATCGCGCCTCATCGCTTCACTCGTTGTCGGCACCGCGGCCGCCATCTGCGCCCCCGCCCATGCCGCCGGCTATTCGGTGTTCGACATCGGCCAGCTGTCCGCCGGCACCGCAACCTACGCCACCGGCGTCAACAGCAGCGGTCAGGTCACGGGCTACTCGTACCAATTCGACAACGAAGGCGACGAGATCAATTACCAGGCCTTCGTCACCGGCGCCAACGGCGTGGGCATCACCGGCCTGGGCACGCTCGGCGGCACGTGGAGCAAGGCGTGGGCGATCAATGACTCCGGGACCGTCGTGGGCCAATCGCAGACCGCCACTGGCGATGCGCGCGCCTTCATGAGCGGCCCGGGCAACACGCTGACCAACCTGGGCACGCTGGGCGCGGGTACCCACAGCGTTGCCACCGGCATCAACCGGTTCGGGCAGGTGATCGGCATGACGATGTCGTACTCAGACCCCGCCTACTTCTACGCCTACGGGCAAGAGGGCTTCATCACCGGCGAACATGGCCAGAACATGCGTTCGCTCGGCACGCTCGGTGGCGAACCGTTGCTCGGCACCGCCATCGGCGATTCGGAGCAGATCGTCGGCCGCATCGGCGCGAGCGGCGGCTTTCCACGCAACCATTTCGCCATTGGCGTCTACAACGGGCAGCCGATGCGCCTGGCGTTCTCCGTCAGTCGCATGGATGCCGTCAACATCAGCGGGCAGACGGCCGGAGAGTATTCCCCCGACGGCGTCAGCAACAACGCCTTCATCGGTGATGTCAACGGCGTCCTGATTCCGCTCGATTTCCACCACACCACCGGCTACAGCTATGGCTGCGCGGGCGCCTTCTGCCAATATGGCCCGGCATCGCGCAGCTACGCATTCGACATCAATGATTCCGGCCAGATTGCCGGCTTCTTCAACAACGCCATCGTCGCGGCCGAATACGCCTTCGTCACCGGCCCCAATGGGCAGGACCCGGTGAACCTGGACGACATCGTGACCCTCGCCAGCGGAGACCGCTTCATCTCGGCCACCGGCATCAACAATGCCGGGCAGTTCATCGCCAACACCCAGTACGGGCACGCCTACCTGATCTCGCCGATACCGGAGCCCGCCATGGCGGCGCTCTGGCTTGGCGGGCTGGTGTTGATCGGCCGCCGCACGCTTCGCAAAGGCGGCCGCTGATTCGCGCCACGGCTGCCCACGTTCTCCCGGCCAGCGAGACTCTCCGCCATCAATCTCGCTCATGGGCATGAACATGTCTGGAATCAGCCTGCCCACGCCTCCATTGCGCACCGGCATCGCCAGCACGGCGGTCGGAAATCCCTTGCCGACGCCGTCGACCTCGACGACAACGGTGCCATCGAAGGCATCGCGCCAAGGTGCACCCGACATGCCTGAGGGTCGCCCCGGCGCGGTGCAGCACCCCATGTCAAAGGCGTCGAGGCAGCGGTCTGCCAGCGCCGCGCTCCAGGTGACGCTGCTGGGTCGGGAGCTCGACTGGAAGGACAGGGCCCGCATGCGCTCGGGCGCTGCCGTCGAGTCGCTGCAGGCGGGACTGGAGCGCCAGGCACAGCACGCGGGCGCTGCGATCGAATCCATCGTCAAGCCGGTGGCGAGCTACCTCCACAGCGCGGGTGAAACGCAGCGGTTCGTCGCCGCAGCTGCCGCGGCCGGCACCGGGGCCGCGGCATGCGTCGCGGCCAACACGCAGGCCGCCGCGACACTCGTGCAGCAGTGGAAGACCGGCGCCGGCCTGCTCACCCCCGCGCTCTTGCCGGCAGTTGCGCTGGCCGCCGGCGCCGGCGCCGTCGGTTCTGCTGCAACCGAATACCTCGCGCCCAGCAAGCCGCTGCGCGAGCTCGAACGCATCGGCAGCGGCCCGCATGCCCAACGGCTTGCCGAAGTGATCGACCGGCTGCACGAGTCCCTTCCCGCGAACGCTCACGAGGCGATGCGTCCGATGCTGCTCGAGGCGCTGCCCGCGCTGGAGCGCATGGCCGAAGGGCCGGATGCGCCGCAGATGCTGGCGCTCGCGCGCGAGCTGCTGCGCTCGGCCGCCGGTGGCGCCGGGCTCGAACAGCGCCGGCCGGCTGTGCTCTCCGCCATCGATGCGCTCGCCGGCCCGCATGCGCCGCCAGTGGCCCAACTCATCCACACGTTGTGCCCGCCGTCTTCAGGCGCGGCGCACGCCCACAACACCGGCGCCTTGGCAGCGCTGGCGCAGATCACCGCGGGGCCGGATGCAGCCGCGGTGCTCGACTTCGTCTCTTCTCAACTGCAGGCCTGCCCTGAGGGGTCTGCGCGCGCCAGCCTGCTGCCCAAGCTCACCGCGGCGCTGCCAGTGCTTGGCGCGTTGGCGCACAGCGCCGGCAGCACGAACGTGCTGGGCGCGTTCCACGGCATGCTGCGCGACCATCCCGATGACTCGACGCGTGGGGCGCTTCGGCTCGCCTTGCTCGATCAACTGCCGGCGTTCGGGCAGCTCTTCTCCCAGCCGGCGGCCGATGCGCGCGCCGCATCGTCGATCGCCCTCGAGGGCTACCGCGTGCCGTTCGGCGGGCGCGGCACGCCGGCAATGCGAAGGGTGGCCACGGCGGTCAGCCAGCTCGCCGCAACCAAGCCCACGAATGAACTGAACCGGCTCCTGGGCTTGTCGACGCCGGCGCAGGCAGTGAAATTCTGGCTGTCAAAAGCCGGCGGTTGAGCTGAGGCGTGCTGCGCACGCCGAGGTACAGAATCCGCGAATGACTGAAGCGATCACCCGCGAGTTGCAAAGCATCGTGCGCGGACACGATCAACTGGACGCCGGTGCACACGGGCCGGACCTTCGGCCGGTGCTTCCCCGCGGGCCGCGGGACGCCGCCATCTGTTTCGTGGGCAGGGACCCTGGCGAAAAGGAAGCGAAGTGCGGCGTGCCCTTCATCGGCGAGTCCGGGCAGCGCCTGCGCAATGGCTTGCTGGAGTTCTACACGCCGTCCGTCCTGCCCAGCGAGCAGAGCAGGCTCGACGTCGGCGAGCGCTTCTTCTGGATGAGCACGGTGCCGTTCAAGCCCAGGGGCAACAAACCCTGGAGCCAGCAGGTTCGGGTCGCGTGCCAGCCCGTGCTGCTGCAACTCATGCAGGATCAATGGGCCGGCCGCGATGTCGTGACCTTCGGGAACGAGGCGTTCTTCTGGTTCGGCATCGGCCAGCCGAGCGAGACCCTGCAGAAGCTCCGGGCCTTCTGGGCCCAGGGCGACATCAAGTACGAGCGGAGCATCGACGTGCCGGTGCCCGGGCTGGCGCGCACCGTCTGCCTGCACCCGATGCCCCATCCATCACCCGCCAATGCGCGATGGCGCATGCGGTTCCCGGAGCTGTTCAAGCAGCGGCTGTCGGCGTTGCGTCGGGCTGCCGTCCCAGGCGCTACAACCGAGCTCTAGCGTCGGACATGACCTTCCATCAGCGAGTCTTTTCGGGCGGACGAGAGATTGCGGCGCTGAATCAAAGCAGTCTTCAGCGCCGACAGTCTTTGGAATCGTGTCTACTTTCGCCTCAACTCGTCCCCGCCTACCCTTCAAATGACCGAACAACCACTGAGCATCACCGGCACCTACACCGCGAGCGACGTCATGTCCGCAACGTGGCTGTCCTTGCGGCCGAGTCGCAGCTGGCGCGTCGCCGGAGTTGTCCTGATCCCCGTCCTTCTGTGGGCAACGTGGATGGAGTTCTACGGTCCTCGCGCCGAAGCCGGCGGCTGGATGCGATGGATCATTCCCGGTGCCGCGCTCTACATCGCCTTTGTCCTCGGGATCCTCCTCCCGCGCAAATCGCGCCGCGTCTACGAACAGCGGAAGGATCTGCAGCGCCCTTGCTCATTCAGCGCCAGCGATGCCGGCCTTCTCTCTTCGGCGGAGGGCGTGACGGGCCTGAAGCCCTGGAGCGACTACCTCAAATGGAAGGAGAGCGATTCGACGCTGCTGCTCTACATGTCCGATCACATGTACCAGATCATCCCGAAGCGCTTCTTCGCATCGGCCGCCGATCTGGATGCGTTCAGATCGGTCGTAGGCCAGAAGATCGCAAACCGAGTGAAGTGACCCCGTAAGACCGCGGCAATCGCGAAAGCCAAGCCGCGAAACTCACCTCCCATGCCATGACACTCACTTCGTCCCTCGATATCCTCATCCCGCGCTGGCGATCCCAAGGGACGGACATGCTGCCGCCGTCGACCCCTTCAACCGTGATCGAGACGTTCCGGCGCGTGGGCCAGGAGCCGTCGGTCGAGACCATGACGCTGTACCAATCTCTTGGCGGCATGCGGATGATGGACAACCTGCTTTGGCGGCTCTGGCCGTTGGATGAGATCGAGCAGCTCAACCAGGAGCCGTCCGAGTACGGCGTGCTGTTCTCCGACTTCCTCATCGACTCGCACGTGTACCGTTTGAGGCAAGTCGACCACGAAGTGTCCGACGTATGGGTCGATGCCTTCGATCTCGGGCCGCCGATGCTTGTCGCCCCGAGCCTGACGGATTTCTTCGCGACGTACTGCACGCGGCCCAGTCTGGTTCTGGATCCACCGTCACGATAGAACATCAATGGAGCGCCATCTCTCAACGCCCGCCTGATCCTCAATCTGGCGGATGACAAGCAGCGCCCAGCGCTCAGATGCTGGTCCGTCGCGCAGCCAAGTGCTACGGGCGCAACCATCAGCAACGCCGCAAGGCTCATGAGGACGTGCGCATGCCAAGGCTCAACGAGGTTCTCGCGAAAGCCGGACAGAAGATGGCTGCTGACGGTGCCGCCAAGGCCGTCGAGCCGCTTGTCGTTGCCATGTTTGCCGGCACGGCCGCCACCGCCATGGGGCCCATGCTCGTCGGCATCGTCATCAAGGAGGCGATCGGCCTCATCGTCGGCCCGATGCTGATGGCGGTCTTTGCGGTCTCCGACCAACTGGCGAGTCGAGTCGAAACTCTCGAGCGCCGGGTCGACCAGATCGAGCGGCAATTGGATGACCGGCCGCTCCAGGCGCAGGAGCTGCTGGTCCGAAAGATCGACCAACTGGCCGATGTGGCCGGGCCGACAGCGCCTGAGCAGATTCAATACCTGCGCGCCCAGATCGCCATCGCGGCGCTTCAGCTCGAACAGGAGATGGTCAACGCCCAGCGGCTCGGCGATCTGAACCGCTTTCGCAGCGATCTTCTGCTGGGCATCGCGGCAAGCGTTCAGCCAGGCGGCGCGTCTGCTGCCCGCCGGCATCTTCAGCTTTGTCTCGATCAAGTCAATGGCATCGTTGCGGGCCACAGGGCGGAGCTTGCGAGCGCGCTGGATGAGCGAAAAAGGCCTCCTCCACGCAAGACCAGGCGTGAGGAGGTGATCCGTCATGTCCGAGGCATGGAGATCGGCACAAGCCTCTATCGC
>Ga0247784_1000563_pt1 | contig 10084 bp, 7 predicted proteins | sample UWRJL169409R5_FD_179909 | JGI IMG/M metagenome (GOLD analysis project Ga0247784, IMG submission 179909) | Plant litter microbial communities from Arlington Agricultural Research Station in Wisconsin, United States - UWRJ-L169-409R-5 | ecosystem: Environmental > Terrestrial > Plant litter >...
GACGATGGAGTCACCGGCTGGCTGGTGAATGTGGACGATTCCCACGGATTGGCGCGGGCTCTTGACGAGGCCGCAGCGAACGCCGAGGAACGGCAGCGTCGAGGTGTGGCAGCCAGGGAACGGATGCAATCCGACGGAGGATGGTCGCGTACGGCGAAAGAGTATGAGGCGATCTTCCGTCGAGCTGCGCTTGCAAAAGGAAACGTATAATGTGTGGCCTCGTCTACCTTCTTGCGCCTGAGCTCGATGCCGACGCGCGCCAGGTGCGTGTTGGTAACGCCCTTGATCGCCTGGAACACCGCGGACCGGATGGCCGGGGGGTTCTCTCTGGCGAAGGCTTCACGGTAGGGCACCTCCGCCTTGCCATCGTCGATCTTTCCGGTGGTCGGCAGCCGATGCAGGATCCGTCCGGCCGCTGGACGCTAGTTTTCAATGGCGAGATCTACAACTTCCGTGCGTTGCGCGAGGAGCTCTCGGCACGTTGGCAGTTCCGTGACGCCAGCGACACGGAGGTATTGTTGGCGGGACTGGTCCTCGACGGCGAATCGTTCATCCAACGTCTCGATGGCATGTGGGCCTTCGTGCTGCATGATTCGGGCACGGGCAAGATCACGGCGTCCCGTGACCGGTTTGGCAAGAAGCCTCTCTACTATCGTCACTGGCAGGGATCTCTGTCGTTTGCTTCTGAGCTGCCTGCGCTGAGATCCCTGCTTCCGGCTGCGCCGTGGCGGGAAAGCGACATCGACGTAGCGGATTACTTCCGGTACGGCTACACGATGCCTGGAAGGACGTGTCTCGCTGATGTCTCCGAGGTGCTACCTGGGCACTGGATGGTCGGGCTTGGCGGAGGGGAGTTCGCCCAGAAAGCGTATTGGCAACCTTCGACGGCGCCGCTGGATGTGACCTTCGACGGTGCCGCAGAAGAAGTGCGTCACCTTTTGAGTCGTGCCGTCGAGGCGCGGCAGCTTGCTTCAGACGTCGAGGTTGGTGCCTTCCTCTCGGGTGGCGTTGACTCTACCGTGGTCTGCGCGCTGGCTGGCAAGAGCGGATACGGGACTCTGCGAACGTTCACTGCTGGCTTCGCGGAGCAGACCTACGATGAGCGTGCTTGGGCAGCTCGCGCCGCGTCCGAGTTGGGCACTTCGCACGTCGCTGCCGAACTTGTACCTGGTGAGGCGATGTCGCTCGCCACCAAGCTCAATTCACATCTTGGTCAGCCGTTCGGAGATGCCTCGCTTGTGCCATCGGCGATGGTTGCCCAGGTCGCAGGGCGGCAAGTAAAGGTAGTGCTGACGGGAGACGGCGGCGATGAGGTGTTCGGCGGATACGCACGTTACGCAGGCCGGCTGATTCGCCAGCGTTACATGAAGTTCCCTGGCTGGATGCGCGGCGGCCTCGAAAAGGCGGTCCTTGCTTTTCCTGAACCGATGGCGCACCACAGCGGAAGCCTCCTCAAGCGTGCACACCTTTTCGTTGGACTGGTGCGCGAACCGGCAGCTGCTTATGTTGCGCCGCCCGCAATCCGTGCCGAGACGCTGTCTCGCCTCGTTCCCGGTCTCGTCGCCGGCCGACCAGCACCGATCGCACCCTGGCCGAGCGACGGCGACGAGTTACGCCGCATGATGTTGGCGGATTGGCTGACATGGCTGCCGCAGGACATCCTTGCGAAAGTCGACCGCGCCACCATGGCTTACTCCGTGGAAGCGCGCAGTCCTTTCCTGGACAAGGCCCTGGTGGAGTTTGTCCTGAGGCTTCCCTGGCACTGGCATTTCGACGGCTTTCGGGGGAAGGCACTTCTCAAGGCAGCGATGCGGGGCCACGCACCCGATTTCATCTGGTCGCGTCGCAAGCAGGGATTCGCCTCGCCTGTTTCTCATTGGATGCGTGGGGCATTGGGAGATCAACTACTGGCGCTTTGCTCGGGCGGCGATACGGGCCCAGTGAATGCACGGGAGGTCGCCCGACTGCTTGCCGAGCATCGCCGTGGCAGCGTCGATCATTCGCAACCGCTTTGGCTGACTTACAGCTATTTAGACTGGCGTCGTGCCCTCTAAGTCATGACACACCCTCGTCATATCGTCTTCGTCCTTCCGGATCTTCGCTTCGGTGGAGGGCAACGTGTCATTCTGGCGCTTGCTCGTCGCTTTGTTGAGCTCGGTCTTCGGGTCGACATCGTCAATTTGGCTGGTGATGGTGAACTGATCGAAGAAGTGCCGTTAGGCGTGAGGCACGTGCCGCTTGCAACGTCATCGAAGTACTCGAAGTGGCGCTTGGCCCTGACAGTAGTCCCTAAGCTGGCCGCCTTCCTTCGTCGCGAAAAGCCTGACGCGATACTCAGTAGTATGACCGGGGCCAATCTAGCCACGATGCTTGCGTGCAGCATCTGCGCTTTTCAGGGACGCGTCGTCCTGCGTGAGGCGGCGAGTACGACGAATGCGAAGCCGTCGGTGCTACGCCTCGTTCGCGTGCTGTACCGCAGGGCCAACGCAATCGTCGCGGTTTCGAAGGGGGTCGCTGACGACCTTCGCGCCCAACGTTTGCCGAATGCTCGGCTCGTCGTCATTCCTAACCCTGTTGATGTCGAGCGGCTACGCGCGAGGGCGCAGGAGCCTAGCGTCTTACCCGACGCGCCCTACCTGGTTTCGGTCGGACGCATGACTCCGCAGAAGGATCATGCGACTCTTCTGAAAGCGTACGTCATGAGCAGGGCGAGGACATCGCATCGCTTGGTCATCGTCGGAGACGGGCCGGAGGCCGCACAATTACGTGAACTAGCGATCCGGCTGTGCGTAGGCCCTCGCGTCGATTTTACTGGTGCCCTTGCAAACCCATTCCCCATGATTGCCGGCGCCTCGCTCTTTGTTCTGTCTTCGCGCTGGGAAGGATATCCAAATGTCTTGCTGGAAGCCCTGGCGCTTGACGTCCCTGTCGTGTCAACGGACTGCCCTGCAGGTCCGTCGGAGTTGCTGGATGCTGGCCGGTATGGTGTGCTCGTTCCTGTTGGCGATATTGAACGGCTCGCTGGCGCGATCGATCTGGCTATCGCCAGGCCCGCCCCTGCCACGCAAGCGGTAGTTGACTCGCATCGTCCAGATCTCATCGCGCAGCGTTACCTGCAAGTATTAGAGGGAGATCCGTGAAGCGCGTCGGCACGCGTCTGCGTAGGATGCTGTACGCAGGCTTCCTTGCGGTGGCGGCCGTGGCCGCATTTGCGTGGCGAGAACCGCTGGTCGCCGTATGGCGCACCCAGGCAACGACCCTCTTCGAAGCCGTCGTGCTCATGGCGCTGGCACTGGTGATTCAGACGCGCAATTTCCTCAGTTTCCTGGATTCCAGACACGACGTCGATCTGTGGCCACTATGTCGCGTGTGGGCGGTCACGGCGCTCTTCAACTATCTCGGTCCGTTCCAGCCGGGTGTAGCCCTGCGGGCTGCCTATCTGGCAGGGCATGGTGTTCGTTGGCGCGACAGCTTGCTGGCTACCTGGCGGCAGCTTTGCGTCAGCGTGTGGATATCGCTGGGTGGCGCCGGGCTCGGCCTTGCCGTTATTGGCGACGGACGACTTCGCGTCTTGGGCTTGGTTCTCGGCGCCGGCTTTGTGGCTCTACCGATGGCTCGCACTGTCCTCATTCGCATCCTGCACGCCATTCGTCGACCTGCGCTTCTGGTCAGTCGCCGGGAGCTTTTGATCGATGCATTGTCCGGCGTCGACATTTCCGGCGTGCTCGGTGTAGTTGTCCAGTATGCCGTGGGCACCTTGTTACTCTGGATCGTCTATCGGGGATTTGGCGCCGATATTGGATTCGCGCACGCCCTCGTGCTCGCCTGCATGGTGTATGTCTCGTCACTGGTAGCAGTTCTGCCGGGGAACTTGGGCATCCTCGATGCGATCTACGTGTTTGGCGGGCAGGGGGCTGGCCTCACGCTGGCACAGTCTGCCGCGCTCGCCGTCTTGCTACGTTGTGCCCAGATCATCTCCTGCATCCTGGTAGCCCTTGCCGGCCCACCGATCTCGCTCAAAGGATCGGTTACCGATGCTGCCGAGTAATGATCCCCTGGCCCGTCGGTAGTTCCAGGATGTCGATATCCTGCTCCTTCGCGAATTCATCTGCCGCTTGCCGCGCACCGGGACAGGTGAGCAGGCCATAGTCGTCCATGACGATCGTGCCGCCTGGAACCATGCGCGGATAGAAGAACTCGAGGCTTTCCCGCGTCGGCTGATAGAGGTCAACGTCAATGTGGACAACCCGAAACTGTCGATCCTTGACCTCCGCGAATCGCGTGGGAATCCAGCCGGCAAAGGTCTCCACGAAAGGAAACCTCTCGAGATTCTTGCGAACGACCGCCTCGGGCGAACTCAGATCGCCCTTTCGCCACGGCATGATGTCGTCGCCCAGACTTTCGTCTCGCTCGTCCGGGCGAGAAATGCCTTGGAACGAATCGAACAGACACAGGCGTCCATGGGTCGAGGCCTGGGCCATGAAATAAGCAGTGGCGCCCTGATAGCTACCGCACTCGGCGAGGTCGCCCTGCAGCCTGTTGCTAAGTCGAACATACTGCCGCAGCGTCCACTTTCGGTCCTGCGAGTAAGGGTTTCCTGGGGACAAGCGACGATAGTCGGCTAGAAACGCCTTATCTTCGCGCCAGTACTTGTAGTCATCGCTGAGCGGAAAGTCGCCGAAAAGGCCAGCCGACATGCGGGCCATCTCTTGTCTTGCACGGCGGCGTTGTGCCGGGTTTCCGCTCAGGAGCCAGCCGATGCCCCTCGCGATGCGCTTAAGATTGATGGTCATGCCTGGATACGCCTTCGCGTGGAGCGATCATGAATACGAGGGTGCTGCTGCCCAGGAATCGGGCGAGCGTGCGCCTGGCCGGGCTGCCGAGACGCGTGCCCCATAACTCGTTGCCCGAGTAAAAGATGCCGGTGGGTTCCGCGCTACGCACGACCCAACCCGTCTGTTCAAAGCGCCTGAGCCAGCCACGGCGGGAGAATAAAAAGTGTTCCCCCAGGAAGCTGCCGTGCTCCCCGTGCCGCGGTGAAAGGAGGCCGAGCCGTAGCAGTCGTCCGACGCGAGCGATTGACGATGACGACCGACGAAGTTCCTGACGCACCAGCGTCCCTGCGGGACCGCGTCCCCCGGCGACCGCCAGCGCGGAACGCGCGGCGTGAAGCGGATGCCCCAGGGTTGTCCAGAATCTCCAGACCGCGCTGGGCACGCAATGCACTGCATAGCCGTTCGGGCGAAGCACGCGCGCAAGCTCGTTCTGGACGCGTTCGAAATCAGCCACGTGCTCCATGACGTTGGATGAATAGATCGCGTCGAAGGACGCGTCCGGATAAGGCAGCGTGCTCCCGTCATAGAGTGCGACGGGAAAATTCGGGAAGGAACCAATGCGACTCGCGTCGACGTCGACCGCGGTCATGTCGAAACCCTGCTCATTCAGCGCGCGTGATTGCCAGCCATCGCCGGCGCCCAGCTCAAGGACGCGGCCGCGCGGCGGGAGCAGGCGTACGGCTAGGCCGAGTTCGGCTTTGCGCATCTGGTGGGCAAATTCACTCGCCATGGCGTGTGGAATCCGCCGCGTAGACGAACTCATTGCAACCCCAGCCCCTGGTCAGGGATTCCCGTTGCAAAGCGAATCCCCGTGGTTCTACCACGCCACTCAGTTCGCGCCTCGAAGTAACCTCGAACGGATAACCGCCGAGCCAGTCCTTCCAGTCATGGGTGAGCGACATGCCGCGCTGCCGTGCGTATCCGCGCGCATGCGAGCCGGGCATCTCGCCGCGACGCACATCCAGAGCAAGGGCGTAAGCTGCGAAAAGCGGGTAGAACGTTGCGACCACGGTCGCCCTGCCGAGCCAGCTCGAACAATAGACCCGCTTGATGTGCCACCACACGCGCGATCGCCAGCCCTGGTCGTTGTACAGGGCGACCAGGAACGTCCCGCTCTCGCCGACTCGCGACAATGAGAGATCGATCGCTCGCCACATGTTTCCCGTGTGGTGCAGCACGCCCCAGGCATAGACGACATCGAACGTCCCCAACGACGTCATGAAATGCTCGTCCAGGACGGAACCCTGCATGATCTCCCAATCCGGATCGTTCGGGAAGAAGCGCTCACGAAGCTCACGGGTACATGCCACGGAATCAGTGTCGAAATCGAATGAGACAAGGCGCGCTCCCATCCGTCGCATGGCGAGACTGGACAGCCCGCTTCCGGAGCCTATGTCGAGTACGCGGCACCCTATCAGGTCGCCCCGACCCAGGGACGTGCGGACAGCGCGCACGGATTCTTCGATCCGATTCTCATTGAGCAACTCAAGGAACGAGCGCCAGTTTTTTCCAAAAGCGAACCGCATGGCTCACGTACTCCGGGTTCTTCAAGGTCATGCTTTGGCCGCAAGGGCCGATCAGGGAGCCTATTCTGCAAGATTGCGCGGGGAAGGGGAGCCTTGCCGAGTCTCGTGGGCTTCCCGAAGCTGCTTTTTCAACCTAGCGACATCGCTGGCCAACCAGCCCCCAATGTCGGCCGATTCCAGCCAGCGTATCTGTTGGTCAGCGAGATCGAAGTAGCCATCCACGATGCACATCCGTGCCATGTTGACCCGGTACGTAGGCTCCTGAGGTGCTCGCGTGATCGCTTCCTTCTGCATCTTGAGCGCTAATGGGTGATCGACCAATGTGTTCCACGCGAAGTCGGAATACATCGACAGCAGGCGCGCGGTGGGCTTCGGGTGGTCAAGCGCCGCGAGGTAGGCATCGAGCAATCGCTGCGCGGGAAAAGCGCATCGCTGCTCGGATAGGCAGCTGGCGAGGGCGCTGAGCGCGCTTTCGTCCTGTACTGACGGCGTCGACATGGAGAGTTTCTGGATCATGCTGTCCCACCAGGCGTCCTTGACTGGTCGCCCCATGCGGGAGTTCAGAAAGATGAGCGCTTGTTCGGGGAGAATCGAGGATCGGGGAAGTGCGGCCGCCACTTCAAGCGGCGCATACGCCTTGTCGAGCAGCGGGGAAGATGCGTCGTAATTTGAAGCGATGATGTACATGCGCCCCAGCTCGTACTGCGCGCGAGGAGAACTGGGGGCGCGGCGCGCGAGTTCGCGGGCCAGGCTAAGAGGGTCGCCCCATGCCAGCGCCGTTACAGCCGTGGAGCCGCTCCAAAGGAGTATGAGCGCCGCGACGGCAAGGAACATGGGGCGGCGCAGCGAAGGCGTGCGCGACGCGAGGAACTCGACAGCGCCGGCGAGGGCCATCACCAGGCCAAGGCTTGCGAAGTAGTTCCGGTGCTCGTAGATAAGCTCCAGCGGAAGTATCGTCGCAGTCAACAGATGGCAGGCGAAAAAAAGGCCAATGCCGAGCGTAAACGGCTTGGAGACATTTCGAGCGCTGAAAGCCACAGTCGCTAGCACGATGAGAGCTAGGATTGACAGCAGGGTCGACGGCGGGGTGAGCAGCCCGCGGGAAACGAGAAAGTCGTCGTGATAGAAAGACTGCGCGGACGGAGTCGGCACGACGGTCCAGGCGACATAGTCCAAGACGATGCGTGATTCACTGAGAAGTCGGCTCTGAAGAGTGAAATCCCGGCTTGCCCACACGCGTGGATCGATCACGCGCGGAAGCACCCAGATCGTTCCGGCGAGCATGGGAGCAGCGAGGACCACTCCGAAGAGCCATGAGATCCTCCTGTCAACCGAAGCGTTCGCGTCAGCCGATGACCTGAACCTAAATACCACCGCTTCGACCAGGAAGGCGTATAGCGGCAACATGACCGCCGTTTCCTTGGCGGTAACACCTGCCAGGGTGCCCAGGATCAGGCTTGCAGTCGCGAGGGCAAAGCCCCCGGAACTCTCGCGCATTCGTAAGCGACCAGCGACGTAGCCCCACAGCCCGAGCAACACGGCAAGATTTGCCATGCTCTCCATGCGCTGCACGACGTACAGGACCCCGGTCAGATTGATCGGCAGGATCATCCAGGCGGTGGCCATCAATGCCGCTTGTCGGCCAGCGGTCTTCGCATCGGTAACGCCCATTGCAAGCAGCAAGAGGCGAACGAGGAGGAACGTCGCAACGCCATTGAGCAGATGGATTGCCAGGTTAGTGGCCTTCATCGCGGGCGCATCGAGACCGCTTGCCAGAAAGTTCAGCCCAAAGCTGAGCGAAGCCAGCGGCCGCTTGAAGTCACTGGCAGGCGAAGCCATGGCGGCGCTGACGAGACTGGCCAGACTGGCAGACGCAGGCTTCACGCCCGCGTTGTCGACGATGTTGGGATAGTCGTCGAACAACCATCCTCCCCCCAATCCAGGAGCGTACACGGCAGCGGTGAGGGTCAAGCCCAGGAAGAGCCAGAGGACAGGGGATCGCAATGCGGATGTAACTCGGCTCATGGATGGTTCGCCAGGTCAGCGCGGAGTGTGTTTTCGAGTGAAGCGCGCTCGTTCTGCCAATAGCCCTGACGCGCAAGCACCCATGCGTGAATTGCCGACATTCCGAAGGCGGTTTGCGAGGAAGGCGCAGGCAGCCGGTCGAAGGTTGAGAGGTGTCGCAGTCCCATTTCGGGGTAGCCAGCGGAGCCCAACTGCGCAGCTTGCGCGAGCGCTGTATCGAGGCGCGGATCGTAGCGCAAGGCGTCGTCGAAGCTTCTCAGCGCCTCGACCGCGTTGCCTTGGGCCAACTGGATCGCCCCCCTGGCGTGGGCCAGGTCCTGCAGCCTGCCAGGCGAGAATAGAGGATTGTTCACGCCTTCGCTTGCAAGGTGATCGAGATCCTCGAGGCGCATACCGGAGCATCCGCCCGCCTTCACATAGGGGATCATCTGGTCGTACCAGCTGACGATCAGGGCACCCGGGTCGTGTGTCGTGCGGAGCGCGGTGTTAGCCGCGACAAGGTCGGCCTCTCGAACGCCACCCATCGCGCAGCGCGCCGACAGAAGGTTGAACGCAATCTGGACTTCATCGGCATGGATTTGCAGAAGCGGCTCGAGACGGGCAATTGCCAGATCGGGGTGCCCGGCTTTCATGTCCGCCTGGGCCGCAGTGACTTGTGCACGCGGTGAGCCGGGATTGAGAGCGGCCCAGATTGCCGCCCTGCCGTCGACATTGCCCCACAGCGAAGCGTTGATCCACGTCATCGTCCACAGCATGGCAATGATGGCGGAGCCCGCGAGGCCTCGCCAGAGGGTATGCGGCGTTGCGTTCGTCGCCAAAGCGCCGTCACATTTTCGCCTCGCACCGGCAATCCACAGTGCCAACGGCCAGAACAGGAAAAGCCCGGGAATGTAGTTGCGGTGCTCGAAATAAAGCTCAAGGGCAATGCTGGTCGATTCGAGCAGATGACCTACAAAGAAAAAGAGGATGGCGAGCGCTGCCATCGGATGACGACGGCGGCGGCGGATGGCCCAGAAGACGACGACAAGCGTCGCAGCTATCGCGGGCAGCGTTGTCCAGGGATGCAGAAGGTCAGTCGACACGGGATACGCGTCGTTGAACAGTCCTGCGCTGTACGGGTGGGGAAACCAGAGCTCCCGGAGATAACTCCAGACGATTCGGGGTTCCGTGAGGAGGCGCTGTCCCATGGACCATCGGCGATAACCAATGCCGTGTGCCATGCCCACCCAGGCTTCGTAGAAGAGATACGCGGCAAGCAGTATGGCGGCGGACCAGCAGAGCGTCGCGCGCAGTCGAACATGCGCGTGCCATCCCGCAGCATCACTACTGCTTTTGAGTAATGGCGCGGGCAACAAGGTGTACTCGAGCACGAGGATAAACAAGGGAAGAAGCGCGCCATTCGCTTTAGACAACGTAGCCAGTACCGTGCAGAGCACCAGCGACGTCCCCTCCATGATCAGGCCTCGGCGAATGCGGCCATGAAGCAACCAACTACGTCCCGTCAGCCAACCGAGGATGCCAAGCAGGATGAAGGTCGCAGGTATCATCGCTTCGCGTTGGACGATATAGAGAGTCGTCGATACAAAGCGGGGATGCAGCAGCCATATCGTCGTGGCGATCAGGGCAGCGATGTCGTTCTCGGACGCGCCGATCGTCCAGCGCCCGTCTTGCTCGAGGACTCGGCCCAACCGGCGCAGC
>Ga0247784_1000564_pt1 | contig 10078 bp, 11 predicted proteins | sample UWRJL169409R5_FD_179909 | JGI IMG/M metagenome (GOLD analysis project Ga0247784, IMG submission 179909) | Plant litter microbial communities from Arlington Agricultural Research Station in Wisconsin, United States - UWRJ-L169-409R-5 | ecosystem: Environmental > Terrestrial > Plant litter >...
CGTGTGCTGCTCTTGCGTGGGACGGGGGACTTGGGGGCAGGTGTGGCGCGTGGCATCTTTGTCCTCAGGGCCTCGTCGAGGCTGTAACTTGGTTACGAACCGCGATGGTATCAGCGCGGCAGCGGGGATCAGCCATACCGTCAGGCAAGAGGTGGGCCTGATAGCATTTGCCGATGTCTTCGCTGCCCGAACCCCTCGTCATCGCCACCCGCGAAAGCCGCCTCGCCCTCTGGCAGGCCGAACACGTGCGCGACCTGTTGCAACGACGCTTCGGGCTGCGCGTCGAGCTGCTCGGCATGACGACGCGCGGCGACCAGATCCTCGACCGCACGCTGTCGAAGGTCGGCGGCAAGGGGCTGTTCGTCAAGGAGCTCGAGGCTGCGCTCGAAGACGGCCGCGCGCACCTCGCGGTGCATTCGCTGAAGGACGTGCCGATGGACCTGCCCGATGGCTTCGAGCTGGCCGCGGTGCTGGAACGCGAGGACCCGCGCGACGCCTTCGTCTCGAACCGCTTCGCGACGCTGGCCGAGCTGCCGCAGGGCGCCTGCGTCGGCACCTCCAGCCTGCGCCGGGTGTCGCAGTTGCTGGCCAGCCGGCCCGACCTGCGCATCGAGCCGCTGCGCGGCAACCTCGACACCCGGCTGCGCAAGCTCGACGACGGCCAGTACGACGCGATCGTGCTGGCGGCGGCCGGGCTGAAGCGGCTGGGCCTCGCGCAGCGCATCCGCTCGGTGTTCGCGGTCGACGAGATGATCCCGGCGGCCGGGCAGGGCGCCCTCGGCATCGAGATCCGCAGCGACCAACCGGCGCTGCGCGAGCTGCTGGCGCAGCTGAGCGACCGGCCCACCTGGTGGGTCGCGCAGGCGGAGCGCGCGGTGTCGCGCTCGCTGGGCGGCAGCTGCAGCATGCCGCTGGCCGCACATGCGGTGTGGGACGGCGGACAGCTGCGCATCACCGCGGCGCTCGGCCATGTCGACGACCCGGCGCGCCCGCTGCTGCACACGACGGCCGCGGCCGTGGTGGCCGACGACGTCGCGGCCCGTGGGCTGGGCGAACTCGCCGCGGCGCAGCTGAGGTCCGCGGGTGCCGATGCCTACCTCGGTGCCGGCTGACGTCGATTCGCGGCTGCGCGTGCTGGTCACGCGGCCTGCGGCCCAGGCGCGCGAGTGGGTCGACGGGCTGCGCGCGGCCGGGCTCGATGCGCAGGCCTTGCCGCTGATCGACATCCGGCCGATCGATGATCCGGCCGAGCTGCACGCGGCCTGGCGCGGGCTCCCGGACTTCGGCCTCGTGATGTTCGTCAGCCCCAACGCGGCCGAGCAGTTCTTCGCGCATCGCCCTGGCGGTGCTGCGTGGCCGACCACGCTGCAGGCCGCTTCGCCCGGGCCGGGCACGACGCGTGTGCTGCGCGCGCTGGGCGTGGCACAGGTCGTCGAGCCGGCAGCCGATGCGGCGCAGTTCGATTCCGAGGCGTTGTGGGCGCAGCTGCGCACGCAGGCCTGGTCCGGCCGCCGCGTGCTGGTGGTGCGCGGCACCAGCGGGCGCGACTGGCTGGCCGACCGGCTGCGCGAGCAGGGCGCCGCGGTGACGCTGGCATGCGCCTATGGCCGCAGCGCGCCGGTGCTCGACGAGGCCGGCCGCAGCTTGCTGCAGGCGGCGCTCGACCGCCCGGCGCGGCATGTGTGGTTCTTCAGCAGCTCCGAAGCGGTCGATCACCTGGAGGCGCTGGCCCCGTCGGCGACCTGGACCACGGGCCGCGCGCTCGCGACACACCCGCGGATCGCCGCCCGCGCCCGGGCCCTCGGCCTCGGGCAGGTGCTCGAATCCCGGCCGTCTCTCGCGGAAGTGGTGGCCTGCATACAATCGATCGCATCGTGACCGACCCCGTCTCCTCCCCGAATGCCCTCACCGAGCCGGTACCGGCCGCGCCTGCGGGTCCGGCCGTGGCCGTGCGCCGCCTGCCCGGCTGGCTCGCGCCGGCCGTGCTCGCGCTGCTGGTGCTGCTGATCGTCATCGCGCTGGTGCAGGCCTGGTCGGCGCAGCAGCGGGTGCGCACGCTCGAGCAGGAACTTGTGCGCCGCCAGCAGGACAGCGGCCGGCTGTCCGGCGAGGCGCAGATGATGGCGCGCCAGGCGCAAGAGGTGGCACGCGACAGCGCGGCCAAGGTCGCGCTGCTCGAGGCCAAGCTCTCCGAGGTCGCGATCCAGCGTAGCCAGCTCGAGGACCTGATCCAGTCGCTGTCGCGCTCGCGCGACGAGAACGTGCTGGTCGACATCGACGCCGGCCTTCGCGTGGCGCAGCAGCAGTCGGCGATCACCGGCAGCGCCGAGCCGCTGGTGGCCGCACTGAAGCAGGCCGACGAACGCCTCGCCCGCTACAGCCAGCCGCGGCTCGACGGCGTGCGCCGCGCGATCGCGCGCGACATCGACCGCGTCAAGTCGGTCGGCGTGGCCGACATCGGCGGGCTGTCGATCAAGGTCGACGAGGTGGTGCGGCTGGTCGACGAACTGCCGTTGCTGGCGCAGGCCGAGCCGCGGCGCGAGCCGCCCAAGCCGGCGTCCTCGGCCGCCTCGGGGCCGCGACCGAGTGCACGCAGCGCCTCGCCGGTGGGCGGCACGCCGACACCGGTGGGCGGCGGGCTGGCCGAACTGTCCGATCGCCTGGGCGCGTTGTTCGACCGCGTCTGGGGCGAGACCCGGTCGCTGGTGCGCGTGAGCCGCGTCGACAACCCGGACGCGATGTGGCTGGCGCCCGAGCAGGCCTTCTTCCTGCGCGAGAACCTGAAGCTGCGGCTGCTGAATGCGCGGCTGGCGGTGCTGAGCCGGCAGTTCGATGCGGCGCAGACCGACCTGCAGAGTGCCCAGCAGGCGCTGGAGCGCTACTTCGACCGCAGCTCGCGCCGCACGACGGTGGCGCTCGAGCTGGTGAAGCAGGTGGCGGTCGGTGCGCGCCAGGTGGTGCTGCCGCGTCCTGACGACACGCTCGCGGCGCTGGCCACCGCGACCGCCGGACGTTGACCTGAATCCCCCGCTGCCGATGCGTGCTGTCATCTGGTTCGTGCTGTTGTTCGTGCTGGCGGTGGTCAGCGCGTCGGTGCTCGGCACCAACGACGGCCTCGCCTCGTTCTACTGGGGCTCGTGGCGGCTCGACGTCTCGCTGAACCTGTTCCTGATCGCGCTGGTGGCGACCTGCTTCGCGCTGGTCGCGGTGATCCAGGCGATCAATGCGCTGATCGGGCTGCCGCGACGGGCGCACGAATGGCGTGTCGCGCGCCGCGACCGCACCGCGCAGGCGGCGCTGCGCGATGCGCTGTCGCAGTACTTCGGCGGGCGCTACAGTCGCGCGCAGAAATCCGCGCAGCGCGCGCTGCTGATCCAGAGCGACACGCCCGACCTGGTGCAGGACAACGAGTTCACCGTGCTCGGCCACCTGCTGGCCGCCGGCAGCCTGCACAAGCTGCAGGACCGCGCGCGCCGCGACGAGCAGCTGCGCCTGGCGCTAGACCTGTCGAGCCGCAGCGGCCTCGCGCGGCCGGCCGAAGAAGGCGCGCGCCTGCTGGCCGCCGAATGGGCGCTCGACGATCGCGATGCGGCGCGTGCGCTCGAATTGCTGGGCGAGTTGCCGCCGGGTGTCGCACGCCGAACGCATGCGCTGCGGCTGCGGCTGCAGGCCACGCGGCTGGCACGGCAGCCGCACGAGGCGCTGAAGACCGCGCGCTTGCTGGCCAAGCACCAGGCCTTCTCGAAGGAGGCGGCGCAGGGGCTGCTGCGCTCGCTCGCATTCGAATCGCTCGATGGCGCGCGCGATGCCGACCAGGTGCGGCGCGTGTGGCTGTCGCTCGAGCCGATCGACCGGCGCGACCCGTTCGTCGCGGCACGCACCGCGACGCGGCTGTCGAAGTTCGGCGCACAGTCCGATGCACGCAATGCGCTGCGGCCGTTCTGGGAACGGCTGGGCGAACTGGGCGTCGACGAACGCTGTGCATTGGCCGAGGCGCTGGTCGCGTCGATCGATGGCATCGGTGTCGATTGGTTGCCGCGGCTCGAGGCTTCGCTGCAGGCGTTCCCGCGCGAGCCGGCGCTCGCGCATGCGGTGGGCCGGGCGCTGGCGCAGCGCGAGCTGTGGGGCAAGGCGCGGCTGCTGTTGCAGCAGGCGGCCGATGCCGAAGAGCTGCCGATGGCCGCGCGCCGCGACGCCTGGGTGCTGCTCGCGCACTTGGCCGAGCAGCAGGGCGATGTCGAGCGCACCGCCGATTGCTATCGGCACGCCGCAACGCTGGCGGAGATCTGAAAAACTCGTGCTACACTGCGAGGCTCAGCGGCTGTAGCTCAGTTGGATAGAGTACTTGGCTACGAACCAAGGGGTCGTGGGTTCGAATCCTGCCAGCCGCACCAAAAAACAAGAAATGATTCAACGCCTTAGGGGTTCACGCCTCTAGGGCGTTTTTTCTTGGTGGGGGACTTTTGGGGGAGTGGCCGTCGAGCGCACCGCCTCTTGCTCCATCCGCAGCGTGGCCAGGCTCTTGTTCCAACGTCCTGAATCTGCCTTGATCTTCTCTAGCGCTGAGTGCAGCTCCACGATCTGCGCCATGCTGTAGTGGTGGGTCATCGACCGGCTTGAGTGCCAGAAGATGTCACTGCAGGTCGTCTCGGATACGCCAGCCTCACGCAGACGCATGCCAGTGGTGTGACGGAGGTCGTGAACGTGCAAATCTCCAAGCCCGGCCTTCTTCCGTGCTCGCTGCCACGCCGTGTTGTTCATGGTTCCTATCGGATGCGGCTCTCCCTTTCCTGGGCGGCCATCCTTCTTGAGGCGCTGATAGACGAACACGTACTCGTCATGCTGTCCGCGAACCGATTCAATGATGGACTGCGCGATGGAGTTGCAAACCAGCACTCGTGAGCGCCTGCGGCCCTTCACGTGCTCTGCGGGCACTTCGAAAACGCTGATGTCCAGCTCAGGGATGCGGATCTCCCACTCCCACTTCAGGCTGCAGACCACGTCATCACGTGCACCGCAGTTCAGCGTGAAGATCGTCATGCGGACTAAATGCGCCGGGAGGTGCCGCAGCAGAATGGCCTGCTGATGCCAACTGATCGGGGTCGGCTCACGCTGATGCCCAACCAGCGGAAGCATCGTGATGTGGGGCGCCTGTTGCAGCCAGGTGTTGCCGTTCTCGTCACGCCAGCTCGTTGCGCAAAGATTGAGAATTCTGCGCACGATCCCAAGCTCAAGGTTGATGGTCTTGTGCTTTCGACCCGCGGCGAGGCGCCGCTCAACGTGAGGCCCGAGCGTGCGGTCGTGCACTTGGTTGATCGGAAGGTCGCCAACCGTCGGCATGACGCTTTGCAGATGGTAGGTCTCGCTCACGAGCGATGCTTTGTCCTGGTGCTTCAATAGGTAGTAGGCAGCGGCCTCGCTGAACAAGCGCTCAGGACGCTCGCCGTGCAGCTCGGTGGCGCGCAACTGCTCGAGTCGCTTGATTAGCCAGCTCTCTGCCTCTTCAAAACTTGCGAAGCCGCGCTGGCGAAGTCGAGTCGAGGCATACCTGCGATCGATCTGCCAGCTTCCGTTTTTGCCCGGATAGATCCCGGTCGTCTTTCGTCCCATGCTTCGATTCCGTGTTGTTTGAGTTGTTGTGCGTTCGGTGCGTCGGTCTGCGTGGTTGCAGCCGACGGAAACGTGGAGTGCTTCTGCTGCGACTCGGCTTTCAGCTCGTCAAAAACTCGATCCAGATCGTCGAGATCGAAGATGAGGCAGGAGCCTTGCGGCATGCAGACGAGGCGCGGTCGCCAGATGTCGTCGAACGTCCGTCGCTTGACGCCGACGTAGGCAATGGCCTGTTCGTAGGTGAAGCCGCGCTTCATCCTGTAGGCGATGGGCGCGCGCATGCTGATGGCGTGTTCAGGGTTCATGAAGAGGTCGCAACTAGGTTTCCGAAGTCATCGATGACTGCATCGATATAGATCTCAAATCCGCAGGCATCCATGCACACACGCCAGGCATCTGGGCGTGACGATCCTGATTCCCTGCGCATGCGATACCAGACGTGGCCGTTGAGGCGGCCGAAGTCACTTGTCGGGCCGAAATAGATCCGGTCGAAGTAGTCTTCGTTCGAGGACTGATGCCCCGCCACGCGAGTTGCAACGAGCGGGACGTTGCGTCTGTGGCGCACCGGATTTCGCCTGGCGATCGTGTTGTGCGGAGCAATGCGCGGCTGACCGAGCGCCGTCTCGCGGATGGTTTCCATGTGAGGTTCGGAGTTGTGCTCAGTGGCCGAGCTGGCGTGCGAGCTGCTGGCGTTGAAAGTCGAGGGCGTCGGCGCGCTCGATGAATGCGTTGCGCCAGGCTGTCCAGGGCGTCGTGCGACAGGCCGGCGACATGAGGTTCACCCAGCGCACCGGCTGCACGCCGGCAAGGGCTGGCCAGGGCGTGGCGGAAGAGGGCAGCAACTGGGCGCGCTCAGTGGCGAGCGCGATCAGGTCGGCTTGCTTGATTGCCTTGGCGTGCGTGGTGCTGGCGACGTTGAGCGCGAAGCTGTTGCGGATGACGCGGGCGAAGCGGCTCTCCAGCGTGTGCCAGGGCGCTCCCACTTCATCCTTCACGGGCGAGGCGAGGTCGTTGACGAAGGCCTCGTGGGCGTCGTGCATTAGTGCGGCGAACAGCCCGTGCAGGTCGAGCTGGAACTCCAGCTCGGCGATCTTGCAAACGAGCAGCGAGTGCTCGGCGACGCTGTACGGCCGGCAGGTGGCGCCGGTGAAACGGTTGATGAGGCTGAGGTGGTGCGCGATGGTGCGCAGGTTGATGCTGCCAGGCTGGGGATGCAGCAGTGACACCTCATTGCCCGTGGCGGTGGTGATCCAGGTCATGTCAGTTTGGAATTGAAGCGCGGCTCCGATGCCGCGGGACGGTTCGGCGAGGCGCCAGCTATTTGGCGTGCAGGACTGCGAGGTCAAACCGATGGGCGTCGGGACCACACATGCCGTGCCGCGCTCGTGCCTCACTGACTGGCACTGCGCGATGCGCCCGTCGATGCCGGCCGCAGCAAAGGCCAGATGGCGAGGTGGTGCCATGCCGGCATAACTCGCAAGCGCGGTAAAGCGGTACCTGCCAACTTGCTGGAAGGGCGGGAGCGGCTGGGGCGCTCATTGCACGCACCTCGCGCTGCAGGAGCGGAGGAGGGGCATGCGTGCGACGAGAAAGTCGATGACTTCGCAGCTGTGTGATGCGATGACCTGCAGGCTTCCGCGGGATCCATCGACGAGTGTGAATCGAGCAAGGTAGAGCCGCATCACAGGCTCCCCTCGTCAGCGAACTCGCGCTTCAACAGCGCCAGCCAGGGAGTGGCCGTGCGCACCAGCTCGGCGAGTTGCTGGTACGACACCACGAGAGGAGGTTGATTCGGAACGCAGAGGTGGAAGCCAGGGCCGGCATCACCAGTCAAAGCACGAAATACGATCGGTGGCCACTGGCGGGGGCTGCCGTGCGAGCGTCGGCCGCTCGAAACGCTCTTCACCTCATGGTGGGCAGAGTCGCACGTCAAAGCAGCGCGAGCGTCGCTCAGCGCAGGGGGCATCGATTCGGATTGGGTCAGGCTCTTGCAGCCAGCCCCACAGGATGACGTGAGAGTTTGCAAATTTGCCTCCATGCAGTAGCGATGGAGGCAAATTTAGCAAAGAACTTTGCATCAAGCAAGATAGTTTGCGATTCATTTTGCTGAACACAAACTTTTGCCGGCCTACATCTCAGGCACTGGCAGCTCGGCGTGGACGACCACTCCACAGATCTGCGAGTCGTCCGGAAGCGGTCTGATGGGGTACTGAGGGTTCAGGGGCTGAAGGTAGAGGCGTCCCCCATCCTCGACCAGTCGCTTGAAGTCGAACTCCCTGCTTCCCTTGTGCTTGACGACGACTAGGTTGCCCGGCTTCGCCTTCCGATCGGAGTGCACATAGATCAACGCCCCGTCCGGCACGGTGAACGTCCCAAACGGGCTCTTCATGCTGTCGCCCTTCACGTACAGACCGAATCCGGACTCGCCGAGATCGATCTCCGTGTAGCGCATGATCATCATCGGGTCGGAGTCCCCTCGAGGAAAGCTCGTCGTGGGATTGACCCAATCCCCTTCCGGCGCCTCGAACAGGACCGGCACAGCGCGGATATGCACTGGGGTTCCCGTTTGCCCCTTCGCTCCGACAGGCTGGTCCTCGGCCGCGAGAAGTGGGTGGTTGTCACGTAGAGGAATTTCAGGGTCGAGCAGTTCCTCGACCGTGTGCCCCATCACCTTGGCCAAGCTGGGCAAGTACCGAGGCTGCGCGACCTCACCTGCTTCAAGGTTCTCGATGTTCTGGCGGCTGGTCCCAACCAACTCAGCCAGCTTGGCAGTGCTGAGGTTTTCCAACGCGCGGAAGGTTTTCACCTTCTGGGGAAGCGGACTGCTCATGCAAAGCATTTTGCACCCATCTTGCGGCAATTTAGTTTGCAATCTACAATGCAAACTAATTTGCCATGACTGCACTCCACCACGCCATCACCCTCGCAGGCTCTGAAGCTGAACTGGTCCGCCGGATGCAGCAGTTGGACCCCACTTCGAAGATCGATCGTGCGCACCTGTACTACTGGCGCACGCGGGCCACGAAAGGAGTGCCCGCCGACCACTGTCGCCTGATCGAGCGCGCAGTCGGCGGGCAAGTGACCGTCCATGACCTCCGGCCCGATGTATTCGGCCCCTCAAGGTCAACGAATGAGAGTGAGGTTGCGCCGTGAGATTGCAGCATCACTCGATCCTTCAACGCGCTCACTTTCTTCGTCGGCGTATGCCCGCCGCCCCATAGGCTGATGGCCACGGAGCCTTGCTGAGCTGAGGTGCTCTGCACATCACGTTCAGCTCCAGGTCCGCTTCCACACATCCCGCTCTTCTCTCCGCGTTGTTGCCAGCCAGAAGTATCCGCGGCCAGGCAGGGCGGAGCCATGCCAAACGAAATCCTTCTGTGCCATGAACATTCAAACCGCAGCTTTCAACCTCGTCCACGACCACGCCGGTGGCGCTACCGCATTGGCGCCGATGTTGGGCAAGAGCATCTCGACGCTGAACCACGAGGTCGATCCCAACTACACGACCGCCAAGCTCGGCCTGGCCGACGCATTGAAACTCACGCTGCTCACGAAGAACCACAGCATCCTTAACGCCTTCGCGATGGCGTGCCACTGCATGGTGGTGCCGCTGCCGGCGTGCTCGGACAACGATGACGACGACACGTTCCGGAGCGTGACGCGCGTGGCGCGTGAGTTCGCGGAGCTGATCAGCGAGGTCAGCGAAGTCACGGCCGACGGCGCCGTCTCCGACAACGAACTGCGCCGTGTCGACGCCGAGGCCACCGAATTGGTCGCGGCCATCCAGGCGGTGCTGACCACCCTGAGGCTGCGCAACGAACGCAGTCGGCCCAAGACGTTCCGGGAGGTGTGCTGATGCGCGCGGGCCCGATCATCGTCCATGACGGCCGCGACACGCTGGAGCGCGCGGGCGAAGACGACCTCATCAGCGTCAGCGAAGCGGCCTACCTGCAGGCGGCACTGGTCCGCCAGCGCCTGCGCGCCGAACAGGAGGCCCAGGCGCGGGCCCTGGTGGTGATGCCGCTGGGCACCTGCGCCAACTGCGACGAACGCTGCGACCCCGCCACGCGCTACTGCGACCCCGACTGCCAGACCGACCACGCCCAACGCGAGGGCCGCCTGGCCCACGCCTCCAACCTGCGGGCCTGACGCCCGCACCTCCACATGAACCGACAGAACGCATTGCGGCCCGAGCGGCTGCAAGGGAAGGGTGTTGCCCAATGAGTACCGCAGTGATGGCCCTGTGCTGGCCCATCCGTATGCCGCCGACCCAGAAGGCGGTGCTGATCAGCTTGGCTGACCAGGCCAACGACCAGGGCAGTTGCTGGCCTTCGATCGCCACGATCTCCCTGCGCACGTGCTTCGGTGAGCGCGCGGTGCGCAACGCCGTGCGCTGGCTCGAAGAGCAAGGGCTGATGGCGGTCGGCCTCGGGCGCAAGCGCTCCAACGTCTACACGCTGGCGCTGCA
>Ga0247784_1000566_pt1 | contig 10038 bp, 8 predicted proteins | sample UWRJL169409R5_FD_179909 | JGI IMG/M metagenome (GOLD analysis project Ga0247784, IMG submission 179909) | Plant litter microbial communities from Arlington Agricultural Research Station in Wisconsin, United States - UWRJ-L169-409R-5 | ecosystem: Environmental > Terrestrial > Plant litter >...
GGCTCAGCGAGATCACCTTCAACGCGAGCCTGATGTCGGAGATGCGCGCGATCTCGTTCGTCTCGCGGCTGGTGCGCGAGGGCAAGCTCGACCCGGGGCGCTACAAGGACCTGCGGCTGCACATGGTGGCCGACGACGAGGGCCTCGGGCCGTACGGCGCGAACAGCAAGTTCAACACCGACCGCGCGTTCCTCGAAGACCTGTTCGCGCTCGGGCGCACGGCGGCGACGGGCTGGCTGAAGAAGCACCGGGCCGACATCGGCGTCAAGTCGACGCTCGACGTCGACCGCGAATTCCTGCGCGGGCCGAAGAAGCACAAGCCGTAGCCGGGCCGCCACGCCCGGTCGGGGCGAAGCAAGAACGAGCAGACGCACGCAACCGATTGCGGCGATCATTGCGTTTTCGCGCCGCCCCGCCATGTCCGCCTCCACGCACTCCGCCCCGTTGCCCCGCCCGAGCCTGGTCGCGCTCACCTGGCCGCTGCTGGCCGAGCTGGTGCTCGGGCTGCTGGTCGGGTTGACGGGGCTGTGGCTGGCGTCGCGGCAGTCGGACACTGCGTCCGGCGCGTTCGCGCTCGCAAACAACGTGCAGGCCTCGTTCTTCCTGCTGTTCCGCATCATCAGCATGGGCGTCAGCGTGGTGATCACGCAGAACCTGGGCGCCGGCAACCGCAAGGGCGCCGACGAGACCGCGCGCGCCGCGCTCGGCGCCAGCACCTGGCTGGGCCTGGGCGCCGGGCTGGTGGTCGCCGCCTGCGCGAACCCGCTGCTGGCGCTGCTGAACGCGCCGGCCGACGTGCTGCCGATCGCCGGGCCCTACCTGAGGGTGCTGGCGGTCGCGCTGGCGCTCGACGCGTTCAACGCCAGCATGTCGTCGGTGATGCGGGCCCACCTGCATGCACGCGACACGCTGATGAACATGCTGGCGATGCACAGCCTGCACCTGCTGATCTGCACGCCGCTGATGACCGGCTTCGGTCCGGTGCCGGGGCTCGGGCTGCCGGGCTTCGCGCTCGCGATGGCGCTGAGCCGCGCGTTCGGCGTCGGCTTCCACCTGTGGCTGTGGCAGCGCCGGCTGGACCTGGTGCCGAGCGCACGCGACTGGTGGGTGATGCGCTGGCGCCGGCTCGGGCCGGTGCTGCACATCGGGCTGCCGGGCGCGGCCGAGAACGTGGTCTACCGGCTCGCGCTGCTGGTGACGATCGCGCTGGTGGCGCACATGGGCGCGGCCGAGCTCGCGGTCCACACCTACACGATGCAGATCATGTATTTCATCCTGGTGTTCGGCCTCGCGATCGGCTTCGCCAGCGAGATCCTGGTCGGCCACCTGATCGGCGCCGGCCAGCTGCACGCGGCGCACCGGCTGGTGCGGCGGAGCCTGCGCTGGGGGCTGGTGGTGTCGACCAGCCTCGCGCTGGTGGCGGCGCTGACGGCACGCTGGACGATGCAGCTCTTCACGCACGACCCGCACATCATCCAGGCCGCGACGACGCTGCTGTGGATCACGGTGCTGCTGGAGCCGGGGCGCACCTTCAACCTGGTCGTGATCAACGCGCTGCGCGCGACCGGCGACGCGAAGTTCCCGGTGATGGCCGGTGCCGCGTCGATGGTGTTCGTGATGGCCGGTGGCGCGTGGCTGCTCGGCGTGTACTTCGGGCTCGGGCTGGTCGGCGTGTGGATCGCCTACGCGGCCGACGAGTGGCTGCGCGGGCTGACGATGGCGGCGCGCTGGTACCGCCACGGCTGGGTGCCGTCGGCGCGGGCCACGCACCGGCGCGTGGTGCGGCAGCGGCACGGATTGGCCGCCGCGTAGCCGTCAGCGCTGGACCGGCATGCAGAGTTCGCAGATCACCCGGTCTTCGGGCGGCAGGGGCTGCCCCACCGGGTAGGTCTCGAAGAACGGCAGGTCCCGGACCATCAGCCCCGAGGTCGGGAGCCAGTCGTTGAGCAACTGCCGCCACGCGTGCTGCATCGAGGGACCCGTTCCTTCGTAGGCCAGGCAGGCGTGCAACCCGCCGGCCACGCGCTTGCGCGACACCGCCCCGCTGACCGGTTCATGCCAGTTCGGCGGCAGCACCACGCAGGCGTCGAAGCGGCAGCGCGACACCGGTGCGATGTCCGGATCGTCCAGCCCCATGCCCAGCCGCACCTGGCCGGCCAGCCCCAGCGCCGCGATGCGCGGCATGAACGCGGCCCAGGCCTGCGACACCATCGTGTCGTAGCGGCCCTGCTCCCGCCAGTACAGCACCTCGCACTCGGGCAGCTGCTTCAGCACCACCGGGTAGTGCTGGCGACCGTGCAGGCCCACCGGCTGCCGGGTGCGCATCATGCGCTGCCGGCGCTCCCACAGCAGCTGCCCGCCGCGCCGCCAGGCGGTCGGCGTCATGCCGAAATGCTGCTTGAACGCCCGCGAGAAGGCCTCGCCCGATTCGAAGCCGACCGCGAACGCGATGGTCGTGACGCTGTCGCGCGGCGCGTGCCGCAGGCGCCCGCCGGCCACCTCGAGCCGGCGCCGGCGCACGAAGTCGAGCAGGGTCTCGCCGGTCCAGGCACGGAACACGCGGTGGAAGTGGAACGGCGAGAACGCCGCCACGTCGGCCAGCGTCTCCAGCCGCAGGTCGTCGGCGAGGTGCGCGTCGATGTGGTCGAGCACGCGGTTCATGCGCCGCAGGTGCGCCTCGGGCGCGTCGGGCCCATGCGGAGAAGATGTGCGTCGCGTGGTCAACGTGCTTGCCGCCGCAGTTCGCGAGCGCCTCAGCGCTGCATCAGCCGCCGGCTCTTCGAGATCGACATCAGGATGCCGAGTCCGAGCCCGAGCGTCAGCATCGCGGTGCCGCCATAGCTGATGAACGGCAGCGGCACGCCCACCACCGGCAGGATGCCGCTGACCATGCCCATGTTGACGAACGCATAGGTGAACCAGCTCAGCGTCACCGCCCCCGCCAGCAACCGGGTGAACACCGTCGGCGCATCGGCCGCGATGACCAGCCCGCGGAAGATCAGGAACGTGAAACCGAGGATCAGCGACACGCAGCCGACCAGCCCGAACTCCTCGGAGAAGGCCGCGAAGATGAAGTCGGTGGTGCGCTCGGGGATGAACTCCAGGTGGGTCTGCGTGCCCTTCATGAAGCCCTTGCCCTCGATGCCGCCGGAGCCGATCGCGATCATCCCCTGGATGATGTGGAAGCCCTTGCCGAGCGGGTCGGTGGTCGGGTCGAGCAGCGTGCAGACGCGGTTCTTCTGGTAGTCGCGCATCATCGGCCACACCACGTCGGGCTGGCAGATGCGGTCTTCCGACACCACCACCGCGGTGATCGCCGCGCCGCCGATCACCAGCACCGGCACGATCAGCTTCCACGACAGCCCGGCGAAGAAGATCACGTACAGCCCGGCCGACAGCACCAGGATCGCGGTGCCCAGGTCGGGCTGCTTGACGATCATGCCGACCGGCACCGCCAGCAGCCCGAGCGCGACGATGAAGTCGAGCACGCGCAACTGGCCCTCGCGGCGCTGGAACCACCACGCGAGCATCAGCGGCATCGCGATCTTCATGATCTCGCTCGGCTGGATCACGATGCCGACGTTCAGCCAGCGGGTCGCGCCCTTCTTGGTGACGCCGATCACCGCGGTGGCGATCAGCAGCGCGACGCCCACCGTGTACAGCGGCACCGCCAGCTGCATCAGCCGCTGCGGCGGCACCTGCGCGATGACGAACAGGATGATCAGCGCGAGGATCATGTTGCGGCCGTGGTCGACGAAGCGCGAGCCGTTGTCGAAGCCGGCCGAGTACATCGTCACCAGCCCGGCCGCGCCGAGCAGCAGCACGCCGATCACCAGCGGCGCGTCGAAGCCGGTGAAGACCGGCTTCAGCCGCTGCCAGACCGAGGGCTTCTCGAAGACGATGCTCATGGGGCGCGGCGGGCGGGCCTGGACGCTGCCGAGGCCGACGGGGAGGGCGCCGACGAAGCTGCTGCTGCCGATGCCGCCGGTGGCGTGATCAGCAGCGACGGCGCCGAAGCGGCCACCGGCACCACCAGCGGCGGCGGCACGTCGGTGGGCGCCGCCGCGACGTTGTTGATCGACACGCCCTGCAGCGGCACGCTGGTGGCTGGCCGCGGCTTGCCGATCGGCGCATAGGTCTGGCCGCCGCGCGTCGCGAGGATGTCTTCCTCGCTCGGGTACTGGCCCTCGAGCACGAAATCGAACACCCGGCGCGCGATCGGGGCCGCCGCGCCGGCACCGAAGCCGGCGTTCTCGACCACCAGCGCCAGCGCGATGTGCGGCTCCTCGAGCGGTGCGAACGCGGTGAACAGCGCATGGTCGCGGTGCCGCTCGTCGATCTTGCTGGCGTCGTACTTCTCGTTCTGCTTGATCTGGATCACCTGGGCCGTGCCGGTCTTGCCACCGGAGCGGTACAGCGAGCCCTGGAATGCGCGCGCCGCCGTGCCCTCCTGCGTGACGCCGTACAGCGCCTGGTGGATCACCGCGACGTGGTCGGGGCTCCACGCGAGCGGCTCCAGCGCATCGCCCGACAGCGTCTGCTGGCCGCGCGTCTCGACGTTCTCGATCGCGCGCACCAGGTGCGGCTTGAAGCGCTTGCCGCCGGCCGCGAGCGTCGCCTCGGCCTGCGCGAGCTGCAGCATCGTGAAGGTGTTGTAGCCCTGGCCGATGCCCAGCGAGATGGTCTCGCCGGCATACCACTTCTGCATTTCCTTGCGCTTGTAGTTGTTGCGCTTCCATTCGGTCGACGGCAGCGTGCCACGCAGCTCGCCCTGCATGTCGATGCCGGTCATCTGGCCGAGCCCGAGCGGCGCCATGAAATCGTGGATCGCATCGACGCCCAGGTCGTTGGCGAGGATGTAGTAGTAGGTGTCGCACGACTGCACGATCGAGCGGTACATGTCGACGACGCCGTGGCCGCCTTCCTTGTCGTCGCGGAACTTGTGGTTGCCGAACCAGAAGAAGCCGGGGTCGCTGATCGACTGCTGCGGCGTGCGCTTGCCCAGCGTCAGCGCGGCCAGCGCCATCAGCGGCTTGTAGGTGGAGCCGGGCGGGTAGGCGCCGCGCAGCGCGCGGTTCAGCAGCGGCTTGTCCTCGGACTCGTTCAGCGCCTTCCAGTTCTCGGCGTCGATGCCGTCGACGAACAGGTTGGGGTCGAAGTTGGGCTTGCTGACGAAGGCCAGCACCTCGCCGTTGCGCGGGTCGATCGCCACCAGCGCGCCGCGCCGGTCGCCGAACAGCTGCTCGACCAGCGCCTGCAGCCGGATGTCGATCGACAGCACCAGCGTGTTGCCGGGCGTCGCCGGGTTGCTCTTGAGCTGGCGCACCGCGCGCCCGCCGGCGCTGGTCTCGACCTCTTCGAAGCCGGTCGCGCCGTGCAGCTGCGCCTCGTAGGCCTGCTCGATGCCGAGCTTGCCGATGTACTCGGTGCCGCGGTAGTTCGATTCGTCTTCCGACTCCTCGATCTTTTCCTTCTCGGCCTGGTTGATGCGGCCGATGTAGCCGATCAGGTGGCTGCCGACCTCGCCCAGCGGGTAGTTGCGGAACAGCCGGGCCTTGATGTCGACGCCGGGGAAGCGGAAGCGCTGCGCGGTGAAGCGGGCCACTTCCTCGTCGGTCAGCTTGGTGCGGATCGGCAGCGATTCGAAGCTGCTCTTGGTTTCCTCCATCAGGCGCTTGAAGCGCTTGCGGTCGCGCGGCTGGACCTCGACCACCTGCGACAGCTGGTCGATCACGGCGTCGAGGTCGTCGACCTTGGTCGGCGTGATCTCGAGCGTGTAGGCGGAGTAGTTGTTGGCCAGCACGACGCCGTTGCGGTCGACGATCAGCCCGCGGTTCGGCACGATCGGCACGACGGCGATGCGGTTGTTCTCGGCCTGGGTCGCGAGTTCGTCGTGGCGCATCACCTGCAGCACGACGAGGCGGAACACCAGCAGGCCGAACGCGAACAGCACGAACAGCGCGGCCGCGAGCAGGCGGGTGCGAAACCGCCCCAGTTCCTGCTCGACGTTCTTCAACTCTGTCATGTCACGACCGCTCGATGATCACAAGGGCCGGTTCTGGTCGGGATCCGGCGGCCGACGCTGCGGCGCGAGCAGGACCCACGAGGCCACCGGCCACAGCAGGCTTTCGAACACCGGCGCGAGCATCAGTTCCCAGCCCGGCAGCATGCCGCCCACCAACATTCTCACGATCAGCGACACCGCGTGCGCCGCGACGAACAACGGCAGCACCTGCAGCGCCTGCTGCGGCAGCGCGAACCACAGCAGGCGCCGGTGGATCGTGATCGCGAAGAAGCTCAGCAGCGTGTAGGCGAGCGCATGCTGGCCCAGCACCGCGCTGTCGTGCACGTCCATCAGCAGCCCGAACATGAACGCGATGCCGACGCCGATGCGCCGCGGCTGGTGCACGTTCCAGAACACCAGCGCGAGCGCGAGCAGGTCGGGAATGGCCGGGATGCGGCCGAACGGCACCAGGCTGAACAGGAAGGCCAGCAGCAGCGAACCCCAGATGAACCACGGGTTCGCCGGCAGCAGCAGCTGGTCGGAGCCGCGCGGCATCATTTGCGGGACCCCTTTCGGCCGCCCGAACCGGGCTTGGCGTTCGGGTCGATCGCCGGTTCGGGCTTGGGCTGCATCTGCACGCCCAGCGGCTCGAGCACCAGCACGTGCCGCACCGCATCGGGCTGCGCGATCGGCGCGAGCGCGATGCGGGCGAAGCCGGTGTCGACGCGCCGGTCGACGCTGACCACCTTCGCGACCGGGATGCCCGACGGATAGACGCCGTCGACGCCCGAGGTCGCGAGCACGTCGCCGACCTGCACGTCGGCATTGCCGGCCATGAAGCGCAGTTCCAGCCCGGCACCCGCCGAGTTGCCGAACGCGGCGCTGCGCACCTGGGTGCGCATGTTGAGCACCGGGATCGCGGCGTCCTTGTCGGTCAGCAGCGTGACCTCGGCGCTGTACGGGAAGGCCCGCGTCACCTGGCCGAGCACGCCGGCCTCGTTGATGACCGGCGACGCGACGGCGACGCCCTGCTGCGTGCCCCGGTCGATGATGACCTTGCGCGAATAGGGATCGGGCGCGTCGTACAGCACCTCGGCCGTCTGCGAGCGCACCGACAGGCCCGGCCGCAGCTCGAGCAGCGCGCGCAGCCGCAGGTTCTCCTGCTCGAGCAGCTCGACGCGCGCCGAGCGCGCCGCCTGCTCGGCCAGCTCGCGGCGGGCGCGCGCCTCGGCCGACAGCGCATCCTGCAGGCCCATCGCGTAGTCGCCGACGGCGCTCACCGCGTCGACCGGCGCGCGCAGCGCCCGCTCGACCGGGTTCAGCGCGGTCGCCAGCACCGCACGCACCGGCTGCGTCAGCTTGAAACGGGTGTCGGCCACCATCAGGAACAGCGCGAGCGCCGAGAAGAACATCAGCCGCGTCAGCGCCGACGGCCCCTGCCGGAAGAAGGGAGGTGGGGTTCGGTCGAGGGTGCCGAGCGGCATGGCGTTGAGACGGCTTGAGCGGGCTTTGAAGTGAAAAAGCCGGCCGCGTCAGCGACGCGCCGGCCGTGTGAGAAAGGTCACGTTCACTCGGAGGTGAAGATGGATCCGAGGCGCTCCATCCGCTCGAGCGCCATCCCGCAGCCGCGCACGACGCAGGTCAGCGGGTCTTCGGCGACCAGCACCGGCAGGCCGGTTTCCTCGGCGAGCAGGCGATCGAGGTCGCGCAGCAGCGCGCCGCCGCCGGTCAGCATCATGCCGCGCTCGGCGATGTCGGCGCCCAGTTCGGGCGGCGTCTGCTCGAGCGCGTTCTTGACGCTGGAGACGATCTGGTTGAGCGGGTCGGTCAGCGCCTCGAGGATCTCGTTGCTGCTGATCGTGAAGCTGCGCGGCACGCCTTCGGAGAGGTTGCGGCCCTTGACTTCCATCTCCTTGACCTCGGAGCCGGGGAAGGCCGAGCCGATGTTCTTCTTGATGGATTCGGCGGTGGGCTCGCCGATCAGCATGCCGTAGTTGCGTCGGATGTAGTTGATGATGGCTTCGTCGAACTTGTCGCCACCGACGCGCACGCTGCCCTTGTAGACCATGCCGCCCAGCGAGATCACGCCGACCTCGGTGGTGCCGCCGCCGATGTCGACCACCATCGAGCCGCTCGCCTCGCTGACCGGCAGGCCGGCACCGATCGCCGCGGCCATCGGCTCCTCGATCAGGTAGACCTCGCTGGCACCGGCGCCGAGTGCCGATTCGCGGATGGCCCGGCGCTCGACCTGCGTGGAGCCGCAGGGCACGCAGATGATGATGCGCGGGCTCGGCCTGAGCATCCGCGAGTCGTGGACCATGCGGATGAACTGCTTGAGCATCTGCTCGGTCACGGTGAAATCGGCGATCACGCCGTCTTTCATCGGCCGGATGGCCTCGATGTTGCCGGGCACCTTGCCGAGCATGGCCTTGGCCTCGGTGCCGACCGCCTGGATCGTCTTCTTGCCGTTGGGCCCGCCCTCGTGGCGGATCGCGACGACCGAGGGCTCGTCCAGCACGATGCCCTTGCCGCGCACGTAGATCAGCGTGTTGGCGGTGCCGAGGTCGATGGCCAGGTCGGTGGAGAAGTAGCGGCGCAGGGATGCAAACATGTGCGGGAGAGTTCTTGTTGGCGTCGATCGGCCGGGAAGGGGTGGATCGCCGCAATCGCGAATTGAGGTCCGGGCAGGGTCCGCGAGCCGCTCGAAAGTCCTGCAAACCCTTGAATTTGCACGCCGAAAGAGGCTTGTGGATAACCGGGGATAATACCCCAACCCCCCTGATTTTCAGCCCCGTCGGCACCCTCATCTCCCCTCAAATTCCAATGGCACTGGACTCCCAAGACGTGAGCCGCATCGCGAACCTCGCGCGCCTCGAACTGAAGCCCGCCGAAGAGGCGGCGATGCTGCAGCAACTCAACGGATTCTTCTCGATCGTCGAGCAGATGAGCGCAGTCGACACCAGCGGCGTCGAGCCGCTGTACACGCCGCTGTCGGCGGTGCAGGAGGTGACGCTGCGGCTGCGCGACGACGTCGTCACCGAAACCGACCACCGCGAGGCCAACCAGCGCAGCGCCCCCGCCGTCGAGGACGGCCTGTTCCTCGTGCCGAAGGTGATCGAAGCATGAAGGACCTGCATCAACTGGGCGCGGCCGAGCTGTCGCGCGCACTCGGTGCGCGGCAGGTGTCCAGCGTCGAGGCGACGACACATCTGCTTGCACGCGTTGCCGCGCATGCGCACCTGGGCGCCTTCCTGTGCGTCGACGCCGAGGGCGCGCTGCGCCAGGCGGCGCAGGCCGATGCGCGCCGCGCCGCCGGCGAGACCGGCGCGCTGCTGGGCGTGCCGCTCGCGCACAAGGACATCTTCGTCACCGAGGCGCTGCCGACCACCGCCGGCTCGAAGATGCTGGCCGGCTATCGCAGCCCGTTCGACGCCACCGTCGTCACCCGGCTGGCCGCGGCCGGCACCGTGACGCTGGGCAAGCTGAACTGCGACGAGTTCGCGATGGGCTCCGGCAACGAGAACTCGGCCTTCGGCCCGGTGAAGAACCCGTGGGATGCGGCGCGCGTGCCGGGCGGCTCGTCGGGCGGCTCGGCCACCGCAGTCGCGGCGCGGCTGGTGCCGGTGGCCACCGGCACCGACACCGGCGGCTCGATCCGACAACCGGCCAGCTTCACCGGCATCACCGGCATCAAGCCGACCTACGGCGTGTGCTCGCGCTACGGCATGATCGCGTTCGCGTCCAGCCTCGACCAGGCCGGCCCGTTCGGCCGCAGCGCCGAAGATTGCGCCATGATGCTGTCGGCGATGAGCGGCTTCGACGAGCGCGACGCCACCAGCGCGCAGCGCCCGCCGCAGGACTACGCCGCGGCGCTCACCGCGGCACGCGCCGGCGCCAGCGCCGCGCAACCGCTGAAGGGCCTGCGCATCGGCCTGCCGACCGAGTTCTTTCCGGCCGCGCTCGCCGCCGACGTCGATGGGGCGGTGCGTGCCGCGCTGGCCGAGCTGCAGAAGCTCGGCGCGACGCTGGTCGAC
>Ga0247784_1000567_pt1 | contig 10028 bp, 32 predicted proteins | sample UWRJL169409R5_FD_179909 | JGI IMG/M metagenome (GOLD analysis project Ga0247784, IMG submission 179909) | Plant litter microbial communities from Arlington Agricultural Research Station in Wisconsin, United States - UWRJ-L169-409R-5 | ecosystem: Environmental > Terrestrial > Plant litter >...
GTCGCCATGGCCGAGGTGGTAGAAGTGGCAGAGGTCGCAGAAATACGCATGCATACGGCCCTTCGACCTCATATGACGAAGGGCTCCGTTTGCCTGTTTTTTACTGGTGAACTTGGTTTTTGTTCCGCACTGGTCACGTTCCTTGTAGGTCAACGCTCCCCCACCCTCACCAACCCAAACACGCGCCGCCTCGACTCCCAGAACGCGGGCACCTTGGCCCATGCGGCTTCTTTCTCTTCTGGGGTGTGGTCTAGCTTGAAGTGAATCTGAGCCTGTTCGGATGTGTGGAAATATCGCTTGCAACCAGGTACGCAGCAAGGCCATTCTCTGTCTCGGCGGAAGTTGTCGGGGATGGTCATCCTTCCACCTCGTTTGTCTTGATGACGTACTCAGGATACTTCTCTTCTAGCTTTCGGATGTCGGTGCCGTGAAGGGGGCGGAAGTCTGCCCCGTCGGACCACCACGAGTCGGCATCATCATCCGCGAAGATCGGCGTATAGCTCTCGCCATAGACTCGTATCGGCAACCCTTCCATGGGCTCGTCTGGGTTATCCCACGGGTCTCGGAGAATTGATACTACCCACGTAATGTTGCCTATTGGCAACTGTGGTTGTAACCGGCTACCAGAATCCCGGATCTTCTTGCAAGGCTCTCCAACCTTCCACTGGTAGCTCATCCCAGCACCCCCCTATAGGCACTCGTCTTATTCGCCATCTCGTTCAGTTCGCGCAGACCGCCATCCCTCTCCAACGCCTCTTCAGGCTCCAGTACAAACCACCCCACCAGCGCGTCATGCTTGGGCTGCCGTCCGAACGGGAATCGGCGGAACTTGCGGGAGGTTTGCGTCATGTGGGTCACGCGCACGGAGCCGGTGTCTTCCGAGTACTGGAAGCCGTCTTTGCGGAAGTGCCCCCGCGCGGTCTTCTGCCATCCTTCCATGGCTAGGAATTGGTCTCGGTGTTCTTGGGTCATTTCGTCATCTCCTTCACCGCCTCAATAGCGCGTTTCTTGGTCTCCAGGTCGAAGGCGTCGAACATGGCAGACAGTTCCGCGTCCGTTGGTTTGTTCGGTGCGGGGATGTAGAACTCGCCGGGGCCAGGCGTCCATGTATGACCACCGATCCACCAGCTTCCAGCAAATGCGACCTTGCCTTTAGGCATCAAGCTCCAATCCGGCTGGAAAGGGCGGTTCTGAATGGCGTCGATGCGGCGCCAGAAATCATCCGACCTTTTTCTGAACGTGCCTCCATCGCCAGAAGTCACCAACGTGTGGACCACCTCGTCAAACTCCTCTCTCGTCATCTTCTCTGCGTTCATACCGGCTCCTCTATGTGTCTCGTTCCGTTTGAAATCGGGTCATCTGACCACTCATCAATGTGCTCCAGTCCGAAGTTCGCCTCGTTCCATTTCCCTTCCCACTCTGGGTACCAGAAGGCTTTGGACTCCCCGTCATTGGCATAGACGCACTTCATCGGACCGTACCAAGCTCCGCGATTCAGACACCAGTACCAGTGTGTCAGAATCAGATTCTCACTGCCGCGTGCTAGGTTTTCGCGGTGAATATCCAGGGCGTTCATCTAGTCCTCCTCCCTATCTCTCAAAGTTCCTTCCATGACTTGGTATACGAACATCCTGCCACGGTACCATCAGGTAGAAGTTCGACTATTCGAATCTTGAACGATTGGCGATCACAAAGCCAGAATCCGCCAGATTGTCGGGCAATGCGGATTGTCCTATCCCCGTCGAAATCGATCAGCATGACCAGCTTACCTCCGGTGATCTTGGCCCACCAGCGTTTGAATCCTAGGTTCATATCGACCTCCTTGGTCTCTCAGTCTTTGTACGGGTTCCGGCGCTCAACACCCTTCCCGTGTCTCGCCAGTGTCATGATCTCAGCCAATCCAGCTACCACGGCCTCTGCCTCTTCGTCTGTGGGCTCGGGTGGCAGTTCTCTACGGACAACCGGCAGAGCGTCTAGAAGGGCGTCAGCAGCGCCTTGTAGCTGGGCCTTGTCCGGAAGCTTGCCATAGTTCGTGCTGTACCTCGTTGTCAGTTCGTCGAACAGCGCTTGAAAGTCCTCGTGCTTCTCCCGGTAGGCACGCATCCAGTCCGCCACGTCCTTGCCGATCACTGGGTCATACTCGCGTGGAATGCGTACAGGCTTGCCCTCGTGCGTCGAGGCTTTGCCGTAGTGGAGGCAGATGGCTTTGAAGCATTCGGACATGGTTAACAAAACACACCCCTCTTTGCGCCGTCCATGACAAACGCGCGCGTAGCTTTGAAGTCTAAGAGAAGAGGGTGTTCTTTTTCTAAAGTCTTCAATCTCAAGTCTCCAATCTAAGATAGTTCAACATCCGTTGAAACGAACGCCGAACGACCGTTCAACTCATGTTCAACGACCGTTCCGCCTACTTTCACCAGAAGCACGACCAGCAGCCGCAGCTTGGGCAACCTTTTTCTTAGCAATCTCCAGCTCTTCCTCGATGCGCTTGTGAACCAACTTACCGCCAACCTCCGTGAAGAAAGACAGGACTTCACCCTTCACGGAAGCCCACTGCTTAGGAGTCATGCGGGCTATCATGGACAGCTTCTTGTCGTTGTTCTCCAACGGTGCCTGAGCCCTCCAGTAAGCGAAGATCAGAAGCAGATACCCCGCATGCTCCATAGCCGAAAGACCCTGCGTGTCCCGGTTGTAGTCATCCACGAAGAAAGGCATGAAGGGAAGATTCACGTCACTCCACGCCCTCTAACAGACGGTTGAGTTGGCAGTCGGGGGAGTGGCCTTGGAACTCAGCAGTTCCACAGATCGGGCATGTGCCCATATTACCCTCATCGTCTCCTAGCCACTCAAGACACTTTAGTTTTTCCTCCAAGGCTCGGGCGTGGGCGAGGAGTTTATCGGTCATGTCCGGATCGTATAATTCCTCTTGTACTGGTCCGCTCGGCCCATATACGTCCAGATGAATCCTTGACCGCTTCTCAAAGTCCTTCGTTATGCTCATGGGGTCTCCTTGGTGATTCAGTTAAGTGTGAGCTTTCGCCAATCAGCTTTCTCGACCTCGACACCCTTCTTGTTCTTTTCCGTGTAGACGCACCTGTTGACATCGTCGACACTGAAAGTGCACACCTTAGGCGTCATCATGGGGATGTGGTCGTTTTTTGGGTAGCGCACGTTTGCCTTGAGAGTGGCCAGACGCTCGCGCGTGTCGTGATCCAGATAGACCATGGCCCCGTTGAAGATTACCCACTCTGATCCGTTCACAGAAAGCCTCCAGAAATGAAAAGAGCCCTTGCACCTGGCCGACCTGGTTAGGGTCGTTAGCCCCTAGGGAAGGGCTACCATGTGCAAAGGCTCTTGCATGATACGTTGCAAGCGCCCTATGCGCCAGCCGTCCACAGTCACCAACTAAGGACAGCTCCAATTCTACCACACCCCCGCTACCTTGGCAAGCTACGTCTTCACCTCGACGTCGGGGAGTTGGGTGCTGAGGTAATATTTGAGTTCCCATGTCGGAATCGCGGCTTTGCCATCAACATTTATTCGTACAGTGTCTCTCAGATCCAGCACCCGCTTCGGGGTCAGTTCGGCGATGAGGCGGTCGACCCTGGCCCAGAGTTCGACCTCGGATCGTTTGCTGATCTTGATGAATGACCTCTCATCCAGGAACTCCTCCACCAGCTTCTGTCCCGGGGTTTTGTCGGGGTTAGGCATCGCGGGGGTCCTTGAGTTCTCCGTCACGAATCTTTCGGGCTTCGACTATACCGCAAACCTTGCATGTCCGTTCCTGGAAAACCATTGCGGCCTGCGCGGTATCGCCGAAACGACCAGCTTCAATAGTGACTTCGGTCTCGAAGGGCGCACCCCAATTTGACCATTCGTGCCAATGTTTTTTCATCTCTCACTCCTTGGGGGCTGGGAATCTACCACCGCAATAGCAGCAGAACTTCATGTGATTCTCAATCGGCCCGTCGGTGATAAACACGAACTTCTCGCCACACCTCGTATCCCAGTTGCCGTCTTCGTCCTGAGTCCAGTTACAGGCCTCCGGCGCCAGCAGGCCCTCGGAGTCGAGACGGTCGGCGATCTCATCGCCCATCGGTTCGTAGCAGGCTTTGACCATGCGTTTGTTGATGATCTCCACTACCCGCGCTTTGGGGTCGGTTGGGGTGGTCATCGTTCCGACTCCTTGATGTTGAACGTCAGGCATTCCTCAAGCTGCTTGATTGAGAACCTGATCCATTTGTTCGGACTGAGCTGTATCTCAACAACGGCATCTTCGAAAGCTGACGCGGAAGTAAGTTGGATATCGGGGTCTATGTGTTCCCAGTCAGTGAGTTCGGCCATGATGACGCGTTCTTTCATCTCCCCATCCGATCCGTTAGTCACCACAATTTCTAACGGAAACCGTTCAATCAATTTCTTTGCCATGCTCATCTTCAACGGCCCTCCTCGGCCTATTCGATCTCCGGCGTGTTCAGGGTGATCCAGCTCTCGCGCCAGTCGCTGGGCCATTGGGGTATGGCGGTCTCGGGTAGTTCATCCCCGTTTCCATCCCACCATTCATTGTCGTCGATCAATCGCAGTTCAGCGGTATTTTGAAATGCCCACCAGCTTCCGTCTGATTCCATTGCCACCCCCGCGCCCTCAGGCAGATTCAGCGCCGCGATCACGCGCTTTGCGGCTCGGATACAGGCGTTGATAGGGGAGGGCTTGTCTTCTGCGTTCACCCACTCCGGCGCCAGCAGGCCCTCGGAGGCGATGCGGTTGGCGAGTTCTTTCGGGGTCTCTAGTCCCCATCCCGATTCGATAACGTCGAGCAGCCGTTCCTTGGCGTTCATCACCTTCCTTCCTTCTGGTCAGCTACCCACTGGCCGATGATCGTTTTGACTTGCTCGAAGTTAACAAGAGGTCCGCGACGACTCTCTTTCAAGGTGACATCCAGCTCGCTATCCGGCAGAGGGCTTCTGACGATCTTCATTCGAATCAGCTTGTCCAGTCGCTTCATCAAGTCGTCGAAGTTTTCTTCGTTGGGCATTTAGCGGGCTCCTAGTTTGGCGAGGGCGGCAATGATTTCGTTGACGCTCTTTTCGCTCTCGCCGGCCTCACCTTCCTGGACACCGTTGGCGTAGGCTTCCCTGATTGCGGCCTTCACCGCTTCCTCAACTTCACCTCTGCTCGATGGCGCGGAAGGGGTGGAGAGCTGGAGGTTGAAGATGGCTTCGTCAATGTTCTGAATAATCGCCGAAGTATTCGTGAAGTCGTTTGAAGCCACATCCTTGGCTCTGGACAGCGCCTCAAGCGCCTTCTCTCTCGGTGTCGTCATTTCGTGGGCCCCTTGAGCATAGGTTTCTTTGATATTTCGTAAACGCCAGCCCCTAAACTTGTGGCCTTCAATTGACGGAGGTGGCCACGGAAAATCAATTTGTCCCCGTGGTCTAAAAGAACCTCGCGCCATTCTTTCGTTGTCATGCGCTCAGAGAAATTCTCTGACTGCCAATGACCGTTCGATAGTGTTTTCATTCCCCCTCCCTCCGAACGGTCTCCGATGGCTCGGCTGTTGACGCATCTGCTGCCGTGGGCGCGGCGCGGAGGGCTTCCATCAGACTATCAGTCTGAGGATCGCGCTCTTCGCTTCTCTGCACCTCTTCGGCCTGTGCATTCTCAAGCCATTCAAGCACCGTTTCAAGAAGTCCTTCGGAAATCACCCGTCCAGCAACCGGCGTCTGATCGGCTTGGGCTCGACGGTTCCAGGCTTCGGCTGCCTTTCCAATGGACTCATGGTCCGAAGTTGTGCCGCCACACCGTTTACAGAACACGGTGTCATTCCAAGTGTCGACATCGTGACTTCCGCAAAACGGACACGGCTTCAGCGCCTCCACGGCGGGGTTAGTATGGCTCATCACGTCCTCCTCTTACTTCCCTGTTCAACCGGGCGATCTTCCTTGGGTCCGCGCATGATCCAGGCTTGAAGCCACGCAGCGAGAGCCGCTTTCTTCAGCCTTGGGCTTGTCCATGTCGTAGACCTCCACCACTCGTGGAACTCTTCAATAGCTGTCTTCACGTCCAGACCTCCTCACTTCCCTGTTCACTCGTTCCTGCACTCTCGCCTCTTCCATGCGTTCTTGCTGGTAGCGGGCGCGGTTGTCGAGTTCGGATTCTGAGATGTCCCACCGGCAGAGATCATGCTGTGCTTTGTTCATCTTCCAGTGCCTAGTCGGGAACCATGCCCCATTACCAGTTTTCACGTTCTCTATCTCCACATGACACCACGGACACCGACCCATCGGCTTGTCACGCAGGAAGTCCGGGTCATCTTCGTCGGAGCGGAGGAAGGCGGTTGATTCGTTGGGGTTCATGGCTTCTTCTCCTGCCAGTCGAGAAGTATGCTAGCAATGCGCATAACAGGATCTCTCGAGTCTGGGAAGTCCTCATGATTGAGAAGGGCTACGCCGCGCCTGAATGACGGCCATGTCGTGTCAACTCTGATCTCGGTGAACCGGATGTAACACTCGTGCCGACCGACAACAGACGCGTGGGCAACGTTTGCATACCACTCGATGTAATAAGGTGCCCTCCTAACCGTGAATTGAATCGTTCTGCTGAAACCAGTATCAGGATCTTTTCGGATCATGACAGGACAGAATCCTTCCTTATCCAGCAGAGCGAACATCTCTTCAATGCTCTGGATCATCCCTTCCTCACTTCAAGCCCCTGGGGCTCATCTCTGGTTTCAAGCGTGTCCTTCCAGTTCGTCGCTACCGAAGTGTCGGGGAGGTTACGCTTGGCGCTAGGTTGCATCCAAGTTGCCTGCCCGGGCTCCGGCTTAGTCGCGTAGAAGTAGACAGCTCCGTTGGCATCGGTCGCGCGGTAGGTTGCCCACTCCGGCCACTCACCACGAGGCACACGCAACAGCCCCTCCCGCTCCAGCTTCTTCGCCAGCCCGTCCACCTCCCAGGATTGCAGACGCGGCACCTGTTCGGCTATGGCGGTTCTTAGGTGGTCAATGGTCATGGTCGTGCCTCAAGAGTCTCTTTCCAGCCTGATACCCGAATAACAGCACCTTGAACTCGTCCACCTGTCCGATTGTGAGACCAGACGCCCGAGGATTGATCCGGTTCGCATTCGTACCACCACCATCCCCCGTCCTCGTCTTGAGCTACAAACTGTGCCCATTCAGGCGCATCCTTCCAATCGGGTTTCTCATTTTCCATGACTCACACTCTCCTCTCGAATCATCACATACCCCGGCCTGTAGCTCGCGGCAGTACGCCCGTCTAGCAGACCGTGGGTTCTCAGTGTCGCGTAGCTCACGTCAAGGATGCGGCAGATCTCAGCGTAAGTGTAACCTTGACGCCTAAAGTAAATTATGGTCTCGGCGTCGAAATACTTGGGTGGGCGACCTTTCATTTCTCCCCCTTCAACGTTAGCAGATTGGCGAGAGTGCCCGGTACCATCTTCTCCAGGCGGGCGGTGGAGATGTCCTTGCAAGCGTTGTACGCGGCGCACAGACGTCTGGCATCAGGCTCAGACTCCTCTCCACGATACAGAACGGCCACCTCATCACCGGGAAGAATGGGGAGCCTGTCTAGCAACCCTATATAGTAGAATTTACCGCCATCCTGAGCCTCATAATATAGCAGATCGTTTTTCTCTCTCATCCTCTCTTCTCCTCGAAACTCTCTCTCAGCGCTCGGTATTCTTGAGACATGTTTGGGGCCTCATCAACTCCCGTGTTAACTCGAACGATTCGTTGCACAAGCGCAATAACCTCTTTCGGCCTGTTTCCGATGTTGCAGGCCGAGTTACATTTCAGCGAACAGACGGGGACTAGGTTCAGTGAGTGGTGCAAGACCTCTGGCCCGTACGATTCCAGCCTGAACCGAGTCTTTGCTATACGGTGAGCAAGCTGTGGAACTTCTCTAGATAGAGACCGCCCACACACCACACAGGACCACCACGCGGCGGCGAAGAGAGCTTCGCGCTGTTCGTTCGCGGTGGCTTTGTCGCGGTCACGCATCAGTCGTGCTTCCATTCACGGGTACCGTCAGGATTGTCCTTGAGGCTCCAATGAATTGCGCCGGTTTGAGCATCCACCTGTCCGCGCTTGTATGGCAACGAAAGCGAGCCTGAGCATTCAATCAGCCCGAGACATAACATGAGACCGAGAACAAATCCAATGCCAAACAAGGAAAGTAATCCCTTCCAATCATCGTTCATCATTCCTCCATTAGTACGACGCCCTTCTCAGCGGCGTCCTGTTCTGCTACGTCAATCAAAATCGACTCCTGTTCCACGCTCGCCCGCGCCTCGCTCTGGGCAATCGCCATTTCCACAAGAACGCCCTCGGGTGTCTTGTAGTGCACAACGTCGAAAGGCCAGCCGCGAGCGATAGCCTTCTGTTTCAGCTCCATTTTCAGGCGGTCAAACTCGTCCTGAGTCTGTACGCAAATCTGCGCTACAATCGCATGGAACTTCGCCGACTGGCTTCCCCGCCCCGTACTCCGTGGCCGAAACGGTGCCTGAAACGTCACTTGCAAGTACGGCGCTTTCTGCTTGGATAGAAGATTGCGCACCTGTAGTTTCTGTGCGTCGGTCAGCATGAGGCGGTCGCCTTGGATCTCGACGGCGGGGAAGCGGATCATTTAGAAGATGCCACCCGTTGCCGATGCGAGTTCACGCGCCAGAGCCTCAACGTTGGCCAGCAGGTTCTCATCCTTCCCGGCTTCCTTATACAGCTTGCGCAGTTCTTTGAGCTGATCTTCCTTGAGGCTACCGGACAGATTCTTGATGGTCTGTACGACTCGCTCCTGAGCTTCTGTTTCGTCGGTAGGATTGCCGGGAGGCGGAAGCGGCTTCCGTTTCTTCTCGGCCCCCGTGCCCGGCATGGCCCATTGGGGAAGCTTGGGCGGATTCCAGTGGAACGTCTCGCCATCCTTGGTCTTGGCCCAGTTGATGCCACCCTCGGACACCTCGCCGAAGTTCTCTTCCAAGTCGTACAGATACCGCCCAATACCCCAGTGTACGGCGGCACGCTTCATGGAACCGGACAGCCCGCCCTTGACGGCTTCAATGTCGGTGTTGTCGGCGCCATCCCATTTCCAGATCCATTCTTCACCGATCTTGATACCGATGCCGCAGATCACACCGCCGTCCGGCCCGCGCTCGAAACGGTTCTGCCATAGTCCAGGCGTCACGATGGCGTCAAGGCGGTCCTGGATAGCGCGGTTGGTCACGTAGGCCAGGGCCCGCACCCAGAACTTGCCGGAGTTCTTGCCGCAAGACATGGGGCGCCATTCCAGCTCATCGGGAAAGAACGGTTCTTTGAGTTTTGCAAAGTCGATCATCGGTCATTCTCCTTGTGTGATCTTAGCTATGGAGGGGGAGGGGCGGGGGGTCACTCTTTAACCTCACACACAGCCGCATCGGGGAAGTTCCTATACTTCCTAGCGTGAGCCAAGGCAAATGTGGCTGATGACACACTAGGATAGCGCTTGGCCTGTCGCTCCACTAATGTCCGTCCGGGATCCCCCTTCCACGGAGCAAGGAATACGTGAGGCTCAAGCTCAACGATGTACTTCACTTCCTCTCCTCCTCATCCCGAACCATCCCGTCCATCAGGGCGAGACCTTCTTCGAAAAGCACCTGTTCGATACTCGGCGGTTCCTTGACCACGTGCTGGGGCGTGTGTACCAAGATGCGGTCTTCCAGGTGTGCGGCGTAGGTCATTTGGATTCCTCCTGTTCCTTGCCCTTCCTCATCCATCTTCGCATGACAACAGCCGGACTGACGTGCTCCGACGCTGCCACCTCTTCGGCCTTCCGCTTGACATCAACGTCAAGTCTCACGGTTGTATGTTCTGTTTCCATGGTGTTACACTACATCACAACGTAGCACTAGACAAGAGAAATCTATAGCACTTTGGTACACGTCTGAATGTCCGCAAAGTCCAGACGATTTAACTTGCCCACGTGCTACGTCTGTGCTACACTGTCTTCATGGTGCAGGGCACCGAAGGAGATTTGAGATGA
>Ga0247784_1000570_pt1 | contig 10011 bp, 1 predicted proteins | sample UWRJL169409R5_FD_179909 | JGI IMG/M metagenome (GOLD analysis project Ga0247784, IMG submission 179909) | Plant litter microbial communities from Arlington Agricultural Research Station in Wisconsin, United States - UWRJ-L169-409R-5 | ecosystem: Environmental > Terrestrial > Plant litter >...
CCTTGAGATACTAACTCCCGTCGAAGTCGGTGAGGAGGGCGCCACCGTGCACGTCGCGCTGGCGTCCGACGGCTTCACGCTCCACGCCCGCTCGGGCGCGAATGGCTGGACGCGGTGCGCTATCGGGCGATTCGACGAGATCGCGCCCGCTATCGGCCCGGCAATCGATCTTGACGCGTTGCAGAAGCGCCTGCGCGACCATGTCGATCTCGACGCGCACCACAAGGCCCTTCTGGCCCTGGGCGTATCATTCGGCGATTCCTTCCGTTTGATCGAGCGCGCCTGGCGTGACAAGGACGAGGCACTCGTCAGGATCACCGCCGGCAGCCACCGCTCGTCCTTTGCCTATCCGCCAGCTCTTGACGCCGCGCTTCACGCGATGGGGCTGACATCCGGAGGCCCGGAGCTTCGGCTTTTCGCCGGGGTGGACCGTGCGTGGCTGAGAGGCGAATGGCCAGCAATCATCTTCGCCCATACACTTCTCCATCGTTCCGGTGACGATGCGGACATGCGCGCTGATGTGCACCTCTACGATGAGGCCGGTCGTCCGTTTGGTGCCCTAGAAGGCGTGGTGCTGCGCCAGGCCGGCAACGCCGCGTTCGATTCGGCGTGCTACCGCGTGAATTGGATCCCCATCCGCAATGCTTCCGCGTCGGTGGGCACGCTGGCGGCGCCGTCGGATTGCCTCAAGGCCGCCGATGAAGCGTTCTCCGCTCTTGCAGAAGCCCATGACCTTTGGCGCCACCACGACGAACTTGGGGTCCACCTCGATCGGTTGACGCTGCTGCACTCGGCCGAGGCTTTGAGGGCGCTTGGCTTTGATGACAGTCCGGGCCGCAGGTTTGAAATGGAGGCCGAGGCTGTTCGACTGGGAATCGCGGCGCGTCACCTCCGGACCTTCCGCAAGATCGTTAGAATGCTCGTTGATAATGGTGTTCTCGGCCAAAACAGCGAGACCTCGGCGAACGTCCGTGAGCGTCTTCCCACTCAGCAGGCCGCCGCGTTCTATGGTGCGCTTATCGAAAGGTTCAATCCGGCGAGCGCGGAATTACGCTTGCTGCGCCGCTGTGGCGGATCGTTGGCGGACGCGCTTCGCGATCGCGTTGATCCCGCCGCTCTGCTGTTCCCGGATGGATCCTTTGACGACGCGCTCGGACTTTACGACGACGCCCCTTCGGCGCGAACCTACAACGGTACACTGGCAGCTGCCCTGCGCGCAGCCATTGAGGCCATGCCAGCCGGCGTACGGCTGCGGGTTCTCGAAATCGGCGCCGGCACGGGAGCGACAACCGCAGCGATTCTGGACGCGCTGCCGCCGGGCCGGACCGACTACACATTCACCGATGTCTCGCCGCTCTTTCTCGAGCGTGCAGCCCAGCGCTTCGCCAATGTTTCGGGGATGCGTTTCGGCCTGCTTGACATCGAGCAGGATCCGGCAGGGCAGGGTTTCGCAACTGGCGGCTACGACATCGTGCTCGCAGCAAACGCCATCCACGCCACCCGTGATCTGCGCGAGGCGGTCCGCCATGCACGCAGCCTTCTCGCTCCCGGCGGCTGGCTTGCACTGATCGAAGGCGTGGCAGACGAGCCTTGGGTCGAACTCACCTTCGGGCTGACGCCCGGATGGCGCCGTCATGCGGACGTCGTGCTCCGGCCGGCTTCGCCCCTGATCGACCGTCAAGCGTGGAAGAAGTTGCTGACGGAGGAGGGGCTCGAGGATGTCAACCTCCTGCCGCGCGAGACGCGAACCGGCCGGGCAACGCGCCAACAGGCGCTCCTCCTCGCACGCGCGCCGCAGGCCCGCAGTCGATGGCGCCTGGTGGCAACAGCCGGTGATCCACTCGCCGCAGCGCTCGCCGACCAATTGACGGCGCGCGGAGACTTCATCGTCGAAGACTTCGACCCGGACGCCCATCTTGTCTATCTGCCATGCGTCGCATTGGTTGACGCGGACGCGGCGTCCTCGGACGCCTCTTATCTGGGCGCCATGGAGACCCTGGCGGATTTCGCGCGGACCGGGGAGGGGCGCGCCTATCTGATCACCCGCGGCGCTCAGGCGGTGGCGGGCGAGCAGGCCAAGAGCGCGCGTTGGCAGGCACCGCTCTGGGGGCTAGGGCGCGTCTTTGCTCTCGAGCATCCCGCTCGTTGGGGTGGGCTGATCGATCTGCCAGTCACAGGCGATTTCAAGGCATTGGCGGCGACGCTCATTGTGGCCCTCGACGCACGCGACGGCGAGGATCAGGTCGCGATCCGGCAAGGTCAGTGTTTCGCGGCGCGCATCGAGCGTGCTGAAGCGCCTCCCTTGCCCCAACCGGTCATACGCAAGGACGCTACTTACCTTGTCACCGGCGGTTTCGGCGGCGTTGGCCAACTGATCGGCAAGTGGCTCGCCGAACAAGGCGCCAGCGATGTCGCCCTGATGGGCCGCAAGGCTCGGGCCGATCATCCTGCTGTGCAGGATATCGAAGCGCTCGGCACGCGCGTCCATGTCATGCCTGCGGATGTCGCCGACGAAGCGTCGCTGAGCGCTGCGCTGCAGGGGCTCGCACGCGAGGCGCCGCCGCTCGCCGGCATTTTTCACGCCGCCGCCGACTTCGGGGTTAGTCCCATCGTCGAAGCCGACCGCACCGGCGCAGCTGCGGTGCTGCGTCCGAAGGTCGACGGTGTCATCGCTCTGGAGCGCGCCACAGCGGGACAGCCGCTTGATTTCATGGTGCTGTTTTCGTCGACGACCGCTTTGCTCGGCGCTTCTGGCTATGCGGCCTACGCGGCGGCGAATGCTTTTCTCGACGCCACAGCGGAGACCGCGGCGCCGGATCGAAAAATCATCTCGATCCGATGGGGCATATGGGAATCAATGAGGCTGGCTTCGGATCTGCAGAAGGGTACGTATCGCGAAGCGGGCTTGCAGCCCCTGCCCAACGCGCAGGCCCTCCGGCTAATGGGACGCGCCCTGGCCGGTGCAGCGGTGACGCCGATCTTCGCAAAGATCGATTGGGCCAGGCTCAGGCCGTTGTACGAAGCGAAGGGAGCCCGACCGCTCCTTTCGGCCGTGGAAGCTTCAGTGACCGAGATCGAGACCGGCGACGAGCCTGCGCAGCTCATAGAATTGTTGCGCGATGCGACCAGTGACCAACGCGAGCAGATGCTGCTTGACTTCGTCGGCGCAGAGGTTGCCGCCGTCCTCAAAATGCCGCCGGACGAACCGCCGTCGCATGATGCCGGCCTGTTCGAACTCGGCATGGACTCCTTGATGTCGGTTGAACTGAAGCGCCGCCTCGAGCGGGGGTTCGGCGCGCCTCTGCCGGCAACGCTGACGTTCAATTACCCCAACATCCGGGCGCTCGCCAGTTTTCTACTGGCGCGTTTCTCGAAGGACGAAACCGTCCGGGCGCCGACGTGCGAGCCCGAGACGACAATGGCTGATATTGGCGATGACGAGGTCGCGCGCCGACTGCGCGCGCTGATCGACGCGACGAGCTGACAGGGAATTAGCATGACCGAAGTCAAAGACCTGCTCCGAGAGTCCCTCGCCGTGATCGAACGGTTGCAGGGGCGTCTCGATGCGCAGAACCGGGCGGCGCGCGAGCCGATCGCTATCGTCGGCGTCGGCTGTCGCTATCCGGGTGGCGTGGACTCCATCGAGGGCCTCTGGCGCGTTGCCTTCGAAGGTGTCGATGCAGTGAGGGAAGTCCCCGCCGACCGCTGGGACATCGATGCCTTTTACGACCCCAATCCCGACGCGGTAGGCAAGATGGTCACGCGCCGGGCCGGCATGCTGGACCGCGTGGACGGTTTCGACCCGGCGTTCTTCGGAATCTCGCCCAGGGAAGCCCGTGCATTGGATCCGCAACAGCGGATGCTACTCGAGACCAGCGTTGAGGCCCTCGAGTCTGCGGCGATCGCTACGGACAAGCTGGCGGGCAGTCTTACGGGCGTCTTCGTCGGCGGTTCGACCACGGACTATGGACGCCTGCTGATGCATTCCGATGCCAGTGCGGAGCCCGATCATTACGCAGGCACCGGTGGTGCGTTGAACTCGCTTTCCGGTCGCATCGCCTTCACTTTTGGCCTGCAGGGCCCCTGTGTCACCATCGACACGGCATGCTCCTCGGCGCTCACCGCGGTTCATGTCGCCTGTCAGTCGTTGCGTGCGCGCGAATGTGACTTGGCGCTGGCGGGTGGTGTGAACGTCGTCCTACTGCCTGACGCCATGGTGCTGTTCTCGCGGTGGGGAATGTTGGCGCCGGACGGCAAGTGCAAGACGTTCGACGCGGCGGCCGACGGTATGGTGCGCGCCGAAGGATGCGGCGTGATTGCACTCAAGCGTCTCTCGGATGCATTGGCCGCGGGCGATCCGATCCGCGCGGTCATCCGCGGCTCGGCGGTGAATTCCGACGGGCGGTCGAGCGGGATCACCGTGCCGAACGGCCCGGCTCAGGAGGCCGTTGTCCGAGCCGCATTGGCCAGCGCCGGCCTCTCTCCCGCCGACGTTGACTTTGTCGAAGCGCACGGGACCGGCACGCCGATCGGCGACCCGATCGAGGTCGAAGCGCTCGCTGCATCCTACGGTGCGGGACGCTCCGCGGACCGGCCACTGCTCGTCGGTTCGATGAAAGCCAATCTCGGCCACACGGAGGCCGCCTCTGGTGCCGCTGGGCTGATCAAGACCGTCGCGGCCCTGGAACACGAACGGATACCGGCACAGATCAATTACAGCCAACCCAATCCCCGGATCGACTGGGCCAATATTCCCGTGCGGGTCGCGGACAAGACCACGATATGGCGCCGTGGCGAGCGGGCGCGCCGCGCCGGCGTCAGCGCCTTCGGCCTTTCGGGTACGAATGCTCACATTATCGTCGAGGAAGCGCCGGTCGAAGCGGTGACGGCCGCGAAGCAAGACGGCCCGGTCCTCGTTCCCTTTTCAGCCCACAACGATGCTGCCCTGCGAGAACTCGCCGGTCGTCACATTGCCGCCCTGTCCACTAAGGACTTGGGATTGGCCGACGTGGCCGCGACGCTGGGAGCTGGACGCGCGCATCTGCCCCGGCGTATGGCCGCGATCGCCAGTTCGACCGCCGAACTCGCTACCTTGCTCAAGGCCTACGTCGCCGGTGAGCTTTCGCCCGGGGTAATCGACGGCGGAACGCGGGCGCGGCTGAGGGGGCTTCGCACCGCGTTCCTGTTTACCGGGCAAGGCGCGCAGTATGCCGGCATGGGCCGAGGTCTCTACGAGCGCGAGCCGGTCTTCCGCGACGTGATGGATCGGGCCGCCGCGCTGCTCGGGCCGATCGAGGGCGTGAGCCTGCTCGATGCCATCTATCCACCAGCGGACGGTCGCGATGTGATCTCCCGGACGATCTATACCCAGCCGGCGCTCTACGCACTCGAAGTGGCGCTCGCCGAACTCTGGCGCAGTTGGGGCGTGAGCCCTTCAATCGTCATGGGCCACAGTGTCGGCGAATACGCGGCGGCATGCGTGGCGGGCGTGTTCAGCTTCGAGGACGGCCTGAAACTGATCGCCGAAAGGGGGCGCCTGATGCAGGCGTTACCGTCCGGTGGCGCTATGGCCGCCCTGTTCGTGACCGAGGCCGACGCGGAGGTGCGCATCAAGGCGTTGGGCGGCAAGGCGTCCATCGGCGCCTTGAACGGGCCCGAGGAGACCGTGATCTCCGGCGACGCCGAAGCGGTCGCCGCGGTGGTCGCCCAAGCCGAATCCGAGGGCGTTGGCGTTCGCCGGCTCGACGTTTCCCACGCGTTCCACTCTGCGCGGCTGGATCCGATGCTGGACGCGTTTGAGCTTCGTGCGAAGGCAATCCGCTACAATGCACCGCGCGTCCCGATACTGTCCAACCTCACCGGCGAGATCATGCGTCAGGCCCCTGACGCGCGCTATTGGCGTGACCACGCGCGCAAGCCCGTGCGCTTCGCGCACTCGATCCGGAAACTGGTCGACGAAGGGGTCGCTGCGCTGATCGAGATGGGACCGCACCCGACGCTGCTGGCGCTCGCCGGCCGCGTCGCGCCCGAGGCGACATGGCTTTCCGCGCCGTCGCTCAGAAATGGACGCGACGACACTGGCCAGATCCTGGAAGCGGTCGGAAAACTCTACGTCGCCGGCGTTACGCCCAAGTGGGAGGTGATCCAGGCGGGCAGCGGCGGGCGTCGCCGGCCGCTGCCGACTTATCCCTTCCAGAACGAGCGTTATTGGGTCGATCGAACAGAGAAGAAGAACGCTACGAAAGGCGCGCATCCCCTGCTTGGCGCGCCCCAGATCGCCGAACCGCCGAATGTCTGCTTTGTAGGCACGGTCGCGCGGGACGAGCCGGCGTTCCTGGCCGAGCACGTCGTGTTGGGCCGCATGCTTTTTCCGGGGGCAGCCTTCATTGAGATGGCCCTCGCCGCCGCCCAGGCCGCCTCGCCGGGCTTCAAGCCGGTCCTGCGCCGTTTCTCGATCGAGGCGCCATTGGCCCTTGCGGAAGGCAAGACTGAAACCCTCGTGACTCAGGTGGAGGAGCAGGGCGGGCGAAGCCATATCCGAATCCGGCAAGTCGGCGAGAAGGCATGGCGCGACCTTGCCCGCTGCCAGGTCGAGGCCGCCGGTGCGTCCCCTGCCGGCGGCATGATCGCCAAACTGCGCGCAGCCGAACTCGTGCCGATGGACGTCGCGGCCTATTACGGCCGCTTGGAGGATGTGGGCCTGGCCTATGGTCCGAATTTCCGGGGCGTCCGCGAATTGTGGTCGTCGCCAACTGGCGCTCTCGGTCGTCTTGAGCTTTCTGCCGACGCGCCCGGCGTGCGCGAAGCGTACAACATCCATCCGGCGCTGCTGGATGCCGCATTCCACGTGCTGGGAGGAGCGCTTCTCTCGACTGACTCGGCCCGCGCCGACGTTTTCCTGCCGATCGGAGCGGACGCTATTCGATGGCTTCGACCCGCAGGCAGCGCTCTGTGGGTTGGTGTCCAGGTCAGCCCAGGCGATGACCCTGACGTTCGTGTCGTCGACATCGCCCTGGAGAACGATGCGGGTGAACTGGTCGGTGTCATCGAAGGACTGGAGGTGCGACGGGTCGACCGGGAAACTCTCGCGCACGCCCTCGAGGGAGGTGCGAAGGCGCAGACATATCGGCGGGCGTGGCGCGAGATCATCGGCGAGAGTGAGCCGAACCTTCGGCCGGCGACCTACCTAGTTGTGGGCGGGCCGGGAGGCATCGGCGCTGGCCTTGCCGAGCGTTTGACCAATGGTGGTGCCACGGTGCGCATCACGACGTCCCATGAACCAGCGTTGCGGGCGGCTATCGCGGCTGGCGATCCGCCGGATTGGGTAATCGCGAGCGATCTTGTCGAGAACGCGTGGGAAGACCTTGATCCCCCGGCGCGCGCAGCGATCGCCTATGGGCGCCATTTGGCGCTCGCCCAGGTCATCGCGGAGTTCGCGCCGCGGGCCGGCCTGTGCGTTTTGACGCGCGGCGCGCAAGCCATCGAGCCGGGCGACCCCGGCGATCCTGCCCAGTCTGCCGTTATCGGTTTCGCCCGCACGCTGGCCGCAGAGCGGCCCGAAGCGCCCAGCCTCCGGCTCGACCTTGATCCATGGGCGCCGATCGAAGCCGCTCAGGCGGCTGACCTCGTCGCCCGGTTCGCTGGCGTCGAGATCGAGGTCGCCGTACGTCACGGTGCGGCCTTCGCCCCGCGTCTTGAGGCCCTCGCAAGGACCACCCAACGGCAGGTCACGCAGCGGCAGGTGGTTCGCATAGAAACCCGTGGCGACCTCGACAACCTCCGGCTGACCGGCGAACGTCGCCGTGCCCCGGGCCGCGGTGAGGTGGAAATCGATGTCCGCGCGGCGGGGCTCAATTTCCGTGACGTGCTCAACGCGCTCGGCATGTATCCGGGCGACGCAGGTCGGCTGGGCAGCGAGGTCTCCGGGACTGTAAGCGCTGTGGGCGCCGATGTCGCTGGCTTTGCCGTTGGCGATCCCGTGATCGCGTTCACCGGCGATTCCATCGCTACCCACGCCGTCGCCAATTCCGTTCTCACGACGAAGCTGCCGGCAGGGGCGGATTTTGCAGACGCCGTGACGGCGCCAAACACGTATTTGACCGCGGCCCTTTGCTTTTCTGCGGCAGGCGGGATCAAGCCCGGCATGCGCGTATTAATTCACGCGGCTGCGGGCGGCGTCGGACTGGCGGCCGTACGTTTAGCCAAGCTCGCGGGCGCAGAGATATTCGCTACCGCGGGATCACCCGCGAAGCGCGCCTTCGTCCTCGACGAAGGCGCGAGCAGGGCCTTCGACTCGCGCAAGGCGGCTTTCGCCGATGAAGTTCTGAAGGCAACTGACGGCGTCGGGGTCGACATCGTCGTGAATTCCCTGACGGGCGCCTTCATTCCGGAAAGCTTCCGTGCGCTTCGCTCTGGCGGTGCATTCGTCGAAATCGGCAAGGCTGAAATCCTGACACAGGAGCAAGCGGCCCGGCATCGCGCCGATGTAAGATATCTTGTCAAGGATTTGGGCGAGGAGATCGTCCGCGATGCCAACGAGGTCGGTCGTGAGCTTGCTCGCGCGATCTGCGACGTTGCATCAGGACGTACGCTGCCGTTGCCGGTGCAAGCGTTTGCGCTGGAGCACGCGAATGCCGCGTTTCGATTTATGGCCAATGCTCGGCACACCGGCAAGATCGTGCTTCTGCCCAAGCGGACGCCGACGGTCCGGCGTGACGGAACTTACCTCGTCACCGGTGGTCTCGGCGGCCTGGGTCTGGCCACGGCGCGCTGGTTGGCGGGGCGCGGGGCGGGTCACATCGTGCTGGCAGTGCGCTCCGAGCCTTCGGCCGAGCAGCTCGCTGCTGTCGCCGCTCTCGGCGACGTTTCGCAAATGCGCATCGCCCGATGCGATGTCGGCGACAGGGCCGCGCTTGCGACGATGGTCGGCGAGATAATGTCGTTGGAATTTCCGTTGCGCGGCGTGTTCCACGCCGCCGGAGTACTCGACGACGCCACGCTCGACGGGCAGGATGAAGCCCGCTACGCAAGGGTGGCCCATGCGAAGTCGGACGCCGCATGGTGGCTGAGCGAGTTCACATCGAGAGCGCAACTTGATTTCTTCGTGCTGTTCTCGTCCATCTCTTCCGTCTTTGGTTCGCCGGGACAGTCCAATTACAGCGCCAGCAATGCTTTCCTCGACGGCTTGGCGGCATGGCGTCGCGCCCATGGAAAGGTGGCGACTTCCGTCGCGTGGGGTGCGTGGGACGAGGTCGGCATGGCCGCCAAGCTGGACGACAGGACACGCGCCCGCTGGGCCGAAGTCGGACTTGGTCTGCTGGAGCCGCGGCAGGCCCTTGCCGCCATGGAAAGCGCCTTGGCAGAGGACGTCGACCAAGCCGCTATTCTGGCGGTAGATGCCGCGCGCTTTGTGGAGCGAGCCACTCCTTACGTCGCCAGCCTGTTCTCGGATCTGGCGGTCGCGAAAGGCAAGGCAGCGGCCGGCGGCTCGGCGGATTACGCCGATCTCTCCTCGGAAGATCCGGCACGGCGCCAGGTCGCGATCGGCGCCTTTGTCCGCAGGGAGATCGCCCGCGTTCTTGGCTTTTCAGCGGAAACTCTCGACGAAAACGCACCGCTGCTCGAGCTTGGTCTGGACTCGCTGATGGCGGTTCAGTTCCGTAACGCCATCGGCGCGAGGCTCAATGCTGATATTTCGCTGAAGCGGCTTCTCCAGGGGGCCACCGCGGCGGAATTGATCGCCGAACTTTCGCTGGGTGCAGCGCCGTCGGGTTCTGCGCAAGCCGAGCCTGAATGGGAAGAGGGCGTGCTTTGACCGAATTCACGCTTGCCATATCCGACGGCTTCAGTGCGCGTCGCGCCCCCATCCTGACCTGGCTGCGCGCCTCCGCTGCCTTGTCATCCCGCATTGAAGGAAAGAGCGCGGCGTGAACAAGCCTCCAACAACAGGACTTCTACGGGACCCCGGGCGCGCCGATTCGATCGGCACGCTGATCGCGCAGTTCAGGAGTC
>Ga0247784_1000572_pt1 | contig 10003 bp, 9 predicted proteins | sample UWRJL169409R5_FD_179909 | JGI IMG/M metagenome (GOLD analysis project Ga0247784, IMG submission 179909) | Plant litter microbial communities from Arlington Agricultural Research Station in Wisconsin, United States - UWRJ-L169-409R-5 | ecosystem: Environmental > Terrestrial > Plant litter >...
TCGGCCAAGGCTATTCCGGCACCATCCTGCCTGCGGTGATCCAGCGCAACATTCTGGAGAGTCCGGCCTGGTACACGGCCTATACGCCGTATCAGCCGGAGATCAGCCAGGGCCGGCTGGAGGCGCTGTTCAATTTCCAGACCATGATCTGCGACCTCACCGGGCTCGACGTCGCCAACGCCTCACTGCTCGATGAAGGCACCGCCGCGGCCGAGGCGATGGCGCTGGCCGAACGCGCGGCGCAATCGAAATCAAGATCGTTCTTTGTCGACGCAGAAGTGCATCCGCAGACGCTCGCGGTGCTGCGCACCCGCGCCGAACCGCTCGGCTGGAGCCTGGTCGTCGGCGATCCCCTCACCGATCTCGCGCATGCGGACGTTTTCGGCGGCCTGCTGCAATATCCGGGAACGTCAGGCGCGGTGCGCGATTTGCAGCCGGCGATCGCGGCGCTGCACGCCAAGGGGGCGCTTGCCGTCATCGCCGCCGACCTACTGGCGCTGACGCTGATCGCCTCGCCCGGCGAGCTCGGTGCCGATATCGCGATCGGCTCGGCGCAGCGCTTTGGCGTGCCGATGGGCTATGGCGGCCCGCACGCGGCCTACATGTCGGTACGCGACGCGCTGAAGCGCTCGCTGCCCGGCCGCATCGTCGGCCTGTCGGTGGATTCGAGGGGGCAGCCGGCCTATCGGCTGGCGCTGCAGACCCGCGAGCAGCACATCCGCCGCGAAAAGGCGACCTCCAACATCTGCACCGCGCAGGTGCTGCTGGCGGTGATCGCCTCGATGTACGCGGTCTATCACGGCCCCGAAGGGCTAACGCATATCGCGCGCACCGTGCACCGGCGCGCGGTGGTGCTGGCGGCGGGATTGGCCAAGCTCGGCTTTGCGCCGCAATCGCAGGCCTTCTTCGATACGGTGACGGTCGCCGCCGGCGCGAGACAGAATGAAATCGTTGCCCGCGCGCTCACCGAGCTGATCAATCTGCGGATCGGCGAAGGCACGCTTGACGGCTGCCTTGGCATCGCCGTTGACGAGACCACCACGCCTGAAATCGTCGAGGCGGTATGGCGCGCCTTTGGCGGCAAGCTTTCCTATGCCGACGTCGAGGTCAGCGCGCGCGAAACGCTGCCGCTTTCGCTGAAGCGCGACAGCGCGTTCCTCGTCCATCCCGTATTCCACACCCACCGCTCGGAGACCGAGCTGCTGCGCTACATGCGCAAGCTCAGTGATCGCGACCTCGCGCTCGACCGCGCGATGATCCCGCTCGGCTCCTGCACCATGAAGCTGAACGCGACCACGGAAATGATTCCGCTGACCTGGCCCGAGTTCGGCAGCCTGCATCCGTTCGCGCCAGCCGATCAGGCACGCGGCTATCACGCGCTGTTTCAGCGGCTGGAACGATGGCTGTGCGACATCACCGGCTATGACGCGATCTCGCTGCAGCCGAATTCCGGCGCGCAGGGCGAATATGCCGGCCTGCTCGCGATCCGCGCCTATCACGCCGCGCGCGGCGAGCCGCACCGCAAGGTGTGCCTGATCCCCTCCTCCGCGCACGGCACCAACCCGGCCTCCGCGCACATGGTCGGCATGGACGTGGTGGTGACCGCCTGCGACGCGCGCGGCGACGTCGACGTCGACGACCTCCGCGCCAAGGCCGAGGAGCACTCGAAAAACCTCGCCGCCGTGATGATCACCTATCCCTCCACGCATGGCGTGTTCGAGGAGCACATCCGCGACATCTGCGACATCGTGCACGGCCATGGCGGCCAGGTTTATCTCGACGGCGCTAACCTGAACGCGCAGGTCGGTCTGTCGCGGCCCGGCGATTATGGCGCCGACGTCTCGCATCTCAATCTGCACAAGACGTTCTGCATTCCGCATGGCGGCGGCGGCCCGGGCATGGGTCCGATCGGCGTAAGAGCGCATCTTGAGCCCTATCTGCCTGGGCATCCTGCAAAGGACGGCAGCATGCCGGTCGGACCGGTATCGGCGGCGCCGTTTGGCTCCGCCTCGATCCTGACCATCTCCTACATCTACATCTTGATGATGGGCGGCGAAGGGCTCAAGCGCGCCACCGAGATCGCGATCCTGAACGCCAACTACATCGCCAACCGGCTCGATGCGCATTTCCCGGTGCTTTATCGCAACGCCAAGGGCCGTGTCGCGCATGAATGCATCGTCGATCCCCGTGCCCTGAAGGCGACCAGCGGCGTCACCGTCGACGATATCGCCAAACGCCTGATCGACTACGGCTTCCACGCGCCGACCATGAGTTTTCCGGTGCCGGGCACGCTGATGATCGAGCCGACCGAATCGGAATCGAAGGCGGAACTGGATCGTTTCTGCGACGCCATGATCGCGATCCGCAACGAGATCGCCGAGATCGAGAAAGGCCGCTGGAAGGTCGAGGCCTCGCCGCTGCGTCACGCCCCGCACACCGTGCACGACATCGCCGACGACGCGTGGGGCCGCGCCTATAGCCGCGCCGAGGGCTGCTTTCCGGACGGTACCTCGCGCACGGACAAATACTGGAGCCCGGTCGGCCGCGTCGACAACGTCTATGGCGACCGCAATCTGGTCTGCTCGTGCCCGCCGGTCGCGGATTACGCGCAGGCCGCCGAGTGACGCTTTTGTAGGATGGTGCCGCTACGGCACGAGCAGAACCGGGTCCCAGCGCCACAGCCGGTCGTTGGTCAGCCGCGTGCCGCCCCACCAGCGGTCGATCGGGTTGTGCCGGCTGAAATCTTCAGTGCCGGCCAAAATGGCCTTGCCGAGCGCGGTGAGCGACAACCGGCTTTCCTTGTATCGCTCGTATCGTTCACGCTCATTGTGCATCTCCAGCGTGAACGGCCACTCCGCGAGGCCCGACACAGCCGGGTTTGGGGCGAGCGCGAGGCCATCCAGGAGCGCGCCAACTTCCCAATAGTCGAACACGCGGCACTGAAAGCGCTGCTTGAAATGAGGAAACACCTCGAAAGGATGTACGTAGCCGGCGGAGATCAACTCCAGAATTCGCAGTTCAGACGCGCCAAGTCCGGTTGCGCGCCCGGGTAGCTCTTCGAGCATTTCCAGAACGCATCGCCGAAGCTGCGGCAGGACGCTGAGGTCCCTTCCCACCAGATCGAACCACGTGTGTGGCGTCGGTGCGCGGAAGGCTTGCCAAGCAAGGCCTGCGGCCTCGAGATGGCGATTGTCGATCGCAACGCTTGGGAACTTCGACTCTGCGAGACGCACCGGTTCTATCTCGTCCAGTGCAGTATCCACGTGTCGCAGGGTGATGCCCAGCCTTTTCGCCTGCGGGCCGAGATAATCCAGCAACCAGATCAATACCAGTTGGGCATTCGGCTCCGTTCCCATCCAGAGTTCGACCGTTTCGCAACGTTCGCAAACCTCGATCAACCCGAAATCGGCTATGCCGAATTTCTGAAGGCGCAGCGGCGGCACCGAATCGAGCCAGTGCGAGCCCGGTGCCTGGCTAGTCCTCGTCGTCAAAAAAGCTGCCAGCTCCGCATCGGGCTGCGGCGGCCCCCAAGTCATCCGAAGCTCGATGGCGACAGCCAGATCGGCGTGACCGGCCGACACAACGCCGCCCGCGCTTGAAGACTCTGCCGTCAGGATCAGGCGTGTCATGGCACACCCCGTCCCGACTGTTTGCTGGAAGGCTTGACCAGCATCGGACTCCAGCGCCACAGATTATCGTTGGTCAGATGCGTACCGCCCCACCAGCGGTCGATTGGATTGTGCCGGCTGAAGTCTTCCTTGTGTGCAAGAACGGCCTTGCCGAACTCTGTAATCGACAGCCGGCTGCGGAGGTAGGCTGGGTGCCGATCCCGCAAATTTTCGCGGTCGAGCGTACGCAGTTCCTCGTCGAGGCCTGCCACGGCCGGTTTGGGCCCAAACGCTAACCCGTCCAGCAGATAGCCATGTTGCCACTCGCCGAAGATGCGCGTCTGACGCAGTTGGTAGAGATGGAAGAGCGCGCTTGTGAGCGAATATCCCCGCGCGATGAGTTCCAGCATCCGCATTTCCGTGGCCCCGAGCCCTGTCGAAACGGACGGCAATTCGTTGAGCAGAGCGATCAACACGGGTTTCAGAAGCGGAAGGGCGCTCAGGTCCTTGCTGAGCAGTTCGAAGCAGGCCTCCGGCGTCGGCGATCGATAAGCCTGCCAGGCCGCGCTGGCCGTCTGAAGTTCCTTTTTGGTGACATCGACGGCCGGCGGCCGCCATCTGCCAAAGCACCTAAGGTCGCTCATCTCCAGATCGACAAGACGCAACTTCAATTTTCCGGCAGTATCAGGATAAGAGTGGAAATAATCGAGCAGCCAGATCAGCTTCAGCTGCGCGTCCAGTCGCACGTCGAACCAGAGTTCGACGATTTCGTATTGCTGGCAGAATTCCGCCAGGCTTCGATTGCGATGCTTTCTGCGTTTGCGTCGGTGGCGCTCCCAGTCCGACCAGTGTGAGGCGCCGTGCTCCCGCTTGTGATGGTCGGTGCGAGGACCCAGATGGTCTGCGAGTTGATCCAACGAAGGCTGCGGTCCCCACACAAAGTCGAAAAAGGACAAATCGAGCACGAGGTCCGCGAGGTCGTGCTCCATAAATTCCGGCGTCCACCATCCGGTCAGGACCAGAGGCTTCATGGCACTCTCCGACGATACACACACACAACAAAACGGGCGCTGAAGACGTCGGCAACTCAACGTCTACAACACCCGTCCGTCACGTTTCAGGCCTTAACCCCTGACGCGTTTCTGAAGCTTATTCCTCCGCCTCCGCCGGCTCTTCACCGTCGGCATCCCGTTCGGGGGAGCCTGCCAGGATCTGCTCGGCGATCAGGCCGGAGTTCTGGCGGATCGCGATCTCGATCTTGGCGACCATGTCGGGATTGGCCTTGAGGAAAGCCTTTGAGTTCTCGCGTCCCTGCCCCAGCCGCTGGCTGTCATAGGAAAACCAGGCGCCGGATTTTTCGACGATGCCGGCCTTGACGCCGAGATCGAGGATCTCGCCCATCTTGGAGACGCCTTCGCCGTACATGATGTCGAATTCGACCTGCTTGAACGGCGGCGCCAGCTTGTTCTTCACCACCTTGACGCGGGTCTGGTTGCCGACCACTTCGTCGCGCTCCTTGATCGCGCCGATGCGGCGGATGTCGAGGCGGACGGAGGCGTAAAATTTCAGCGCGTTGCCGCCGGTGGTGGTTTCCGGCGAACCGTACATCACCCCGATCTTCATGCGGATCTGGTTGATGAAGATCACCATCGTATTGGATTTGTTGATCGAGGCGGTGAGCTTGCGCAGCGCCTGGCTCATCAGCCGCGCCTGCAGGCCCGGCAGCGCGTCGCCCATCTCGCCCTCGAGTTCGGCCTTCGGCACCAGCGCCGCCACCGAATCGACCACCAGCACGTCGACCGCGCCGGAGCGCACCAGCGTGTCGCAGATCTCCAAGGCCTGCTCGCCGGTGTCGGGCTGCGAGATCAGCAGTTCGTCGATGTTGACGCCGAGCTTGCGGGCATAGACCGGATCGAGCGCGTGTTCGGCGTCGATGAAGGCGCAGATGCCGCCCTTCTTCTGTCCCTCCGCCACCGTGTGCAGTGCCAGCGTGGTTTTGCCTGAAGATTCCGGCCCGTAGATTTCAACCACCCGGCCCCTCGGCAGGCCACCGACGCCCAGCGCGATATCCAGCCCGAGCGAACCCGAGGAAATCGTCTCGATATCCATGGAACGGTCGTTCTTGCCCAGCTTCATCACCGAGCCCTTGCCGAACTGGCGCTCGATCTGGGAGAGCGCGGCGGACAGGGCCTTGGTCTTATCCATGGAGGATCCTTCGACGATACGCAGGGCAGTGGCGGACATAATACGTGCTCCTTATGGCGGGGATTCGCGAGCGGGACAAACCGTAGGCGGCAGGTTGAGGATTCAAGCGGATGGAAATCTTGTACCACCTTTGTTCTATGTTCGCAATATGTTCTTTTGCCGATTGTCTCTATTAAGGCCCGGATTGAGCTTACTCGCGTCGACACGCGCAGCAGCGCCCAGCCCTGCCGATTTCGGTATGCCCGTGGGCCTGCGCCCGGATCATTTCATCCACAAGGAAACGGCAAACACACGGGACGAGCGATGCCTGCCGGCTAGCCGCCGGCCCGGAACGCGCCGCTAGCAGCCGCGCGGAACATAAGACGGCGTCGCGGTCCCCGCCCTTAAGTTCACTTTTGTACTTTTCGCCCGGAACGGAATTCGCTGCAGTGCGTAATCGGACGGGTGGGACGCGTACCGAGTTGTGACGGGGAACCAGACTGTGCCGGGCAAGAAATATCTAACGGAGCAAGCCGCAACCTTGCTGAAATTCGCAATGGCCACCACGGATCCGGATGTCGCTGCGGGCTTTCTCGACAAGGCCGCCGATCTTTCAGCCCGGAGTGAAAAGGCGCCGGACGCCAGCCCCCGGCCGCCTGATGTAGAGCAGCGCGAAAGCTAGCTCTCGCGATGGGGCCGCCAAACCGGCGGCCTCTTCGTTTTGGCGATCTCTTTAGAATATGCCGCGGACGTCGTTTAAAATTTTAGACGTGCTTGCAATTTCGTTTGAACCGGCCGTCAAGACCGGCGTGCTAGCTTTGCCGCATGCAGGTTGTCATCGCCCACGAACCGATTTTGCCAATGCTCCGAAAGCATGGCGCCGATCTCCTCACATGGCTGCTGAGCCTCAGCCGCGCTCCTGAGCCCTCGCGGCTGCCGCAGCCGGTCCGGCCGGAGCCGCCGTCGAGAACCCATATGCCGCCACGGCAGCCTTATCCGACGCGCCAAGAATAGCCTGGCAATCGAGGCCGCGCGCCAGCCAAAACGACCCCGCCGCATGGGCCTACGCGGCGAGGTCGCCGACCGGCGGGCAAAATCTGGAGGACCGCCCCGCCCTCGCGGAGCTGGTTACGTCCGCAGCAAGGCCCCCCTTTCGGCCGTGCAAATTATCCGCAATTCGTTTCGGGGCGCGTTGAACCTTTTTCTCCCAGTCCAGACCTACCCTTGCCTGGGACATTGCACCACTCGGGGAATAAGCCTGCGCCGCCAAGCGACCATATTCCGCTTGTGCGGCGCAACGTTTTTCAGCGGCAGAATCCGGCTCCGAGCGATTGGGATGCGCCCGCGGGGTTTGGACTGGTACGACGCCACGACTTCCGCGAATACTGCAGCACATATATTGCCGCCCTGATGAGCCTATGCAGGTTATTTCCGGCCGCGGATCGATCGGGATTGAAAAAGGCCGAGCAGAAATAACCCGCTGCCTCGCAATCCTTGAGCAAGCACGGAGGTTGCCAAGACGCTGCTGGTCACCGATTGGAACAGGCTCGTCAGGCATGTGCCTTTTTGGCAGCCGCGGGGTCGCCGGCCGGCGCAACGCCCTTCCGCAGTTCTCGGGCGGAGATGAAGCGGACGCCGACCAGTTCACCCCTTCGCCAGATCAGCGCACATACCCGCCGCACCTCTCCGCCTGCGGTCAGCGAAAGGCCGAACATTTTCGGCACCGCGAGGTCGCCGACGTCCAGGCAGGCGCCGTTGTCAGAAATGTCGAGGATGTAGCATTCGATCCAGGGCGCATCCGGCGCGGGAATCAGAAATCCCCGCTTGCGCAAATCGACCCGAATGAACTTGCGGGCACCCAGATCCTTGCGGTCTCTCGCCATGATTTCTCCTGCGCGGGGAAATCCTAGGCGGAACACCTGAATACCGGGTTATCGGAATCCGGCAAAAATCGAGGTGTCGCTGATTTTCTTGCGCGCAATCTAATCGGCGCTGGCAAGCCGGCGCATGGTGAATTCGATATCGCCATCGGGCAATTCGCGCCAGCTTTCCACCGAGCTCATATAGGCCTGCTTGGGATAGCGATCCAGAAAGTCACGCGCCCGCGCCCGCGCCTTGTCGCGCGGCAGCGTGAAGGTCTCGCGCAGGTAGCCATCAGCCGGCTTGCGCCGGCCGGCCATCCGGCTCGCGAGATCGCGCGGACGAAAGACCACGTCGTAACTCCAGACACATGACGACAGTCCGAATATAGGAGTTGCGGCCAGCGAATCCTACTCGCCGCCTGGGCGAAAGGTCACTGGCTGCTGCTGCCGGTTTTGCTCTTTTTAGCCGGCGCCGCAGCGGCCTTTGGGGTGTCGGTGCCGCGCACATTCCCCCAGGGATCGGAAGAGGCCTTGGCGTCGGGAATCTTTCTCAGGGATTCCCTGTAGGCTTTGTCCTTGATCGCTTCCGCCTCCTTCTCCTCCGGCGATTTGGACATGAGTTCCGGCATCAGGTTGATATTCGGGGTCTGCGCGTAGGCCGGCACCGTCAACAACACCACCACCGCGGCCGCGCTCAGCATTCTCATGACGCTCTCCTTTGGGACGCTGATTTTGCGTTTCCGCGACGATACCACCGCCGCAACCGCCTCGCCAAGCGCCGTAGCCCTCTGCTTCGCATGCCAATTCGCAGGATCTCTCGCCGTACGTCGCCCCTCGCCCCGTGTTCCCTTCGCCGCAATCACCCTTACAATAGCCGGCAACCATATCAGGCAGGGAAACGGACGTTCATGCAACAGCAACCACCAGCAACGGAATTCGGCATCGCGGAAGCCCGGCGGGTGCTCGGCGAGGTATTTGCGCCCTGGGTGATGGACCTCAATCTATCGATCGAGCGCTTTGACGTTGCCCCGCCCGCCGACGCCGCCGACTGGCAGCCGGGCGCGATCCTGCGCCTTCCGTTCTCGGAACGGTTGTGCCGCAATGGCGGCACGGTCTCGGGCCAGGCTCTGATGGCCTTTGCCGATACCGCGATGGTGATCGCCAATCTCGCCGCCAACCGCGGCTATCGCGCCATGACGACGGTCGACCAGACCACGCATTTCATGCGCGCGGTCTCGGCCTCCGACGTGCTGGCGGACGCCCGCGTGGTCCGCCTCGGCCGCACCATGAGCTTCGGCCGTGTCACGCTTGTTTCCGCCACCGACAACAAGCCGGTGGCCATGGTCTCGAGCGCGTTCGCGATGCTGTAGCGCAATCACAGGGCGGGTTAGCGAAGCATGATCCCCCGCCGCGCCCGACCGGATTTCGTCTTCACGAATTTCCCGCCCCCGTAGTTATCTCGTCTTGCCGGAACCTGATTCGTCTGGCGTCTTGACGCAGCGATCGGCCGGAAGCGAACCATGCTCAAAACAATTCTTGTGATGGCGACCATCACCATCATCGCCTGCGCGGCGGTGATTGCATTCCACGAGCTGCTCGCCCGCGCGCGCCACCCGCAGGACGGTGCGCCGCCGCGGCGCCGGGCGTTTTAGGAACAACTGGAATAATTACTAACCACGATGATTTGCAGGCCGAAACCGCTAGGGCTGTTTCGGATCACCCGGGCGGATCATCGCCACGATCTTTCCGGCTGACGTGTTGGGCACGCGCTTTGTCCGCGGGCTGTTCCTGCCCTCTTTCATCGCGAACGATCCCCTGCTGCGCCGAGCTCTGGTCTTCAGGCTTCGGCATGCCGGCCTGTCCGCCATGCTTGCCGCCCATGTCCTGCTTGCCTTCCAAGTCGTTTTCTTTTGGCATTTGAGAACTCCGTTCGCACATGATCGCGAGGGTAATTTCCCGGCAAGTCCTTCGCCGGAGGTCGTTGATCACAACGTATCGGGGGTACGTGTCGGCGAAGCCTTGTCTTCGTTGCGCAACTCCTGTTCAGCCAGCTGCCAAAATTCAGCTTCTCGATTTTCGGGGCGACCGGCCTGCTCCCAGAGCCGATAGGCCCGTGCTGCGATTTCTTGTTTGCCGGGTTCGGCCACGACATTTCTCCGAGTTGATGGAAGGACCGCGCAGAAAGAGCTTACGGCCCAGTTGGGGATTCAAACCCAGACGAACCTGTTGGTTCCTCGCCGCCCGCAAGACAAAGGCCATGCGGGCGTTACACCGCATGGCCTTTGCAGGGACTGTCCCGCTCCTCGCGAAGATTCCGTCGCCGCGAATAAAACTGCGAACCAGCAAAAA
>Ga0247784_1000573_pt1 | contig 9993 bp, 12 predicted proteins | sample UWRJL169409R5_FD_179909 | JGI IMG/M metagenome (GOLD analysis project Ga0247784, IMG submission 179909) | Plant litter microbial communities from Arlington Agricultural Research Station in Wisconsin, United States - UWRJ-L169-409R-5 | ecosystem: Environmental > Terrestrial > Plant litter >...
AACGAGTCCCACACCGAGATCGCCGAGAACGCGAGCAGCAGCGAGTTGATCGTCGCGATCACGCCGAGCAGCGCGATCGCGAGGTTGCGGTCGGCCTCGGCGAAGCTGACGCGGCACAGGCGCTGGAAGGCGACGTAGCCGCCCAGCCCGGTCGGGATCCAGCCGCCGCTGATCAACAGGCCGAAGAGCCAGTTCGGAAGGTCGTAGAGGGCCAGTGGCATGCCGCCACGATAGCCAGGCGCCCGGCGGCACGCCATCAGCGCGATGCTGAGATGGCCCTTCGAAAAACCCGCGAGTGCAATGGCAAGGGGAGGGCTACGCGACCTGCGAGCGCACCCACGAGACGATCTCCTGCGCCGGCAGGGCACCGCTGCGTCGCGCGATCTCCTTGCCGCCACGGAACAGCAGCAGCGTCGGGATGCTGCGGATGCCGTACGCGGCCGCGCTGCGCTGCGCCGCCTCGGTGTCGAGCTTCGCGAAGCGCACGCCGGGCAATTGCCGAGCGGCCGCCTCGAACTGTGGCGCCATCGAACGGCAGGGCCCGCACCATTCGGCCCAGCAGTCCACCACCATCGGCATCTCGTTGCCGGCCACATGCCGCTCAAGGCTCGCGTCGTCGACCTCGATCGGGTGCGATGGCAGCAGGCTCTTGCCGCATTGGCCGCACAGCGGGTCGTCGCCCAGCCGTGCGTCGGGGACGCGGTTGCGGGTCAGGCATGACGGGCAGACGAGTTGCATGCGGGCTCCTTGCCGTCCTCAGGCAGCGTAGTTCTCGGGGAAGAAGTGGCGCTCGATCAGCTCGATCAGGATGTGCAGCACCTTGATGTGCAGCTCCTGCACGCGATCGGCATAGCGGCCACCGGGCGTGCAGACATAGACGTCGGCGAGCGCCTCGAACTCCGGGTTGCGCTTGCCGGTGAGGGCGATCACGGACAGGCCCTGCTCCTTCGCGACCCGGGCGGCGCGCAGGATGTTCTTGCTGGTGCCGCTGGTGCTGATCGCCAGCAGGCAATCGCCCGGCCTGCCATGCGCCTCGACATAGCGCGAAAACACCTGCTCGTAGCCGAGGTCGTTGCCGACGCAGCTCATGTGGCTGGCATCGCTGATCGCGGCGGCACCGAGGGGAGGGCGGTCGTTGCGGTAGCGGCCGGTCAGCTCTTCGGCGAAGTGCATCGCGTCGCACATCGAGCCGCCGTTGCCGCACGAGTACACGCGCCCCTTGCGCTCGAAGACCTGGATCAGCAGCGCGGCGGCCTGTTCGACGCTCGCGAGCGCCGGACCGTCGGACAGCAGCGCGTCGAGCGCGCGCTGGGCTTCGCGCAGGTTGGATTGGATGTGTTCGATCATGTCGGGTCTTCCGTCAGGACATCTGGGGACGGCCAGCCCGTCCGCAATGCCCCGAGGTTAACCCTTGGCAGCACCCCATCCGGCGGCAGCGGGCACGGCACGGCGCCAGCGCGCCGCATGCGCGGCCAGCACGCAGACCGTCCAGCAGATCCACGCGGTCCACAGCGAATGGCTCAGGTAGTGCGCACCGCGCATCACCTGCACCCAGGCGAAGACCCCGCCACAGGCGAGCGTGAGCCCCAGCCAGCGGCGTGCCGCCACCGGCGACGAGCGGCGCAGCGCGAACCAGCCCGCCAGGAACGAGAACGCCGTCGACGCGTGGCCGGACGGAAAGCACTGGCCCGCGCCGCCGTCGCGCTTCCAGAACTGCCAGTGCGGCACGTAGTCGAGCACGTCACCGCCGAAGCGGGCGAGGTCCCACGGGCAGCTGGTGGCGCTGTTGCGCTTGAGCAGCGGGATCAGGATCACGCAGGCCAGCGTGGTCGTCACCCACCCGACCCGCTCTCGCTTCGTCAGGCCGCGAGCGAAGGGCAGCGGGTGCCAGATGCCGACCAGCAGCACGCCGAACAGCACCCAGGCCGGCCAGCGGGCGGCATCGTGGAGCAACGTGGCGGTGAGCCAGCGGTCGCGCCAGGCGAAGCCGTGGGCGTTGCCGAACCACGCGCTGAGGCCGAGGTCGAGACCGCTCAGGTCCCACGCGAGCAGCACGCCGAGCGACAGCAGCACGACCAGCAGGTCGGCGCGCAGCGTGGCCGCATGCCGGGCCGGTATTGACGGATAGACGGTAGCCACCATGGGCCGCGATGCTCGCGACCCAGACTTAGGCCCGCCTTAGCCGCACCCGTCAACGATCCGACAGTGTCAACTGCGTCACGTGGGATGGGCCCTCGGGATACCGTGTGATATGGTCGCGCCGGCGCATCCGGGGCTCAACCCGTGGTGTGCAGCCTTGGTCTCGGCGTACGAAGGAAAGTCGGTCGACAAAGAACCGGCACGGGAGGCGGCGCCTGTCGCAACTCATGGAAACTCCGATGTCGAAAACTTTGGCCCAACTGAAAAAAGAGATCGCCAATCTCACGCGTGAAGCCGAGAAGCTGCAACGCAAGGAAATCGAAGGCGTCGTCGCACGCATCAAGGAAGCGATCGAGGCCTATGGCCTGACGGCGGCCGACCTGGGCCTGGGCGGCGCGAAGCGCGGTCCGAAGGCGGCCGGCAAGAAGGTCGCCGCCGCCCCCAAGCGTGGTCGCAAGAAGGCGGCCGGCGAGGTGAAGTTCCGCGATGAGTCCGGCAACGTCTGGGGCGGCCGCGGCCCGCGCCCGAAGTGGTTGCGTGATGCGTTGACGTCTGGCAAGCAGCTGTCGGACTTCGCGGTCTAAAGGGATGACGACCCCTCGGTCGGCGAGTACGCCGACCGATCCCCCGGGGGGATGCGGGCCGGCTTGGGGCGGCCCGGCGCTCGGCCCGCTTTGCTTCGATCCCGCGGGTATTCCCTCTGGTGTCGATCTGCTGGTGATCCTCAAATAGCAAACGTTCGCGCAAACGTTTGCGTACGAAGATGGCCACCGCAGCCAGAACCGTGGTGCGAACGCAGTACCGTCCGCGTGGGCCAATCGTCCCGCCGCCCGGGCAACAATCCACGCTTCGAGGAGACACACGAACATGACGATCGCACTCCAACGCCGCGGCATCGCCGTGGCTGCCGCCGCCCTGGCCGCCGGCTTCTTCCTGACCGCCGCCCACGCCGATGACGCCAAGCCGCGCGTCGGGCTGGTGATGAAATCGCTGGCCAACGAGTTCTTCAAGAACATGACCGAAGGCGCGCTCGCCCACGAGAAGAAGCGCGGCGACTTCACGCTGAAGGCGGTCGGCATGCAGTCCGAAACCGACTTCGACGCGCAGACGGCCGCGGTCGAGAACTTCGTGACGCAGAAGTACGACGTGATCGTGATCGCGCCGGCCGATTCGCGGGCGATGGTCGCACCGGTCGCGAAGGCGCTGAAGGCCGGCATCACCGTCGTCAACTTCGACGTCGCGCTCGACCCGGCGGCGATGAAGAAGGCCGGCCTCGACCTCGCCTTCGTCGGTCCCGACAACCGTGCCGGCGCCAAGCTGGCCGGCGACGAACTCGCGAAGGCGATCGGCCCGGGCGCGAAGATCGTCATCATCGAAGGCAACCCCGGTGCCGACAACGCGCTGCAGCGCAAGCTCGGCTTCGAGGATGCGGCCAAGGCCGGCAAGCTGAACATCGTCGCGTCGCAGACGGCGCACTGGGAGACCGAGGAGGCCAACGCGGTGTTCACGAACATCCTGACGGCCAACCCCGACATCAAGGGCGTGATGGTCGCCAACGACTCGATGGCGCTCGGCGTCTCGAAGGCGCTCGATGCCGCCGGCAAGTCCGGGCAGATCAAGGTGGTGGGCTTCGACAACATCCCGGCGATCCGTCCGCTGATCAAGCAGGGCAAGGTGCTCGCGACGGTCGACCAGTTCGGCACCGAGATGGCCGCCAACGCGATCGACTACGGCATCAAGTCGCGCAAGGACAAGCAGCCGCTGAAGGGCTGGGTCAAGACGCCGATCGAGCTGGTCACGGCCAAGAACGTCAAGTAGTTCGCGCTGCCCAGGGAGCCCGCGCGTGGACAACGACCGCAGCATCGCCGCCATCACCCAGACCACCACCACCGTCGCCCTCGAGCTGCAGGGGCTGACGCGCCGGCATCCCGGCGTGACGGCGCTCGACGGCGTCGACCTCACGCTGATGCGCGGCGAGGTGCACGCGCTGGCCGGCGAGAACGGCGCCGGCAAGTCCAGCCTGATCAAGATCCTGTGCGGTGCCGACCGCCCCGACGCCGGCCGCATGCGGCTGTTCGGCGAGGCGTACGCGCCGCAGACGCCGCTGGACGCGATGCGCGCCGGCATCCGCGTCGTGCACCAGGAGCTGCACATGCTGGGCGAGCTGTCGGTGGCCGAGAACCTGCTGTTCGAACGGCTGCCGCGCACCCGGCTCGGGCTGCTCGACCGCGCCGCGATGGAGCGGCGTGCGCGCGAGCTGCTCGCGCTGGTCGGGCTGGACGAGCTGTCGCCGGCCACGCGCGTCGGCACGCTGGGCATGGCGCAGCAGCAACTGCTCGAGATCGCGAAGGCGCTGTCGAACCAGCGCGGTGGCACGGCGCGCATCGTCATCATGGACGAGCCGACCGCGACGCTGACCCCGCGCGAGACCGACCGCCTGCTCGCCATCATCCGCAAGCTGCGCGACGACGGTGTCACGGTGGTCTTCGTGTCGCACCACCTGCAGGAGCTGTTCGAGGTGTGCGACCGCGTCACGGTGCTGCGCAACGGCCGTCACGTCGCGACGCAGCCGATGGCCGGCACCTCGACCGGCGAGCTGGTGCGCTTGATGGTGGGGCGCGAGCTGGTCGAGCGGCCGCCACGCGTCGCGCCGGTGCCCGATCCGGGCCGTCCGGCCGCGTTGCGCGTCGAAGGCCTGCGCCACGCCGGCCGCCGCGATGCGCCGTCGATCGATTTCAGCCTGCGCTACGGCGAGATCGTCGGACTGGCCGGCCTGGTCGGCTCCGGCCGCACCGAGACGCTGCGCGCGATCTTCGGCGCCGACCGCGCCGCCGGCGGCCGCATCCTGCGCGACGAGAAGCCGGTGCGCATCGCGAGCCCGCGCGACGCGCTCTCGCACGGCATCTGCCTCGTCACCGAGAACCGCAAGGAAGAAGGCCTGGTGCTCGACATGCCGATCCGCGCCAACCTGAGCCTGGCGCGGCTCGGCGCGGTGTCGCGCGGCGGGCTGCTGAGCGCCGAGGCCGAGAACGTGGCGGCGCGCCGCATGGTCGGCGAGTTGCAGATCCGGCTGGCGTCGATCGCGCAGCCGGTGCGCCAGCTGTCGGGCGGCAACCAGCAGAAGGTGGTGCTCGGCAAGTGGCTGCTGCGCGACCCGAAGGTGCTGCTGCTCGACGAGCCGACGCGCGGTGTCGACGTCGGCGCGAAGGCCGAGATCCATGCGCTGCTCGAACGCATGGCCGCGCAGGGCATGGCGGTGCTGGTGGTGTCTTCCGACCTGCGCGAGCTGATCGGCCTGTGCGACCGCATGCTGGTGATGAGCCGCGGCGTGCTGGTCGGCGAGCTGCCGCGCGCGCAGTTCGATGAAGAGGCCATCCTCGCGATGGCCTACCGTGAATACCTCGTTCGCCCGCAACAAGCGGCCTAGCGACAGAAGGCCTGGATCCGATGCAAACGATGAACCTGACCCCTTCTCCCCCCGCCGCCGGCGCCTCGATGGGCGACCGCGCAGCGCTCGTGCTGCGCGAAGCCGGCATCGGCCTGGCGCTGCTGGTGCTGCTCGGCGTGTTCGCGCTGCTGTCGCCGATCTTCCTGACCGCCGGCAACATCACCAACATCTTCACGCAGATCTCGATCAACGTGATCCTCGCGGTCGGCATGACCTTCGTGATCCTGATCGGCGGCATCGACCTGTCGGTCGGCTCGGTGATGGCGTTCTGCGCGGTGGTGGCCGGCACGGTGCTGAAGCTCGACGGGCTCGACCCGGCCGTGGCGATCGTGCTGGCGCTGGCGGCGAGCATCGCGGTCGGCGCGGCCTGCGGGCTGGTCAACGGCGCGGTGTCGGCCTGGTGGGCGATCCCGTCGTTCATCGTCACGCTGGGCATGCTGAACATCGCGCGCGGCGCGGCGCTGCAATGGACGCAGGCGCGCTCCATCTACGAATTCCCCGATGCCTTCAACAACTTCGGCAGCGCCACGCTGCTGGGCGTGCCGGCGATCTTCCTGGTGGCGCTCGCGCTGGTGCTGGCCGGCTGGTTCGTGCTGAACCGCACCGTGTTCGGCCGGCTGGTCTACGCGATCGGCAACAACGAAGAGGCGGTGCGGCTGGCCGGCCACAGCGTACGCTTCTACAAGATCGCGGCCTTCGTGATCTGCGGCGCGGCGGTCGGCGTCGGCGCGGTGATCTACATGACGCGGCTGACGATCGCGAGCCCGATCTCGGGCATCGGCTTCGAGCTGAACGCGATCGCGGCGGTGATCATCGGCGGCACCAGCCTTTCCGGCGGGCGCGGCTCGATCATCGGCACGCTGCTCGGCGCGTGCATCATCGGGGTCCTGGCCAACGGCCTGATCCTGATCGGCATGAGCGACTTCCTTCGACAGATGGTCACCGGTTTCGTCATCATCCTCGCGGTGGTGCTGGACGTGCTGCGCGCACGGCTGGCGCAGCGTGCCACGCGATGAACAGCAGCGAACGCGACGAGGGCGGCGGGCGCAGCGAACGCGGCGAACGCACCAGTGGGCGCGAGGCCCGCGTGCCGGCGCGCATCAGCACCATCAAGGACGTGGCGCTGCAGGCCCAGGTCTCGGTGACGACGGTGTCGCACGTGGTCAACGGCACGCGCTTCGTCAGCGAGGCGGCTCGCCAGCGGGTGCAGCAGGCGATCGAGGAACTGCGCTACGTGCCGAGCGCGCTGGCGCGCAGCCTGAAGAGCAACCGGACGCACACCGTCGGGATGATGATTCCCAACAGCTCGAACCCGTACTTCGCCGAGATCATCCGCGGCATCGAGGACACCTGCTACGAGGCCGGCTTCAACGTGATCCTGTGCAACTCCGACGACGACCCGCTGAAGCAGAGCACCTACGTGCGCCTGCTGAGCGAGAAGCAGGTCGACGGGCTGATCGTGATGTCGTCCGGCGCCGACGGCGAGCTGCTCGACACGCTGCGCGACGCCAACATGCCGCAGGTGGTGGTCGACCGCGAGATCGAGGACCTCGAAGCCGACCTGGTCGAGGTCAACCACGAGGCCGGCGGCGTGATCGCGACCGAGCACCTGCTGTCGCTCGGGCACCGTCGCATCGCCTGCATCGCCGGGCCGCAGACGCTGTCGTCGGCACGCCAGCGGGTGCTGGGCTACCACCGTGCGCTGCGCGAGGCCGGCCTGTCGGTCGATGACCGCCTGCTGCGCAGCGCCGATTTCACGAGCGCCGGCGGCCATGCCGCGATGGCCTCGCTGCTCGAAGGCGGCGTGCGGCCGACCGCGGTGTTCGTCTCGAATGATCTGATGGCGATCGGCGCGATCTGCGCGGCTGCGTCGCAGGGCTTGCGCATTCCGCAGGACCTGTCGGTGATCGGCTTCGACGACATCGCCCTGTCGGCCTACAGCAACCCGCCGCTGACCACCGTCGCGCAGCCCAAGCACCGCACCGGCGAGCTGGCGGCGCAGCTGCTGATGCAGCGCATCGCCGACCGCGGGCGGGCGCTGCAGCGCGAGATCCTGCAGCCGTCGCTGACGGTGCGGCAGTCGACCGGGCCAGTGCCGTCATGACGAAGTGTGTCGTGGTGCTCGGCAGCGTCAACGCCGACCTGGTGCTGCGCTGCGAACGGCTGCCGGGCCCCGGCGAGACGGTGCACGGCCGCGAGTTCAAGGTGCTGCCGGGCGGCAAGGGCGCGAACCAGGCGGTGGCCGCGGCGCGGCTCGGCGCGGCGGTCAGCTTCATCGGCTGTGTCGGTGCCGACGACCACGGGCGCGAAGCGCGGCGCCGGCTGGCGGCCGAGGGCATCGAGCTCGCGCACCTGGCCGAGGTGGCGCAGCCGACCGGCGTCGCGATGATCCTGGTCGACGACCGCGGGCAGAACAGCATCGCGCTGTCGGCCGGCGCGAATGCGGCGCTGGGCGTCGCGCAGGTCGAGGCAGCCGCGGCGCTGATCGGGTCGGCGGCGCTGCTGGTGTGCCAGCTCGAATCGCCGCTCGCGGCGGTGGCGCGGGCCATCGCCATCGCGCAGGCGGCTGGCGTGCCGGTGCTGCTGAACCCGGCGCCGGCGCAGGCCTTGCCGGCGGCCTTGCTGCAGCAGGTCGACATCCTGGTGCCCAACGAGAGCGAGGCGGCGCTGCTGCTCGGCGAGGCGCTCGCGCCGGCCGACGCGGCGGCGCGGCTGCGCGAGCGCGGGCCGGCGACGGTGATCGTCACGCTGGGCGCCGACGGCGTGCAGTGTGCCGACGCGCATGCCAACGTGCATGCACCTGCGCCGCGCACCCGGGCCGTCGACACCACCGGCGCGGGCGACACCTTCATCGGCGCCTTCGCGGCAGCGCGCTGCGCCGGCGCGGCGCTGCACGCGGCCATCGCGCATGCGCAGCAGGCCGCGGCGTTCAGCGTGGCGCGGCCCGGCACGATCGATTCGATGCCGTTCGCGCGCGACCTGCAGCCGGCGCTCGCCCCGTCGTGAAAAAGACCGCGCTGCTGCACGGCGGGCTGTCGCAGCTGGTGGCGGGCCTGGGCCATGGCGACCTGGTCGTGATCGCCGACGCCGGCCTGCCGGTGCCGGCGGGCACGCCGTGCATCGACCTGGCGCTGACGCGCGGCGTGCCGTCGTTCGACCAGGTGCTGCAGGCGCTGCTCAGCGAGATGCAGGTGGAGCGCATCGCGCTGGCCGACGAGGCGATGCAGCGCAGCCCCGGCTTCGTCGAGCAGGTGGGCGAGCGGCTGCAGGGCGTGCCGGTCGAGCGGCTGTCGCACGACGAACTGAAGCGGCGCAGCGCGTCGGCGCGTGCGATCGTGCGCAGCGGCGAGTTCACGCCGTATGCCAACCTGCTGCTGTACGCCGGCGTCGTGTTCTGAGCGCGATACAGTCGCGCCCCATGGACATCGCCGCCGAACTGTCGAGCCTGCACCAGCCGCTGCTGCGATTCGCGCAACTCCAGCTGCGCCACGACAGCCTGGCCGAAGACGTGGTGTCGGAAACGCTGCTGGCCATCCTCGAGACGCCGGAACGCTTCGAGGGCCGCAGCTCGCTGAAGACCTACGCGACTGGCATCCTGAAGTTCAAGATCATCGACGTGCTGCGCCGGCGCGGCCGCGAGATCCACATCGAGCCGCTGGGCGAGCAGAGCGTCGAGGACGCGCTCGACGCGCTGTTCGCGGCCGACGGCCACTGGCGCGAGGCGCCACCGGCCTGGCAGCACCCGGAGCGGGCGCTGGAGCAGGCGCAGTTCTTCGACACGCTGCAGCTGTGCATCGACAAGCTGCCGCCGAAGCTCGCACGCATCTTCATGATGCGCGAGTGGCTCGAACTGGAGATCGACGGCATCTGCGGCGAGCTGCAGATCACCAGCAACAACTGCAGCGTGATGCTGTACCGCGCACGCATGCAGCTGCGCGAGTGCCTGCAGCTGCGCTGGTTCGAGGGGGCGGCATGAGCGATCCGGCTGAAGACGACCACATCGACTGCCGCGCCGCATCCCACCTGTTGAGCGCCGCGCAGGACGCGCCGCTGCCGCCGGACGACGAGCGGCGGCTGCTCGCCCATCTGACGGCCTGCAGCATGTGCCGCAACGTGCAGGGGCAGCTGGGGGTGCTGCGAGACGCACTGCGCAAGCTCGGCCGCGGCGACTGACCAAGATCACGCCGGGATCACATTTTGGAATGGGTGCATCCAGCGGGTAAGTGACCCCGGCTTCCTTCGACGAACCGCAACGCCAAGGCCTTGGCGTTGCCCACACCATTCGAAGGAGCCACATCATGAACAACGCCAGGAAGCCTGCCCACCACCGCGTCGCACTGCTCGCCACCGCGCTCGCCGCCACGATGTTCGTTGCCGCCTGCGGCGGCGGCGACGATGCTCCGGCC